>JAABUY010005139.1_pt1 | contig 13336 bp, 12 predicted proteins | sample 5560271 | NCBI WGS metagenome assembly JAABUY01 (sample SAMN10711886, study PRJNA513374) | rock metagenome | isolation source: Antarctica rocks | place: Antarctica: Victoria Land, University Valley
AGCACAAAGAAACATCAATGAATGACTTGAAGATGAGTGTTGCACTTCGCATATGTCATGCATATACTAAGAAGAAACTCAGCTTACTTAAGATTAAACTGATCGTTGAACAGAGTTTTTTTTTTTTCTTCCATTAAGTGCATGCAGCCTATGGCTATGGCACTGTCTAGACGCTGTATGTATGCTAAGTTACATGTAATCTGGCCAAAGTCGCTGCTTTATATCTTCTCGTTGATCAATCACATCGATAGTTTGCACATACAAGCGCTCTCGCTCAAATTCTCGCGATCATACTTTCGTTTTCCTTCGTCTCTTCGCATTCTTCGCGTTCTACTCTTTCGTTTCTAATAGTCATTTTCTCGTCGTAATTCGAGTATTTTTCAAATACTTTAGTGTTGCAATTCTTTCGATTTTGATGATGAACAGCGTCAATATGATGTTTGTGTTTTTGAGCTGAGTCTTTTTCTTAAGCTTTATCTGCTCTGATTTATAGTGCTTGCAATTTAGTAGTAAGTGCTCTGACGTTTGACTCGCATTGCATATTTCATAGCATTTGTTCGAATTATTCTCTGATAATTGATGCAAATAGCTCTTGAAATAGTCATGTCTCATTTTCAACTGAATAAAGATTGAAAACGTTAATCTATTAATTTTTCTAAGCTCTTTTAGTGATTTCTGACTTAGATTCACTTTCGATATGTGCTTTCAATACTGATTTCCCTTCTTGATGCTGCTTTTTCAGACATTTAATTATTGTAATTTCATCTTTTTGCAAATTTGATTTTTGATAAAGCTTATAATGATTGCTTTCATGTTGTTGATAACTGATAATTCTTGACCAGCGCTTTTGATCAATTGATCTGCTTTTTCGTTTTCAATAATGCTCTTGCAACTCAATATTCACTGTATGCAAATTTGACATTGATTCTGATGTAAATTGATTAAGTTTTGTCGTATGTCATTGAATAACTTCGCATTGACGATCCAACGAGTTCATGCGTAAATAAAAAACAATAGTATTATGCACGCAGCGACGACAGCAATGTATCGAAGCATATGATATATCAAATCGATTGACAAGTTATAGAGCACAATCATACGATCAAAACAAGTTCTCATTTGACTCAATAGCTTCACAGATGACTGCGTCGCAAGTCAAAAATCGAAAATCGAAATTTTTCGCGCTCACGCAGACCAAAATCGGCGGCAAAACGAGAGTTCATCAACGCAGAAGAAAAAATCATCAATTCAGACAGTAATTTGATTGATAAATCGAAGAGCAAACTCACATGAAAAGAACAAGTCATCAATCAACTTCAGAACAGCACAGAAAACTGCGTACTGACGCAAAAATCGAAATCGAACTCTTTTGCGCTTGAAGATTGCACAGAGAACAATGTTGTTTCAGAGAAGTACAGCGTTTCTTATCAAATCACTATCTGTTTTACCTTTTCTTGATGCGCAAGACAATAAGTCGAGATCAGTCGTTACTATTCTGAGCGAGATAACATAATTACTTCAATACACGAAATATAAAGCACTTGCGTCAAGCATTTTCTATCAAAAAGAGTAATCTAGATTCTTGCAGACTAGATTTATATCATTTTCATCTGACATAAGTTGATAATAGAAGACGATTTATTGCCGATTTCGAGATAGAAATTGAGAGATCTCTACACTAAAGTTACTGTCTACGTGAAACACTCTGAGTAAGAGATTAAAGAGATATTTAAGTGATGTCAAGTGAATTTTCTAGAAGCTCGAAGCTCAAAACTCGGAAAAACTCTCTATGAAAAGAAATATAAAGAGTCGCTTTATACGCTTTTTCTCGCCTCGTTTCGCGAATAGTAACGCGAAACTCAGCAGAAGCAATAGCTCAGCATCAGAATTCAAAACGTCGATGATAGAAATCAAAAAGTCAACATTAGAGATTGAAACAGATTTATGAGATGAACTTAGCATGAGTTCGTCAACAAGCAAACAACTGCAAAACGACATTGTCGATTTATTTTGCAGTCAACAAAAATCGCTCACATCAGCAAATAGAAAAACGCAATACATGTTTAGTTCACTCGATGCATTGATGCTAAATTCACATGCAAATGCGCACAACAACAAGAATACAATCAATCTGCGAAATGCGAATTCGCAGCAAAAAGAGCAAACACGAGCGATTGTGAAATTCAAAGAAATGAAAAAGCGAAAAGCAATGAAAAGTTCGCAAAAAGAAGTTAGCATCGAAGTTAGTACTAGCAAGTGCTACAATGTCATCTCTAAAAAGATGCAGATAAAGAGACTGCGCGAAAGAATTGAATTTGCAGTCAATCAGCTAAGACAAGCAATATCAGAACAGAAAGAGACTATAAATCATAGCTTAATCTACATTCAAAGAGCATGCAACGAAAGCAAAGAAATTTCGATTCAGAAGCAAATTGATCGACTTCAAAGTCAAACAAACAACAAACTGAAGATTATTCTACAATTGATTCAACAAAATGCTGAAAACATCAAAAAGAGAATCAACGCAAAGCAAATGACAGAGAATTCGCAAATCTCGCAAAAGGCGCAAAATTCGCAAAAATCAACGCAGAAGCTCACATATGCGCAAAAAGCAGCTCAAGTCACAAGCGCAAATGCAAATGCAAACACAAATGCAAATGTGAATGCAAATGCAGACGAATGAAATCTGATCATCAAGAAATTCTCGTCAAAATCACAAGAAATATCGTATTGCAAAAGAAGACTCATTGTCAATCTCAAAAATGAGAACTGAACTTTAAAGACGATGAAAATGCGAGATTCAATGAATAACACATTGAAAAAGGCGAAAATCGATCTAATAGTCATCATGATAGTCAAAACGCAAAAGAGAAACAACATTGCTTTAATGATCTTGAAAAAATACATCGCAGACGTCTTACTAGCGCAAAGAGCAATATGAGAGCATGTTTTTGATGTTAAAAGCATTAAGAAAGACGAGAAATAACACAAAATAGTCATACACAGTCTGAAAATTGAAATCTTCAACATGAAAACTGAAATAAAAAATCTAAAAACTGAATTAAAGTTCTTTAATCTTGAATTGAAACTAATAATCAATTCTATATAATTATTTAAAAGCGAAAATCGATCATGAAATAAACATGCATTGACGATTTTAGCTTTCAAAATCGAGACAGAAGCACAAAGATATTTGAAAAAATGACTCTTAGCTGCGAAATCAACATATCAAACAGTTAAATATAGAAACTATTGATCAAATGATCAATGTCAAAAATGTCAAATTTTTGAACATTTATAGAATAAATGTAACAGATCATTAAGATGCTTGTACTGCAAGCGAAATCTGTGATGATTGAGTCTACTAAATGAATAGACGAGATCTATAAGAGTGATATGACAATGTGATATTCTAAGCAGGCACAGAATGAGTATATATTATGATAGAGCTAATTATTAAGAAGCTTTCGATAACTCAAGAAAATCGATCAACTATAGAAAGTTTGTCAAGCATTGTCAAGTTAAGCATGACATAACTCATGATATATTAAGTCGAAGATATGATGTAGTCTAAATGATGTCTTGACAAAGTCATAGAGTTTCAGAGTTAATTCAGATTTGATCTTTGACTCAGTTTCTGACTTTAGTCTTTGATCTAATTTCTATGTGTCAATTCATCATGACAATTGTCTTCTCTTTTAAGTGAGTTTATTCTCAATCTCAAGAATTAATGTCTTTGTTTACTATGATAAATGATGACGCGCACTCATTGATTCATTCTAGAAGCTCTCGATAAAAATCTTCAAATCTCTGTGAGAAAACAAGAAAAAAAGAAACTTTCGATTGAATGATGATTCATCTTCAATTATAATGCGTATAGATGACATTATAAATAGTATATGTGATGTGTAGTTGATGTAGATGACAGCAATGATGATGTGTAAATAACGTATAAGCATTGTTTATCTTTCAAGTAAATGATGTTGTTAAGATGATAAAGTGTAGACAAGAATGAATAATAATTGTTGATTTGTTTATCGTTCTTTCAGTTTCTCTTAACTTTTTATTTTCTTCAACTTCAACTTTTTTCAATCATGATTGTATCTTTATCATTATGTGATTACTTTTGACAAACTTTGAGTATATCTGTATAGTAAGAGTAAGAAATCTAAATCATGAGTCGTGAATGCGCAGCGATGCTCAAAGAGAATTATAAGATGATGAAGTCAACTGATGATCAAGTCAAGATCATTATGAAAGTAAGTGATGTTACAATTTAAGATTTCACGACTATTACTGCAACTAACAGTATCATAAGTCTATTCAAAAGATATCAATCAGACGTGATGATCATGATGCTGCTGATGTTAAATCACTCATGATGATGCAGACATCATCAAATTCTGATCGAGAACTCATCGCTTCTACTATTCAAACTTTCAAGTATGTCTCAACTATTAAAGAGAAAATTTGAAAAATGATGAAAGAAGAAATGATTGCTGACGCTTCATCGATGATCTTGTTGAACTTACAGACTTCATAAAATCAAAGAATAATGATGAGATTCACTTATTTCACTTCTTGATGTTGTTACTGATGCTTTTCAGCTGTCAATTGTAAAAATAAGTGAAAGAAGTGTTGTTGATCTTGAAACTTTAAATAGAATGATTTGTATAAAGTGTGCTTGAGTTCTACACATTGAGAATAAAGCATCGCTGTATGATGTTGTCTTTCAAAGAAAGACAATGTACAAGAAGTGTGCTTGCTGTGCAAGTAATGAGAATTTCTGTATTGCAATGAGTATACTTATCTGATACATTTGCTAAACACTCATGATTCAATGTTTAGATTTTCAACATTTGCATTTTGATTATCAATGAATTCTTTCATCTGCAGAATATTCATGATAGTGCGATTAAAAATAAAGAAGAGAATGTCGCTCTGAAGATATTCACTGCTCATCAGAGAATTCTTTACAAGAAGTTGATGACAACGACTCGTGTAAAGAATCATCTTAAGAAAACTCACAAATTCGAGTTTTTAAAGATTCAAAAGCTCATTCTCAAAGAGATGATGATTATCAATGACATTGTTAGAGAAATTCTGAATGTAAAGCGCTTTGCAATACATTCAATCTTAATTATATATCATTTTGTCAACATTTCTAATTATTCTAATATATTTTAGCATAATTTGTCATCTCTTGAATCTCTGTCTTTGCATCTCAATGTAAATCTGACAATGAGAAAGAAGAAAAAGTCTGCAATCTTGTCTCATGTGAAAGATGTTTGATGAAGTGATGATTGCATGATGTTTGTTGTATCATGATGATTACGCTTTCTTGTTGAACGCGTTTGAGCATCTTTGCGCTTTTTTCTTCTGTCTGTTGATTTACATATGTAATCACTTCATTAAAGAGCAAAACTATCATAATACAGTGATTATTCTTTTCTAATAATGAGTTTATGCTTGAAAGTGAGTGATTATGCTTTTCGCTCATGTTTCAACCTCGTTTCAAAAGCTTCTATAAGCTTCGAGACATCTTTCATATCTTCGCTCAATATTCATTGATTATATTCAATGAAATATTCTTTTCATTGTATCTTATAATATAAGATTCTCTTTCTTTTTCACTTCTGTAGAATCTTTTCTATCTTTCATTCTTACTCATCATCAATAAGCTTGAGTACGAAATAATCGAGTATAGAATCATCATTTAGCCTACGATTATACGACTCTAAAAGAAATACATGAAAGACAAAATGAACTCTATAAATGATTAAAAGATCAAGACAATATGTCTGCTTGTCTATGAATTCTTGTATATGAAAAAACTTTATCATTTTATTTGATAACTTCTTGCTCAACTTCTTCTGCTTCAGGTTTTTTGCTGATAGCATAACTAAATCATCAACATTAAAGAACTTAAACTTATGTTCTCGATTATAGTACTTTGTCTGAGCATCGATCACGTTTTATCATCATTGCATCAATGTATTTCGCACATCTTGCAGCATTTCAATGCATTCTTTTGCTGCTGACACTTCTTCTTTCATAGCATCATTCTCAATGTGTATGTCAAAGATTAACTCATAATCATACATGATTTTAAAGAAACTACAGCTCAACGAAGAGTGCTTCGTCTGATGATACATGAACTCAACTACAAGTAGAAGCGTAGCTCAGTCATCTTGCTTTTCTGAACAATATACTTGTAGATAATGTTTCAGCATTTGATTCTATCATTCTGTTTGATCATCTGTTTGCGAATGAAAAATGATGCTTAGTCATCATTTCATCTTGACATGATATCAGATCTCTGATCAGAACGCATTGATAAATAGACTATTTCTATCGATAACTATATCATTCAATATTTCATATCTTAAAGCAATCTTCTCAAAGAACAACTTTGCTAACTCTACGATAGTCAAAGTTTTCTTCATAGACAGATAATGCATCATCTTCATGTAACAATCGACTATCACAAGAATTGAGTCATACATGACTTCTTTTCATTTACTAGATGACAGATCTGTTATGAAATTCATAATGATTTCTTTTCATGAATTTGTGAATTGAAATAATGATCTCAACTCATCATATTATAGATGACATTTCATCTTTACTCTCTGACAAATGTTACAAGTATTTATATACTCTTTGACATTCTTGATCATACTTTTTCAGTAATATTTGCAATCTAATAGTTCGCTGATCTTGTCAGTATCAAAATGTCTTGCTAACAAGTCATCATGATAACATTTTAATAACTCTTCTCTGACAGAAAGATCTTTTGAAACATATAATGATTCATTGTACTCTATCATTTCTTGACTATTCAATGTTCAAGCTTCGACATCATTCTTTTGTATACTTGTCGTTTCATCTGCTCTTAATTTCACAGCAAATTAATTTTTTTACTGTAAGATCTTAATGAGTTCAACTACGAATTTACTACTGAAGTTGTATGTCATTTCATGAATTATCAGTACTCTGACAATTGTACATGAAATGAGTTGTTTGCAATCAACAGTTTCAGCAACAGAATTAAGCTGTTTCTCAGCTACGTTGTGATCTCTATGAGTTGATGTTTCAACATTTGTGCTTCTTGAAGTTGTTGATTCGAATTGAAAGATTTTACTTCTTGAGAAATGTACTTCATTTAGATGCGTTTCTTGCACTGTTAAAGTCATAATTCTCAGCAGCATACTTCTGACATGCACTGCTGAACACGTACTCATGTTTTCATTGACATTGTGAACAGACATTTTCTTGACTTCGTTAATCACTTGTGTACAGTAAATTTCATCTTGCGATCTGCTTTTGACATGTTTTGCTGAATATCTTCGTTCACTGACACTGTGAACGAACGTCTTCTCAACATCATTAATCACTCATGTTTATCAATGAGTTTCATCTTACAGTCTGCTCTCGACATGTTCTGCTGAATATCTGTTCATACTTATACTGTGAACGAACGTCTTCTCAATATCGTTAATCACTCATATACAGTATAGTTTTCTGATTGCTATGAATATAAAGCTATTTAAGCTTTCTATTCTAGTCAGCTTTTGCTGCAGAGTGAGCAGCAAATAATTTGCAAAAATGTTCTCATTCTTATAATCAGATCATCTTAATGATGCATTGATTGAGTTTGTCTTTTCTGATCTATGCATTATTTCAAAGTTGCAGATCGACAATCTCATGATTCATCTAACTTGTTTTTCATTTAACTCTTGAATGTTCATAAAACTCTTCAGATTATTATTATCAGTCAAAACTTTGATAGTATGATAATTGTTTTTCACATAGTGTTGTCAATGTTTAAACATTGCTACTATGATTAGAAGCTTCTGATCATATGTTTCATAGTTTCTTTTGACATTTATCATCATTCTGAATCAGAATGCAATCAAATGTCACTAATCTTCGTCATTTGACTGAGACAAAATACTCGCGACTGCATAATTGAACATGTCGATCTCGATGCATATATGTTGCTCTGAGTCAAAGTGTCTTAGTATAGATGCTCTCATAAAAACGTTGCGAAGCTGATTAAAAGCTTGTTTCGCTTTGCTCAATCATATGAATGAACTTATTTTTACATCTTTTACACTATCTCTCAGCAGTTTTGTTAAAGACTCTGCTATCTGAAAGTAATGATGTATAAAACGTTGATAGAAATTGATGAATCTCAGAAAAACTTGTATTTCTCAATACATCTTCGATCTGAATCACGTTTTAATGATGTCTATTCTACTTGAGTTCATTGAAACACTCTCGATGAATATAATAAATTCTAGAAAGTTCACTTTAATGATGAAGAATTCACACTTCTTCAAGCTAGCATATAGCTTGAACTTTCTTAATCTTTCAAGAATTTGCTTCACATGATCTACGTGATTAGTCTTCTCTATGAAGAAGATTAGAATGTCATTCAGATAGACAACACAAAAGTCATTTAAAAGCTTTGTTAAGATTTTATTAATATAAGTCTGAAAGATGACAGATGCATTGATCAAATTAAACAACATGATCATATATTTGAAGTGATCATAACGAGTATGAAACATTGTCTTTCACTTATCTTCACGTTGAATTCTGAGATGATAATAAGCGTTCTTCAGATCTAACTTAGTGAACTGCTTGACTTTACTGAGTCTGTCTAAAGTTTCACTAATTAGAGACAGTGAATGACGATTTTTTACAGTGATCTTATTCAGATCTCAATAGTTCATGCATAAATGAAGACTATCATTTTTTTTGAAAATGAATAAAATAGATGCATCAGTTGAGCTGATGAAGTGTTTAATTCATTCTTTTGCTAAAACATTGTTTAAATACTGTCTCAGAGTTGCTAACTCTGTATTCAACAGATTATACAACGATTCATACAATGACTCTGCAGTGATTTTAATTTCATGATCGTGATCTTCATGCAAAGACAGTTTGTCTGCATTTTTTATTGAGAATACATCTTCATACTCTTTCAATTCAATGAGTAAAGTCTACGTTTCAAGCGCATTTGTGATACGACTTGTCACGTTATTCATTGCTTTCACTTGATGTTCAATGATTGACTCTTCGACGACGTTGATAATAACAAGAGCATACACAGTAGACTCATCTTGTAGAGCTTTTGCAAATGCTTGTGCGAAGAACAACTTAAATGCGTGCTCATTCACGTTGAAACGTCATGTTCTTGCAATCATGTTTATTTGAATATGTTTGAATTGCATACTCAACATATTCAGAATTAGAAGAGATTTCTTCTTGTCAATAACATAGAAGATATTTATATCTTTTTTCTCTATGTTTCAGCTGTCTCTCAGTCGATAACACATCTTATAGACGTCATAACAATAAACACTTTGATCGTTCATTCAGATAAATCTTGAAAGATTGATGTTCAGCAATGACATATCTTGCTCGACAACGAAACGTTGACTAATCACGTTCATCTCGACATCGATATTCATGTGAATCTTTGTTTCTGTCTTCTGATCTTCTTGAATTACATGCTCTCTATATATAAGAGTTTTTACAAAGAGAACTTCTTGTTTTTTTCTCAATGATTTGAAGTGTTTATCAAGAGCTTGTCTTTTTCTGAAATCTTGAAACGACTCATATGCAACATCGAATTAATGAATACTCAATTTACATTAAATTTTTTTGATCTATTCTTGATCTTTTCGTCTTTATAATCAGTAAAGTAATGACTCTTTTGTTTGCACATGTAGCACGTTATGTTGAACAAATTCTTGCTATAACATGATGAAGCATGTGAGCTTGTCTTTGATGAAGAGTCAAGTCTAGTTGATCGATGAGATTTCTTTCGCTTTAAATGAGTCTTCTTGTTGATTTTATCTTGATCATGCAAGTTCTCATCTCAAGATCATTTCAATGACAAGACATGTTCTTTTCGCAGATTTGTTTTCAATCAAGCGACAAGATCAATTAATGCATCTTGTGTGATAGAAATCGACTGCACATTAGTAATGATTATGCGCAGCTCAGATTTCAACTTGATGAATAAATGAGCTCGTTTATGCTCATCACTATACAATGAAAGTTGATGTTTCAGAATGCTCAAATGAGTTGCAAACGTTCGTATCATCTGATCTGAACGTTGCAATGCATTCACATATTGCTAAGTCACGTTTATGTCTTGATTCATTCAGTCTTCGATTAAATTCAGAAGAAAGTCAATAAAATTGAATCACATTTGCTGAGTTGCAAACATACATAGTCTTTTCATGATTGAATCAAAGTTTCTTTGATTCACTCTTCAGATAGATCATGCAGTACAAAATCTTTTTCTTATTTCTTTCAAAATGTCAAGAGATATTTCGAAATGAGATTTTGACATTGCGAATTCACTCTCTATGTTCTCTTATGATTTTGTCATGATACTTCTTCAAAGACATTGAGAATTTTCGCTTCTGCAAAATGATCTTGTGATGACTTCATTTCATCATCATCGACACTATGAAGATGATGCATAAATCATTCAAGTTCTTCATAAGAACTCAAGTGAAAGTCTGATGATTTTTCTTCATCATTTCAATGACTTGCAGAGTCTCAATCTTTGATTGAATAGCTGCTAGCTTCTGTTTCTTTCGCAGTTCATCACATTGAAGCATTACTCATGTCAGCTGTTCATCAATATCAAGAGAGAGTTCATCTTCTACTTCTTCGCTTTCTGATTTCGTTATGCGACGTTCATTTTCTGATATGATGTCTCATAAGATCAAGACATCATCGTTTCAACTTTGTTGCAACTGCGTTGCTGTTATCATGCTTGAATATCAAATCATCACTTTTAAGAAGAGTTTGAAATAATTAGAACTGTGATGATTAAATCTACTAGATGAATAGACGAGATCTATAAGAGTGATATGACAATGTGATATTCTAAGCAGGCATAGAATGAGTATATATTATGATAGAGCTAATTATTAAGAAGCTCTCAATAACTCGAGAAGATTGACTGACTATAAAGAGTTTGTCAAGCATTGTCAAGTCGAGCACGACATAACTCATGATATATTAAGTCGAAGATATGACGTAGTTTAAACGATGTCTTGACAGAGTCATAGAGTTTCAGAGCTAACTCAGATCTGATCTTTGACTCAGTCTCTGACTCTAGTCTCTGATCTAACTTCTATGTGTCAATTCATCATGAGAAAATCATTAGATCTGAGAGCATAAATCTTAATTATCTACGTGCAAAGACAAGCAATCATGCAATTACATGATTTCTAATTGCTGCAACTGTCAAAATGCGCACTTCGCAAATAACGTAATGTGCAAAACATATCAGACAGCTCAGTTTATTAGCTCACAAAAAGATCATCTAGTCATGAAATTGTAATAAGTATTGCAGTCGAAATGTCACAAAACAACGCAAATGATGAAAGCTTTGCAAACACGTTGAATATTCAAATTCTACAGCACAATTGCGTAAGATCAACGTAAATTATGCACGCATGCATGAAATTTGCGAAAAACAAGACAGATACTGTTATACTACAAGAATCATGAAGAAAAGATGAAAATATAACAATTTCACATTCGTCGTTTATCTGCATCAAATCAAATGTTCAGAATACTCATGTCAGAGTATTGATATTTGTTGTGAAAAACGCAAAGAAATTTACATGCACATCAAGATCAGACATAGTCAATAGCAAAGATATGCAAGTGATATCAATAGCGAATAATAAAATTCAGAAGAAAATTTTATTGTTCAATATTTACAACGAAAAGTCTCAAAACGCAGATGACGAGTAATTATACATGATTGAGCGAGAATTAGCAAAAGTTATGCTAAATTCTGAGCAAAAAGTTATTATCGTTGAAGACTTTAATGCACATCATAGCTGATGAAACGCAAAAATTTCAAACTTTATTAGAATGAAAGCATTAATAAACTGAGTAAATTTACATAAGTGCAATCTGATTAACACTTCTGATATAAACACATATCACAGCTATTCAAGTCAGTCAAGCTCAATACTTGATTTAGCATTTGCATCAAAGAATATGCGTAATCACATCAAGAATTGACATATAAATGAGAATGCAGACACAGAATTTGATCATAAAGTAATTCTATTTACAATAGTTATGAAAAAGATGAAGTTGATCGAAAATTCGTTGAACGCGTCATACAATCTGCAAAAAGTCAACTGAAAAGACTTTGATGAGCATTTGCAAAAGACGAAAGACAAAATGATTGTCAAGATGCAAAGAATCATGAGTTTAAAAGCAAAAGTCATTTATTTGACTGAATGCATCAAGAATACAGTGAAATTATTTGTATTTAAACAGCGAATATGCGCAAAATCAAAACTCTGATGAAATAATGAATTCATTGAAATGTGAAAGACGTTGTCGTCAAAAAAGCGAATCTGAAAAAGATGCAGAAATGAAGATGCATGAACAGAGATAGTGCAAATGCAAAATTTGTATCATGATGCAATAAAGCTGATCAAAAACCAATTCTGAACCAATTTTTTAAACAATGTCAAAGAAAAAAAAGTGTTTCAGACATACAAGTTCACTAAATCACGTCGAATCGAAAAGCTACTTTCGATACAAAACTCGCAAAAAGAATTGAAAATCAAATTCAATGAAAAGTGCGAGGCATTTCTGAAAGCAATGTACTCATCATCTTCGAAAATTCAAATCAATGAAGAATTACTATCGAACGAAAGTATACAGTGATCAAGAGTTATCGAAGGGAAAATCAAGTACGCTATTAACTTCTCAGCATTCAGGAAAGCATTCGAATCAGACGAAATGTCATTCGCAATCATACAGCGAGCGTACAAAACTATATCGAAAATCTTCAATTTAGTGTACTCAGATTTGATCGAAAACGACTATCATTCGAAGATATGACGCGAAGGCACGGGAATTATTCTAAAAAAACCAGACAAGTCGAATTATTCAATTTCGAAGGCATACAGAATTATTACGCTGCTAAACTGTTTAGGCAAAGTAGCAGAAAAAATAATAGCAGTGCGACTGTCGTACACAGCTGAAATTAACGATAAGCTGCTGAATTTTGATCAAATGAGAGGCAGAAAACAAAGATCAGCTATAGACGCAGTACTAAACCTAGTACATGATGCGCAAATGACGAAAAGTCGAGAAAACACGCTTATCTGTCTACTTCTAGATGTCAAAGAAGTCTTTGATCATGTTGCGTTGAAACAGCTGGTCAAAATATTGATTAAATTGAAAATATCGATCAATTTAATCAATTGAGTAAAATGTTTCTTACAAAATCGAATTATTGACTTAGCATTTGACGACGAACGTCAGA
>JAABUY010005140.1_pt1 | contig 13336 bp, 9 predicted proteins | sample 5560271 | NCBI WGS metagenome assembly JAABUY01 (sample SAMN10711886, study PRJNA513374) | rock metagenome | isolation source: Antarctica rocks | place: Antarctica: Victoria Land, University Valley
CTACAGTTAACAGTAGATTAGAAGAACCGAGAATGAGACGACCTACAGAACTCCAGATCCTGTACCTTGCATTGGATAACTCATTAGATTTTGGGGAACAAGGGATTTTGGCGAACAAGGGATTTTGGCGAACAAGGGATTTTGACGAACAGGGGATTTTGGGGAACAAGAGATTTGGGCGAACAAGGGATTTTGGCGAACAGGGGATTTTGGGGAACAAGGGATTTTGGGGAACAAGGGATTTGGGGAACAAGGGATGTTGGCGAACAAGGGATTTTGGCGAACAGGGGATTTTGGGGAACAAGAGATTTGGGCGAACAAGGGATTTTGGCGAACAGGGGATTTTGGGGAACAAGGGATTTTGGGGAACAAGGGATTTTGGGGAACAAGGGATGTTGGCGAACAAGGGATTTTGGCGAACAGGGGATTTTGGGGAACAAGGGATGTTGGCGAACAGGGGATTTTGGCGAACAGGGGGTTTTGATTGTAGAGATACTGTCAAGCGGCAGGGGCGGGCGCATCAACCAGCAAATGGTTCTGCACTTCGTCATTGTATAAACATAAGATGTAAGCGCTGAAAGGTACGGAGGGGCTCTTTCCTAGATCAAGCTATTACTGCCTATTCACCCAGAATGATCAAGTACCAAAGCATCCATGGAAAAAACATAGGAATAAGAAGGGGAGAAAAGTTAGGACCGCATAAGCAAAACTTCACGTTGCAAGATCGCGCTGATGACTCGAATTTCTCTACCCTTGGAACTGTTCCCCGACAAGCAATTCGCCATGCAGAATTCTACCAAAGTGAGACTTTTCGAAACTCTGCCCTTTCCTCCTCAACGCCATCAAGATTCTCAGAAACCCAACCGGACTGATCGTAAACGGACATTTACTCTCCATAACAACGTCAAACTTTGGCCTGCCCCGTGGAGCGATGAAACCGTCGCACGCGGCCTGGATTTGCTCGTCCGGCGGGCGAAAACACAGTCCCAAGAACCGACAGACCGAAAGATACTCCTTATAGCTTTCCAAATAGAGCTGACCGGCAAATATATTGAGCTGCATAACCAAAGGGGGTCGGGGCCAAAATTTGGGTACTGGGGGAATGGCACAAAATGAAAGATCTTCTAGTGTACGTACAGACATACTAACGCGAGCTGAGTAGACATGCAGGATGCCGGTTTTGTGCTGGCGTATGGATGGCAATAATTCGTGAGCTTCGTATGGGCTCAGCACCACGCAGTCGACCGCATTGCGGTTCTTTCCGCTTGCGACCCAGTGGACAGGCCGCAGAAACGAGTCCAGAAGCTGATTTTTGGAAGTGTGTACCGTCCGGGCAAAGTCGGCCGTGACCAGCAAACGCGCCGGCCATTTGTTCATCTCGAGACATTCGATGGCGCTTGTGTTGCCGAAAAGCTCGAAGGCGGGCTGAAAGGCATCTGAACACCGGTCAAGAATACCCTGGTGGACAAAGCGCTTCACATCTCGATGAACGCTGTGGTTGTACGGTGTAAGTGCCAGCGGACGCTCAACCTGTCGCTCCTGCTCGTTCTCTGGTGAGAGCTCGCGCTCCTCTTCCTCCCGAAGTGTTGCGTTACTGAACGATTCCAAACCGAATTCTCGACACTTTGCCCGAATGGCTTCCAGTTGCGTCTCACGTTTTGAGAGTGATTCTTCCTTCACATTATGCAACAAGACTTGTTCTTCATTTCGTCTACTCCCAAATCCGTATCGATCCTGAAGACTTTGCGCCTCAGCTTCGAGCAACGACTTTGCGATGTCTAGAGCAGCGCCTCTGCCTCCACCGTTTGAAGACTCCGACCCTGCTATATGACGACGCTGATGACGCATCCCTTGTGTTGCCCACAAGGGAATGCATTTTCTCGTGTTGATGCAGGTTTCCGAAATACTCCATTGTAACACGTCGACTACCTCGATGGTATCGCACCGGGTTTTGCCGCAGCAGTGGAGAATTTTGCGTTCAACTTCCATTGGCCCGCAAAACATGACTGATTGGCCTTTCCCTAGCTTCCGCATTCGCATGCATGCTGTTTGCGTTAGCAGTAAGACATAGAATCCATGGGATTAGGTCATACCTTGTACAAGTCGGTCTTTGGTGAGGTCAGGTCCCAGTGTCACGGCGGCACGGTAATTTGTCGGTAGCTTCAAGTCCGTCCCTCGTGTGTGAGCCTCGTCAAGGTACACCAGGCACTGGTCCATCTGCTTCGCAAAAGGGGAAATCATCAGCGGTTCTATGATGCTGTCACGGCTCAAGACCGACAGATCATTACGATCATCGAAGAATACGGCTGCCTGTGCGTCTGATTCCGGAACTCGCGAGAGCCATGTGCGCGCGACTTTCTCATTCTTCCACTCCAAAACTTGAGCTCCCACATCGAGAATGACGCGCACGGGCGGCTTCGACCTAATGACTATTTGCAGTAACGATTCTCCATCAAGGCTTTCCCTTCCGGACTCCTGCATGGCATGTTTAAAAGAATTTTCGGGCCGGAGTAGACAGTCGAGCACTGCAGCATTTGTGTGAAACTGCGGGGGGAGATCGCACTGACTTATGGACAGTGGTAAGATGTATCTGCTATCGTTTGTCCCACTGAAACCCGTCGTTGGGTGAACTTTCGCTCGTGCGATGTCCCAGCCCGAGGAAGACAGCTTGTGTGGAAACTCCTTCATCTCCTTTGGAAAGACAAGATGTGACATATAGAAGTCGATTACGCCTTTAGCGAGCCGCAACGGAGGGAAGACTATCTGAGAACACTTGGCAGGATCGCTCAGATTGATGCCAGTCAATTGTCGAAAGGCAGACGGTAATTCAGGAGCATTTTGAACCCATCGCTCATACTCCTCCTGGGCATGGTCACATGCAAGCAGCTTTTCGAAGGCGATACGTAACTGCTCATCCGAAAGGCCACCATGGTAATAACTCAGACAGGTTAGAACGATGGTGGCATCGGGATGGCTGAACTCAGCCCGCGTTGCTGGATTGTCCTTTGCACGATATGGTACGGCAAGCATGGTCCGCGACAGGTCCAGTCCGTAATTGACGCGCCATCGCTTCTGCTGCAAAGCAAATGCCAGAACCCCACCAGCAATCAGGCCTTTGAGAAGAAGCAAGCTTCTCCTCATCGAGTCAACACTGAAAACGTCATGCTGCAATGGCTCGGAGTCAGCTTCATCCATGTCGGGATCAGTGAGAAACCTAAACAGGACAGCTCGCACGTGTTTGGGAAGATTCCACACGGGCACTCCAGGCAGACCCGCTTCACACACTTCTCTTGCCACCATCTCCAGAAGTTTATCGGCGGCGAAGGGCTGCAGAATTCGTACGCGAGGGAAGCTTCCAGGGCAGGCAGGTGGTAGCTCCAAGCCTTGCGGAAAAAGTTGAAGGACTGTTTGTGCAAAGCGGCTCACAAGTCCTAAGATATGCTCGATGATGGCCCATCGGTCAGGGCTAAACTCAATTGCGCGTTGTGTGCCCATGGTGTATATAAGTTCGAACCGGACACTCAAAATTTCATCACTTTCGTCGAGAATATCACGCGAATTGTCCTCCAGCCAACGCTGTGTCTCGATCAGGACGTTGCCCAGCTCCGACTCATCAGACAGAAGTCTTTCGAGGCCCATCAACTCAAACGAAAGTAGGTGTTCCGGCTGGACGAGAAGTATCCCACCAGTGCGCATACATTCTTCGCACAAATTTCGGATTTGCCTCGCCTTATGCACGTTCAGTCTAACGGAACGTGAGATCGGCATGTGGAAGATGCGTCTACCAAGCAGACCACCAAGCTTCCCCAGCAGCACATGGAACATCTGAGTTGACAGTGGTTTAAGGACGACGACCCGCACAAGCTTCTTCCCATCTGCCAGAGCCGCAGCCACAATGGGAACGATGATGGACGACTTTCCTTCGCCCATGTTCAGCTGCAAGATCGAGTTCGCACCCGACGACGGTGAAATCATTTCTCGGGCAATTTGAGCTTGTACCTGTCGAATCAAGATATTGTTTTCGATTTCGAGAAGCAGCCAGTCCGGATAGTGTGTTATGTCCCAGCCTTGATGACCCGGGTTGCTAAGTTCGCTCAGCAGTTCCGACTTATTTCCGATGCACATAAGAAGGCGTTCGGCACGTTGCAGGGTCGATATTGCCAGTGCGTACTCAATCAAAGAAGCTTTCCAGTCGTCGCGCAAAGAGGATACTTTGCCGCCTGCCAGATGTTGGAGGAGCGACGTCGTTGACAGGCGGGGCCACATTTTCGACCCACAAGCCAGCCGACGCGTAATAGACGTCTCTGCCTGAAGACAATGACAAATCGTGTGGTACACATCGTCAACGTGGTTCTTGCACAGCAGAAGGTGCTTTTCCAGCAGTGGCTTCAGTGCCTTTGGAGATCGGTTAAGTCTGACATCTGCACTGCCATGAAGCGAGTCGAAGCTTGTCAACAAATCAATGACATATCGTTGCTCATAGCCACCTAATGATTTCGATAAAAGACGAACTAAAAGTGTCTTAAGCTTGCTGTGGTCCGCTCGATCTTCGTGTTGCTGACCGACCCAGGAACCGAAGTTTGCAAAGGGAGCCGGAGATAGGTCAGGAGCAGATTTCCCCATGATGTCATTTAAGTCGACGTGACTCCGCTTGGGAAAATAATGGCACCGAGGCTGCGAAAACGAGTATCCCACTAGGTTTTGATCTCCGATATTTAGATCGTCTAATATTTCTTGCGCTCGGCCGATAGACTCTTTAAACTTAGCATTACGGTACCAGCTTTGGAACCAGATCCGTGCATCCTCTGTGGCCTCCTGCACGGAAATGTAGGTGTTAAAATCAATGCCTACAGGATCGTAAATATATGATTTGGGCCACTGACAAACCAGTGCATCCACGAAGAGGTTGATACGTTCTTCTATAGCCGCTTGGTGGTCGTCCCTTCGACGCCCGTCAGCCTCTGCAAAAGTCTCGTTGGAAAATTGAGGGAGCTTGGATTCCGGACATAAAGAAAACGGCCGTGCCCTGTTTTTAGTCACGTCTTCCAATTTCTTCCGATCTGGTTTAAAGCCATGCGATAGTTGGAACGACGTACAGTCTGGCGGTCTTATTACACGAAGTTTGGGAACCGTTGCGAAAGCCAAAAGTGTCTGGACAAACTCTTGGTTTGCGTGCTGCGAATACATTAGTGTGGAGAGAAACATCATGATTCTATATTTATCTGAGTCCACTGCACTATGAGATAAAGCAGTCTGTAACGTACACCAGTCTTCTGGGAAAATTTCGGCGAGTGGATCCAGCCATTTGACAGCATAGCCTAGAGAAAAGGTATCTTCTGTTCTGCAACCACGGAGCGGCTTCCCCCATGACTCGATCTCACGGAGCAACTGTGAACAGCCTCTCAAGTTTTTAGACCAGCCGTCGACCAGCTTCGCAATGTGACAAACTTGGGACTCTCGTATGCTGTTTGGCACATGGTCTCGGGCAGTATAAACGACATCGTGCTCTGCTGTATGATTCTCAGCCCCAAATCCGTGTACGCGATAGGTAGACTCCCGGATGGCGGCCCTCTTTAGTAAGTGTTGGTCGCCACAGATGTCTGCATTCGGTAGGTCCGCGGGTTTATCATGAAATACGTCAAGCGTTCTCGCTTGATCGAAAATTGACCACACGGATTTGCAAAAAGAACTGTGCAGTGAAAGTGGAGACAGTGTCTTCCATTCTACCTCCTGCATCACTTGTAGGTGCCGTGGGTAATACTGACGACGCGGGGTCAGTCGTGCGAGGAGCACCAGTAGGTCAATTTCCATCTGTTCAAGCCTGAGAAAAGACCGGACGGAGGGGGATGCTAGTGTGTAGAGGGCTTCTTCGGTGCCAGTCCGACCAGTGAGCTCGTCGGTCAGACAGTGGGCTGTTACAGCGTGAAGATAACATTTGAACAGCTTGCTCTTGAGGCTGCCGTTGTCGATAAGTCGTCCGATTCGACAGTCAATGTCGTAGAGATAATACGAAAGGTGTTGCGTTGAAGTGTCAATGTGAACACGTACGTGAGGGTCCTCTGATTTGAATAGGACGTCGCCGTGGGGGATGATGACGCTGCGCGACGAGTCGTTATTTCCCCGAAGGACGAGCTTGTTGACCAGTCCGGTAAGGGTGCCAAATGATTGGTTAGCATCCACAGCCATTCCACAGAATTGCTTCGATTCAAGCTGCGTGGCGTCTTTTCCCAGGAAAAAGTCAAGTTTCAGTCGGGGCAAATGCACCTCCAGCACTTCCGTTTCACAGTTGAGTATGATGTGTACATGAGTTGCATGTTCTAACGGGCTCAGGATCGTTGAAACGGCCTTTGCTGTGGGTGTACGAAGGTCTATTAATTTCGACGAACCCCGGATCAACAAGTTTTCTCCTTGGCTGCCAGACCGCATCTGCCAGTTCTGTGATGCCGGCGTCCAAGCATTATGTAACGGTCGCCATTCGACGAAGCCCGTGTTAATGTCCAGCCAATGCGCGTAATCTTGAACGAAAGCATGTGGAAAGTCGCCGTCTAAAGTGTGCACTGGAAGTAGTTCGTAGACCTTTCCTTGTTTTCTTGCCCGAATGATGAGTTCGGAGTCGTGCATGCCAAAGTACAACTGTTACAATGTTTATTAGCAACATAAAAAAAAAGAAAAGAGGAGAAGAGAAAAGAAAAGTGTAACGTTTACTTGGTGGTCAAATAACTCATTCCGGGCTTCGAAAACCGTTCCACTCATAGTTGACGGGACAACATCGAGAACTTTCTGTCCCGCGCATCAATCGGTTAGCTTCCCTTCCTAAGATATTTCGAACAGAACATGTTTCTTTACCTCGCCAAATAATCGACGGAAAGTGGGATGTGATTCGTACGAGTGGGGAAGCCTTGTGAGCGGCGATCCATTGACAAGCAAACTTCCATCTAGCAGATTGTAATGAACCAGCATCGACGAAAGACCACCTTCGTTAGACGTCTCCGTCACGAGCCACCGCTCGCTGGGCGTTTCTAAGGCCGTCCATGATGATCCTGGTTTATATCCCGCCCAAAGTCGAACAACTGTGCTATCAAGGCCGCCGCGGACCTCTAGAATCCACTTGCGCAGAAGTGGTTCGAGATGACATGACAGCCTCCAATGTCGCCGCAATAATGCTTTGATCGGTGCAGGCAGATTGTCTATGACAGCTGGACATCGATCGTGAACGATGATTGAGCATTCAGTCGCGACTGCAATGTCCTCGTCCGATTTGAACAGATAATGAAGATGGTGAGGATCAACATCAAATGTCCCATAACAAGTTAAAGCCATTTCAAGCGTCAGTGCATTCAAGTTTTTCAGCTCCTCCTCCTCCTGTCCTCCCTGCAACTTTTGCCCCAATTCACGGGTCCAGCCCAACGAGATTGCTCGTGCTCTTCGCAGAAAACGGGAGCAACCCTCGTGAACCACGTTGCAGGAAGAAAGAGAGAAGAGTCGAGATGCAAGAGCGACAAAAGTACGCGCCGCTGCGGCACCCTGCCAGTTGCCCTCGATCGTACCAACCGCATCGTCCAAGACCGACAGCAATGATTTCCCAAATTCCTCCTCTTCAAGGTCGGCGTGGGATTCTCGACAGACTTCTCCTTTGCTGAGGGGCCCCACTTGCCATGCGGCCTGAGTGACCAAAGCGTGCGTTTCCTGGCAATTAAAGTTAAGGACACGAGCGGTGAGTTCACGAGCAATGTTCCGCCATTGCAGTCGATGACCTGACCGCAAAGTTCCAAAGGCGTAGAACTCATGCATCGTCAGCGCCTCAGGACACTCAGCTTGGCTCGCAATAATCTCGTTGGAGGTGTGGATTGTGTTGTTCACAGCGTACTGCAGTCCTCCATACGGTCCAGCTGGAAGCTTGAGTGTGCACTTTTCACGTACATCGTAGCAACCTAGGAGCTCTTCCGTCCATCTCGATTTCTTCGAATCGTATAAAGTATAATTCAAGCCGTTGTTAACGCATACGTTAGCCTCACTGGCCAGAGAAATTTCCTGACGTCGATAGTGCGAGATAACAAAAGGTATCGTCATCGATGCGAGCTGAACTCTTCCTGCTTGCGATTTGACGAATTTGCTTAAACCAACGTAGCTGTATAGAGGGTATACCACCTGCTCCCTGGTATTGCCTTGACGAGGAGATCGAGCGCCAGGTTCAACGGAGAACATGTCGACAAGAAGGCTATACGTGGTATCCCGCCATTCGCATATAATGGTGGGCACGTCGAGTTCAAATACCACGGCCTTCGCCTGCAGGTCATTCTCCGGAAGTGGCCATTCATGAACATCAATGCCGAGGTGTTCGGCCTTTGATATCAGCTCGCATTTCTGACAGGAGCCGCTGTGTTCAGAAACGTTTCGACGTCTCCGCCACTGAGAAACGTACTGGCAACCCATCCCATCAGACTGCTTCATCAGGTTGTGATACTCCTGAAGTTTCTCCGTTAGCTCGGATATTTTTCGAGACCGTTCATTCTGCGCCTCCGCCTCGATCTTCCGTCGTAATTTCTGGTGATGTGGTGACTGCTGGAAGTACTGTACGGCAAAGCCCTTCGTTGTATCGACAGACCGAAAGATGGAGGGATATCCCGATATAGCTGCTTTTCTTCTCGTTGCGAGATGCTGTTCAACGTGGAATAATCGTTCCATCTGAGACTTCTTGGGCAAGAGCAGGGGCTCGAACAGCGACGGCGGGAACTCTGGATCGTAGTCATGTAATAAAGGGTAGTGGTGCAGCGCGCACTTGTCAAGCGCAACCCACAAGTCCATCGAGGTGAGGAGCATCAGAGAGATGTCTTCCGGCATATCTGCATAAGCGGAAGAAGCTACCGACGTGTAGGTGTCAATGACCTCTGTGAGGGCCGTGCAGGCGTCTCTGCGTTCCATGTTTGTCCGCAGCCAGTCATGGAGAGAGTCGCGCACCCAGAGTTCCAGGTCTACAAGATACAGACGGGCTTGACCACCGTCCACCCCCGTTAACAGACTCAGATCTGGCAAACTTGAGCTGCTCTGCGAGACGCGGCGACCACAGTATGACGTAAAATGGTGGGAGGTTGAGGCTGACGCCGACCGCGCTGGCACTTTCGCCAGGTACGGCCGCAACTTTGGGAGTGTTAGTTGAGTATCTTGGAGGAAAGACAGCTGCGATGGGAGCCAGTTCAGCTGCGTCCCTAGGGGATCCGGATTCTTCTCCACGGAATCCCATCTGCGAACCAATTCATGTTGGACAGCCCCCATTACCGTTTCTACATACTCCAACCAGGCGGTTCCATCCACTGCCCCAAGTTTCAGCGCACGGCGGCTGATCTTTGCTGTCATAATAAAGAGTACATCACTCGGTAGGGAAGCTTTCAGAGCGCTTTCCAAGATGTGGGCCATGAAAAAGAGCATGAAAGACTTGTACCGCATGTGCGGCTCCTCATCATTGTTGCGCAGGAGACTCGTCTGCAATGCAACGCGAAGGAAGAGCCACAAGGGGGAGCGTCGCCACGGTTTGAATGCACCCTTCCACAGAACGTCGTCGCGAGTGTGCTTGTAGATGCGAGGAACATCGAGCGGCTGGCCAACGGCTCGTAGAATCCCTGTGAGCATCTCGGTGACAAATCTCGGGTGCACTGTGTCCCTGGTCTCAATGACTTTCGAGTGCGCCTTTTTTGCAATCGGCCAGACTTCCTTGGGCGTCTTAGCATCAAGCTTCGTGAGTAACTCCGACAGCGATTCAACAAAGCTGGCATCTGCAATTCGGTCTTGACCAATTGCCACAGCTGGACCGGGGAAGCACCGTCGCAGCCGGCCCCTGGTCCCGATGACGGCGTTAGTGGTTGGCGAGATTTCGAATGACTCGAACGAATATTGGTCTGAAGATCTCCGGACGATGAGCCCAGCGTTCTGGGCGCGGATGTGCGACGCGAGAATATCTAAATCAACGCGAATAATATTTAGCACCTACTTCGTCCCCAAGGGCCGGTTCGTTCGTACCTCCATCAACCATTTTCCCCAGCTTTGTTTCCACCTTTTCGGCCACCAGTCCTCCAAAGTGGTCCCGTAACTCGAGCATGTTGCCGACCATCTCGATGCAAGTTGTCCATTCCGAGCGCTCCTGCTCCGGAATATGAGCTTGGAGACATCTCAATGCTGCCAGCACCTTCTCTATCAGAGCAGCACTCTTCGTAACATCGTTGTCATTGTTCTGCGGCAATTTTGGAGGGAGGAAGACGTGATTGATGATGTAATTCAACTCTTTACACATTTTAATGTCTTTTCCGACTGAAGTCTTGAATGTGAGAAAGGAATGATCGATGTGAACCTTCTGCCAAGAGATACAAGATAGACAATCATTCTCTTCGTGTTTTAAGGTGACAAAGATTCGAGATTGATGTGCTGGACAAGAAGCGGGGATATTGGGCTTGGGTTGCTTATCTAATTTTAGAGAAAGGCTACAGCGTTTGGAGAGTTCACGTGATTCGCTAGGCAGCAGCGGTTATCTCTGCCTCAACAGTTAGCGCCCTGTCAAGAAGTCTTTCCGCCCGTACGCTCCTCCGCGCCCACTCCGGAACCCCAAACCACACCACCGCTGACATAGTGCCGGCTCTACATCCCACAGTTACTTGGATTGGAGTGTGGTAACTCAGATAGATTCGAGAAGCAACGACGATAGCGGCAAGGGAGAGGGTGAGAGGAGAGAGGAGCGCGCGCCGGCAGTGTGAGGGGTCGGTGTGCGTAGGGTTGGTGGGAATGGCCCTTTGGCGACGGGCCCGATGCCGTAGGAGGAGGAAGAGAGAGAGGGAAAGGAAGGATAAGGCGAGGAATTGGGCATGGGAGGAGGGCATGTCATAGCCTTTGCCTTGAAGCAACAGAAGGCCACTCTCGAGCAATCTTTTCCTTCGTCAAGATTGCTATCATTGTAGTCCCTACAATCTAAAATTTCATCGCCTTTCCTTTTCCCAGGCCCTCCCCCGGACCCATCCTACCAACCTCTCCAATTCCTGATGATCCGAAATAAGTAGGGATGCTGGTCGTCTCTACTGAAGAATCGTAAGCTTAGTGTGATTATCCCAGATCCTCCTTTACCCAAATACTCATCATCCCACACACATGTCTCTAGCACGCCGTGATGCCGCATCTTTCATGAAATCCTCACCAGAACGAAAGTCGTTCTGTCCTGCCACACCTAACGTTCGATATATTGTTTTGTTACGACCATACCTGCCTAGTCCTCCAACAAGGACGGGGATATCGCCCGCAGCTTCGGCCATCCGTAGGCCGTGGGTGGTGGCAACAGGATTCTCTCTCCGTTCGCCCTCGCTGGAGACGGGAATTCTTTGGTGGATCTTACGAGAGATCTGAATCGCTGCACACGGTAGGTTTGCCCTTTGACTGGTTAATAATTGCTAACTGGACGTCTAGTGCACACTTACATTCCACCATAATCGCAAAGTTCTACCTCCTTTGCAGATTTGCCACCTTCGAATTTGGTGCAATTCTGACGCTTTTGGTACCTACTTAAATCAGCTTGAACTGAACAGAGGTCTTGTGAAAGCGCCTTACTTTCCATAGCCGTCTTCTTGCTTTCTTCTTTTTCCATGCCCATTCTCGTCAGCCTCTGCGCATTCTCTCTCGTCTCTGTCATTTTCCCCCAAGTCATCCATATTGAATTGTAACTCGAGGTTGTGTTCGGCCATTGCAGCGTTTCCGCTGAGTCCATAAAGAGTCGCGAGCGTGAAGAGGAGGGATGTTGAGAGATCGTATTAAAGAAGTACAATGTACGCAAAGAATGGTTGTCTGCAAAAGTTTGCTCCATATACAGACACGTCAATATTCCAATGCAAGGAGAGGGCTCCTAGTTCTCTTGGTTGAGAATAATTGGACGGATTCAACCCCCTTACTCTCACCCCTAAGCAGCTACCCGAATCACGCGTTGTCTGGAACCTGGCCATCCTCACATTTCCAAAGGCCAACGAGGTATGCAATGCGAAGATGGAGAATGCGGAGCTCCTTAGGCGGTCTCAGTCCTTCATTGCTGCGTTGAAGGATGACATCTGAGAGATTGGATTGATAAAGGAACGTCCAACAAGTAACTTATCGCTATGCTTGTAAATTGTACCTCATAGGCTCTACAGACTGGGGTTTCTCAATTGGAAATAGTCTCTTATTTAATTTAACAGCTATAGATAATGGAATAGGGTCATGGTTGTTAAAGCAATCAATTAAAGACAACTGATTGACTTGATGGAGTCGGGATTGTATAAGGTGCTAATTTTGGAAAATACAAACCCTGTCCTACTCTACATCAGGGTGTCTATATAATGAACGTGCCCCAAATGAAGTTGCCCTGCCGCCTTCTAGATCATTTCGTGTCATTCTTCAACTCACAGCTATGCTCGAATACAAAAGATCTCAATCTTTCAGCTTTGTAGAGTAGTGTAATTGAAGCAAGACTCCTGGACTAGACGCATCGAACAAGGAGCTTCTCAAAGTCATGATCATTTCAACTTGAGCGGTAGACATTGCAGAGACGCAGTTCCCAAATTTCTACTCCGACAGTATGACTGACCCTTCCCTCTGTCAACCTTTGGACCTCCCATTCCACGGTCGTGCGTCGTCGGATTGACGTGGTATCTTGTCCAGATACTGTTTCTACCTGTTTGACTCCACAATAAACCCCAAAGAGAAGGCACGAAGAGGATATCGCTCACTGTGTGTCCCTTGTCGTCGTTTCGTCCTCAGTGATGCTTGATGCGGCAATCATTTTTCCGAAGCGATTCTTTTTCAGTTTTTACACAATCCAAGCAAAGGCCTGTCTTTGTATCCGACATATTTTCTTTCTCATTTCGCAACTCCTCTCTCAGATTCAAATCCTGATAATATTGGCATGAGCAATAACTTAATCCGCACGATGTGGCCGCTGGTTCCTGAAGAGACAGCATTCGACTGAAGATGACTGAGATGCTTGCTTGTCGAAGCTCTATTGCCACAGGCCATAACTGACACGATCGGAGGCTGTCGAGATATTGCCCAGCTAGTTGAAAAGTGGCCGTGCATGATGACTCTTGAAAGAGACTAGTGATTGGGCTCTCGATCGCGTTCACTAAGCTCATATTGACTTCAGCCCTTCTCGCCTCAAACTCCGCTGAGATGTATTTTGCCATCGGGACAAGAGACTTCCAGAGTAGCTTCAATCTATTGTAAAGATGAACAAGAACAAAAATATTGAAAAAGTGACAAACTTGCGGGGTCACACATGTCATTTGTTAGGCAGCAGTCTCGACTAATAACGCCATTTTCCTCCAGCCTATGAGGG
>JAABUY010005142.1_pt1 | contig 13331 bp, 18 predicted proteins | sample 5560271 | NCBI WGS metagenome assembly JAABUY01 (sample SAMN10711886, study PRJNA513374) | rock metagenome | isolation source: Antarctica rocks | place: Antarctica: Victoria Land, University Valley
GGCGTGGTTAGTAAGGGGTGTTGCAGGGGATCATAGGGGGGGTCAGAGCAGCCAGGGGAGGGCATGATGTCATCATGTCACCCACCAGCCACTGCTATTTCGACTACAAGCAGTCCATGAGGTCAGCATCATACTGTTTTTCACCAATCATGATGATGCCTGCAATGGCCTTGCCAGAATACTCTGCATGCCAAATTCACTGATCATGCTAATGCCTGTGCCATGGCCCCGTCAGAGATACATTGCTGCTTTTCCTCGGACATCCTATCAGCTCATGTCTGTTTTGTGCCTATCCCGGACTTCCTATATGCTGGTATTAGCTGCACACAATCAACAGCACCAGGTGTTGCTCCGTCCTGCAAAGCCTTCAACAACATGTAGCACCCACTTTCACCACTATCACAGGTATTAAAGCTTTGGCACGACTTTCCAGCTTCATATCAAGTAGATGCATGGTGCGCAGGTCTGACGAGCCAGGTGCTTGGTATGCCATGCTGCCCTTGGAGGTGGTGTACGCCTTTGACCCAGTTCCACCTGAACCTCAGCATGAAGAGCCAGCTACGCCCATGTCACGCAGTGGGGATGGGGACTCGGATGGCTCTGGCATGGATGTGGAGAGTGCCTCCAATGGCATGGGTGATGGGGGCGGGGTGTCTGTGACCCCCGCCTATGCAGACTGGACTCTGCCAACAAAGGATGCGCATCACATCATTGGAGGACAGGCAAGTGACCAGCATACTAGTTGGGTTGTACTTGTCATGCAAGGGCTTGACACATCTTGCAGGTGTCTGTCACGTCCCTGTTTGCTGACGCTGTGCTGCGTGAGGGCCAAAATTCAGTTCACTTATGACTGGGTCGAATGGTTTGCAGGCGAATGTATGGACTGAGTACATCAGTGATGAGGACACCGTGGAATACATGACCTTTCCTCGGTTAGCTGCCCTATCAGAAGCTGTCTGGTCTTCTAAGGCCAACAAGGATTGGGCAGACTTTAAGAAAAGGTTGCCCAAGTTCATGAAGCACATTGAAGCAATGGGGAATAAGTCGCGCCCCTTGAGCTGATCTGTCTGTGATTGCTTCGCAGAATGTCATGCTGTGCATGGAGGCTGACACTTGCTACAGCAGCAAAGTTTGCTATTGTGATGAATTTGCTCAACTACGAGTGATTGGCAATAGCAGAGCTGCACTGTTTTTGAGCACTGGCAATACTTTTGATCTTGCATCCTACTGCATTTGCGAATTGCTCATGTCAGCAGGCAACGATGCATGGCGCTTGACAGCTTAAGCTTGTGATTGTCAATTGATAAGATGTAGCATCCAGAAGCAAACATGTATGAACGCTTTGTACTCATGTCAACAGGAAAGTTCCAGACTCACCTGCCTACGCACATGACAATCAGATTGTCGGATTTACAACATCAACCTTCTATGTAATCAAGCATGTCTAAACAAGAAGCATTCTGGACTGCTTTGAGCGTTTCGCATTTGCTGCTGAGATCACAGAAACATGCACAACGCGTGTTAGAAATGAGGTTGTGGCAGATGTTACAGTGTCTACCATGGATCAGATGAGGAACGTATCAGGCAAGCATACAGCAGATTTTGCTTTACTCGTGCATGCAGACATAGCAAACCTTGGCAGAAGCAACACGAACAAAAGAGAAACCAGGGCCAATGTCGTGAAGCGCTTGATGAAGACACTGAAATCTGAGAGTGTAATGCTGATCTGATAGTGGTACAAATTGCACTCAGGATACATTGTGCATGTCTCATGCAGCTAGATGTATGCTGACCGCACGAGCGGTTCCTGTACACTATAATACACCTTTCATCGTGTGCCTGCCTTGACAAACAGAACTACACCTACCATGTGCAGGCCTAACCACCTGGTACAATGCTGTGAGATTATGTGGTACACAAATTAGCAGGCATCTGAGGCGCAATGTTGCTTCAGGCCAGCTTGCTCCTAGCCAGTGAGTCTGCCAATATCATCAAGAAAGAAGCAGCCATGGAGGTTGCATAGGCCAAGGCAAGAGCCTGGCTGCGCCTTGCAGCTCTGTCTGCCAAGCGGGCTGTCACCTTGCTCTTCTGTCCCAGTATACGCTCCCTCTCCGGTAAATATACTGACTCCCCTGCACACACAACTGACTGTCTCAAATGTGTTGTGGTATTCCCTAAATGATATGTGTGTGTGTGTGTGTGAAGAAAGGTCAGCTCGGCATGAGTTTCAAGTATGCTCCTAAATTGCATGGTGCTGGATGTCCAGAGGAATCCACGTTCTGGCAAGTACACAATATGATCTGCATGGAGCACAGTCAATAACACCCTGCAGATAAAGCCAGACCCTTGACAAGTGTTGTGTTGTGCAGTGCATACCTTGCTTGTTGAAGTACTTGTTGGCTTTGGTGGGAGCTGTCAGGAACTTGCCGAGGGCTCTGGGAATGGTCAGATACTTGATGTATGTTGACAGGGATTTGCGAGCGACCACAGTACGCACTCTTGGCACCAAGTACGCAGCTACAGTCTCAGGCTGCAGCACAAGTCAGGTGTGACGCCGGGCCTGAGCCTTTCAGCTGCTGGTATCAGCAATATAGCGCATTCTCTCAGGAAGCATGATGCTGATACTGTGGTTGGCACTGACCATGCTGCTTGTCGCTCTGTAATACATGTGGGTAATGTCAAGAAGCTACCAGTTGCAGGGCAGTTGCATCTCAGGCAACATGTCCTGTGTTAACGTTGCAACACTGCTAGCCTCACCCGTCAAATACAGTACCAGACACACAAGCTTGCTTGCAAAGCCTCAAGCACAAGTCCTGGGCCAGTGCTTCTGCTGTTGCATTCATGTGCAGGCCCAGTCTCACGCATCGTACATGTGCAGGCCCAGTCTCACTCATGACACATGTGCAGGCCCAGTCTCACTCATCATACATGTGCAGGCCCACATCATCCAAGCAGGTTGTTGAGTGGGTCTCAGACCTGCTCGCACAGGATGTTGAAGATCTGCTTGTTTTCCTGGGTTGCCCCTTCCAGCAGCAGGTCAGTGAGGACCATGCCTGGTGACAGGGTGTGGACTCCCACTGTCTTGCTGCTGGCCTCAGCTTTGAGGCTGCCCATCAGATGGGCGATGCCTGCAGGCTTCACACTGTAATTGTGTATGTGTTGAGAGCGCCCTGTGCTGTTTGACTGCACCAGACGCAACTGTGGCGACAGCCATGCTGTGGGCACGTCAACTTCAGGCATTCATTACCAAATACCTTTCGGAAGTTTGGTTACGAACAGTATGTTTGTGCTTGGTTGAATTCACATGCTGGGTTTGCAGGTACGCAAGTGCAACTGCATGACTCACAGCATCAAAATCGAGACGGTGTCAGATGCTTCTGGTGATACCTTTCTCAACAAAAGGCTCAAGCCAGCAGTTGCGCATGAGCCCCATGCATTGATGCTGCTGTGCCAAGTCAGCCGGCATCAGAAGCACAGTCCCATGCATGACGACATATCTGAGCAGGCTTGCAGAAGAAGCATCACAAACCACAAAGGGGAGTGGTGGTGCGCTACCTGCTTTGGTCGCTCCGTATGCAGCATACTGTGGTGTAGGCATGCCATCAGCTCCGGCACCATCCATGTTGAAGATGTGGCCGCCAGAGGTCTGTTTCTGCATGACTTGCATGGCTGCCCTTGTGCACAGCAGTGTGCCAACCATGTTGGTGCTTACCACCTGCTGCAACTGCTCTGGAGAGGAGTCAATGAAGGCCTGCAGCAGCGGCTACTTCGATGTGTTCCTGGGTAAATTGATGCTTGCAGGCACTGCTTTGGGGTTGACAATACCATGCTCAGCAGCAGTGCTGGATGTTGTACATCATCAAGGCATTGATTGGAAATGATCGTGCATGCTTTGCTGGGTGTAGAAGCTGAGGTGTGCAACAACAGCACAACAGACAGCAGCAGCATTTACCTGAAAGCTGCCGCTGTAGCCTGCATTGTTAATCCACACGTCAATGCGTCCTAGCTTTGACTTGGCATATGAGGCAAGGCGAGCCACACTTGCAGAGCTGCTGACGTCACAGTCTGTGCCATTCACAATGACACCAGGACTGACCTGCATATATCACATTTATGTTTCAAGTCTTGTGCACACAACAGTGCCTTGATGAGAGGCAGCGGTGATGCCGACTCACAAGCTCAGCAAAATTGTTCATTATTGCTTTTGAAAAACGAATAGCGCTTGACAGCAAGCCAGATATAGCCAGCACAAGCATCTAAGTTGAGATCAACATTGCCTGATGCAGAATTTGGAGGCTGCAAAAAGACAAGAGCTATATGGATATGTGCGCACCTCTTCCCGCATGTCTGCTGCTACCTTGTGCACCCCGGAGGCCGTACGTGAAGTGATGAACACCCTGTCTCCAGATCTGCAGTTACACAACCAGCTGCTTGATCTGATGCAAGACCACTCTTTGTGTTGTGGCTGACGCAGCACCCAGATCCTAAGGCAGCTAACCCATCAGCGGAATTGGACCCTGTGAACGAGCTCTTGGCAATGACCAGCATCAACTACTTTTGCATCAATGCGGCAGAACATTTGCTCACGCATGTTCTCAAACCGAAAGCAGTCTTTAAGGATACAGCATCAGCCACTTGATAACAAACACTGCATCACTACATGGCCTGAACCACATGAATGCTCAGAGAGTCAGCAATGCCGGACCTGAGGAATTCCCTGGCAATGGCCTTGCCAATGCCTCTGCCACCACCTGTGATGACCACATTCAGCTGCGTGTCGGGGGCTCGCCAGAACCTGCGCATACCTGCCCTGTTCAAGGCAGCATACAAGCCGCCCACAGTAGCACCCATAGTTGCTGGCATCCAGCATGGGCAAGATTCGATTCCTGCAAGCAGCGAACGTCATTGTCGGTACGTGATCCTGAGATTGTTGCTGAGAGCCACTCTGTGATAATGGCCCAACACCTTGCATTGCGGGAAAGGGACGAATGCGAGCAGCCTTGTGTGCACTACAAGCCTGACCTTGCAGTGAAGTAGCACACATGAACTGGTGTGAACTGCCAACCCGCACCTGATAGTTGGCACACGGCACCAAGCAGATATGCAGAGGCAAGAATGAGCCCTATGGGTTTGTGCAGGCCCAGAAGCGCCTGTTCCCCAGTCTGCTTGATGAAGGGAAAGGCTCTGTTAGGAACTAAGCTGGGGTCGAGGTCAGACACTGGCTTAGGCTGTGAATGACTGGGAGTGCTGGGTCGAGATGATGTTATTATACACGGCTTTGTTGTCGTGGGCCTGGCCTGTTCCACCTGGCTGACTGGCCGATTGATCTGCCACTTGCGCTTGACTTGCATACGACTCTGTCCAGTTTTGAGTTGAACAAGACTCTGCTGTACTGCCTCAATTTTGGACGACTTGAGACCAAAGCTGGTCCCATCGACTCGTGAACGATCAGCACGATGTATAAGGATTGTGCCATGGCCAGTCTTGCTGAGGACAGGAAGGCTGTGTCGACCCAGTATTGGCTTCGCTCTGGTCAGTGACAACCTGGTACCTGACAGATATCCTCCAGTTCTGGGAAATATCGTCTGGAGCCTCATACTTGAAGCGTGAAGTTACCGCATGGTCACCAGACTGTTAGTTTAACTTGCGCTGGCCAGTCTTTTATCCGAAGGTTGATCACTGGTGAATAATTTTCCAATGTGTTTCCATGACTCCCTTACAGCGCGTAACAGACGTCAAGCTTTTGAGACTTTGTTTGATGCAATAGATAGCTGCTTTGAGGACTGGTCACGCCTGCTTGGCTTGGTCGAGGATGTCACGCGGATGTCTTCTGGTTGAAACAGCAGTCGGCATTGCAGTAGAAAGCATGCCACTGGCACAAGTGCAGTGCCAGAGTCAATGGGTGTGGCGAATTATCCACAACCTTTCCGTAGCACCCTCTTGTAGGTACTGGCCCTGTGCAGACCCTGTGTGGCTGTCTGTGCGTGCAAGCTGAGAAAGTAAGTCTTAGTCATCACTGACTTTCGATTTCGGAGCCTGAACGATTTTCTGAGCCCCTTCACACCTGTTTCAACCCACGACTCTCTGCCTGTGCCATGCATCTCAGAAGCATGACTATGAGCACAAGCTCAGCACTCTGAGATCTCTGGACGGACCTGGTGTTGACATGGCATTGATGCAGTTTCTGTCAAAGACACTCCAAGCAAGGTTGGCTACATAGCGCATGGTATTAGGGGAAATACTGTTGCAATCAAGGGAAATTATTTCAAGTATGGTATCAAGCATGTTATGGTAAAGGCGCAACTCGTGACTGCACCACCTCTCAAGTACTGTTGATTGCTGACAAAGATATTTATGTCACAAATTTCCAAATGTTGATACAGCTACAGTAGCTGCAAAAAATCAAGTCGTTATGCAGAACAAGCAATGAAACAAGTGTAACACACACCAGAGAGCCTATGCTATAGCGTCATTGTAGTTATGCCTTGCCAAAACAATTCCTGACCAGTAACAGATATGTGCACAAATTGAAAAAGCTGGGGTCTAAATTTGAAGGGATGCAGCTCAACTCAGCAAGCACTCAGCCTTGATCACAGGGAAGAAAAATACCATCAATGGGTTCAGAAATGTACATGCCAACGTGCTACAGCATAGTTGCCCACAAAAAACCCTTTGCATGAAGCTCCATCAACTCGGTCATGATTCGCTCAGCTGAGGAAAGGTGGAGACAAAATCTTGTGCCAACAGGTCATTTGCTTTCTTAGTCAGATGAACAGCATCCCAGAAGATGTGCTGGTCAGGATTGGAGCACACAGGATACTGGTTTCCAGCAGTAAACCCTTCAAAGAAGTTGGGAGCCTGGTAGCATGGGGATGTAATTGGGCTGACCGTAAACCCTTCCTTTGCAGCATTTGTTAGCAAATTGACAAAGAAAGAGTATATGTCAAATATTTGCACACTAGCATCTGAATGAGACAGGTTGAATGAGCTCACCATAGCTGTGAGAGCTGAGTTGTGAGTCGCAGTGAGATTGGCAGCCAGTGCCTGCAAGTATGCCATGACATCTGTGACTGCTCAATGTTGCAATTTTGCACTGTGCAGACATTTTACAACACCATCAAGGGCCCAAATGAGACCATAGCATCGTTAACAATCTGCGTCATAGCATGTTTGATGTGCTTATGCACATGCAAGCGTTCTCCCCAAAACAATAGCTGCATGTCATGCTTGGAGATAGCTCTGAAGACAGTCCACCGAAGTGCTGCATTGCATTGCATTGCAGAAGCACAAATGCCATCCAAGACAGAGTCATCAAAGAACAGAAGACAGCAGATGAACTTGTGACCTGACAGGAAACTTTGAGCTTCACACCTGTGCTGCAGCAGACTCGTTGGCTGGTGTGAAGGGAGGCAGTAAAAGCGGTGTGCCAGCAAATGGTGGCACATTCAGAACTACAAACCTGCAGTGCAGCCAAAAGCTTACCAGAGTAGGTATATCAACAGCAAACATAGACAACAATGTAAAAACAGCCGAAGCATTCATATCATGCAGGTAAGTTGTCCCTGCAAAAATGACTCGTGCCAAAGCTGAATTAGCTGAGCTGTACACTGTTCTTACTAACAACAAGGTGATAGCCTGTGGCATAGAGTACCAGTCTGGATGAGGCAGCAGCGCTGATGTAAACAGAGCCAGTGTACTTACTTTCTGGCTCCTGCATTGTAAAGGGTGCTCAGGATCTGGTTGATGGTCTGGATGACACCGCTGACAGTAACATTCTCTATTCCACTGACAACCTCAATGTAGTCATTCACACCAAGCTCAAGAATGTAAGTGCTCTGTGGTCTGGCCACTCCGCCATTCTGGCTTAGGAAGTTTGCAGCCTGCATACACCAGCAGTTGAATTGGTTGTTCACCGCATGAGCTGCACTGACCGTGCAATCATAGCTGAGCAGCCTATATGCCACTGTGGATGCCTGCAAGCTGATGCTGAACTCCCAACAGTTTCAGCACTCAGGAAGTGCAATGCAGTGCCTGATGCATAGCTTGGGTACGGGTCAATGAAAGTTATAATGATTCTGTTTGTACTGCCCGTGGCTGCAAAGTCTAGCTTGTCAAATAAGATGTAGTGTGTTTGCACCTGTTCAGCCAATTGGGAAAAATGGTACTACTTGGCAATGTCGTTAACATGCCTATCACATGCTATGCTGCTTGTAGTGAAAATTGGGCAGCCATTGTTACCATGGGAATTGCATAGCCTTCAATACGGAATCTATACGTCACTACTGCTGATGTGTGCTGGTCATACATGGCTGTGATTTTTCCAAATTGTCACAGAATGTAGCAAAGCCCCCTGTCTCCCACTAAAGCTGACAAAACACAATGCACTCAGCACTACAGCTGACAGCAGTGCAGCTACTCGAAGCCAATGGTGTGTTAGCATCATAAAGCTTGCAGACCTGTTGCACACCAGACGGAATTGGAGCCTCGACAACACTTTGGTCGCCGGCATACGGTGGATAGACGGGCAGCGCGCTGGAGCTTCCGGGAACTCCAACCGTTGCACCGCCGGCGGCAAAACTGTCGAGCACGTCACCCAAAGCAGAAGCAGCGGTTTCCAGATAGATGGGACCATCTGAGAACCGGCCTTGGTAATACGGGGCAGCTGGGAATAAGTCGCTATTGAGCTGCAGATATCACGTTGTGCCCTTGCTAACGATGCTGACTCAAACAGTTTGACGCGGTACAACAGTAGTCCACTAAAAACTGGGCGTGGCGAAGCGTCACCTGGGTTATGCCAAGCGCAGCGTGCACAGCAACATTAGCGCCCTGGCCTGCATCACTATAAGAGTTGCCGAAGGCAATCAAGCTTGCTTCCGCGCCTGATGTCTGAGCAACAGCAAGAAACAATAGGACATTTGATCGAGCACGGACCCAAACGCAGTCGCTTATCGATGAGTGCATCACAGCCCAGGACTAATTGAGCGTTTTGAAGTCTCGACCCTGTTGATCAAAGCGACGACCCTTGCCTGCCCGTGCTTAAGCGGGAATAACCAACGAGCTATTGGCTGTCCGAGTCGATGAGTCATATATGATGTTGGATGTTTTGGATGTTAATGATTTTAGAGCTTGGGATTTCAAGAACCCCAGACTGTAAGGTGCTAAATGAAAAATGAAGAACCCGGGACTCGCAAAAACTCGCGAATCTGCTTGAGAATATGAAACGTCGGCAGCATGAAAATCATTAGACTGTCACTGGCTGTCACTGGGGCAATGCCAAGCCATCCAAACAGAATGGCTTGTGCACTGCTATGTGCCTGCCGGTCTGCCTAGCGACGTTACCCTGAACTATGACCACCGCAGCAACAGCGGGCTTGATCCTAATTCTGAAGGATGGCAAGCCCCGCCAGGAAGTTGACCTCGTTGCTGATCAGTGCTTGTCGATGGGAAAGTGAGTGCATGCAGTTCAAATGCATGTCCTTCAAGTATTACGAGTCCCCCGATAGTGTGATCAGGCGTTTGTTTGCAGGAGCCCCAACAACAGCATAATCCTTCCTGATAAGGGCATACGGTCAGAGCACATAAAGCTTCAGGTGGACAGTCAAGGACAGGTAACACTCGCGTGCAAGAAGAGCCAATATGCTTCAGGTGACTCAGTGGAACTTCGTTGCCACCTTTGCAGGTCTTATTTGATTCTTTAGGTCATAAGAATGTCCTTGTCAACGGCCGGCTTGAGCAGGGCCCTGTGCAGTTAAAAGATGGTGATTTGATTGAGGTATGCTGTTCATGTCTCTAAACCCCCAACCCTGCTGATTCTGCAGAAACTGTTACCTGTCATGCTGGTATCCACTCAGCTGTGAGCACCGCTACTTGTATCGTGTAAGAACAGAAACTTTGCTCATTCCCACCACAGGTGCTGCGCAAGCATGATGGTCCACGCCAATTTGTCTACTACAACACATCTGCTGCACAGCAAACAGCAGCCAGAAGGAAATCGCTCCACCAACAGCACTGTCAGCAGCTGGATGGGCCTGAGCAGTCTGAAGTCCAGCCTCCAACAGTTGGGGCAGCTGTGCAATGCAATGCCGGTGGAGGCCCACTGCAGCAGCAGCCACAGCAGGAGCAGAAACAGAATGGACAGCCGCCAAAGCAGCAGCAAGTGGCAGAGCAGTTGCCAAAGCAGCACTTGGCTGCACCCCCGCCTGCACCACCCCCACCAACCCTCCCTGGGGGCCAAGCTCGTGCAAGCCAGGCAGACCAAAAGCCTGACCTACACGCTGCTCTTCAGCAGCAACTGAAGCAGCAACAGAAGCAAACGAAGCAGTCAAGTGAGGCTCAGCCATTTGCCTTGCCACCACTTGCACCGCCTGTGCCGCCTCTACCTTGGATGCACGAGAAAGCATCAAGCAGCAAGCCTGATCAAGCTGTATGGCAGCAGATGCTTCAGCAGCAGCAACATACTGAGCAGCTGCACAAGCACCAGCATACTACCCAGATGCATCAGCATGCGCCAGCTTCACAGTCAAGTCAGGAGCCACATGCAGTGGCCTCTGCTGCAAGTGATACCAGTGCCAGGCAAGCAGTGGCGCCAGTATCAGACATGCACAAGCTTGTTGCTCAGGCAGCTGCAGCAGCAGCCCTCAAGAGGCAGTCGCAGCACCACTCCCAGCAACAGCAACAGCACTCGCCGTTACTGCAGCAACAGTTGCAGTCTAAGAGCGGGCTTCTGCTGCGACAGGATGCCGGCACTCAAGCTGACTTGCCTCCTGCCTCACAGGTGCTCCCGCAGCTTGCCGTGACAACATGCGCTCTTCCAAACCCAACTTCCGTTTGCATGCAGCTGTTCTTGCGATGTCCCTCCATGAACATACTTATGTATTGCTTGCATAACACGGTAGACAATGTCTTGAGATGTCACAACAAATACGGTGGCAATGTTCCCCAGAGAGGTTTTGTCTGACTCCTGCCTTGCAGCCTTGCTCATGGCCCAATCGTGGTGCATGTCAACACATCATGAAATGTACTCAAGGTTTTGCTTGACCTGTACAATTGAAGCTTTTCACTTGTACTTCAGTCCTCATCTTGCACTGCTGATGTCCCAGGCAACTCTTGAGCAGCACCTGGCTGAGAAGGCAGTTGAGATGCAGATTCTGCAAGAGCACAATGATCGGCTGAAAGCGCAAGTGAGCAGTCTGCAACAGCAGCTGAGTAGCTTACAGATGGCCCCAAATATGCAAGATGTAGGTCACATGCATGGGCAGCAGCATTCAGTGCTGCCCACCATGATGTGTGCATGCATGAGCATATATTGTCAGCTAGCTGTGCTGTAGTGGTTGAGCTACAGAGTGCCAATTGCCTGCTGCTTTGTTGATGGTTACACAGTGACTCAAATGCTTCTGTCGCATAAGCAAGATGCTCAAGCACCCTGAAGCCATTGCTTGCCGACAAGCTGTGCCCTGTGCATCTGTAACTTAGCAAGCACATTAGCTGTGCAAGTAAGCTGCCTTGCAAGGCAAAAAACAGCGGTTTTGCATGGGCTTTGCAAGAGCTAGAGTGCTGCACATGCAGGCAGTCATGGCTCAAGCAGAAGACACAGAGGAGCTCGTAGAGCCCACCTTGGTGTTGCCATCCCCATCAAAGGCGATGCCAAACGGCCCGGCAGATCCCAGCTTTGCCACTACCACAGCACTCGATCCTGCAAGGCACAGTGACAATTTGCTTATCTCTACTGTACACACCCATCAAGACAAGCAGCACGCTGCCGCAAAGCCCACAGCCCAGCCTGCTTTGGCAGATGAGGATGCGTTGCAGTTGCATGCCGTGGACAGGCTGGCAGCGGCAGATGGTCAGGCAGCTGCTGTTGACGCTGACAAGGGCCTCAACAGCTTGACAGGCGTTGATCAAGATGAGGGAGCGCGACATGTGAGTGATGTTGTACCAGCTGATCAAGAGGAGAGGCTGTCGCACACTGTGCCCAGTAGTGCAGCTCGACGTGATCAGGCCGAAGACGTGGCTTCTGATTCCAAGCCATCAGGTCAAGCTGTCCAGCCAGTTGATGCTGCTGGGCTGGCAAAGATGAGCCAGGCTGTGGCCATTTCTGCACATGCTGCTTCTGGTGAGATGCCACCGGACAGTTCCAAGCCGGTGACACAGCATGCTGGGCCCGCTCCACCAGGCAGTGGTCCTGAACCACAAGATGGTGACAAGGTGATCACCTATCAGCTTGGTTTGACAAGCATACCAGAAGGGCATGCAACCCATGGTGTAGAGCATACCAGCATCCTGAACAGGCAGCCCAGCATGTGTGAAGGGCAGGAGGCCATAGCCAGAGGGCAAGCTGTCCTCACAGAAGGGCTAGGCACCACTGCTCATGGGCAGGCTGCCAGTCATGAGAACCAACAAACTGGCCTTCCAAGCCAGAGCACCCTTTCTGAAGGGCAGCCCACGATTCTGGAAGGGCAAGTCCATGTCTCTGATGGGCAGCCCACCAAACCTGACAGGCATGCCACTGCATCAGACGGGCAGACAAGCAGCGCTGATGGGCAGGACACCATCAGTGATGCCTGCTGCGTTTGCCATTCTGGTGAAGATGGGGAGATCATGCTGCTGTGTGACAAGTGTGACAAGCCGGCCCACCTGGGGTGTGTGGGGATGGAAGCAGTGCCAGAAGGAGACTGGTTCTGCCCAACCTGCACTTACATCATGGTAGGTGTCATCATGGTAGGCATACTGTCATCGCGTTAGGCATACTGTCTGTTTTTCAGCATCAGCAATTGGGCATGCAAAGTATACAACATGACTGATGCAGTTGTCTTGACAGAGCATGTATGTTGAGGATGTGCAGCGGCGTCTAACTACTTCAAAGTTAGTTTGGTAGGCATACAATGCCATTGCCTGATGTGCGCCCGACAGCTTGGTCTTGCCTAGCTCTGGTGCTGCACACTGCTGTCAGGCTCAAGAAGCCATACAGCCCTCATGACCTTGGTGCAAGTCTGCTGTTGACTGTGTCACATTGTGCATGTTGTGCGACTGAATCTGGAAGACAATGGACAGCTGTACTTTGTCTAAACACAGGCAGAGGAACACAGTATTCAAGCACAGCATTGTGGCCAAGGCCAAGCTCTGCAGCAAAGCTCTGGTGTTGAAGACACCATTGGTGAGCATGTATGCTTGTCTGCCGTTTCCCCTTGCGCTGGAGAACACGCCAGCCTGCCCTGGGACTAACCTGTGTCTCCTACTCTCACCAACTCAGTTAGTCACTCTTGTCCCATCATTGTGTTCCATCCTGGCTTGGCTTGTGTCTTGCTGCATGCACTGAGGCCATGTTGTCAGAA
>JAABUY010005144.1_pt1 | contig 13326 bp, 13 predicted proteins | sample 5560271 | NCBI WGS metagenome assembly JAABUY01 (sample SAMN10711886, study PRJNA513374) | rock metagenome | isolation source: Antarctica rocks | place: Antarctica: Victoria Land, University Valley
CCTGGCTGAGTTCAAGCAGCACAAGTGCCGGGACCTGTCCACCTGCCCTGTCTGCACCGAGTACCTCTTTGACAGCAACTCGCCTTACAGAGTGAGCCTCTCTCACTGTAGAGTATCCCACATGATGTTGTGCTAAGCTGGTGCTACGTACTTTGGTAGGCCTTGAGCGTCATTGGCAACCTGCATGCTCTTGTGCTGAGCTGGTGCTGCATATTTACTCGCATGGCACTGCCATCAGCGGCCCATGTCACAGTGGTCAGCTGTGCATTTAGACAGTGACATGGGCATGGAATTGACATGTTGAACACAAGGCAGCCTCTGCCACTGAATCTGCTGGGTGCATTGAACAGCCAGCCCTGCTTCTGGCAGGTAGCTGCCAGGTGCATCATCAGCTCAAGTGTGACACAGCGTACACACCACATGACTGACACGCAGTCACATGACTACGTCAGTGTGTGCATGCATAAGAGATTGAATGAGCAAACGAACAAACGAACAACAAAGAGAGGGGCTGATGAAGCCGTGGAGCAAGTGGCTGAGTGACTGACCCCACAGGGAAGCCCAATACACCTCACCCATGGGCTTTTCTTTAATCAATGCCGCAAAGCGTTTCTTTTCTTTTCTTCTGACTGACTGACTGATTGGCTGGTGCTGCAGGAGCTGCCCTGCGGCCACTTCATGCACAGCCACTGCTTTGGGCAGTACACGCGCTACAACTACACCTGCCCCGTGTGCAGCAAGACCATGGGGGACATGAGCATGTACTTCCGCATGATTGACTCCCTCGTGGCGCGCTCTGATGATCTGCCTCCCGGCTATGCCACCCGCAAACAGGTCAACCACTTGTCCATTCACTCATTCACTTGCTGATTTATTCATGCAACAGCATGCCGGTCATATAGACAGGTCAGAAGCAAAGTCCTATGCAGTACATGTTGTGCAGCTGCTTACAGTCTGTTCAGGTTGCCTAGTTTGGCTGGATGTGTTTTGGGCTGCACGTTCGAGTTGGGCCGTGAGATTAGACATATCCATGTGCTAGCTGCTGCTACTGCGTGATCTTGGCAGCTTGATACAATGCTGTGCTTGTGGGGTACAGGTCATTGCTCATTGTGTTGTTTGACAGCTGGTGCAACACTGCAGGTGATCCTGTGCAATGACTGTGAGCAAAAGGGAGAGGCGCCATTCCACTTCGTGTACCATAAGTGCTCTCACTGCAATTCCTACAACACAAGGCTCACCTAAGTTGAGCAAGGTCTTGTACATTAGCAAGGGATGGGAAGATTGGTTTGTCAAGTACCACAGTCTAAGTGACGTTGACTCATGCACATCGCAAATCTCGTGTTGCCCCAAAGGTCATTGTGGGTTTTTTTTATGTTTTTGACAATAGCAACATGTATATGCAGATGATTGTGATCATGGACTAGTTGCCATTCGTTCGTTCAAGCAGGTCGGGCACATGCAATGAGCGGCCTACAAGTGCAAAATGATCTTTACGCCAAAAACGGTAACTCACTTAGCAGTACAGCTCTTACCGGACAATTGTAGGATTTGGTTGTGAACTTCCAAAAAACATATTTGTGCCTACATGTTCTCTCGCTCATGTTGCTCATTGACTAGCAATGTGTTTGCAGCCTAAAAGGCAGTGGCACATACATAGGGATAGAAATGCTGTTGTTGTACGCATTTATACATGACAACGCCATGCAACTCTGGCGATTGTTGATTGCACGCAATGGAACCATTTAGCCACTTCGAGGCTGTCTAGGTCAACATGCGTCGTACTATCACAGTGCATGATCAAGGTAATGTACATTTCAGTAGTTACATGCTACATCTTACAACAATACTCAAATGCTTTACATATAATACAAAAGAATTCTGCTCCGTAGTAGTGTACCCATGGTTGTGTATCACAGCTTGGTGGGTGTGCAATGAAGCCCCAAAGTCAGGATGATCCCAACTATTGCAACTATCTGTTGTAATAAGATTGCCCAAATTCGTCTCCATACTTTGTCTGCCAAGCACAAGCAAATCTCAGTCCGGCTTCGGGTGGGCAAACTGGTGTCTCCATTCCAAAAATGGTCGTATTTGTTTTGCAAAGACATTGCAATTTGAGGCAATATCTTGTGCAAGATCATCAACTAAGGATAGACCTGCATATGCAAAATCAATGTGATGCAAGCAGCCACTCATAGCCATACAAGGACAGGCTTAAGTCATTTGACAAACGCATTGACAAAGAAATCCACACCTCTGAAAGAAGTCACTTTGATGATTGAGTCAAACGCAAACAGCTCCTCTGATAGCCCATTGCTATTCTCCTCCGGCAAGAATGGTGGTCTCATCTCTTGTTAAGGAGCCACAACCTGGCAAAGTCAATGGAACTCTGACAAGCATAGCGGGGGCAAGAAGCATGTGCAAATCACAATGCAAGCATCAGGTGGGAAAGTTAAAACCCAGGTGCACATTCAGTAAGCAAGACAGCTCAAACGCATGCATGGTAAGACTACTTCATACGTACCTCAACCATTGCAGTTTCCACAGGAACCATGACATTGACATTTTTTAGGTACAAGCGCCCTGCCAGCTTGCCACTCTTGGTTTTTAAGCTTGGCGGATCATCTCCACTTCTGTACAGACTGATACTCTTTGTCTCTCCTGTCTCTGGACCACCTTTCTCCAAGACCTTGACCTTGCCATGTAGCTTAATCAGATCTACAAAACACAGCAAGTGGTGGAATTATAGTGCTAAATTTAGAAGAGTGGGCTTTTCTGTTGACTGTATTGCGATGCATACCCGATGAAGATGTACCTTCTGCAACCACAGTTTGTCCATGAGAGCCTGCAAAGAAATATTATGCACTAAGGAATAGGCATACAACCTGACAACAGGTAGCAGCCTGTTGACAAATACTATGGGTCACACTGCTAGCCCTGCTGTTTGTGACATGATGTCACTGACAAATGGCACCCAAAGTAAGGGCTACAATAAGACAACCAACAGGCACCCCAATTTTGCAGTCTATGTGCCACCAAGCTAACAAGACAGGCTGACAGGCGACAACATGTCATTTCTGGTGCTAGCGCTGCTTAATTTGCAACAATGTCAGCAACACCTTAAGCCATAGCAGAGGCTGAGAGGCTGCAAAGCTCATGTTCAGTTGCGACACTCACTTGCTGCTGAGCTTGCATCAGAATCAGCAGCCAGAACCCAAGCCAAAGGCATGCTGCAACCTTAGATACCATGCCACAGTCAAGCCAAACATGCAGCAAAAGTCAAAAGCACAACCTTGATCTGCAGATATATTAAAGACTGCATTGGCTAGCTTCGAGTGCCACATAGGGCAAGCTGAGGACATAAAGAAGTCAACAGCAAAAACCTCAGGCAGTAGAACAGACGCTACTTGAACATGCTCAAAAGCTTTGTGAGAGTGCATGCGAGCTGAGTAATTCAACCTCAGACCACAAAAGATTGACAGCATAAAGCTGAAGTGCACCTCTTGAAGCCATGTCCTCAAGACCAGCAGAAAATACAGAAATGAAAGGGAGTGCATCCTTTGAAAGACTGGTGTAAGGCAACGAAGGAATCACCTGTGTCTCTAGCTGCTGCAATAATCAGTCCAGCTGCACCCTTGGGAATGCCCAAATCCTCAAGGTCTTTACGTTCAGCGGCTGTGAGCTCTGCCTGACAGGTGAATTGGCCTCGATAAATGACGTCGGCAAAGTTCGAATATGCGCTATTGACGCCACTCAGAAACATTTTCAGTTCCTGTGAAGCCATTTAGAGTGAAACTGCATACAAACAGTATGTCACTCGGCTCTCAACATATCAGCTGTGCGTATGTGCAACAGGTTGGTATCACGTACTCCTGCTGACTTTGCTGAAACGCTTCGCCAACAAAAGCTGGCTGTGTCAGCAAGCGCTGCCAAAAGCGAGAAGCACTCGCGCTCCGGTGTTGCGATAGAGAGGGACGGGACAGCTCTTCACGCCTTTGCTTAGGCAGAGAGGTCAAGATCCTAAAGTGAACGGCGTGACAAAGCGCTTGGCTGCCTGCAAGTTTCACAGAAGGGCGCATGTTCCTGCTGCGGCACTGCAGCCAGGGTGGGCTTGTTTTGCATGTAATCAACAGCGCTTGTATTGGTCTGGAAAAGGTTTAGTTTATGCCCTAAAGCAAGAAAAACATGTGTGTGTGACTCAGCCATTGAGTCTTGACTCAGCCTTACTTACTTACAGCCCATCCCAAATACTCTCAGAACTCAGACTCTGAGTTCACCTCTATACTTTTCTAGAAAGTCTGTAAATAGGTAAACAGAGGCTACAGTACTGCACTAAGTACTACAGGGCTAAGGGCAGTTAGGGAAGGGCTGTAAGGTGTCAAAATAGGGCTGTAAGGTGTCAAAATAGGGCTGTTCCAGGAGTTGTTAAAACCCACTCCCCACAAAACCCCTGTTTTGGTAGGGTTTTGCACACACTCACAGGCCTTGATGACTCATAAACCATTACATAACACTGACATAAACAGGAATCTGGCAAAAGGTCAGTGGTCAGTTAGGTAAATATACATATGGAGCAAATTTCAGCGTGATCAGAGTGACCATGAACCTTTAAGGCACGAGCTCGAGCAAAGGATGCAGCAATCTCAATGTTTTCAAACAAACTGTTTCAGGCAGACGATGAACTAGCTGTTGACATGAGCGGATGCAGCAATCAAATATGGAAGTCAAACTTAAGTGCAGAAAGCTTGCTGATATGCCAACACAGCATGTGCGTCTCAGGACTAACACAGAAAAGGGAACTAGGTTGGCTATAAAATAGAAATCTCATAAGACCTATCATTTGCACAAAGCGCATGTACACAACTCACCATCAGCGCTGACCTACGACTGCTGGCAAGCCTCAATGCATGGCGCCTATTTCCAGTAGGGAAATACTACCCCGAAGCACTTTCACTCTTGAGCAGGCCTACAGGTCTGCTAGCCCTGCAGCAAACAATGATATCACAAAATTGCATGAATGTGGTAAAATCACCAAAACCCTGAATTAAGGCAAAAAATCAAAGCAGGTCAAACTCCAGCAGGGCGTCAGGTAAACTTCTGAACAGAAAGCATCTTGCTGATGAGACTGTGAGATCAATTTGAATGACGGCTTGCAAATAATAACGTACAGATATCTACCCTGAAGCTACTGCATTGTGATCAACACCAGCTGCCAATATTGCATTGATGCACGTGCCGCAACTTGACAGCACAAAAGGACAGCGCAAACAGCAGTTCTGAAGCCTGAAGACCACAATCTTTGAAGCGGCCATATTGCTGAAACCCACACTTCAGACATTAGACACTTCAGGAGACTGCCTTCATGATTTTGACCAGATCCTCAATCCTGAAGGGTTTGGCCAGCCAGCCGTCAAAGCCAGAGGCCAAGCACTGATCTCGCCGGTCCTCAAAGGCGTCTGCTGTGACAGCCACAACACGAACTTTGGAGTTGGGCCACAACTGTCGGATCTCTGTCACCATTTCCATACCTCCCTGCAGAACCACAGACACATCTTACCAGAAAACAGTGATGATCGACTTCTTATGCATAAAGGAAAGACTGTTGTATCAGTTGAAGTATCAGGATTTCAGTCACCAGTTCCATACCTCCCTGCGGAGCCACTCATACCGTTTATTTGTTGAAAAACTTGTTTATCTAGTCTAAAGTCCATTATCATACCTGCCTGCAGAGCCACACTTTTATCCCTGCCTGCAGAGCCACTGATACTGCTTACTTACTTATACAGCTCAGGATTCATTCAGTTTCAAAATTACTTGCGCAAGCCACATCCATAGCTCACGTGCTCTACAGCAATTGCACAGCAGCAACACAAGCCCAGAATGGCATTGCAGCTCGCATGCTCTGGCACACTTGCGTACAGCAGCATGCAATGGTCATTGGACAGATCCATCTATGCAGTAGTTCAGTTCCATGCAATGGCAGTTGAACTTATCATCTTGATTATACTCAAATCGAGGCTGCAGGTTGAAAGCTGGGTGACGTGCATACTGAGGGCATCTATAAATGTGTGGCCTCAGAACAGGCTGCAGGTTGAAAGCTGTGCGACGTGCATACTGAGTGTATCAATAAAAGTATGGCTGCAATACCAGGCTGCAGGTCAACAGTCTGGTTGATGTGCATGCTGAGCACGCTGAAGAAGATGCATGCAGGGAGAGTGGCATGTCTGCAGGGTTAAGTCAGCGTCACATAATGTGGCAATTGCAAAGAAGTACCTTGTGAGGCATATGCAGATCAGTGAGGATGACGTCAAAAGCATCAGCGCCGCCACGTCGATGCAGCTCATCCATGGCTTGCTGGCCATCCACCACAGTGGTCACCTCGCTGTAGCCTGTCCTCTTCAAGATGCCTAAAGCAACCTGCATGCCACTCACCAGCAAGTCAGAAAGCAGCAAAATTCTGGGTGTTGACTTGATTGTGCGAACATAGCAGTGATACCTTTGCTTGTCACATGCCTACCAGTAAGGGAACGCTTGGTGACAATGATTCAATTACGGTTTGAGACTTATTGTGGCGATTGTCTGGTTCAAAAGTGTCTGTTGGATCCTCTTGGATGATCTCAAGGACCAACAATGCAATTGTCTATGTGAATAAACCATGTCAGGATTACGATTTGGATTGAGCCTAATCTGCAACAGCCATCTTGGCAATTGATGCAGTGAGGAGCATTGGGCGCAAGACAGCCAGCAACAGACTAATGCACAGGTGGCCTTGGCAGTAGACAGCCATTGCAGAAGTAGCAGACAGCCGTTGCAGAACTAGAAGGCAGGTGTTGCAGAAGTAGTAGTAGACAGGTGTTGCAGAAGTAGTAGACGGAGTAGTGTGTCTACCTTCATGTTGATGAGGTTGTCCTCAGCCAGGAGCACCTTGAGATAGCGTCGTGACCCTTCAACCTCAGCGAGCTCGGAGTAACTGCCGTGACCTCGCAACTGCAAGCAAGGCAGAAGAGGTTCAGCACAGGGCGACAAAGGGTGTGCACATAGAGCTGAACTTGTATATGCTGCAGACGCAGCAGAAGCACAACCTAGGCTACCGGCAATTTTCAGTAAGCCACATGGAGACTGAGTAGGCACAGCAATCTGAGCAAGCCATTTGCGACGCAAATTGGATGGACGTGCATTGATTGAAGCATCATGTGTTGACTTGCACATGCACACAAATACATCTGGCAATGTGTTGCAGTTGTTGGGAACAGGCCAACACAGGGTGAAAGCGTGGTACAACCACCAGGTGATAGCATGGTACAAACACTGAGTAAGAACATGGTACGAACACCAGGTAATAATGTGATGCAACACCAGGTGACAGTGTGGTACAAAACCAGGTCTTCCCTAATTGCTCATGGACCTTGTGTTTGTGTGAGCTGTGTCAGGGTAGATAAAGCGTTCTGGCAGGCTGACCTTTGGGGCTCGATGAAGGCTGCTGTGCCGCCGCGACTGTAGAGCAAACTCAAAATCTGTCCCATGCGAGGAGGGACTGCTGACTGCACTGTTCCTGTGCGACAAATCTATCGGCGCCGGAAGTATATTTCCAGAAGCACTGGATGCATTTGACAGCCTCCCAGAGCTGACTGTAGAATCCCTCCTGCCTCCTGTCTGCAACTCTGGCTGAGCGTCTTGACTAATCCTGAGAGCTGCGGCAGAAGCTGGCACCTGGCTTGGGTTCAGATTCCCAAGTGAGCCAGCCGGCTGATTGGGAGCTGACTGGGTGTGCGGTCCAGCAGACAATGACTGAGCAGAAGCTGGGGCGGTAGCTGTGGTGGCAGAGGCGTGGTCATTTGGGGTCTGGAGGAGGGTGGGGTCTGAGGGATCAGGCTGTGTGGTGAGGACCTCCTCAAGGGCGAGTTTGAGACGGCCCTGCCTCACAGGGCGAGTGACAATGGCATACCTGAATGCAGCTCCACAATGTGATACACAACATCAGGGCAGCAAGAGAAGCTTCACTTACAAATGCAATTGCAAGAAACCAGGCAAGTGGTGATGGCAGACCTGCAAAATATCCCAAGTTGTCCAGCAGAGGTTCCAATGCCAGTATGACTAGTCAGCAGGCTAGGACTGGAACAACAGACACCTTCGCCGACACTGACAGACAAGCATGACAGCAGCCTGGTCTATTTAAACCATACTCTAAGCCAAATGATAACTGTTTTGAGTGGTCACAAACCTCATGCACCCTGTGCACCAAAAAGTATGCACCCTGAAATTGAGCAAAAGTCTGCAACCTTGGTGTCCAGTCAACAGTCAGTACTCACATGAGCTGCTTGCTGCCGATGGATCTGTTGCTCATCTTCTCTGCTGTGTCCTGAGACATCTGAGCACTGATTGGGTTAGAGCCCAGGGTGAGGCCGTTCATGCTGTCTGGATAGTACGCGCTGCCTTGGGAGTGCATGGGGCTGGCTAGGGCAGGGCCGTTTGTGTCCAGGGCATTCAGGTCATCGTCCTCAGGCTCGTTCTGCCCCGGCCAGCCTAGGAAAACAAGTGTGCTGGCTTCTGCTTCTACGCCCTATGACAGACACACATTGTCACGGACGCTAGCTTGTTTTTCGTTGGTTGTGTGTAACCTGGTGGTCGACCAGCATTGCGCTGTGGTGTTCTGCAAACAGCTAGGGCAGGGCATTTCTGCAGTCGACTAGGGCAGGGCATTTCTGCAGTCGACTAGGGCAGGGCATTTCTGCAGTCGACTAGGGCAGGGCATTCTGCACCTGGCTAGGGCTGAGCAGTTTGAATCTGGCTTGAAATGCAAAAAGATGTCTTGTTGTTGCTTTGCCCTGGCAAACTAGAAAGACCAGTGTACATGCCTTGCTTCCACTCTGATCTTTCACTCTGATCCCCTCACTACTCTGATATTGCAAAGCTGGAGCAGGGGAATACATTGGCCAGATAATACTGTAAACGATGCGACAGACGCACAAAGCTGTTCCACAGAGGGCTGTTCAAGTCTGGCAGACCAAACCTGTCATCCCCACAAAATGCACTTCCAATTTGGCAACAGAGCTACAATTTGACAGGATGGGATCTAAATCAAGACCATAGCTAGACCATAGATACCAGACGTGCGCTTGCGACTGCAGTGAACTCCACTGCAGTCGCAAGCACATGCATGACAATCAACCAAGGAAGCACAGCCAAAATGTTGTCACAGCAGGATGTGATCACAAACACGAGAAGAACACAAGTTTGAGGGCCTCAGTCCATTATGACCAAAAGCTACCTGGTGATAACCACTGCCACACCATATGTGACCTGGTTATGACCACTACCATACCACGTGTAACCCGATTACGACCACTACCACACCACATGTAACCTGATGATAATTACTACCACACCACATGTAACTTGATTGTACCCACTACCACACTGCATGTAACCTGACCATAACCACTATAGCCACTACCACAACACATGTAACCTGGTTATAACCAAAACCACACCACATGTAACCTGATCATAACCACTATAACCACTACCACACCACATGGAACCTGAATGTACCCGCTACCACAGTGCATCTCACCTGCATTAGAGCCAACACCAGTTGTGACAAGGCCATGTCCAAGATGACCACATCATATGGACCATCAGCATTGCACAGCTTGCCGTCCTGCACGTCTGTGCCTGAATGCTCCAGCGAAAGCTTGCCCTCTGCTCGCCTCTTGCATGCACCCAGAAAGTCTGAATGCCCGTCTGCAGCACATGCATATTGCTAACACAATGTCAGCACAATCACTGTAGAGAGAGAACAAAACCATTGATAAATCCTGAAGCAAAGCAAATTTTTTGGTTTCCCGAAAAAATGTGAACTATCATTTATTTATTTATTTTTCATAGGCAATGTGCAGCAGATTAAAATCAGAAATGTAGAGAATACGTGACCAGACTGACATGGGCTGCCCTGGCAGTGGGAAGAAGAATGGCCAGGCGTACAAATATGTGCACAAGCCTGACAGAAGGGTAGTGGGCAGGCAGACAGTCTGACAGACAGATGGGTGGGCAGACAGACAGTCTGACAAACAGACAGACAAACGGTCTGAGCATCGTCAGACTCAAGGACAGACGAAAACAAACACAGACAGACAAGCTGAGAAGAGCATGGAGACTTGTCAGAAACAGACAAAGCGAAAGCAGAAATCAGGATCTGCCGGATCAGAAATGGGACAAACAATGCAGCTCCATCTTCTCGCCTTGCAGAGTGAGCTTGTTGATGGCGTCTTCCTCATTCTTGACGGCACAGACTTGGAAACCCCACCGCCGCAGTGCCAGCACCAGCACCTGCCGTACCTGGCAGAACACAAAACCCTTGTCAGCCGTCGCATGACATTGCTCTGCTTGTCATTGCTGGTCGACCTTGCAATGTGCACTGCCACTGCACAAGCGCTACAGCCTCAAAAGCTTTGTCTGACTCACAAATCATGTCTAAGAAGGTGATGTGCCATCTTGCTGATACATGTCGGCCTGCAATAGGCAATGCAACAGAAAATACTTGCTGTGGAATGCTCACTACAAATTGAATGATGAGCATACACACTGTGTCACAGTTTGCATTTCCCAGCGTTCTTCACGCACCCAGGCACACATGCACAGGCACAGACAGACACAGACACGGACAGACACAGACACAGACAGGCAGGCACACATGCACAGCCACAGACAGACAGGCGGGCACACATGCACAGACACAGACAGACACAGACAGACACAAACACACACGAAAGCACTCCACTCACCATGTCACAGACTTCCACCAGAAGCACCTTCTTGCCCGCAAACAGCGCAAGCCCAGATTCCACAGTTGAGCCAGACTGCGAGCCACTCCCACGGTGCCATTCCATGCTGGATCGATTGCGATGAAGCGCCCTAGCGCCACCGCTCTTGGATGTGCCACCACTGCTGTTGCTAGATGTCGAGAAGCTGGAGGCATTACGGCTTGTGCCCATATCCTGCAGACCAAGCTCTGTAGTCATGAAATAGTTGTGCCATTGTGGTGGTGTATGTACAAGTATGTCTGCACAATCACTAGCAGCCCTGCTTGCCAGCCAGCCATGCACTCTGCCACTAGGAGTGCTACAAGGAAGCGCTCTGGACCAAGTGCCTGCTGAGTTGCCGGTGGTGCTACCACTGTATGAAGGGCACCTTGCAGGTGGCAGGACATGGTTCAATAATAATGTTAAAAGAACGCTTTGCAGGACATGGTTTCATGCCAACATACGTGTGAATGTGGTCTTGAAAAAGACATGCACATCTTTCGACTCTCAGTGTGTTATATATGCAAGCCCTGATCGATTGCCAGACTCTACCGACCCATTGGACCAAAATTTGGCAGAATACTATATTTGGGGTGTAGGGTGTATGGATTTAGAATTTCAACCCTAAACCCTAAATTTTACATTGGATGCAGACTTGGCAGCCTACCTTGTCAGCATTGCTGGCGCTGGGCGGCAGCATGGAGTTATGCCCCTTGGCTTGAAGCGTCCACCTGGAAGGGACAGCAGCCAGATGAGTCACAGAACACGCAAAGCCACAGAGCACTCAAATGTTGTCAGACAGCATCACCATGCATGGCACAACAACCATAAGCTCGACATCGACATAATCTAAGTAGCGGGCAATTTGAGGAGAAATCCAGAAAAAGGGTGCTGTACTCTTGCAAACATGTATACATCAGATTCTGCAGCAGCATGGAACCAAAAGTTGCGCCTTTACTGGCATGGAGACAAGGAATGCGCACAAACAGCCTTGATCAACAAAATGTTACTGAAACACATTGCACAGGCCACTTGCAGAAAAGCACATGCGAGGAGCATGCACGTCTGCAATGAAGCTGAATGGAGATGTGAGCCAAACATTGCCCTAGAGAAGTATACCTGAAGACACTGCCTTTGCCAAGACCACCTGACTCAACCCATATGTGACCACCCATAGCTTCCGTCAGCTTCTTACAGATAGCCAGCCCCAGGCCAGAACCCCCAAACCTTCTGGTTGGGGATGCATCAACCTGTATGACGTAAGCAGTCTGCTGAGCAATGTCCCTTGTAGGTTAGGACAGATCTCCTGCCATGAAACACACATGCAACAAGGTGCACAAACAAGCAAGGGTGCACACATGAGGCTGACTTGACCCAACCACTTTATTGACATCAAGAGCAAACATGCAAAGAACAGCACGACAGCTCTTGTGCAACAGCACATGTTCTGAGATTTTCAGGAGATTCCAGATTGAAAACTCCACCAGCCACTCACCTGAGCAAAGCACTGAAACAGATTCTTCATACTCTCATCACTAATGCCAATGCCAGAGTCCCTAACGCTGAAGTTCAGCGTATAGAAGCCTGTATCCTCGACATAACGACCACTGGTTGAGGCCATGCTGTTCTGCCTCCCACTGCAGTCGCCATCAGTGTTTCCATCAATCTTGTGCCTACGATGAGACTCACTGCATGCACGCTCCTCGGCTGCTTGCTCTGCAACAGACTCAAATCCCTCACCAAGTCCAGCTCGCCGCTGAGCTTCTGAGTGAGGTGCAGCTACAGCTTCTGGTGCAGCTCCCGAGCCAGCTTCCAATGCAGCTTCTGCTGCAGCTTCAGCGCTGGAGTCCGATGCAGCCCTAGGTGCAACTGACGCAGCGCTGACGTCCATGATTTGTTGCCTACCTGCTTTCGTAGTTGCAGGAGCAGCAGTCAGGAAGCTGCTGGCTGACGCTGTGCTTTGCTCACTTTGTGACATACTGTCAGAAGCTGGCGGCTGCTGCTGCTGCTGCTGCTGCTGCTGCTGTGAAGACGATGCACCTTCATACTGAAGCTGCTGTGGGGAGTTTAAGCAGGTTGTAGTAGATGATGGCGGGCAGGAGCAGTTCCCGCCATGATTGCAGCCAACATCAAAAGAGGCGGCAAGGGCCTCTGTACTGGCAGCATCCCCATGATCCCCATGGGGATTGGGGCCCTGCATCTGTTGGCGCATGTCAGAGAACTCTGTGTGCTGGGACAGGTTATCGGGCGTCAGAGGCCTGAAGGGCTCTAGGCGGGAAGTTTGAGTTTGAACATGCTGCACGCTGTCCTTTGAAAACGTGCTGAGAAGGGGCTCCTGCTGCGACTGAAGAGCATCACCAGGCTCCTGATGAGTAATTGGCATGGGAACATGACTGCTGCTCAGACCCTGCTGTGCACGCTGAGCCTGCTTTGCTGATGCATCCGAGCTGGACTCCTCACACCAGACTTCCAGTAGCACTTCACCTTTCTCTGTGAACTTGACTGCATTGTTGAGCACGTTGAGCAG
>JAABUY010005145.1_pt1 | contig 13325 bp, 5 predicted proteins | sample 5560271 | NCBI WGS metagenome assembly JAABUY01 (sample SAMN10711886, study PRJNA513374) | rock metagenome | isolation source: Antarctica rocks | place: Antarctica: Victoria Land, University Valley
GAACGACTACCCCAAAGTCGAGGTCACCGCCGCCGAACTCGCGGCGGTCAACCTCACCCGCCACTCCTTCCACGGCGAATGGAACTACTCCATCAACCCATCATCTAATTGATGGACGAGCCCTTAGTGCGGCGTTCCTGATCGCGAGCGCGGTCCATTTCGGCCTGACCAGCGTCGCAATCGTGCTGATCATCATGCTGGTGATGCTCGTCGTGGTCGACGCGATCATCGCCTCCCACGCGCGGCCCCGTGCACCAAGAAGGCCCGCGATCCCCGGCGACCGGGACCCCCTACACGCCATCCGCACGCTCGCCGGGCGCGCCGGCGGTGGCGTGTGGCTCGGCGCGGGCGACGATGGGGAGTGGAGGTTCGCGCGGCCGGAGCGGGCGGTACTGCTGCTCGGCCCGCCGCGGTCGGGCAAGACCAGCGGCGTGATCATCCCGGCGGTGCTCGCCCACGCCGGCCCGGCGATCGTGACCTCGACCAAGCCGGATGTCGCCCGCGCGACTGCGCCGGCCAGGGCGCGTGACGGGCGGGTGTGGATGTTTGACCCGACCGGCGCGAGCAGCCCGCCGGCGGGGCTCGAGCAGCTGCGGTGGTCGCCGGTGACCAGTGCGCTCACGTGGGACGGCGCGGTGGTGATCGCCAGAGCGATGACCGTGAGCGTCGGGACCGGCACCATCGACCGCTCGCACTGGGCCAACCGCGCGCAGGCGTTGCTAGCCCCCTGTTGCACGCCGCGGCCGTGCATGGCAAGGAGATGGAGACAGTCGTTGACTGGGTGATGCGCCACGAGCTCGACGAGCCCGGGATCCTCTTGGAGGATCAGCGGGCAAGCCGGCTGGCGTTCGGATCCTTGGTCGGCCTGCTGAACACCGAGGATCGGGAGCGGTCTTCAGTCTTCTCCGCCGCCGCCGACGCGCTTCAGGCCTACACGAGCGAGGGCGCGCTCATGACCGCGAGCGACCCGAACTTCGACCCGGCCGCGTTCATCGCCGGCCGGGACACCGTGTTCATCTACGCGCCGGCGGAGGAACAGGCTGCCGTCGCCCCGGTCGTCTGCGGCCTCCTGGCGGAGGTTCGGCGCGCGACGTATCGCGCGCACGCTGCCGGCCATCTCTCTGGCCGGGTGTTGTTCGCTCTGGACGAGGTCGCGAACATCGCGCCGCTTCAGGAGCTGCCGCAGATCGCCTCCGAGGGCGGTGGGCAGGGCCTCACCCTCCTGGCGGCGCTCCAGGACCTCTCGCAGGCGCGCGCCCGATGGGGCAAGGCCGCCGACGGATTCCTCACCCTGTTCGGGACCAAGCTGCTGCTGCCCGGAATCGCCGACACCACCACACTCGAGGCGGTCTCGACGATGCTCGGCGAGTACGACCGGCAGGTCGTCTCCCGGACCAGCGACGCCAACCTGTTCACCGACCCCGGCAAAAAGTCCCGGACGGTGTCGACCCAGCGCACCCGTGTCCTCTCTCCGGGCGAGATCGCTGGAATACCCGCCGGCCGCGGACTGCACCTGGACGGCACCCACTGGGAGCTGATCAGCCTCACCGCCGCTCACCGCGACGAGCCTTGGCGGATGCTCACCGGCCCGGCCGGGTCATGAACGCGACTAAGTCCGGGCCTCGGATCGGCCTCCGTGGGCGTTTCGCGGGCGGGACGGCTAGGGACGACTTGGGACTTCTTGCTCCCAGCACTCCCTGTGCGTGGAGTGTATGTCTGGATCGGTGGGCGACGAGCGTGGCGGGAGTCGAGGGTCTGGGGTGCTGATCGTCGCGAAGATCACGAAGGGCACGGCGGGCGGGTATGCCGAGTACCTGGAGGGGAAGGCCAGGGGATCGGAGCTCGGCGACTACTACCTCAAGGACGGGGAGCGGGTCGAGGCTCCGGGTCGCTGGGCGGGCGGAGCGCACCTGTTCGGGCTCGACCCCGACCTGCCGGTGACCGGTGAACAGCTGCGCACGCTGATGGACGTCCGCCGCCCCGACACCGGGGGCGAGCTGCGCCGGGTCGGCGCCAGTGGCCAGGCGGTCGCGGCGTTGGATGCGACGTTCTCCGCGCCGAAGTCGGTCAGCGCCGTCTGGGCGCTCGGCTCACCGGAGCTGCGTGAGCGGATCGAGGCCGCGCACGAGACCGCGATCGGCCGCGCGCTCGACTACTCGGTCCGGCACGTGCCGATGCTGCGCCAACGCGTGGGCGCGAACACGGTCCTGCATGCCGAGGCGGTCGGGGTGGTCGCGACGAGCTGGCGGCACACCACGGCTCGCGCCGTTGCGGATCAGGTGCCGGACCCGCAGCTGCACTCGCATGTGCTGTTGCATGCCGCGCATCGCCGCGATGGACGGCTCGTGGCGATCGATTCGCGGACGTGGCTGCAGCATCAGCGCGAGGTCGGCGCGGCGTACCGGACCGAGCTGGCCCGTGAGCTCGCCACGCTGGGGTTCTCAGTCGAGCGTGGAACGGGCCGCGGGGAGCGGTACTTCGAGCTGGCCGGCGTCCCGCAGACGCTGCTGGACCGCTGGTCCAGCCGCCACCACCAGGTCCAGGCCGCGATCCGCGACCGGCTGAGCGCGACCGAGCACGACCTGCGAGCGGTGATTGCCGAAGGCGGCCCCGCCGCCGCCGACGCGCACGAGCGCCTCGAGCTGCTGCTCGCCAACGGGCAGCTCGCTCCCGCCGAGGAACGACGGATGGGGACGATCACCCGCACGGACAAGGTCGCGGTCACCGCGGCCGATCTCGACGAGGAGTGGCAGCGCACGGCGCACGCGATCGGATTCAGACCGGAGCGCGTTGAGATCCTCCGCCACCAGCAGCGCCAACCGCTGACGCCAGCCGCGCCGGACCAGGTGCTCGTAGCGTTGACGGAGTTCGACGCGACGTTCCCCGCCCGCGAGGCGCGCGCGGTCGCGCTCGAGCGCTCCGCCGGCATCCCGATCGACGACGCACTCCAGCCGCTGGTCGAGCTGCGTGAGGCCGGGGAGATCCTGCGCCTCGCCGACGGGAGCGGCACGACCCGCGAGCACCGCGCCCGCGAACAGACGACCATCGACACCGCGGACCGCGTGATCGCACACCGGACCACGCCGCTCGATCGGGACTCCGTCGCGGCGCAGGCAGACCGGCTCGACCGCGAGCTCCAAGGCCAAGGAGGCCGGCTGTCAGACGAGCAGCGCCAGGCGATCATGCTCGCCTGCTCGGACCGCCAGCTCGTGATGATCGAGGGCCAGGCCGGCACCGGGAAGAGCACCGCGCTGACCGGCATCGCCCGCGCCCACCACGACGCCGGCTGGGACATCGTCGTAACCAGCACTGCTGCCGTGGCGGCCGAGCGCCTGGCGCGCGATCTGCACCACGCCGGCGTCGAGACTCGCCACTACTCGCTCGCCGCGCTCCAGGCCGCGATCAGCCGCGGCACGGTCCTCCTCGGGCCGCAGACGACGATCATGCACGACGAGGCCGCACTCGCCTCCACCCGTGAACAGCACGCCCTCCTCGCCGCAGTCGAGACCTCCGGCGCGCGGTTGATCTCGGTCGGCGACCCGCGGCAGAACCCGTCAGTCGGCGCCGGCGGTCTCTGGCCGCACCTCGAGGCAGCCACCTGCGCGGACCAAAGCCGGGCCGTTCTGACCCGCAACCTCCGCGCCCTCGATCCCGCCGACCGCCGCGAACAGGCCTGCTTCCGCGACGGCCACCACGAGCGCGCGGTCCGCGGCTACGCCGCCCGCGCCCGCGTCCATATCGGCGCCGATCTCACCGGCGCGGAAGACGACGCCCTCGACGCCGCCTACGCCGACACCCGGAAGGGGCGCACGACGATCGTGCTCGCCCAGACCTCGAACGACCACCTCGACGAGCTGAACGCGCGTTATCAGGCGATCCGCGAGCAACATGGCGAGCTCGGCACCGACACGATCCCGGCGCCCGGCCGCCCGTACAGCCTCCACCCCGGCGACCAGGTTCAGGTCCGTCGCACGATCAACCACCCCGATCACGGGCCGCTGCGCAACGGCACCACCGCGACCATCCGCGACATCGGCCCCGATGCCCAGACGATCGAGCTCGCGCTCCCCACCGGACAGCCCGTCACCCTGAGCCTCGACCAGGCCGACGCCGCGCAGCTCCGGCTCGCCTACGTCCAGCACCCATTCCCAGCCCAAGGCATCACGACCGACACCGCCCATCTGATCGTCTCAGCCCACGCCACCCGCGAGGGCACGTACGTCGCGCTCACCCGCGCCCGTCAGGAGACGCACCTCTATGCCGAGGAGCCCGCCGACCCCGCTCGGGACGGCGATCACCTCCAAGCCTTGGCCGACCGGGTCAGCCGCACCGAGCCCGACCTTCCGTCGATCGCCATACCGCTCGAGCACGAGCCGACGCTCACCGCGACGCCCGCCCGCCGCGAGCCGGTCAACGAGCCCAGCAGGCCGATCTCGCAGCCGCCTGACCACGATCATCCGGGGGCCCGCGAACGCACCTCGATTAGCGAGGAGACCGCGTTGGATGGCGTGAACGATCGCGACGCCCGTCATGCGACGGCCGAGCGCAACGCGGCTCTCGCACCCAACAATGGGATTGACACTCCCGGCCACGCCGATCAGGACACGCTCCGCCGGCGATGGCCACGTCGACCCGGGATTGAGCCGGGCCGCCACCAGCGCGAGCTCATCCGCGACAACGCCGAGACCACCCGCGCGCCAGGCTGGGAACCGTGACTAGTCCGCCCGCACTGATGAGCCGTGAGCGGACGCAGGACGACCTCGTGGGCCGAGCTTCTGAATCGTCGCCGTCGGCGACAAGCTGACCATCGGTTGGGTGGGAAACGCTCGCCGCGCTGCACGCACGAGACGGTCGTCTGGAGCGAGGCCCCGACGGCGACGCGCATCTAATCGCGAGCCGGCCCTGGCGCCCTCAGCTGCCACTTCAGACGCGAAGGCCGGAAGCTTGCTCGCCTGCTTGGCGGCCCTGCAGCTCGCCGAACCCCGGGCGCTCGTAGTGCGTTGAACGATCCGGCTTTGCCTTGGCAAAGTGACCTATTCGGCCGGGCTTCCGGCCATCGCGACGGTTTCGGGCCCGGCTCCGCGCCTGTCGGGCAGTCGCTGGCGACCTCGGAGGTCTTCCGCAACTCCTGCCACGCGGCGCGCATGCCGATCAGGTCTCTTCGAACCCGCTCTGTTCGAAGTTCAGCGTCGTGGCGTTCTCAGAGACCGTCCGGACCTTCGCGTCATCGAAGCCGCCTGTCGTCGTTGCCTCGATCTCGATCGTGACGTTCAAGGTCACGCCGGGCGTCGCTCCGAGCGGGCCAAGGACCTCGTCGGCAAGTTTCTTGAAGTCCGAGGCGTACCGGTCGGCCTGGAGGCGCTTGCTGCCGAAGAACCGCGTCTTGCCATCGGGTGGCGGGGGTGGCGGTTCGGGGCCAGGGCCTGGTCCGGGTCCCGGACTTGCGCCCGTGCCACTCGATGGCTCGTCGTGGACCTCGGCCGCCCGCTGCGCCTTCGCCCGTTCGGGCCGCACGATCAGCGCCACATCGGTCATGGCGACCGTCATCCCGTCGGTCGGCAGCACGAGCGCGCGGTACTTCGCGCTCGTCTCGTCGTAGCCGTCGGCGAGCGCGAACCCCTCCTGCTCCCACAGCAGCTGCGGTCCGGTGAGGCCCGCGTCGAGCACGGCACGGTCGCGCAATCGTGGCATGTAGGGGTATTCGGCGTACAGACGCCAGAGTGCGCCCACGGTCACGTGCCCATCCGCCCACAGCTTGGCTGCGGTGGTGTCCAGCTGGTGACGAATCGCCGGGGCGGCGTGCTGAACGGTCAGCGCGCCGTCGTTGCCGAGGCGGCGGCTGACGCGCTCGGCCAGTGACGCCGCCTGACCCTCGACCTTCGTCGGCTGGATCTCGATCGGTTGGCCGGACGGGACAAGCGCCCACTGGTAGGCGCCCAGCAAACGTGCGTCGGTCGTCTCGCTCGCCTTTGCCTGCCGCTCGGTCGCCTGGTTGCGCTGGCTTGTCGTGAGGTTGAGGTCGTCCTCCCTGGCGAGGATCTCCGACCAGCCGAGGTACTCGCGCACTGAGTGCTCGAGCTCGTCGATGCGATCACGATCGCCCGCCAGGTAGACGAGCATGTTGCGATGTGTCCGGTTTGCTGCGCCGCGATGCTCGGTGGCGCTCTTGGCGAACGCGATCGCGTCGGAGTCGCCAACCCCGCGCCTGTGCGCCAGCTTAGGGTGCAGGATGACCAGGCGCGCCTCGTCGAGGTCGGGGATGTCGGCCGCGTCCTCGGGGCAGACGTGGACGCCCGCGAACGCGCCGCGGGTTTTGGCCTGACTCGCGAGACGCTTGGCGATCTCGGCGTAGACCTCCTCGACGTGCAGGCGCTCGGCCTGGTCCTTGGCGCGCCGGGAGATGTTCGCTTGCAGGTCATACCAGTACCGACCGCCGGCGCTGTAGAAGTAGGTCGCGCGGTCGGCGAGCGCGGCGAGCGCGGAATGGAAATTGCCCGGCACGTCGCCGGGGGTCGCGGTCCCGAGGAACACCCGCTGGGCCTCAAGGCCCTTGTGCGCCGAGCCGATCGTCGGCGCCGCGCCGAAGAACACAGTGCGTGCAAGGCGCCGAGTGAGCGAGCGCTGACCGAACAGCGGCTTGCCGCCGTCGATCTTCACTGGCTCGGCGTTGGGGCCGTCGACGTCGGCGTCGATGACCGCCTTCCACGAGTCCTGCAGATACTGGGTCAGCTCGGAGTTCACCGCCGCGGTCCCAATTGGGATTGATGCGGGCATGATCAGCGGCGACTGGTCCTCCCCCAACCACAGCGCATGGATCACGGTGTTCATCAAGCGCAGCACACCGCGGGTGCGCTGAAAGCGCTCGAGGCTCGACCAGTCCTCGTAGAGGCGATCAAACAGCTCGGGATGGATCGGATAGGTCTGCTTGATCCGGTCCTCATAGCTGCCGTCGCGCGCCTCGCGCGGGAACTCGTCGGCGTAACGGTGATACATCTCAACAAAGCCACGCGCCGTCTCGCCTATCGAGGCGAGCGCGTCAGCGTCGGGCGCGACGAACAACCGCTGGCGGACGATGTGGTAGGCCTCGTTCGGGGACGCCGGCCGCCACTGGTCAGCGACGCGCCGCACGACGTTCTGCAAACGCTTGAGCGCCTCGAGGCCGTGCGCGCCGCCGACCTCCTCGGCGTTTCCCGCGACCGGCTGAGCGTCATCGCCACTCTCCGACGCCGGGATCGAGATCGCGAGCAACACCCCCGGCGTGCCCTTGACCGCCTCAGTGAGCGACTGCGCGAACGTGAACTGGTCGTCGAACGTCCCGCCCGCGAGGTCGTCGCGTGCCACCAGGCTGCGCGCGTAGGCGACCCATTCGTCGATCAAGATCACCGCCGGGGCGTAGGCGCTGAGCAGCTCGTGGAGCGCCTCCCCGGGCGGAGTACGGCCGGCGTCTGCGGTCGCGACTCTTGCGAATGCCTCCTTGCCGCCGAGCTGCCAGGCGAGCTCTCCCCAGATCGTGTTGACTTGCGTCCCGTTGGCCTTCACCGAGCCCGACGGCGAGATGTGGTTACCGACCAGCGCGACGCGACGCACCCCGGAGGCCAGCGCGTCGAAGGGCGTCCCGGAGAGCATGTCCTGGACGTCCTGCGAGTAGTCGCCGAGCGGCGTGCCCGACGCCAGGTGCCACAAAGCGAGCATCGAGTGCGTCTTGCCGCCGCCGAAATTCGTCTGCAGATTGACCACCGGCGAGGCGTTCTGATCGCCCGCCAGCCGCCGCACCGCGCGCACGATGAGGTCGCGCAGGCCCTCAGTGAGATACGTGCGCGCGAAAAACTGGACCGGCTGGGCGTAATCCTTGCCTGCGTCGTGAGTCGCGGAAACCTTGTATAGGTCGGCGGCGAACTCAGCGGCCTGGAAATTGCCGGTAGCGACGTCGTCATGGGGCGCGAGAACCTCGCGCCACGGGCGCAGCCCCTTGGATTCGGGGGTGACGACGGCCGACTTGAGCACCTTACGGTCGTCCTTGTCGGCGGTGAGGCGGCGCAGGCCCAAGCGGATCGCCTTGACCTCCTCAGCGACCGACGGCGACCCGATCGCGATGAGCAGCCGCTCCGCGGTGTCCAGGCAGCGGTAGGCGTCGTCGTCGCTAAAGGACTTGTTGTGCGCCCAATCGTTGCGGGCCTCTCGCAACTCCTTCGAGTATCCCTGCCCGACCCGGCCGATCGCGTCGTCGAACGGATACCACCCCGCCTTGAGGCTATGGGGGATGTTCTCGGTGAGCATCCGCAACTGCACCTGAGGATCGAGGTGCTCGTACTCCTTACCTTCGATCCCTTTCTTCTTGTCCTTCATCTCCACGAGTCCCGTCCACTGGGCTCCTCCGGGAAGCTTCGGGGCAACAGCGCGCGCGATGAAGTCATCGAGCGCCGGCGCGAGCAGCTCGAACATCTTGCCGATGCGGTCGCGGTTAGAGATCGCCATCGATCAATTCTCCTCGAAATCGAACGTGGCCTGCTGGCCCGTGCCGGACTGCGGCGAGCGCGCCGCCTGCACGACGTCTGGCCATGCGGTGGCTACGGTGTTGAACGCGAGCGCGTCCTGCGTCCTGCCGCTCTTCTCAGCAATCGAGAAGAGCAGGAACGCGAGTTCCTTGACGAGCTCGGTGTCGATCGCGCCGTCGGGGCGCTCCTGCGCGCTCGCGAGGAACGCGCCGGCGACCGGCAGTCCGTCGCGCTCTAGCAACGAGATGAGGTGGTGCAGCACCTCCCAGGCGCCGACGCGATCGTCGGCGAGGACGTCGTAACCCTCCGGCATCTTTGACGGCGACAGCAGCGTGACCTTGCCCGCCGCGCTCGTGAGGACGCCGTCGCGGACCAGCGTCTCGACCGCTGTGTTCCGGGCGCGCGCGAGGTCGTCGGCGACGCCGAACTTGCCCGTCGCGTAGCCGTATTGGCGGTACCAGGCGATCGCAAAGCGCGTGGAGGCGTCGAAGTCGCCCTCCTGCTCGTTGAGTACTTGGTCGAGGATCTCGTTGATCCGCGCGAGTGCCGAGCGGACCGTCATCGTCGTTCCGTCGTTTTCGATGACCTTGGCGTAGCGCGAGAACACCGCCATCCCGGGCCCGATCGCTGCCTGCGGCAGGTCGACGGGGGCGATCGTGCCCTGCTGGAGTCTGCGTAGCGCGTCGGGCAGCTCGTCGTGCAGAGCGGCGATCAGCCCACGACGATCGGTTGTCGGAGCCCCTTCAGACCTCGGACGCAGTGATAATACGATCGATGACGCGAGAGCGTTCGAGCCGAGGCTACGCATGCGGTTGCCCAGCTCGCTGCGCATGGGCCACGTTGCCGTGATGGCCCAGCCCGAGCGGATCATCCCATCCAGTAGGGTCTCCCAGCCGGTCGAGGCGATCCCGTCGTCGTCGGCATCTGACTGCTTGAACGCGTAGTAGACGGTGATCGGAAAGTCCGCCAGCGCGGCGCTGCGGGCGTGGGCGAAGACTCGCCGGAAGCCGTCCTCGAAAAACTCTTTGGCGCCGGTCTTCCCGTTGTGGCGGAGCGTGTTGGCAACGAGCTCCTCGGCCTTCGGAACCAGCATCGTGCTGAGGAGTTCGGGGTAAACCCCGCGCAGGGAGCGGCGTAGCCAGACGTAGAAGAAGTCGGAAAGATCCGCATAGGGGATGTTGTCGTAATACGGGGGGTCGGTGGAGAGCAGAGCGCCAGCCGTTCCCGACGATGCCGCGTCCGCCTGCCCTACCTGTGCGTTGTCGATGGCCACCACGGGCAGTCGCTCAAGTACGCGCGTCACCCACTCAAGGTCTTCCAGGTAGTTGCCCGACGAGTCACCGAAGATATTTGCCTCGGCATAGTCCCACGCCATCGATATTGCCTGTCTTGCGAAGACGCCACGGACTGCTTCCATCTTTGGGCTGCTATCCCACGAACAGATAGACGTCGACTTGTTCAGAGTCCGTGAGAGCGCCGCACCCAGATAGGTCGCAACCGCGTCGGCGTAGGCCTCGGCGTCCGTGCCACCTGATTCGAGGCGATGGCCGGGGGCCGCGCCGTCCGCGAGCGCGTCGCGCAGGACGGCATCGCGGGCCTCCATGACGAGATCGCTAAAGGTGGTTAGAGCCCGCAGCTGGCGGCTCGTGAAGAGGTCTCGCGCGTGCGTCATGCCATACCGCGGTGCGCCCATGTACTGGGGATGGGTCGAGAGGAGGCCGTCAGGAGCATCCTCAGGCGCTGCAACGGCAGCGGCTCGCGTCTGGTCCGGGACTGGAGCAAGATAAATTCGCTGCCGCCGTCCAGCCGCGACGGTCGCCAGAAGTTGAGCTCCGAGGCGGCCGCCCTGCCCTTCAGCCCGTAGGTACTCGAGCGCCACCGCTGTGCCGCACGCGACACAGATTGCGCCGTCGCGGCCGACCGTGCCATCGCCGCCAGTAGGAGGCGCCCCCACCAAACCGTGCGCGATCTCGTACTCCACGTGTCTGCCGCTGGAGTGGCTAGGATCGGCAGCGATGATCGGGCGCACCCACGACTCCTTGCCTTTCTTCCTGCCGAGCCACCACGAGCGGACGAGCGGCATCTCGATCCCGCACGCTGGGTTGGGACACGTGGCCGTTCGCGCCCAGATCCACGCAATGACTGTGGCCTCGGTCCCGTCGTCGAGCCTAGCCGGCGGGTAGTCCCTGCCGATGCGCCGATGCGCTTCCTTGCTCATCCAATCGCCATATGCGCCCACGTCGGCCGCCAGACCCGTCGCGCCACCCCAGTCGCTAAGCCGAGTGTCCGCAAGTCCCGGGAAGACGGGGGGGCGCCCGGCGAACTTCGGCGGGATCTCGATCAACGCCTTGTTGATCAGCACGGCGACCGGGTTGAGATCGGAGGCGTGCGCCTCGAGGCCGAGGCGCTGGGCCTCAAGTGGGATCGTGCCGCCGCCAGCAAACGGGTCAAGGATCGGCGGCGGATTTCCACCCGTCGATTTGAGGATCTCCGCGTGCGCCTCCGCGAGCAGAGCCTGATCGCGCGTGTTCTCCCAGACGACAAGCCGCTCGATGATCGCGTGCAGTCGTTCGCGCTCCACGCGTTGCGCGTCCTCGGTCGGAAACTCGCCGGGGTGCGATGACGGGTCGTCGACAAGCTGGGCGAAGAGGACGGCCCGGGCGGCGGCAAGCGGGCGGCGCGCCCACCAGAGGTGCAGCGTTGACGGGTGACCGTGCCGGATCGACTTCTCGCGAGCCGACTCGCGATTGATCGTCTCGAGCGGCAGGGCGACCTCGATCAGCTTGCGCTTCGGTGACCGCACACCATCGTCCTTTGGATCGATGTCATCGGATCAGAACGGCTCCCCGCCGCGCGTCCAGGTCGGGTCCCACTTGCCGCGGTGCCCAGTCGCGTCGAAATCGCCGGCGTCGAAGCCGGCGAACGGGTTCTCGAGGTAGCGGACCTCGTCGCACGCCGGGCCAGCAGGATCGACGCGCACGAGCGCGAGGCGGTAACGCGGGGCGCTGTTGAGTGCCGTCAGCACCTCGTTGTGGGTCACGAAGAAGTCCTCGGCGCCAGCGATGCGCGCCTTGACTTCGATTCGGATCGGGTCCTCGCCGTCGCGCTGGGAGAGCACATCGAAGCCGGGGTTGTTGAAGGCCTGCTCGATCGGGGTCCGGCCGAGCGCGCGTTCGGCCGCGAGCACGAGTTCGACGCCTCGCCGCTCGACGTCCTTCGTCTCCACTGCGTGCATCGGTGCGTCAGCGGGAATGTGGGTGTCTACGGCGGCCAGCGGCAGCACGAGCGCGGCCGTGACGACACGCGGGGGTTTGGCCTGCATCTGGAGTTGGCGATCGAGCAGCGCCAGCCGGGCGGTGCGCCGAGCTTCGAGCTCGCCTGCCTTGAGCAGCAGGCTCGTCTGGCTCTCTTTGGGCTTCTTGCCTGCCTGCTCCTGCTCCTGGGCGACCATTGACTCGAGGATGAGTCGGTTGTTCTCCTGATCCAGGCGGCGGCCGACCTGGTCGCGCACCCGGTGCAGCTCGGCTTCGCGGCGCAGCTGGACCTCACTCACGAAGGCGGGGAGCTGGTTGGCGATGATCCAGCTCGCCGCGTGCTCCTCGGCATGGGCCAGCCAGGGCAACTCCCGGGCCGCGATGACCTCGTTGGCCAGCGGTGCCGAGACGCAGTCGAGGTACGGTGCTGGCCCGGCCGGTTCGATGGCGCCGTGCTCGTCGATGAACGCGTAGCTGAAGCGCCGAGCGACCGCGGTCTCGGTGGCGTCGGCGATCTCCTCGATCACGCCGACGAGCAGCCGCGGCGCGTCGACCGTCGGGGAGACGAGAACGGTGCCGCGCTCAAGCGTCTGGTGCCACTGGACGACCGCCTGGTCGGTGACGGCGTCATGGAGCGGATGGCCTGGGGCGAGCAGCTCGGCGCGAGGGCCCGTGCCGTCGAGCACGTGCTCGATGTCGAACGTAACGCGCTCATAGCGTGTCGCGATCGGGCCGCGGCCGATCGTCCTCAGCTGCGCTGGGACATGCGTGATCTCGAAACGGCCGTGCTCGCGGCGGCGAATCTTCCCTCCGAGCCGGGTAAACGCGGCCCGGAATGCGCCCTCGATGTAGTGTGGTTGCAGGCGCCGGGCCCGCGCCTCGTCCATCAGCGCGCGCAGCTGGGCAATGTCGGCCTTCTGCATCGCGTCGGTCGCGAGCGCGCGCTCGGCGAGCAGCTCGTCGATGCCGCGGGCGACCCCGGCGTCGATAACCTTCTCCATGTTCGCTTTGGTCTCGGGGAGCTCGCCGTAGCGGATTGCGTCGATCAGTAGCGTGCGTAGGGGGCTCTCGCTGAACGCGGTGCCGAGCACGTCGAACACCTTGCCGCCGTAGGCCTTGCGCTGCTCCTCGATCTTCCACAGCAGCCGCTTGAATACATCACCCTCGCGCGTGTTGTCGGCGACCAGGTTCCACAGTCGGCAGACCTCACGCTGGCCGATTCGGTGGATCCGTCCGAAGCGCTGCTCGATCCGGTTCGGGTTCCACGGAAGGTCATAGTTGACCATCAGATGGGCGACCTGGAGGTTGAGGCCCTCTCCGGCGGCGTCGGTGGCGAGCAGGATCTGGACGTCCGGGTTGTGGGTGAATTCCTCCGTGATCTGCCGGCGCTCGGCGCGGCGCACGCCGCCGTGGATCGCTTTGACCGCCTCAGGCCGGCCGAGAAGCGAGCCGATCCGGCGTACGAGGTAGTCCAGCGTGTCGCGGTGCTCGGTGAAAACGATCAGCTTGCGCCGCTCGTCGCCGGCGCCCGAGGTTGCGAGCGTGTTGTCCTCCAGGATCGTGCGCAACTCTGACC
>JAABUY010005148.1_pt1 | contig 13321 bp, 17 predicted proteins | sample 5560271 | NCBI WGS metagenome assembly JAABUY01 (sample SAMN10711886, study PRJNA513374) | rock metagenome | isolation source: Antarctica rocks | place: Antarctica: Victoria Land, University Valley
ACTGATACGGAAAAATTCAGAATAAACTAGAGATCAACGTCGATCTCTTTTCTAATGAACGAGTCAAATTGAGCTATATACATTCTAGATTATTCGATGACGCAGCTGAGATCACTCAAGCTAGACGTGAACGTGACTGTGTCAATCTTTATAAGATCGTCGACGATCTTTTGAAAGAGCTAGCTCAGTTGTTCGATGATTCGAATAAGAAAGTCAACTTTCGTAGAAAATACTACAACTTGGTTCAAGAATTCAAGAAATTCAGTGAATTCTATACTCAGTTTCAACGTCTATCTTTCTATCTAGACTATCACGAGAAGCAACTGATCGCTGATCTGAAAGATAAAATACATTCCCGTCTTCGATTCGTTTGAGTAGGTCAACTAGTTCAACCTGGTTCCCTAAAAGAAATTCGTTTCTATCTGATTCATTTGAATAATGATCAGCGAGCCATTCGAGAGATCAAGAACAAGATCAAACGCGTCGACGATCTTTCTAAGACTATCTTTCATAGAGCGACTGTTGTCACTCAGCCAGTCGATCACTCGAAGCCTGATCAGCTAAAGCCGCGCGACGCGGTTTTAACTAGCGTCAAAGAAGCAGACATTCTAGTCGAAAGCTGTTTCATATGTCATAAATCAGGTCATAGCTCTAAAGAGTGCCTCGATCGGCCTACTAGAATCAATGCAGTGAACAATGAATATGATCGCTTCGATTTCGATTCGGATTCCGATTCAAAAAACTAGTCATCTCTTCAAAAGTCATCGAAGGGGTAGAGATTATATCTTTGTGCAAACTAGACGAAATTCTACCGGAAGAAAATTACTTTGAAAAGTCGTTTCTAATTGACGCTCACCTCACCTCTCAGAATCGATCTTTCAGTCTTCGTCTTCTAATAGACAGTGATTCAGTCGTCTACACGATCATACATTCTAATCTAGTCGATAAAGTATGCGAGAAACTGGGAATTCAACCTATATCACTGGCAAAAGAGAAGCTAATAAGAAATTATGATGAGAAGATATCTAAGAAGATCATCACTCATAAAATTCTACTCAATCTCATCATCGAAAGTCATAAGAAATTGACTGTATCAATGCTGATAGCTGATATTGATCATCATGAAGTCATATTGAGTAAGCTCTGAATGAACAAAAACGAAATATTATTGAATATGTGAAACGACGTCATTGTTTTTTCAGATCAATTGAATACTTCTATTTCGATTTTTTCGATCTCTTTCAATTCAAAGCACTCAAGTTGATCGTGATCAACTTCGTCTTCTTCAATCACTCAGACTAAGATCTCTATGATGTTCAAACGACTTGTTCGAAAAGAGTCATTCTTGATTCAAAGCATAAATGCAGCTTCGTTTAAAACACTGTTGAATTGTTCAAAGAAGAACAAGATCAAAGTCTTTGCTCTATTCATGATGAACATCAATAGAAAAATCGCGTACAATACTCAGTGCGATTTGAACGCTTTAAACATCTCTTCAATCAATGAAACTGATCAGAATTTGAAAGATATTAAAGCAAAGCTGTCATCGAAATATCATGAGTTTCTGAATGTTTTTGATCGAGCTCAATTGAATAAACTACTCTCTCATCGCTTCTACGATCATAAAATCGAGCTCATCAGTGATTCAATGTCTTCTCACTGTCGAGTTTATCAAATGTTCTCTGTCAAACTTCTGAAAGTAAAGAAGTACTTAAACGAGAATCTGTCGAAGAGATTCATCACTTCTAGTCAGACTCTCTATTTCTTTCTCGTTTTATTTGCTCTCAAAGCAAATGAAGATTTTCGATTCTGCATGAACTATCGAAAACTAAATGTCATTTTCAAAAGAAATAGATATTTTCTATCGTTGATAGATGAGATCATTGATAAAATAGTGAATTGCAAGCATCTGACTAGATTGAACATCATATCAGCGTTCAACAAACTTCAAATGCATCTTGATAGCGAGAATTACATCACTTTTATCACTGCTTTAGAAGCATATAAATACAAGATGTTATCATTCAAACTGACTAATGAATCAATCTTCTTTCAGCAATATATGAATGACGTTCTATGAAACTTTCTGAACGACTTTTGTCAAGTCTATCTAGATGACATTCTCATCTATAGCAAAATGAGAAAGAAACATAAAGATCACGTCAAACTAGTATTGAATCGACTACGCGAAGCTGAACTGCAGATAAATATTTGAAAGTGCAAATTTGATGTGAAAGAGACTGTCTTTCTAGAAGTCATCATATCAGAACTAGATCTTCGTATGAATCTCAGCAAAGTGACAGTCATAGTCAGCTGAATCACTTCGATCAATCTAAAAGAAATTCAGAGCTTCGTGAGATTTGTTAACTTCTATCGTTGTTTCATTAAGAACTTCTCGAAGCTAGTCAAATCATTCACTCAGCTGACTAGAAAGAACACGTCTTTTGTTTGAAATGAGATCTGTGTTCAAGTCTTTGACAATCTAAAGAAACAAGTCAGCTCGATCTCAGTACTTCATCACTTCAATCTCAAACAACAAGCTATTCTGAAGATTGATGCTTCGAACTATGTAAAAGATGAAATACTATCTTAGTACAATGATGAGAAAGTTCTTCATTCAATGATCTTCTACAGTAAAAGCATGATTCTCGCTGAAATCAATTATCACATCTATGACAAGAAATTGCTAGTCATTATTCAATGCTTCGAACACTGATGACTTGAGCTGAAATGCACTGAACTACTCATTCAGATGTTCATCGATCATCAAACTTTGAAGATTTTCATGAAAAACAAACAGTTGAGTCGATGACAAGTCAACTATCTAAACATTCTATTGAAGTTCAACTTTCAGATCATCTTTAGATCAGGCAAAATAAACACTAAAGTCGATGCTTTAATCAGAATGTTTCTAGCGAACGTTTCTGAATCAGCTCAGCGTCTTGAAGATCATTTTCAGACTATTCTGATCTTTAATAGAGTTGATGTTCTATCTATTAAATCGAAAGCAAAACTTTATCAATGAATATGAATGATCAATCAAACAGATGAGCTCTGCAGCGAATATAGACAAGCTATGAACGAAAACAAGCTCAAATTTCATATCACTAAACTGAAGAACTGCGAAATCATTGATGATGTTCTATTTAAGAAAGATCTACTGTGAGTTTCTGAGAACATGCACACGAAATTACTACAAGAAGTGCATGATCAATCTTCAATCTCTCATCTCAACAATAGATGAATCATTGATCTAGTTCAGCGTTTCTACTATTGATCAGATCATCGAGCTACTATTCAACAATACATTCAAAACTGTCATGCTTGTCAGCGAAGCAAAGTCTCTAGAGATAGCATCAATGAACTTCATCATTCTCTTTCGATTTCACAGAAACGCTGAAAAGATATAGCTATGAACTTCATCACTGAACTATCTCTGTCAGAAGACTATAACATCATTTGCATAATCATATGTTGTCTCATCAAAAAACATCACTATGTTTTCTGTCATTGAGAAGACAATGATATCTCAGTCGAAGAAATGATTTGAATCATGCTATGAAATGTCTATCGACTGCATGATCTACTCAGTTCTATTGTTTCAAACAGAGACTTTCAATTCATATCAACTATGTGAAAAAGTCTTTGCAAGCGACTGAGAATCACAGCTAGTTTATTCACAGTCTATCATTTTGAGATCAATGATCAATCGAAACAAGTCAATCAAGACGTCGAACGCGAACTTAGAATCTACTGCAAATACATGCAGAACGACTGAGTCAAATGAATATCTATGATGAAGTTCAGTGACAATTTCAATATCTTCTCGATCACTTCAATGATTCTCTTCTACTTCAATAAGAAATTTCATTCTTGAATGAGTTTTGATTCAGATACGATTGACTATGAAACAACTCATGAACGACTTGAAGCTAGAAAAGCAAACAATATTGTCATTCAAATGAAAGAACTACTGAACTTTGATTATCAACAATTGAAAAAGACGAAGCTGATCATTGAAGTTCAGATCAATAAACATAGATGAAATGTCATCTATGAAGTAGATGACTGAGTTTGACTATCTTTCAGAAACGTCAAGACAACGAGACTTTGCAAAGATTTGAAAGACAAACAGCTAGATCTTTATCAAATCACTGTCAAAGTGAATATCTTCTATCATCTTCGTCTATCAATCAGCATGAAGCATCTGCATTCAATGTTCAGCTTGAAGCTACTGCGATCATATTCAGAAGACTTTCTATCAGAACAGCATTCAGAATCACTCAGATTAATCACTATCAAAGATGATGAACATTGAAAGATAGACAATATATTGAACTTCAGACGCTATCAAGGTTGAATACAGTACAAAGTCAAATGAACAAATCTAGATAGAAATGACAAATGATACTATGTTGATAAAGAGAAATTCGATGACTCAGAGAAAGTTTTGAACGAATTTCATAAGCTATATTCAAACAAATCGCGCTAAATATCAAAATAACTATCAACAAAAGTGAGCAAATGAACTACATTCATGTGAACATGAATTTTCAAAGAAGAAAGTAATGTTACGAGCGTATCAAGATTGAACAAGACTGAAGCTTTAATTAATTCACAGTGAACGCTAGTGAGTTCTCTGCGTAATGATTAGAGCTAATCAGCGAGCTAGTCAGGTTTGACTCAGATATGACTCAGATATGACTCAAATATGACTCAACACTTTTTTTCTTTCTCAACACTCTTTTCTTTCATCAACATCTTGTTCATTTACATCACATTCTTCTTATGTCACAAACACATTTCTTTCAAGTCTAGCGCAGTCTCTGAACATTATATAAATAAAAGCTTTTGTATCAATCTTCTTCTGTATTCTTAATATTCAGTTATAGCTATTTCTAAAGATCAAGCACTATCAATTCTGATCTTTATTGATTGTATCATTTAAACATGATTTTGACAACATCTTGTTTAAATCTGATTTAAATGTGATTCAGATGTGTTTCAATTTCTGTGCATCATCACGTTAAAATGCATCTCATCTCATCTCACTCTTCAGATATCTTGCTCAAATCTGACTCAGATGTGACTCAGATTTATTTTAGTTTCATCTGTGCTTCATCACATTAAAATGCATTCACATCAATTTTCATTTCATTTCAATCTTCATCTTTAATTCTTTCTTATTTCATCTTGTTTCTTCTCATCATCTTGCAGAAGCTCAGTCTTGAAGAGAGAAGTTACTGTCATGATGTCAGATCATCAACTCAATTTAGAACATAAATTGTTGATATTTTAAATAATCTTGATTCATTGAATCTGTTTTGCAATTCAATGAATCAAGTCATCAATTTAATCATTGTCATTTTAATTTAGTTTTAGCAATTCTGTTTCAATTATTTCAATCATGTGCATGAACTTCTGCAATCTTAAATCAATAAAACTACTGTCTAGTCTTGATTCTGCTCAGTTCATGTATATAAAAGTTGAGCTTTCATTCTTTTCTTTTGCTCTTTATCTTTCATTTTATACATTATTTGATGTATTGTCTTGTATTTAGATTCTATCAAAGTAATAATAATAATATCAATCTTTTATATTAATAGTATCTTTAGTCTAGCTCAGTTTCTGATAACAGCGAAATGAACAATGCTGAGATTGCAAACATTCAGTTAAACTTCATCTTCAACGAAGTATTTAAAACAAAAACAATGAGAGAGATTGACATTGAATTCATAGATGATCTGAGCTATAAGCATCTCATCATGTAAATGCTCAGTTAGTTTCTTCATCTTCTTGATGAACTCTTCAACATTGATTAACTTGTCTTAAGCTTGAAATGTAAGATTCTCAAGCAGAGACTTAAAAGACTTGAAGTTTAAACATAAGTTTTGACTTAAATTGATCAAGAAGAATGATGTTAAAGTAATTAATGATGATGCATTATTAATGATGAATTCAACTTCAGAAAGTCACTTAACTCAGTCATTCTGCATGTAGTTGACGAAAACTTGAAGATAATGCTTCATGATAGCATTGATTCTCTCAATTTGATCATTGATTTCAGAATGATACATTGTTGATAACTTGACGTTTATCTTCAGCATTTTACACATATGCTTTCAGACATTGAAGATGAATTGTGTGTCTCAATCAGATATGAAGAACTTGAGTAAATCATGATGTTTTCAAACATGAGCATAAAAGCAGTTGATAACTTCTTCAACTTTCATAAAAGTGATGAGAACTAAATGTCTTATTTTTGTAAGATGATCAATAAAGACTAAAACATATTTATATGTGATATTCATGAAAATATTGAGCAATAAAGAATTTACATAGTTCATGAAAACATCATATCAACAACATTTGAAGATTGAAAGAGAACACAATCATTCTTGAGTTCATTGTTTAAAGAGTTTGAAATATGTGCACATGTGACAGTTTCATACGAAGCATTGAACATACTTATAGATGTTTAATCATCAGTAAACTCGACTGATCAGTTCATAACTTTTTGCTCTTTCTGAGTGATCATCAATGATATTATCATGAGTGAGCTGAACGATATGAAGATGTAATTTATCTGAGTTGAGCATGTACTTTCTTTCTTGAAAGTACAGATGATTCTCATGTTCTTCACACTTAATTAAAGAAATCTTGTTGTGATGTCGTGCTTCATTGCAAAGCACTTCAATTATTTGAGCTGCAAATTTGTCATTGATTTCAATTTGCTTTTACAATGTTTGAGTGAGAATGTCAGCAGAATCTTCATCAAGATTCAGAATGTTTTGATTTAGTTAAGACTTAACATTTTCAACATCAAATTCTTTGATTTCTAAATTCATGAAAGTTAAAATTTGCAAAGATGTTGAAATAATTGAAAACAAATGTAACTGAACTGAATCTAGAGCGATGATTTGTGACTGAAGCTTCATGACTTTAATGTTGAAAACATCAAGAATGAGATTCTCAACAATATTGAAATCTAAAACATGAGTTTTCAGAATTGTCTGATGTTGATATTGATGTCAAGAATTGAATGTATTTTTCTTCTTAAAAAGATTTTCTGAACGACGTGTCAAAGCATTCAACTTATCATCAATCTTGTTGAAATGATAAGCGATGTGATAGTTGAATCTAGACAGAAACTCACTTCAACAAGCTTGATGATAACTTAACTGCTTAATTGACATGAAATACTCAAGATTTTTATGATTCATGATCATCTTGATAAAGTAAATAAAGTCTTCAAGCTCTGATCATCATTTCTCAAAAGCGCAAACAATGATCATAAATTCTTTATCATAGATCTCATAGTTACACTCAATTGAGTTATGCTTCTTCAAAAAGTAAGTGACTGAATGAAGAATCTCATTCTCATCATACTGAAAGAGAATGTTTTTGAACACATAGTTTGAAGCATTGATTTTTATCACAATCTTATGATCTGAATTATAATGATGAAGAATAATCTTGAAAGTGAAGACTTTCTTAAAAATGTTGAATGCAATTTAACATTTTTGAAATCAGACAAAGAGTACATCTTTTCTGATGAGACGAGTGAGCGAAATAGCTATTTTACTATAGTCATAGATGAATCTTTTATAAAAGTTCGTGAAATCTAGAAAACTTTGAATGTTTTTAACGTTGATCAAGATGAATTAATTGACAATGATGTTTATCTTGAAAAAATTCATCTTGATCTCTTTAATGATGATTATCAATTCTAGATATGAAACTTAAATGACGTGAAACTTACATTTGATTATATTCATCTGAAGATTTGCTTCTTGCAGCTTTCACAGAATGAGCTTGACATGAATTTTGTGCTCAAGTTCATTGTTGAAATAAATCAAGATGTCATTCAAATAAGCTGTACAGAACTTATTTAAATGTTTGCAAAGAATATTGTTGATGTACTTTTGAAATGAGACAAACTCATTACATAGATTGAAAAGCATGATTAAATACTTGAATAATTCAAATCAAGTGCAAAAAACGATGAAAGTTTCATCTTCTTCTTTGATTCAAAGTTGATTGAACGCAGAAATAATATTCAGCTTGATAAAGATTTTAACTCGACTTAAATGATTCAACATTTCTGAGATCAGAGACAGAGAATATCAATTCTTGATTGTGATAGCGTTCAGATCTCAATAGTTTATGCAAAAGCAAAGTTCTAATTTAAGTTTCTTGATGAAGAGAACAGAAGCAATCATCTGAAAGTGACTGACTTGAATGAAATCTTTGCTCAGATTTTCATTCAGATAACGATGAAGTTCTAGAATTTCATCACGACTCATGTTGTACAAAGCAAAGACTGAAGATTGAGCATCTTTTTTAAAATGTATGACATGATCATGAACTTAATGCAAAAACAAGATATTGACATTCTTCTTGAAGAAGATGTTTAGAAACTCAAAATATTTAAATGATAGAATTGTGACTGAATTGACATTCTTACTTTATTAATAGACTTCAAGATCTTCTTGTGTCGTGAATGCAGTTAAATGAAATTTCTTTTTCATTTGATGAAGATTCAAATGAAGATTTTTATCATATGTACTGTCTTGAGAACGAGATGAAAACTGAGCAAAAGTTGAGCTGTTCTTTGAATAAACAGTCAAAGTTGTGCAACGCAATTTTGACTCATCAAAGTCTAAACTAGAAGACAAGATTAACTCAAGATTCAAGAAAATATTGATTTTCTTTAAAATGATGTTAAACACTTCAATGTTTTTGACATGAACAACATGATTAAAGCTTCAAGCTCTCAACTTAACTATGTCAAGTTGTATAAAAGATTGATTAAATTGATCTGCTTAAAAGACAACAAAAGTTCTAAAGAAAAAAGAATTTTGACACTTGATTTTTGATGAGTATTCTTTTTGAACGACTTGAAGAATACAACTAGAAGCTTTTTGTTTCAAATGAAAGACAAGATTGAATGAAGTTTGTTTCTTGTGAACAAGCTGAGTATTAATTGACTTCTTGTGAGTGAATGAAAGATTATATTGCTTCTTGTGAGCAGATGAGAAACTGAGTTACTTTTTACAAGCGAATTGAGAACTGAATTGCTTCTTGAAAGTGAATTGAAAACTAAGTTACTTCTTTTAAGTGAATGAAAGATTAAATTGCTTCTTACAAGTGAACTGAAAACTGAGTTACTTCTTTTAAATGAATGAGAAACTAAATTACTTCTTGCAAGCAAACTGAGTGTTGAATTACTTCTTGTGAGCAATCTGTACTTCTGTAGATTGAATTGTTTCTTGTGAATAATCTGTAGACTGAATTACTTCTTATGAATGATTCATGAACTGAGTTACTTCTTGTGAGTGAATTGAGAACAAGACTGAAAGAAAGCTACTTTGTTAACTTTGAACAAGAAATTTTCTTCTTGTTGATTAAGATCATAAATCTTGATGAGAAATGAACAATAATGATTAAGACAGAAGAAGAAAGATAAAATGAGAATATTATGCTCAAAATTGACATCAATGACGTGATGACAAAGTTATGACAAAGTTATGATGATGAAATATTGACTTAATTCAATGACATAGAAGAATAGTCTTTCAATGTGTTCATCGAGAATCATTATGATTTCAACAACATGAGTAATGTCATCAATTAAAGTGACTTGATCATCAAATTCTTAAAGTTTGCAAGAATGAGTTAATTGATGCAAGAAAAAATGATGTTGTTGCACAAAGAATTTATTCATAAAGATATAAATAAAGATTTCACTATTAATTAAAGTGAGAGTGAGAACTTTAAATTGAGCTTGATGTAGAATACAGAATACTATCATGTGATTATCTTTAAATGTCGAATCAAATTCAAAGAGTTTCAAGACAGATTTAGCAGAAAACTTTTTATATGATTGAAGTGAGAATGAAAAGATTGAAACTAGTAGACAAAATGATATGTATACAGATTTCTGAGCGTAACTTAGCTCAAAAACTAAACTTTTCTTGCAAACAGCAAGACTTCTTCATTTATATTGATGACATTATTGTTGTAAATGTTCATGATATGCAGAGTAAAGAACTTCTTTAATGATTTTGCTTGAATGTTGCAACTTGCAGTAGTAGCACAGCTTTCACTTGTTGCAGATTTTTTTGATCTCAGAAATGATCAGAGTCTTATTTTGAATGATGACAATGATGAAGTTTAAATTCATTAACTCATCAAGAAATGAAAAAGAAAGAAACAAAGATATTGTTGAAACAACAGTCACAAAGATGATGATCTTTGAATTCAAAGAATTACTAGTCAATGCAAAGATGCTCTTGACTTTGATGAATGAAATGATGATAAAGATGAAGCAAGATTAATGATGCTGAAGCTGCTGAAGCTCTTCATTGATGTCAAAGAATGCTTGAATTCATTGATGAAAGATGAATGATCGAGTTTCATCAAGATTTCATCAGAAAAAGATGATAACTTGAGTGAAATAATTGACATTACGCTTCAAACAGTCAATCAACGAGAAATTTTTCATCAAAGAATATTCTTTCTTTTGATAGAAGAAATTGTAATAGTCAACAAAGTTATTCATGTCTTGCTTCAGAATTTCACGAAAATATAAATGAGCATCTTTTGTCTTGAAAAAGTTGTCACAGCAATGATGCAACTTGTATTGTTAATCTGCAAAGATGAAAATGATACAAAGATCATTGACTCGATATTGACTCATTAAATTGTGAATCTTCTTATCTATGATGAATCATGACTCGACATAAATGATCTTGACTCGATGAAAGAAATAATGATCATCGTTCACATTCATGCGCTGTATCAGACTCTGCTTTCATGCATTCAATCAATCTTTGTTCTTCTCATATTCAGATATGTCAAGAAGTTTCTTGAATCTAAAAGTAATGAAGACAACGACAGAATTTGCAAAAAGATGAACAACAAAAGAAAATTAATTATTCAAGATTTGTGCAACGATTTAAGCTATTATCACAAGAAACTGAGAATTCAACTCTATATAGATTGAAGAACTGAAAATGATGAACAAAGATGAAATGATAATATCATGTTGTCAAACTTGATTTTGAAACTCTTGCATTGCACGAAAGATCTCAACTGAATTTTCAATCATACTTTGAGTGAACTGTTTGACAGCACACTCATCATCAATCAAAAGATTGTGAAATGACTTCATTTAAGCAAAAGAGTAACTAGATGAGATTTCAATATATGAAAACGTTGCAGAAAGTGTAGATCTTTCATAATGTCAAAGACTGAGTTGAACTAAAGATACTATCAATATAAAAGACTGATATTATTATTATTACTTTGATAGAATTTAAATACAAGACAATACATCAGATAATGTATAAGATGAAAGACAAAGAGCGAAAGAAAAGAATAAGAATTCAACTTTTATATACATGAATTGAGCAGAATCAAGGCTAGACAGTAGTTTTATTGACTTAAGATTGCAGAAGTTCACGCACATGACTGAGATGATTGAAACAGAATTGCTGAGACTAGATTAGACTGATCGCGTCGAGTCGGGTACTCGAGTTCGAGTTGGGTCGGGTTGAAATTTTTTTGAAAAAGTGTCGAGTCGGGTTGAGAAGTTGAACCCGAGCACTCGGGTCGAGTTGAGAAGCTTGACCCGATAACCCGACTCAAAAACCCGACCCGACCCGACAAGATATTAGATAGATGTAAATAGCTTGGTCGAACAGCCTTCATGGTTCCCTTCATGGCTTTCTACCATGTTTCCCCGTCATGACTCCCTACCAAAGTCAAACGGCCTTCATGTTTTCACTTCATGTTCCCCTCCATGTTCCCCTTCATGTTCCCCGCCATGACTCCCTTCATGTTCCCCTTCATGTTTTCACTTCATGTTCCCCTTCATGTTCCCCTTCATGTTCCCCGCCATGACTCCCTTCATGTTCCCCTCCATGTTCCCCTTCATGTTCCCCGCCATGACTTCCTTCATGTTCCCCTTCATGTTTTCACTTCATGTTCCCCTCCATGTTCCCCTTCATGTTCCCCTCCATGTTCCCCTCCATGTTCCCCGCCATGACTCTCTTCATGTTCCCCTTCATGTTCCCCTCCATGTTCCCCTTCATGTTCCCCGTCATGATTCCCTACCAAACGACCTTCATGTTCCCCTTCATGGCTCCCTATTAAAAGGTAATGCAAAAAGGTAATGCAAAAGCCAAAAACCGGAAAATTTTCTATATTTAGCCCTCTTAGCGCCAAGCTCGGGTCCTTGGCGGGTCGGGTCGGGTTGACCCAATTCCCAGTCGGGTCGGGTCGCGTCGGGTTGAAAATATGAGCAACCCGACTCGGGTCGGGTTGAAAATGTGAGCAACCCGACCCGATCTCGGTTTGGGTCCAAAATGTCAACCCGAAACCCGACCCGACGGTCAGTCTAGACTAGATTAAGATGACGATGACTAAATTGATGACTTGATTCATTGAACTAGTTCAATGAATCGAGATTATTTAAGATATCGATGATCTATGTTCTAAATCGAGTTGGTGATCTGACATCATGACACGAGCGCATGACGTAGTCACATTGAAACTTTTAGTTGAACCGCTCGATCAACTGCACGGCAAAAGATAGCAATTGCACTAAGCTATGCTTAGAACACTTCTAATACTCTCTATAATCAACGAGTCAAGTGACGTACTAGATATCAAATCTAGAATTGAATTCAAGCAATGATTCGGTTCTGACACTGAGTTGATAGCTAAAGAAGTAGATAGAGTGACGAGTTGATATCTGAACATGTAGATAGGCGAGTAGGTAGGGTGGTGAGTAGGGCGGTGGCTGGGCCGGCTGCAGAATGAACGCATCAAGCTACGTTCGAAGCCATATACACACTATATCTCAGGCTGCTTTCTGTATTGCTTCGAATTCGCCTGATTAGGCCTAGTTTTATATGATATCCTTGTACGCTAAGCAAATTGATATCCTTGCGTACCTACTGTTTCCGGTTACCGTTGGTGTAAAACTAATGCAATGTTCGACCCGCAGTGCAAACACCCTGTACGCCACCGCTTCTTAGGCCCGACGAGATAAGACGGCACCTTTTCCTTTTCCTTTTCCATTTCCATTTCCATTTCCATTGCCATTTCCACGGTATTGTATTTGTAAGCCACCAGCATCGGCGTCATTTCCCCATGTCCCATGTCTCACTTCTAATCTTGGTGCTAGAGTACTGTGTAAGGTAAGGCAAGGTGATTATGATAGCCCTGTGCAGGTGGAGCCAATCTGCCCGTCATCAACTCACAGCTCTCATTTTCGACAAGAAGCCCCGCGTCTCCATTACCGGTGTGCATA
>JAABUY010005158.1_pt1 | contig 13302 bp, 21 predicted proteins | sample 5560271 | NCBI WGS metagenome assembly JAABUY01 (sample SAMN10711886, study PRJNA513374) | rock metagenome | isolation source: Antarctica rocks | place: Antarctica: Victoria Land, University Valley
AGCTAACTCACTGGCCCGCCGAGCACGTGGCGCGCACCCAGAACCAAGAGGTTGGCGAGCGTGAACACAAGAGCACCGCCGAGAAGGGCAAGCTGGTACTGCGCCTCCCTGCTTGGCTTTGTGCGCATCACGCCGCCGGTATGCCTGGCCGCGTATATGACCATCGCAGTGGCCGCCGACACCGTCAGCACCTTGAAGTAGATGGGGAACAGCTTCGCCTGCAGGTTGCCGAACGTCAGGCGCGGCAGGTTTTTAAAGGCGACCTGCGCGGGCGCGCAGCGTGAGTAGTGCTGTGCAGGGTGCGCGTAGACAGCCTGCCGTCTGACGGCGCATGAACACTTCGTACATTAAAAGTGGTAGCTCAAGACAGGCCTCCCATCCGAGGCAGCTGCTCGTCGTGAAAAAGCGAAAGCAGTCGCGGTGCGCGACAGCGCCGCCCGCACCAGCCCAAACACGAAGGTGGTCCAGTCGCCGACTCCTGCACAGAGCGCGGCTGCTTTTGTGCGCACAGGTGTGCTGTTTGCCAAGCAGCAGAACGCAGACTGTACGAGGTGCAGCCCACGCAGGCAGGAGCGCAAGCACGGACGCACCAATGAAGAGGCACAGCGCGAGCAGGTACAGGGCGCGCGCGGCCGTGCTGGACAGCGCGGCCGAGCTCAGGAAGCTGCCCGTGGCCGCGGCATACAGCGCCAAGATAGACGCCAGGCCCAGCAGCCTGCTGAAGGGCGAGCCCAGCAGGCCCATCTCTGCCTCAATGCTCACACAGCACACACGCTATGTGTGCTGAATTCTATGTGTTGCTTCCTCTATACCTGCCCAGATGGCACTCAGTCGTATGGTATCCCGTCGATCTCCCTGCATCTGCTGATACAGTGGCTTGGGCGTGGTCCCGGGACGTTGAACCCTAGCCCTCCCCAAACGTCTCGAGTCGTGCGGTGTTGAGGAAGGTCATTCTGAGACAGATGCTCACTTCTGCGTCTATAGAGGCGTGTTGATGCCCGCTTTTGTGGGCCCATATGTCTGATGAGTGCTCAGAGAGGAAGCGTTGCGCACGCTGCTCCGGGGCTGCAAAGTGCGCTGATGCCTCTGCTGTGCTGCAAATGTGCTGCTCAAGCCCACCAAGGTTTCCCATCTGCGAGAAAGGAGTTGCAGCACTTGCGCCACTGCACGTTGGCTGCAAGCAAGCTTTGCAGCGGATCGACTCTTCAACAGAAAAATAGATACACAACAGGTGTTTGCACTGCTAACCGCAGCAACGATGTTGGGTGGCACAATGTCCAATCCAGCCACGCAGTGACTACAAGCTGTCAAAGGCAGTTTCAAACTCTGCGGCCCTAGACCGACCCTCTGTGGCTCGTCACTCCTGGGAGTCACAAGCTATCTAAGATGCGGGAGCTGAGCGCAAGATCGCTGGTGGCTGCGGCCGCACGCGCCCTGCGCTGCCAGCTCAGCCATGCACCCCCACCATGGCCGCGGCGGGCCTGCACAGCACCCTTGCGCACAGGCAGGCAGCCCGCGCTGCGTCCACATCGTGGGCAGAGGCTGCTGTGCAGTGCGACCAGCTCGCCGGCACCGGCTGCGTATGCCGCGCCCGCACAGGGCCGTGGCCGCAGCGCCAGGTTCGCGTGGCTCGCTGTTGTCGAGCTGTGTGCTCATGCTCTTAGTAGACCGACAACATGCCTGCGGCCCGGATTGGTTGCAACATAAACACTATATCTGCCCTCGGGTATGTTTAAGCAACAAGGCGAGCACTTGTTCAGCCTGTGTGCAACGCCTATACTGCTGAAGGGCCGTGTGGTATATCGTGAGCAGCCCTGGTGGGCGCCTCGGACTAGTGCGCGATCTATAAGCTGCAGCACTGCTGGCACTGCTGGACCAGGGATGCAAGCGCATCTGCTTATTGACAGTGTTCACCTGCCGGCACACGCAGTATAAAGTGCCGCTGGATTGAGCGCTGCGGCGTGCAGGGCGCAGGACCCGGCCCGGCGCGCGGCCGCGCTGCAGGAGCTGCTGGCGGAGATTGGCGCGACCGTGCAGGCCTCTGGGCCGCGGGGCGCCGCGCGCGCGCTGCAGGCGGCGCAGGCGCTGCTGTCAGTCAGCCGGGACTATGTGCTGGGTCTGCAGCGCGGCCGCCAGGAGCCCCCTCAGGTACTCCTGAGCTAGCGGGGTGGTTTGGCTGTATAGGCCTGCCGCCAACCTTGGCGCACGTGTTCAGAGCTTATGAGTCAGAGTGTGAGCATACAACCTACAAGCAGCCGGATTTTTTGCTTAAGCATTGCGCTGTTGCGGATTTTTTGCTTAAGCATTGCGCTGTTGCTCACAAATATGTACGGGTACAGGCCAAGAGTCTGTGCGTGCTTCACTGTGGTACACTTGCGGGAACGCTGTGTAGGCTGTTCAGCACAAGTGCCGGGCTGAAGAGGGGCTGCTGCCCGGCACAGGTAGTCTTGCGGCAGCTCTTCGAACGGCTAGGCAGCACGTACATCAAGCTCGGCCAGTTCATAGCATCGTCGCCCACCCTGTGCGGCCCCGGCCCGCCCTGCCAGTCTCCCTGCTGCCAACCTGCGTACCAGATGCATGCAGCTGTCTTGGAGTCACAAAACATAGACTATGCTAGCGAGCCTTGAGAGAGCTCGCTGCCTGGTTAGCCTGTAAGCACTGCGTTATGCAGGCGCCCCGCAACGGCTGCGGCGCGCGCAGGTTCCCCGCGGAGTATGTGCTGGAGTTCCAAAAGTGTCTGGACCGGACAGAGCCTGTGCCCTGGGAGGTCGTGCGGCGGACCATCGCGGCGGACCTGGGCGTGCCGCTGGAGCAGGCATTCGCGTCCATCGACCCCGTGCCCCTGGCGACCGCCTCGGTCGCGCAGGTCCACGCCGCGGGTGCGCCGGCTGCTTGCCCGCCGGCGGGGCGGGCTTCAGTCGTCCACGCCGGAACTGCCTCCTTGCTTCATGCTGGAATGGGAGTCAATAATGGCAGGGCCCCCAGCGCTTATGGGCACGCAGCAGCGCTCACACAACGTGTCTTGCCTTGGAAAACAGCGGAGCGCCTTTGTTTGCATGGGAACCCTGCTGCGTCAGAATGGATCGCATGTTGTGCACGACCTGAGTGAGCCGGGGCCGTGGGCGCCCGGCGCGCAGTGCTGCGCGGGAGCGACAAGGAGGTGGTCGTCAAGGTGCTGAAGCCGGGCGTGGAGGACGTGCTGACCACCGACCTGTCCTTCCTGTACCTGACCTCGCGCGTGCTGGAGTTTTTGAACCCCGAGCTGGAGCGCACGTCGCTGGCGGGCATCATCGGCGACATCCGCGCGTCCATGCTGGACGAGGCGCGTGGGTCTGGGGCCGAGGTGGCGGGGGTTGATGCAGGGGGTGATACAGCGCTGGCGCTTCACTGGCGGTGCTTCCGACGTGTGGGCGGCCTTCGCTCGGGTGGCATGCCAAGAGTTTGAGCAGGAGCCACTGAATCGTGTAAGGCGCTTGGGTCTAGGGGAGGGTGCTGCCTGGTGCTGAGCAAGTGGCCGACGTACCCCGGCAGCGTCTCACAGTGGGCGGGCGAGTGTGGGGGCTTGGTGGTCAGGGAATTTCCTTTGCGGTGAAGAACAGAGTTCTGTGATAATCGCGTTGATTGCTCATGTCACTATCTTATACGTATGTGGCATCACTACAGATTGGCAGCGCTGAGGGCTGCGTGCGAGGGCCGCGCAGGTAGACTTCCGGAAGGAGGCGCGACACATCCAGGAGTTCAGCACGTACCTGGATACGTCCGGCATGCGCGCCGTGGCCACGTGCCCCTTTGTGTACAAGGCGCTGTCCACCCAGCGGCGCGCTCCACCCGGATCTCCGCCCAGGGTTGCCAGCCAAGAACTACAGAGGACCCCGGTCGTCAATATTTCATGCTGTGCTGGGCATGGTTCATGCGCAGGCATGGAGGTGGACAGTGAAAACAGCCACAGGGCATGCGCGAAGGGTCCCAGTCGCGGCAGCTTGCTCAACGTTGCAGGTCCGCAGAGGCGACAAGACGGACGCTGGTGAACAGGAGCGATCAGAGGCGCGCAGGGTGCTGACGATGGAGCGCCTGCACGGCGCGCCGCTCACCGACCTGGCGGCCATCCGCGCCGTGACGGCGGAGGACCCGGAGCGCATCCTCATCAACGCGCTCAACACCTGGTTCGGCTCCGTGCTGGCCTGCCCCAGCTTCCACGCGGACGTGCACGCGGGTGCGCGCCGGCCCCGCGCTGTGCTGCGGCGTCTGCGGGGGGCGCCGGCGCTTGCAGCTGCGCGCTGCAGCGCGCCTGTGGCAGCCAGCGCACGCGCGCCTTGGCTGACACGCATATCCACAGCTGTGAGCACGAGCTCTGCCGGCTCGCTCTGCGTAAGAAAGGCGGCGGGTGTGGTACAGGCATCTGCATCACTTGCACCAGGCTGGATGTTGGGAGCAGGGGCGCATGTCCTGAGCCACCATGCGGCCTCCTCAGCAGCAACACCTTTGCACCCATGCCCCCACTGCATGTGTGAGACCAAGCGCCGACGGACTGTGCCCCCGCCAACTATCCCAGCATCGGCCCAACAGATTCTGCCACGCCCTGGGCGGCAGGCCGCCCGCGCTGCACCTCACCCCTAACGCGCTCCGCGCGGCAGGCAACCTGCTGGTGCTGCGCGACGGGCGCGTCGGCTACATCGACTTTGGCATCGTCGGCCGCGTGGCGCCCAGCCTGTGGACGGCCGTGCAGGCGCTGCTGGGCAGCGCGGCCGCCGGCGACTACCTCACCATGGCGCGCGCGCTGTGCACGTTGGGCGTCACCGCCACAGACGTGGACATCCCCGTGCGCGCCCCGCCCCTGCGCCTGCCTCCGCGCGCGCGGAGCAGGCGACGATGCTCTTCTGTGCAGGAGTCTGTGGCGCGCGCCGGGATGGCGCAGCCTGCAAGCGCTTCTTGGCCTGCTTGGCTTCAAGCCCGCCAGCACCTGTTGCAGCCTGTGACCACGCATGCATGCAAAGTAGCCTGTGCTCGAGGGCGCTCCCCGTGTGTCGCTCAGGGCTTTGCGCCGTGTGCCTGGACCTTGCGCCTCACGCGTGGCTGGGCGACTCAGAAGCCTGTCTGGGTCAGCCCGGGGCAGCGTGGCTGCCCGCAGCGGCCTGCACGAGCAGACAGGGGACGAGCCGGGCCGAGCGTGGGCTCCGGCTGCCACGCGGCAGGCGTTTGCGGCGGACCTGGAGCGCCTGTTCAGCGAGCTGGAGCAGATGGAGCCCGAGCTGCTGGTGGTCGCCGGCGCCGGCGGTGAGGCCGCGGCCGCCAGCGTCTTGCTGGACGACTCGCGCATCAACCGGCTCATCCTGCAGGCGCGGCCCGCGCCGCGGCCGCTCCGCCTGACGCGCAGGCGCTGCCCTGCGCCGGGGCGCGTTGCCTGTGTCCTGCTGCCCTGCCGTCCTGGAGAGGTCTTGCTCTGAGCACGGTTGGATCAATCTGGATTATGTCAGCGTGGCTTGGGATTGCGCGTAGACCCTGGGTCATCAGCTGCCGTGGTAGGAGCAGCCGCTCACCGGGCAGGAGCGCTGCTGAGCGCTCGGCGCGCGCGCAGCTCGTGCGGGTGGCCGACGACAACGGCATCCGCTTCCCGCGCGAGTTCGGCCTGTTGCTGAAGCAGATGCTGTACTTTGACCGCTACACGCGCCTGCTCGCGCCCAAGCTGAGCGTGCTCAGCGACGACCGCGTCAACCGCACCGGGCGGCCCTTTGCCCAGTGACGGCGACTCTGTCTGCATGGGATGCCTTGTACGTGTAAAACCACCAGGCGCTCAGCTTGCAACCGCGGGAGCCACGCTTCCCAGCGTCTTGAACGGATGTCCTAATTTGTGTCTCAGCCAACGGTGGCCGTGGCGGCAGGCCTGTGCAGGGCCGCGCAGCATGCTAGTTCTGGCATAGCAACTCACGTGTAGCTAGGATGCAGCAGGCCACCGCTCTCCATGTCCTGGTGGTGCATAAAGAGACGCATGGACCACCCGCGCGGAAACACATGTGGAAGCAGCGCGCAGGCAGCTGAGTGCCAAGGCAAGTTAGAAATGTGTGGTTTATACCACCCATAGCGCCTTGGTTGCAACACTGGCAGGAGCGCTGCGCGGCACTCTTCCTGGCACCGCTGCAGGATACAGGGAGTTGAGATATACCCTGCTGAAAGAACAATTGTAAGTTATCAATTTTGCATACTGCGACTTGTATGCAAAATTTTGTGTGTACATGCCTGGCCAAGCATGTAAATACGGCTTGTAAATACGGCTTACACTGACCTGTATAGAGTGTGGACCCTAGGGTAGAGGAGGAGGGCGGACCGGGCTGGTGCGAAGGAGCACTGCCCAAGGTGAGCTAGGAGCACGCGTTGTCCGGCCTTGTTGGTCAGTAAGGAGGGCTGCAGCTGCGCAGACAGGAGCAGCATGAACTGCAAGAAGCGCAAGCCGGACACCGACGGCCTGGCCCTGGAGGCGGAGCGCTCGCTGCACCAGTCTTTCGTGCACGCCGCAAACGCTGTGAGCCAGCTCTACACGCACGCGCTGACGCACCAGCACAAGCGCGCACACGTGGACGGCGCGCGCCAAGTGCTGGTGCGCCGCTGCCAAGCTTGCGCCAGAACTGCAGCGCACAGGCAGACGGCGCAGGGGTTTTCGCCCCTGCAGGCCAAGTGGACACCCTGCGACAGCTGCAGTGCACGCTGTGCAGGCCCTGCCTCGCGTCCTGCGAGCCCATGCCTGCCCCTGTTACAAGGGGCGTGGATACGCCTGTGCACCTGCTCAAGCGCGTGCAAGTCTGCTCCTTGCTGACATCTGAGGGGTCCTTGGCACGCCATGCTGCCGCGACCCTGCACCGCTCTGCCTGCAGACAGAGCCGGTCTTGCATACACGGCCTGCGTGCCGCTGCGCAGGAGCGCCAGGTCAACTGGGTGGTGCGCGAGTATGGCAACTCTGCGAGCATCCCGACGAGCGTGCTGCTCAGCTTCTTGCGCCAGGAGCTGCAGGCGCGCTGCTCCAGCGCTGCGCGTGCCTGCGCGACCCCACGCCGGCGCGCGGCAGGCTCAGAGCCAGCCTCCTGGCACCTGCCCCTGCCACCGCGCCGGCTGCTTTGCGTGACGGCTGCTTTGCACTCAGTCGTGCCTGGCACTGCCTGCAGGGCGTGGACCTGGCGGAGACGCAGTGCTCTGCGCCGGCGGCCGCGCCAGCCTTTGGCCACGCAGAGCACCCGCTGGCGGACCGCCACTTCATCCACGCGGTCGCGCGGCGGCCAGGCCAGGACAGCATGGCCGGATATGTGCCGGGGCCCTACTTGCCGGGCCCGGGCTTTGGCAGTTCGCACTTCCCCACAGGCGGCAGCCGCTGAGGGCGGCTGGCCACGGGCGCCGGGCGGCGCGCCTGGTCGCCTCGGTGACCACGTTCACTGTGCGGCCGAACGCGTGCCTTGTTCGGCGCCCGGTGGCTGCGACCAGCAAGGGCCCGCGGCTGGACCCAGTGCCGGGGCGACTGCGCCGGGCACCTGCTGCCGAGGCGTGTGTACTTGTTGGGGCAGGGACAGAGGCAGCATAGGAGTCCAGAGTGTGAGGCGGCGCACAGTTGGTTGTCTGTTTAGGCGTAGATGCAGCTTTGCAGCGCGCAGCGCTCGTGTGAGAGGCCGTTAAAGTTGTGAGAGTGTGGGTAGGTGTGCGTTTGCGTAGAGAGCATGGTCTGCTTGGTAAGTGTGTTCTGGGTTGCCTGGGGCCTCCCTGCAAAGCTTTGCCTGCATGGTGGTGGCCGCGTGTCTGCTGCTTTTTCAATGATGAGCAAGCATGTGCCAAGCGCTCTGGGCGAGCTGCACCACGTCTGTAACAAGACAGCAAGGATAGCTTTGTTTCTTCCACTGGACACAACAACCTCCGGTAAGCACTCCTTCAAGCGCCAGAACAGAGCAGGGCCTAGCGGCAGCAGTGTGCTACTCAGCATTACAACGCTCTACAGAGCAGGCCCAGCGGCCCGCCTGCGCCTGCAAGGTGCCCTTACCTTGAGTTCGTGCATCCCACACGGTTAGCGCACAGTGTCCCAATGATGACCTGTCAGCTGCTCCAGCAAAATACGCAGCCATGCAAGTCCGCTCAAGCAGGGGCCAGCTCCACGGCTGCAGGGCAGTCTTGCAGCTCCATGCAAGGTAGGAGGGCAGCACAGCTGCGGCTCCTGCTCGGGAGCTCGTCAGCCGCTGTAGCGCTCCCGCAGCTCGTCCGGGGGCTCCTCCTCCATGATGTCGGGGTGGCGCCTCAGGTGCTCGCGCACGGTGGTCTTCCTATCCGCCTGTCGCGCGGAGGCGCAAGCAGAGCTTTGCTCGCCGCAGTCAGCGCTGTCAGCATGTCACGACGACTAACATGCTTCCTCAGGACCCGCAGTGCGCCCAAGGCTGCACCCACAGCCAGCATATTTTATGGAAGCTTCACATCCCGGTGGTCGCTGCAGCCGCCGCCTCTGGTGCCAGGCGTGAAGGCTCTGGCCCGCCAACCTCCAGCCAGCAGACTTGCTGACCAGCCAGGAGCAGGGTTTTCAGCCAGACAGCCACGGGGCTAGGGCTTTCAATAGACCAGTACACACCTAGCACCCAGCACAGCGGCAGGCGCGCCAGGAATGTGTCGTCCAGGAAGCTGTCCAGCGCGGCCGGGCTGCCCAGGCCGCGCGCGGCGAGCACGCAGTGGCGCAGGTAGCAGCGGCAGGGCAGCACATCCGTCCTGCGCGGCCAGGTCCCCGCTCGGTTCTGGCGCGGCCGCAGCACGCACATATGCCCGCTACACGCCGTGCGCCTTGCACTCCTGGCCGCTGGCACATATACTTGGAGACCTACACCGCACCCTTGCGGACCCCCCCCGCCCAACGCACAGCCCTGGCCCCGGGCCAGCACCGCCACCCAGCGCGCCGCCCTGCGTGTCCACCCCTCGGCGTGCGCTGAGCGGCGGCGAAACAGACAGAGGCGGAGCGCCGGCGGTCGCACCGCCACACGCGGTCGATGCCGAGGCGCCCGTACCGCGCCTGCCACTCGGCCGGCGGGCACCGGCGCGCCCGGTACGCCTCGTCGCTCCAGGCCGCGCACAGCACCTGCGGGGCCCGCCGCCGCCGCCTGTCAGCGCGTGCAGGTGCAGACTGGCGCGGGCGCCAGGGCGCCGCGCGCGGCTGCGCCTGCACCAGGCAGTGCCATGGAAGCACAGCGCCCAGGTTGTGCGCGCAGCGGGCGGGGCGTGCCGCCATGCGGTCTGGCGCGCCAGACTCGCCGACCGGCTGCACCGCGACAAAGCGGAACTCGTGCTCGCGCTCGGTGAAGGCCGCTACGGACGCCGGCGTCGCGGGCACCTCAAACAGGACGACCCAGAGCGCGCGGCCCGCCTCGCCGCCCGCCTCCTCGCAGCTGAGGCTGCTGATCTCGCCCGTCGCCGGGCGCGCGATGCCGCGCGACCAGAATATCGCTGCACTGCGGCGCGGACGCAGCTGAGCGGCGTGCTGGGCCGAGGCACCTCTGCCCCCTTGGCTCCCTTTGCTTGAATGGGCTGCTGGTGGCCCCTGTAGGGCTCAAGTCGCAGATGCAGACCACATACACTCCCACCAATGACTTCGCAACTATCTACCAAACTGGACGTCAAGTAGACGTCAAGTAGTGTACCGTCCTCACGTCCGCGCTTAGCTCGCTACGCCAGCTACTTTTGCAGTTGAGCAGGCCTCCTTCCTGGCACCTTGTCCGTGGTTGTGTGAGGATGCTGAGAGTTTGCTGATGCTAGGATGTGGTCAGGACGCGCGGGTGCATGACTGCCTGTTTACTTCTAGCTACCGAGATCTGCAATGGGCTGTCTTATGTTGTGGCAAATCTGGCATGGCATCGAATAGTGGCTGTGTGGTCTAGCGGTATGATTCTCGCTTCGGGACATTCCCAGAGTATGCGAGAGGTCCCGTGTTCGATTCACGGCTCAGCCCCATGCTATCTGTTGCTTTTGCCTTTTTTGGGCGCGTGCATTGACTTCCTTCCTGGCCTCAGCATTTCTTTTGCAGTCCAGCACAGCCATCAGCATTTCTTTGTGCTGTCCAGGACAGCCATGCTGAGCACCGCTGTCCAGTACATTTGGAGCATGTACCATGAGCATGCTGGGGGAGGATGCTAGTGTGGAATGAAAGGACAGATCTGTTACACTCAGAATACAGGCTCACCGCTCATCAGCACTGCGCTAGTCCTTGAAGGAATACAGAAACACACACAAGAACTCATACCACTCATGTTTGTACAGTGCTCCAGAGTTCGTCTGGCAGGACATGCCACGTTTGCGACGAGCCGACATGCAGCCCTGCCTGGGCGCCGCAGCGCAGAGCGCTGTTTGCTTGCTTTCGCGCCCTGCCGGGGTCACCGCTCCATGCCCTCCGCGAAGCAGAGCTTGACGCGCAGCGGGGCAGTCAGCCCACGGTCGTTGACCTGCACCACGGAGCCGTCGCCGTCCACCAGCTCGCCGATCGCCTGCCGGGGCACGCCGCATACCTCGCTGCAGTTTGCGCCGTGCTTTGCTTGGCTGCATGCATCTCCACCTGGTCAACCCACGCTGGCCGGCATGAATAGAAACAATAACCTTTTGCTTGGCACAAGTCGCACACACGCCTGCTGTGCATCTGATCCCGTGGCAGCCTCATGCACGGACACGGTCCTTGGGCCTCGCGCTGCGGCGCATGCGAGCGCGACGCGGGAGGTGACCCTGCCCGGCTGTGGCTGACAGGGCTCTGTGTGTCAGTGGGCCACCCGGCCGGCCCGCGGCCTGGCAGTAGGCCAGGGGGGCGGCGGGGCCGCGCACGCGTGCCAGGTTGCCGCGCGTCGCCTCCTCCAGCGGCCCGCGCATGAACAGGTTGGCCGTGCCGTAGCTGACGCTGGGCGCCGCCAGCCGCGCACCCAGCGCCTTGTCCGCCACCAGCGCGTCCAGCACCTGCACCGGGCGCGCTCAAACCCTGCTGCAGGGCTTCAAAACCCTGTAAATATATGCGCGACCCAACAGCCGCACCCCCGGCGGCCGCCCGCCGCTGGCGCGGCCAACGCCTCCGCGCCGCGCGAGCCTGCCGCCCGGCTTGCATGCTTGCGCACGCCCCGCAGGCACCCCGCACTTTTGGACCACATCGCCCCCGATGCAGGGGCGCGGGCGGCGGCGCCGCACCAGCAGCACCGTGTCGAGGCGCGCACGCTTACCCCTAACTTGCAACTCAGAGGCGCGGGCGGCGGCGGCGCGCCTGCTGCAGCGTGTCGGAGGCGCGCACGCGGAAGGGCACGCCCGCGCTGCACATCGCGCACGCGGCGTCGCGCTCGTACGCCACCGTGTGCGTGTACACGCCCTCCGTGCCCACATACCTGCGCGCCGGGGGCTCGTCACGCCCCGCAGCCCCGCACGAGAGCCCCAACGCCCTGCAGCCTGCAGCCTCACACGAAAGCCACCATGCCCCGCAGGCCCGCTTGAAAGCCCACCACGCCCCGCAGCCTCGCACGGCGCTGGCGCAGGACGGACGGCCTGGCAGAGGCGCAGCGCAGCCGCCCGCCGATGGTGTACACGCACTGGCACCGCTGTCCCATTCCTTCTGCGCACTCGGCAACATGCACCTGTGCAGCAGCGCCTCGCGGCCGGCAGCTGGCAGGGCAGAGCGCGCCACGCCTGTGCCTGCTGCGCGCAGCCGCAGGCACGCCAGCACCACGCCAGGGCCGGGCCTCCTCAGCAGCATGCGCACGCGGGGCGCCGCGCCGCGCAGGGCGCGCGCAGGCCGGGCGCCGCGCGGCGGTTCAGGTGCGGGCGCTGGCGCGGGCCGCGCACATGAGGTAGTTGTTCAGCCCGGACGAGCACATGGTGATGAGCTTCAGCGCCTCCAGCGTGCACGCGGCGGCGACGATCGCGTTGGTGGACGCGATGGCCGGAATGATGTTCTTCACCACGCCGCCCGTCAGTTGCCACGTCACGCCCTGCGCGCGGCAGCCTGCGGCGGATTCAGGCACGCCGCGGGCCGCACGATGTTGCAGCATCGCAGTCTCGCCACCCCTGCTATGGACGCGAAGAGCGCCCCGAGCGCCCTTGTGGCGCCTGTGTCTGAGCTGTTGTCAAGCAGGTCGTGCCAGGCACAGCATGACGCCGCACAGGACTTGAACAGATGCTCCAGGCGACTGTGCATGATGCCGGCGCCCGACAAGTATGGCACTGCGAGGTCGGCGCCACAGCGCAGAGCACAGGCAGTCAGCCAGGATTGACGCGCAGGGGCAGCGCCTGAATGCCGTAGTGCGCCGCGCGCGCGGCGGCCTTGTCAAACACCCAGCGCAGGTGCTCCTCGACGTCCGCGTCGAACGCCTCGCCAGGCCGCTCCTGGTCCCACTGGATCAGGTGCGCGTACTCTATGCAGTGCGCGGGCGACCTGCGTGCGCGCGGGCCGACTGCTGATCCGGACCCGTTACCGGAGCCGACGCCATCCCGGCATACAGCCAGCTTGTTTCATGGACAGGCGCGCCTTGCAGCCAGGCGTCCAGGCAGGCGCGCAGAGAAGGAGCTGGTCCGCAGTGACAAACCCCGCCAGCATGCTTGGAGGGGCTCTGCCCGGATCGCCTGGCAGGGCGGCCCCCTGGGGTCCAGCAAAAGTGCGAGCGCAGGCCTGCCGGAGAGGCAACGGCCGTGGGGAGCTGCATGCAGGGGGAGGGGGGGTGGCGCCGCACCGCGGCGTCTCGGCGAGCGTGCAGAGCGGGAACTTGGTCTGCGGCGGGAAGAGCCAGAGCGTGCAGTCGAAGCAGGGCGAGATGCCCGGCAGGATGACGCGCGCGTGGCCCTTGAAGCCCTCCGTGCCGCCGTCCACGAGCGGCTTGACGGTGGCCAGGTCCGGCTTGCCCTCCGCGTCAAACTCTGCGGCGCGCGCGCGCGCGGGCTCAGCGCCGGCGGGGCGCGCGGGTGACCGCGCACCCGGCACACTCGGCTTCAGCGGGCTTCACACTGGTCGGACATATGCAGTGCAGTTCACAATAATAGCGGGCGCCGGCGCGCAGCCACCTCCGTGTAACCTACCCTACCTGCGTGGACGCCGCGCAGGGCTTGGCGCGCACCCAGGAAGCTGCAGGCGACCTGGTTCATGAAGCGCCGCGCCTCGAGCGAGTCCAGGCCCAGGATGATGACGTGGAACTGCGCGTAGAAGTCGAGCAGCTTGTCCTCGATGCGGCAGAAGTGCGGCGTGACGGCCACGCCGGCGACGCGGGCCATCACGCGCTCCGCCGCCACCTCCGCCTTGGGCTTGCCCACGTCCTTCATCCTGCGCGGGCAGCGGCACCT
>JAABUY010005159.1_pt1 | contig 13301 bp, 12 predicted proteins | sample 5560271 | NCBI WGS metagenome assembly JAABUY01 (sample SAMN10711886, study PRJNA513374) | rock metagenome | isolation source: Antarctica rocks | place: Antarctica: Victoria Land, University Valley
ACATTGAAGATGAGAATCAAGAATATATGTTAATAAATGATTTTGCAAAAGAGCACATAAACATTGAGATGAATAGCGCTGATTTGAATCAGAATATGAAACATATATCATCAAGAATCGAAACGATACAACTTCAGACTGAACTTTTCTTCACATCATCAGCGTTGCGAGTTGAAATCTTCGTTGAAACAACTGATCATGATGTCAAAACAATAGTCAACGTGTCAAAGAAAGTATCAGAGTCATTGAGCTTGAATTCTCAAATAATCAAGAACATAAACAACAATCAATATTATTCATTTCAATGCAAAGTGAATTACACGTTCGTTCAATGTAGACTGATCGCGTCAAGTCGAGTTAAAAAAAATTTGAAAAAGTGTTGAGTCAAATTGAGAAGTTGAAATTAAGCACTCAAGTCGAGTTGAGAAGCTTGACTCAATAACTCGACTTGAAAACTCAACTTGACTCGACAAGATATTAAATAGATGTAAATAGCTTGATCAAACAGTCTTCATGATTCTCTTCATGACTTTCTATCATGTTTCTTCGTCATGACTCTCTATCAAAGTCAAATGATCTTCATGTTTCTCTTTATGACTCTTTATCAAATGATTTTCATGTTTCTCTTTACGACTCTTTATCAAATAATCTTCATGTTTCTCTTTATGACTTTCTATCAAATGATCTTCATGTTTCTCTTTATGACTCTTTATCAAATGATCTTCATGTTTTTCTTTACGACTCTTTATCAAATAATCTTCATGTTTCTCTTTATGACTTTCTATCAAATGATCTTCATGTTTCTCTTTATGACTCTTTATCAAATGATCTTCATGTTTTTCTTCATGACTCTCTATTAAAAGATAATGCAAAAAGATAATGCAAAAAGATAATGCAAAAAGATAATGCAAAAAGATAATGCAAAAGTCAAAAATCGAAAAATTTTCTATATTTAACTCTCTTAACATCAAGCTTGAGTTCTTGATGAGTCAAGTCAAATTGACTCAATTTTTAGTCAAGTCAAGTTGCATCAAGTTGAAAATATGAGCAATTTGACTTAAGTTGAGTTGAAAATGTGAGCAACTCGACTCGATCTTGATTCGAGTTCAAAATGTCAACTTGAAACTCAACTTGATGATCAGTTTAGTTCAATGATTTCATTAAACAAAGATTATCAAAGACAGTGTTAATCAATTTTTTCAAGATTCGCGCTTGCGAGTCTTACATCAATATATCAGCTTTCACGACATGAACAAGTGATTGACACTTCTACATCAGATTTCATATGATGTCAAAAACGATGAGTGACATTCTTGAACATTCACAGTCAAATTCAGTTACAAAGAAGTTCAAGAAGAGCAGCATTGCATTTTGTATTGCAACATCATCGAGACATTTTGATTCTTGTTAAGTCACTCATCATTTCAAGACAAGCTGATCTACGCACTCATTCAACATTATAATGTCAGCAACTTTTAAATCTATGACAAGATGCATACTTGTCATGATGTTAAATCATCAACTCAATTTAAAACATAAATCATCAATGTTTTAAATAATCTCAATTCATTGAATCTGTTTTGCAGTTTAATGAATCAAGTCATCAATTTAATCATCATCATTTTAATCTAGTTTCAGCAATTCTGTTTCAATTATCTCAGTCATGTGCATGAATCTTTGCAATCTTAAGTCATAAAACTATTGTCTAGTCTTGATTCTGCTCAATTCATGTATATAAAAGTTGAATTTTCATTTTTTTCTTTCATTCTTTGTCTTTTATCTTATACATTATCTGATGTATTGTTTTGTATCTAAATTCTATCAAAGTAATAATAATATCAGTCTTTTATATTAATAGTATCTTTAGTCTAGCTCAGTTTTTAACATTATGAAAGATTTACACTTTCTGCAACGTTTTCATACATTGAAATCTCATTTAGTTACTCTTTCGCTTAAATGAAGTCATCTCACAATTTCTTAATTAACGATGAGCGTGCTGTTGAACAATTCACTTAAAGTATGATTGAAAATTCAGTTGAAATCTTTCGCGTAATGCGTGAGCTTCAAAATCAAGTTCAATAATCTGATATCATCATTTCATTCTTGTTCATCATTTTCAGTTCTTCAATTTATATAAAGTTGAATTCTCAGTCTCTTGCAATGATAGTTCAGATTGTTGCACAAATCTTGAACAATCAATCTTCTTTTGTCATTCATCTTTCTGCAAATTCTGTTGCTGTCTTCATTGCTTTTAAATTCAAGAAGCTTCTTGACATATTTGAATATGAGAAGAACAAAGATTGATTGAATGCATGAGAGCAGAGTTTGATACAACGCATGAATGTGAATGATGATCATTATTTCTCTCATTGAGTCAAGATCATTTATGTTGAGTCATAACTCATCATAAATAAGAAGACTCACAATTTAATGAGTCAATATTGAGTCAATGATCTTTGTATCATTTTCATCTTTGCAGATTGACAACACAAGTTGCATCATTGCTGTGACAACTCTTTCAAGACAGAAAATGCTCATTTATATTTTTGCAAAATTCTGAAGCAAGACATGAATAACTTTGTTGACTACTACAATCTCTTCTATCAAAAGAAAGAATGTTCTTTAATGAAAGATTTCTCATTGATTGACTGTCTGAAGCGCAATGTCAATTATTTCATTTAAGTTCTCATTTTCTTCTGACGAAATCTCAATGAAACTTGATCATTCATCTTTCATCAGTGAGTTCAAGCATTCTTTAACATCAATGAAGAGCTTCAGCAGCTTAAGCATCATCAATCTCGCTTCGTCTTCATCATCATTTTATTCATCAAAGTCAAGAGCATCTTTGCATTGACTAGTAATTCTTTGAGTTCAAAGATCATCATCTTTGTGACTATTGTCTCAACAGTATCTTCGTCTCTTTCTTTCTCGTTCTTCGATGAGTCAATGAATTTAAGCTTCATCTCTTGATATACAAGAACAAAAGAGCAGATAGACATGTAAATATATTGACTGAACTATGTAGTGAATAGAGCATATGAATGAAGAAAAGAAGTGAGCGAAGAGTAAATACTCATTCACTAGCGTTGAATAAATGCGAAGATTACTAATCAAAGTAACAGTACTGTTCTCTGTTTTTAACACTTTCTCTTAGAAATTAAAGCTTTATATGAAGCTATTCAAGCTCTTTACTGACTGTATATTCATGCTCTTTTACTCGTCGACGTCATGCTTGACGAGAGTAGCTTCATTTCTTGAAGCTAGTTTCATGACTAATCTGAATCTCAGAAATTTGCCTGACTTCAGAGACTTGATGAGATCATTGATCATCATTTGATCAATGAGTATGTATTTCAATCTAATTGCTTTCTCTTCTACCTTGTTTTGAACATAGTGATACGATGTATCAATGTGCTTGACTCGAGAATGATTGACGAAATTGCTACTCATTTTTATAGTCGCTTGATTGTCAGCTAAAATGATAGTTGAATTCATATTTGAATCATCATATTTCATCTCTTTCAATGCTTGAATCAGAAAGATCAATTTCTTGACTGCATTACATTCATCAACGTATTCAGCTTTAGCAGATGACGTGCTAACACATTGCTGACGTTTGAAGCTTTAGCTAATTGATTCATTTCATAGAAAAAACATATAGTTGAAGATGAATCTTTGAGAATTCAAGCAATTCGCATGAGCTGAATCAATATATTCAAAGAATTCAGCTTTCTCAACTCTCTTCGCTTTGAAAGATTCATATTGAAGTCTCAGCTAAGCGGTTTCAACTAGATAACGAATGATTTGTTTGACAGCTAAATCATGATTGAGAGTAGAATTCGTCGAATATCTGCTGCATTTGCTCACTGCATAAACTATGTCTGATCATGTTTGACAAACTATTCACATCAGTGTTTTGATGATTGATTGATAACTTTCTATTTCTTCAGAGATAGCTTGATACTTAACTCACTTCTTGAACTTTCAATAAACATTCTTTTTGAGCTGACATTTGTGATGCATCAATGTTTTAGTTGAGCTGCAGTCGCTCATGCTCAGAAGCTTGATGACTCGCTTGATATAAATGCTTTGATTGATTCAAAGAGTTTATTCAGCTCTATCACGAGTTATGTGCATTTCTAAATATCACTTGATTGAGTCAAGATCTTTCATTTGAAAGCGCTCTGCAAATTGCAGCTTCAGTGCTTCGATATTGAATATGTTCGATTCTAGAATGAGTAAATCGTTCACATAGATAGCAATAATGATGTCATTATCATGAATGAACATTGAATGATCAATTTCTATTCTTTGATAGTTGATGAAGATGAGGTAAACTTTCAGAATTTCATATCATTCTCAAGATGTCTGTTTTAGTTCATATAGAGCCTTGTTTAGATGACAGGTCAAAAAGATTTCATTTGATTCTTTTTGCTCAAATCTTGATGATTGCTGCATTCAGATCTCTTCTTTTAGATGTGCTTCTAGAAAAGTGATGATGACGTTCATTTGTTTGACTTCGTAGTCATATTTGATCGTCAATGCTAGAAGCATTTTGATGATTGTGACTCTGATCATTGAAGCAAAGATCTCATTGTAGTCAATTTTCTGTTTCTAACGAAATTCTTTACACATTCATCTAGCTTTGTATTTGATCATCTCTTCTTTTGATTCTCGCTTAATGATAGTTACTCAGCGCGTCAACAGTATTCATCGATTTGACGAAAATATCTTCAAAGTAAAGATATCATTTTTGATATGAACGTTCAGCTCACTTCTGAATGCGAGCTTTCACTGTTCTCAATCGAAACTAGCTCTCGCTTGCTTCACTGTTTGTGAAGTATTCGATTCAATTTGAACTTGATTTGCTCGACTGACAAAGTCTTGATTATGATCTTTGACTCAGAAGTTGTTGAGAACTTTGTAATCAACAGATTCAGCGATAGCTCGTTTGAGACGTTCGCTTGAAGCATCAGAATCGCTTGAGTTATTTGACTCATTTGATTCTAGTTCTGATGATCTGCTTCTAGCTTTCTGTGAAGTGACTGATGTTTCAGATACGATTGTACATTTTGAAGTAGCAGATGAAGTTCTTGCTGAGTAATCATCGAGAATTTTCGTGATCTTCGCATTTTCAGTGCTTATTATCGAGAAAGATTTTGACGAGAAAGATTCATCTTTGATTTAATCATCGAAGAATAGTATCGAAAGATCTTCATCATATCTCTCAACTTTGATGACTATCTTGTCTCATTGAATATGACTAAATATTAGTATCTTCTTATCATTTCACAAGCGAAACTGATTGACTCTCTCGTAGCTCAAAAACTGACATTTTAAGCTCTTGTCATCGAGCTTTCGATGAACTCTCTTCACATGATGATAGACTATGCATTCAAACGTATGTAGATAGCTAAGATCAGACTTTTTATCATGTCATGCCTCATAGAAAGTTATATTGTTCAACGCAGTGATAGAACTTCTGTTCTTCAGATAGATGACAGTCATTATTGTCTTTTCTCATAGTCTTATCGACAATTTGACGCTAGTCAGTATAGCGCGAGTTCGTTCAAAAAGAGTGTGAAAACATCGCTCTGCAATCTCATTTTGACTCAAGTTATATGATGTCGTTGACTTTCATTTGATCTCATGCTCTTTGAGCAATTCAATGATTTGATGATCAGCATACTCATCTTCATTATCTGAATGCAGTTAATGAATCAAAGTGCTTCAAGTCTTCATCAATTTTAGATAATCTCGAAGTACATCTTTTAGTTTGAATTTTCGTTCTAGTAAATAAATGATCGTATGTTCGTTGTAATCATCAATCATAGTAGTTACATATCTAGATTCTTCATTGATCTTAGATATTTTATCATCGTCAACGAGATTCATATGTACTAGCTCATCTACTTTGATAACTTTGATGTGAGGTTTTCGACTTGACGTTCTATGTTGCTTATCTATGACATAGATCTCACATATCATTTCTGAGAATTTCTTGTTTTCTAGTCTATTTGTCGAATTCACATCGATGTTGATGCTCATGTTGATCAGACGTTTGACGTCTGTCATATTCAGATGAGCTAATCGTTTATGTCATTGATGTCATGACGTCTTGACTGATTCTGAACTGCTTGTCAGAATGATTAATTTTGAAAGAATGAATGATGTATTCATGAAATAAACTTTCTCTTCATTTCTCAAGTCAGTGAGAATGACAACACTCTTTGAATTTATAAATCGAAATCTGTCGTTCTTTATACTACACGTATATTCTTTGACTTTCATCTGATCAATTGACATCAAATTATAGTGTAGTTCTGAACAGTGATAAACATTGATCAGTTGAATTTTGATTGATTGATTATTCAGCAAAATGTTGATCATAATTGAATCTCTTTTGACAATGACTACTGCTTCATTATTTGCAGTAACAATGCTGTTATCAATGATCTTTCGATATGATTGTTTATTGAACAAGTTCTTGTCGTAGCAGACATGATTCTCAGCTTTGATGTTTATTCATCAGACGTTGATACGACTGTCTGCTCGATAAACGAAGAAGATCTTCATAGTTCTGACTATTCTGACTTCGAAGTCGATGATCAGATTCTTCTTTTTCTGACTAGACTTTCATTCTTCTAAACGAAGCTTAGAATATAGATATCAGCAATTCTCTTGTCTGTGACTTGATTGCTCGCAATGAAAACATTGTTTATTTGAACTCTTTCAAAAGTTCTTGAATTTTGACTTCTTGTCATTAAACTGAGCTATCATGCTCTTGAAACTGAAACTCTTCTCATCGTTTGATCTTTTATCGTGATCAACTAAAGCGATGATCATATTCTCTATGAATAAGTCGATTTTGTTGATCTTGACGCTCTGTATCAAGTCGAAGATGTACAATTCTAGACTTTCGTTGAGATCTAGAAAAAAGAGATTGCTAAGCATTCAGAGTGCTACTGCATTATCAATGTCTGAACATTTGATGACAGTTTGCTTGAGCGAGTCAGCATAATTCTGTATGAAATTGAAATTCAATTACTTTGATTGAGTGAGTTCTTTAATCGTCAGATATAAAGTGATCAAGTTCAACTGCTCATATTGAGTCTTTAGAATAAATCACATTTTGATGATGTCTTCTATTTTGACTATATGTATTCTGAGTCTCTGTTCAATGCTGAAGATAATCAAATTGCAGATTCTGTCATTCTTGTCTTCTCAATTAAGAATAGTACTGACGTACTTCTTTTTGACTGTTGTCTTGAATTCAGAATTCGAAATTATTAATTTCTTCAGCTTTCTTGAGATGATTCATCAGAGATCTTTGACTTTCAGAGTACTGATTATATCTATCTTTCATGACTCATAATTCTCGCTTTTCTTTAACTTAGAAAATCAATAATTATTCAAATCTTTCATTGTTGTATGATGATTGAGATATGAAGAGAATGAAGATCAATAGAGAAAATATTCATCGATTTTGATGACAGCGAGTTCGATGCTTCTGTTCTTTGTTATTTTTTGTGATAGTGATAATAGTGCTAACTTGAACTCATAATCTCTTGATATACAAGAACAAGAAAGCAGATAAACATGTAGATATATTGACTGAACTATGTAGTAAATAAAGCATATGAATGAAGAAAAGAAGTGAGCGAAGAATAAATACTCATTCACTAACGTTGAATAAATGCGAAGATTACTAATCAGAATAACAGTACTGTTTTCTGTTTTCAATCTCATCATTGTCATCATTCAAGATAAGACTCTGATCATTTTTGAAATCAAGAAAATCTGCAACAAGTGAAAGCTGTGCTACTACTGCAAGTTGCAACATTTAAGCAAAATCACTAAAGAATGCTCAAATAAGAAGTTCTTCACTTTGCATATCATGAACATTTACGACAGTGATATCATCAGTATAAATGAAGAAGTCTCGCTGCTTGCAAGAAAAGTTTAGTCTTTGAGCTAAGTCACGCTCAGAAATCTGTATACATATCATCTTGTCTACTAGTCTCAATCTTCTCACTCTCACTTCAATCATATAGAAAGTTTTCTGCTAAATCTGTCTTGAAACTCTTTGAATTCAATTTGACATTCAAAGATAGTCACATGATAGTATTCTGTATTTTACGTCAAGCTCAATTTAAAGTTCTTGCTCTCACTTTGATTGATAGTGAAGTCTTCACTTATGTCTTTATGAATAAATTCTTCACGCAACAACATCATCTTTTCTTGCATCAATTAACTTACTCTTGCAAACTTTAAGAATTTGATGATCAAGTCGCTTTAATTAATGACATTATTTATATTGTTGAAATCACAATGATTCTTGATGAACACATTGAAAAACTATTCTTTTATGTTATTGAATTAAGTCAATATCTCATCATCATGAGTTTATCATGACTTCATCATCACGTCATTAATGTCAATTTTGAACACAATATTCTTATTTTGTTTTTCTTCTTCTGTCTTAATCATTGTTACTCATTTCTCATCAAGATTTATGATCTTAATCAACAAGAAGAAAATTTCTCGTTCAAAGTTAACGAAGTAACTTCTTCTCAATCTCACTCTCAATTCACTCACAAGAAACAACTCAGTTCATGAATCATTCACAAGAAGTAATTCAGTTTACAGATTGCTCACAAGAAGCAATTCAATCTACATATCATTCATAAGAAGTAATTCAATATTCAGTTTACTTGCAAAAAGTAATTTAGTTTTAGACTGATCGTCGAATCGAGTTTCAAATTGACATTTTGAACTCGAATCGAGATCAAGTCGAGTTGCTCACATTTTCAACTCGACTCAAGTCGAATTGCTCATATTTTCAACTTGATGCGACTCGATTCGACTGAAAATTGAGTCAATTCGATTCGACTCGTCAAGAATTCGAGCTTGACGTCAAGAGAGTTAAATATAGAAATTTTTCCGACTTTTGCATTATCTTTTTGCATTATCTTTTTGATAGAGTCGTAGAGAGTCATGAAGGAAAAACATGAAGATTGTTTAATAGAGAAACATGAAGAGAAACATAAAGAGAAACATAGAGAGAAAGATGAAAATCGTTTGATAGAGAATCATGACGAGAAAACATGAAGATCGTTTGACTTTGATAGAGAGTCATGACGAGAAAACATGGTAGAAAGTCATGAAGAAAATCATGAAGACTGTTCAATCAAGCTATTTACATCTATCTAATATCTTGTTGAATCGAGTCGAGTTTTTGAGTCGAGTTATCGAATCAAGCTTCTCAATTCGACTCGAGTGCTTGAGTTCAACTTCTCAACTCAACTCGACACTTTTTCAAAAAAATTTCAATTTGACTCGACACTTTTCAAGTCAAGTACTCGACTTGAACTTGAGTACTCAACTTGACGCGATCAGTCTATTTAGTTTCTCATTCACTTGAAAGAAGTAACTCAGTTTTCAATTCACTCATAAGAAGTAACTCAGTCTTTCATTCACTTGAAAGAAGTAACTCAGTTTTCAGTTCGCTCATAAGAAGCAATTCAGTTCTCAATTCACTTGCAAGAAGTAATTCAGTTTCTCATCTGCTCACAAGAAGTAATATAATCTTTCATTTACTTGCAAGAAGTTAATTAATACTTAGCTTGTTCACAAAGAATAAATCTCATTCAATCTTGTCTCTCGTCTGAAACAAGAAGCTTTTAATTGTATTCTTCAAGTCATTCAAAAAGAATACTCATTAAAAATCAAGTGTCAAAATTCTTTTTTCTTTTTAACTTTTATTATTTCTTAAGCAAATCAATTCAATCAATCTTTTATACAACTTGACATAATTAAGTTGAAAGTTTGAAGCTTTGATCATGCTGCTCATGTCAAGAACATTGAAGTGTTTAGCATCATTTTAAAGAAAATCAATGTTTTCTTAAATCTTGAGTTAATCTCATCTTCTAGTTTAAACTTTAATGAGTCAAAATCGCGTCACACGACTTTGATTATCTGTTCAAAGAACAGTTCAACTCTTGCTCAGTTTTCATCTCACTTTCAAGACAATACATATGATAAGAATCATCATTTGAATCTTCATCAAATGAAAAAGAAATTTCGTTTGACTGTATTCACGACACAAGAAGATCTTGAAGTTTATTAACAAAGTAAAAATGTTGATTCAGTTACAATTTTATCATTCAAATATTTCAAGTTTTTAAACATTTTCTTCAAGAAGAACGTTGATATCTTGTCTTTACATTAAGCTCATGATCATGTCATACATCTTAAAAAAGATGCTCAATTCTCAATCTTCACTTTGTATGACATAAGTTGTGATGAAATTCTAGAACTTCGTCATTATCTGAATGAGAATCTGAACAAAGATTTCATTCAAGTCAATCACTTTCAGATGATTACTTCTGTTCTCTTCATCAAGAAACTTGAAGAAGAACTTTGCTTCTGCATGAACTATTGAGATCTGAATGCTATCACAGTCAAGAATCAATATTCTTTGTCTCTGATCTCAGAAACGCTAAATCATTTAAGTTGAGCTAAAATCTTTATCAAGCTGAATATCATCTCTGCATTCAATCAACTTTGAATCAAAGAAGAAAATGAAGTTCTCATTATCTTTTGCACTTAATTTGAATTATTCAAGTATTTAGTCATGCTTTTTAATTTATGTAATGAGTCTGTCTCATTTCAGAAGTACATCAACAATACTTTTCATGAATATTTAAATAAGTTTTATACAACTTATCTGAATGACATCTTGATCTATTTTGATAATGAACTCAAGCATGAGATTCATGTCAAGCTCATTCTGCGAAAGCTGCAAGAAGCAAATCTTCAGATGAATATAATCAAATGCAAGTTTCACATAACTTAAGTCTCATATTTAGAATTGATAATCATCATTGAAGAGATTAAGATGAATTCTTCTAAGATAAACATCATTGTCAACTGACTCATCTTGATCAACGTTAAAGACATTCAAAGTTTTCTAGATTTCACGAACTTCTATAGAAAATTCATCAATGATTATAGTAAAATAGTTATCTCGCTCACTCGTCTCATCAGAAAAGATGTATTCTTTGTCTGATTTCAGAAATGTCAGATTGCATTCAACATTCTTAAAAAAATCTTCACTTTCAAGATTATTCTTCATCACTATAATTCAGATCACAAGATTGTGATAGAAATCAATGCTTTGAACTATATGTTCAAAGACATTCTTTTTCAATATGATGAGAATGAGATTCTTCATTTAGTCGCTTACTTTTCAAAAAAGCATAACTCAGTCGAGTATAAATACGAGATTTACGATAAAGAACTCATGATCATTGTTTGCGCTTTCAAGAAATGATGATCAGAGTTTGAAGACTCTATTTATTCTGTTAAGATAATCATAAATCATAAAAATCTTAAGTATTTCATGTCAATTAAGCAGTTGAGTCATCATCAAGCTTGTTAAAGTGAGTTTCTGTTTAAATTTAACTATTACATCGCTTATTGTTTTGACAAGATCAATGATAAGTTGAATGTTTTAACACGTCGCTCAGAAAATCTTTTTAAAGAGAAAAATACATTCGATTCTTGACATCAATATCAACATCAGACAATTTTGAAAACTCATGTTTTAGATTTTAATATTGTTGAAAATCTCATCTTTGATGTTTTCAACATCAAAGTCATGAAGCTTCAGTCACAAATCATTGCTTTAGATTCAATTCAGTTACATCTGTTTTCAATTACTTCAGCATCTTTGCAAATTTTAACTTTCATGAATTTAAAAATTAAAGAATTCAACATTGAAAACATCAAGTCTCAGCTAAATCAAGACATTCTGAATCTTGATGAAGATTTTGTTGATACTTTTACTCAGACATTGTAAAAGTAAATTGAAATCAATGATAAATTCGCAGCTCAGATAATTAAAGTGCTTTGTAATGAAGCACAACATCACAACAAGATCTTTTTAGTTGAGTATGAAGAACATAAGAATCATCTGTACTTTCAAGAAAGAAATTACATGCTCAACTTAAATAAACTATGTCTTTGTATCATTCAGCTCGCTCATGATAGTGTCATCAATAATCACTCAGAAAGAGCAAAAAGCTATGAACTGATCAGTTAAGTCTACTGATGATTAAACATTTATAAGTATGTTCAATGCTTTGTATGAAACTATCATGTGTGCACATGTTTCAAGCTCTCTAGACAATAAACTTAAGAATGATTGTGTTCTTTTTCAGTTTTTGAACGTTGTTGATGTGATATCTTCATGAACTATGTAAATTCTTTATCGCTCAGTATCTTCATGAATATCACATATAAATATATTTTAATCTTCATTGATTATTTTATTAAAATGAGACATTTAATTCTCACTACTTTTATGAAAGTTGAAAAAGTTATTAACTGCTTTTATGCTCATGTTTGAAAACATCATGATTTACTTGAGTTCTTTATATCTGATCGAGACACACAATTTATCTTCAATGTCTGAAAGCATATGTGTAAAATGCTGAAGATAAATGTTAAGTTATCAACAACGTATCATTCTGAGATCAATGATCAAATCAAGAAAGTCAATGCTATCATGAAGCATTATTTTTGAGTCTTCATCAACTACATGTAGAATGATTGAACTAAGTGACTTTCTGAAGTTGAATTCATCGTCAATAACACATCATTATTAATCACTTTAACATCACTCTTCTTGATCAATTCAAGTCAGAATTCACGTTTAAACTTCAAGTTTTTTGAGTCTTTGCTTAAGAATTTTACGTCTCAAGCTTGAAACAAGTTAATCAATGTCAAAAAGTTCATCAAGAAGATGAAGAAACTAACTGAGCATTTATGTGATGAGATGCTTATAACTCAGATCATTTATGAGTTCAATATCAATCTTTTTCGTCGTTCTTGTTTTAAATACTTCGTTGAAGATGAAGTCTGACTGAATGTTTGCAGTCTCAACATCACTCACTTTGCTGTCAAGTTAAATGATCATAACATTGATTTTTTCAAGATCAAGCATGTTTTCAAGAATAATTCTCTGATCATCAAGTTAAATCTTTCAACATTCATGAAGATTCATTTAATCTTTTATGTCATTCTTTTGAATCATATTGCAAGTGACTTTCTTTCAAGTTAACGTCAGAAATCTTAAGAACTTATTATCATCAAGAATGATAAAAGATTCTGATATATAAACAGTATATTAAACTTCAAGCATGATAGATACTATAATTCATCTTTGCTCAAGTATTACATTGATTGAGAAGATCACTTTTCTACTTGAGAATCTTTTCATCTTCTGAATAATTGTG
>JAABUY010005161.1_pt1 | contig 13287 bp, 20 predicted proteins | sample 5560271 | NCBI WGS metagenome assembly JAABUY01 (sample SAMN10711886, study PRJNA513374) | rock metagenome | isolation source: Antarctica rocks | place: Antarctica: Victoria Land, University Valley
GGCGGGGGGAAACGAGGAGGCGAGTCGCTATCTCGGCATGGTTTCTGGCTTTCACTAGCTGATCTGAGTTGTTGGGGTCGGGAAGCAAACGTCAATCGCCAAAGGAACCCCTAGATCTTTAGGTCGCAAGGCACGTCGTGGACGTAAAACGGCATTCCTTAAGGAACCTCTTTGTGTGATTCTGGAAGATGCCGGAATATGGGCAGACAGCTTAGGTATAGGCCAGATTCCGATCCTTGTGCCACATTGCTCGGCTGTTTGGCTACTGCCTTGGTCTCCTCCGTCTCCTACACCTACCTCACAGTGATCGTCGAGGAAGAGTCCATCCTACAAGTCCCGGTATCATCACGAGACATAGTCCTTTGAAGTAGTGCATAGGGAAGGATCAACCCCATAAGCTTTGACCCATGCCCTGATTTGAGGGCCCGAGCGAATCTAAGAAACCGCCAAACTGTGATGGGGTCGATCCGCAGGGACTGGCCGCGCGAATCTGGAGTGCCTATAATTTATGACGATCAGACGATCAGCAAACGCGCCTTGGTCACTGGAGCTCACCCACGTCCGGCAACCACTCCTCCAATTGCTGTAACACAGTCAGCATACAGCTCCTGGGATCTAGAGGATTTACCTGTATCCGCTTCGCGTTGGCAGGATGTGTCGACAGGAAGCTGACCGCGCCTAGCCCACCGCCACCTTCCGATCGAGACATCCGGCCCCACATCCTAGGAGACAGCAGCCTTGTCAGCTGTAAGCACGCAACTCCGCGGAAAGTGGCGCACTTCGTCGATTCCTCGGGGTCAAAGCAAGCTCGCCTATCATCACAATCAGAGCGAGCCTCGTAAGATAGCGGCTGGCTCACGACATGAGACGCAGCCCGATGAAGTCGGCCTCAGACTCGCTTTTCCTTGAATTCGGCAGTCTGCAGCGGTCAGGTATAGTAAAGGGTGATAGAATCAACCCACTGAAGAATGAATGTCACGAGTAATCTGGTAACTCCCACATCGAGACCAAGCGACTCGAGTAAAAAGCTGAGGGCGAAGAGGACTTTCATATAGCTCATCCGCTCTGCCGGATGTCGAGCGACTGACATCCTATGTTTATAGCAGCCTTCATGATCTTGAGGGTCTGCTCACCCTGATGTGCGATCTCATGTCCCAGCACCGTCGCCAGTCCGTTATCATTCGCGCTGACCGGTAAGATACCGGTGAAGACGAAGATCTTCCCGCCTGGAAGGACGAATGCATTCTTCGTGTTCTTGTCATCGATCACATAGACCTGCCCTTCCTTGTCAGCTCACAAAGAAGAGCTTCTCGGGATCTCTCGGAGCGAAATACCTCCCACTCCGTCTCCTTCACAGGCTTGTCCTCCCCGCCTCCGCCAAACAGCATCTCCCCCGGATCCAGGGCTCTTCCACCACCCATAGCCGGTACAATCCCCTCCACAGCTCCCATCTCGCCCCCGGACTTAACCCGTCCGAGACCGGAGGCTTCGATGATCCGTGCGGCTACGTTGCGGACTCGTTTGGTTGTGGGGTGGTTGGGAGGGAGGACAGCGTTTTGGTATTCGGAAAGGGTTTGAAGTTGGGTTTGTTGGCCAAGCTAAGCCAAGCATTCTTAGCCCAGGAGGCTGGACGCTGCTGGAGAGGGCGCGGCGCTCACCTCCCGCTCTTGAGCTTCGCCAACATCGATAAATCTCAATCGACCTGTCTCGGGGACTCTTTCCAAGCTGATTGGGCGTTAGTCCATTCTTTGGGTGACTCCTAGACTCACTGGGTCACATAGTAGATCCCACCCCCTCCAATCCCGATCCCATATATCCACACAGCTCTATCCCCTCCCAGCCGTCTACGCAGGTAACCCAGAACATCCGGCCGACCGCCTCTCGACGGGCCGGCATTGTGGCCGGATGAGAATCGCTCATACTGGGCCCGTATTCGTGGAGAGGTATACAGAGTTCGCTGTGGCGCTATCCGGGGATGGAAGCGGATGGTGGGTAGGGTTCGAGTGGGGGGAAGAAAGGGAAGGAGTCTTCGGAATGAGGATGACATGGCGATGTCAGCTATGATCGTCCGGCTTGATAGAAGCTATCGAGGAGATATGCAGATGTACTCGACGGCAAGGATCCGATATGCCTACGACGTGTGGAGGCAACAAGCCGAATGACGGAGATGCCACGAGTGGCTGTAGGCGGTCAATCTAAGTTAGGCGCGCGAGCCGGTTGCTGTCCAGTGTCATGCAGTCCTTCAACAACCGCATTGAGAGTCCTCCTCTGGAAATTTGGCTACAACGAGCCAAGATGCCTTCCGACCTCTCCTACTGGCTCATCTCGGCGCCTTTGAAAGATGGTGACCCAAATCAAATGCTTGAGGATGTTCGGAACGCGCTTGGTGGAGGCTCAATAGTCTTTGGATGGGAGATTCCAGAGCTCAAGGCGGGTTCAGGTCTCAATCATTTCCTCACGCTGACCAAGGTATGAGAGCAGGCCGGGACCCTTTCTTCCCTCCTTGACCTTTCCGACTCCCTTCCTAAACTCGACGCCACCTTCACCCAGACCGTAGTCAAAGTCCTCGATACCCTCCGCTCCCTCGTTGCCGATGAACCCGGAAAGCTCGCACAGCACGCACGAGTCAACGACCGGTCTGCAGAGGAATACCTTATCCCCGGACACGGAACTTGGATGTGGGATAAGGGACGATGGGCTGAAGCAGGGAAAGTCGGGGATGTGGTCGAGGCTTTGTCAAAGGTACGTGCTTGACTGGAGCGCGGTCTGGGTTCGAGCTGATTGGAGTGTGTAGGAGATGAACTCCATAGAATTTACACAGAAGCAGAAGAGCCAGAGTTACGGACTTGCGAAGGGGGCCTTGACGAATCTGCAGCGGAAACGAACGTGAGTGTGGGCAGTCTTAGGAGTCTTTGAAGCCTTGGCTGATATTGACTCTTCCCGCTCGCAGTGGAAATCTGTCATCACGGTCATTGTTAGACGTGGTGCATAAGGAGGACCTGGTGGAGAGCTCGGAGTTTCTAGAGACATTGCTGGTCGCGGTGCCCAAGTAAGGCTTAGCTTTCCGAAGACCAGTTCATCTGATGATATTGGCCATAGAAACCTAACAAAGGACTGGTCTGACAAATACGAGCGGTTGACGAGCATGGTGGTACCGCGGAGTACACGGTCAGTCGTAGTGTTGCAGCCATGACATGCGGAGCTGACGGCGCTGGTGTCGATCACAGGCAGGTCGCTGCGGATGACGACTTTGTGTTGCAAACGGTGACCTTGTTCAAGAAGGTTCGGGAAGAGTATGTGCACAAGTGCCGAGAAAACAAGTGGGTCAAACACGTATCCCTGAATGAGGGCGCTGTGTGCTTGTCATGACGATCGTCCTCTATCAGATTCATTGTGCGAGATTTCAAATGGGACGACGCGGCGTCGGAAATGCAGAGAAGAGAGGTGGCTGATCTGGAAGTAGAGGAGAGGGAGCTGTGGGTGAGTCGCGATGACTGCCTTCTGCCAGCCAAGCTGACAGCTCTCAGACCGAACTGCTGAAACTCTCCCGGATAAGTTTCTCCGAAGCCTACCAGATCCTCGCCCACCTCAAGACGATCCGCCTCTTCGTCGAGTCCGTCCTCCGATACGGTCTTCCGGCCGACTACGCGGGTGTCATCGTCCGACCCGAACCAAAGACCGCTGTCAAAACCTTACGTACCCTGTCCAATCATTTCACTTTTCTCGCCGCATCATCACGCGGTCCGTCGAGTCAGAAGACGAAGTCTGGTGCAGCTGGGGGAGATGAGGTGGGAGGAGAGTGGGCGAGCGTGATGGAGGCAGAGTATTATGACTTTGTGCTGTTTGAGATACCGAAAGTGCTTGTCAATACATGACGAGATGATGCTACTGCTATTCTACCTTGTCGAGGCATTTGATAGGGGCAAGATCCCCGTTGGTAATCGCGGTCCCGGCTCTTTGCCAGACCAAACACTGTGGCTGTTCAAGCCAGCACATTCTGGAGTGAGCCTTGTACCCCGATCTTATGCTTCCGATCTCTACCATCAAGGAGGCTTCTCAACCGGCGAGGCGTTATGACGTATGCATGGTATTCTGGTAAAGGATATCTGGCTCAATTAGCCTTGCCCCTCCTTCCCAGGCCAGGATCAAACCCCTCAATCACCTCCCCGAGCACCCACACGCTGATCGCAAACAGCCCAATCCCAACCGCCCACAATGTGAGATACACCTCCTCCGCCAGAAATTCGAGTCTATAGGCCGTGCCAAGCCATACCGCCTGACCTGCGATCCACAGGGCGATCATGCCACCCGCCTTGGTTGACGAGATGTTCAGGTGGGGAAGAAGCGGTGGGAGGAGCGGGAGGAACCACATGAAGTACTACCCCTTTTTTCAGCCACGATCACAGGAGGGTAGTATGAGCATACCTGGGAAGTACAGACTTTGTTGAACACTACAAAGGACGCGGTCTGGACGAACATCGCGAATACCAGTCCGGTATGCGGGGTGAGCAGGAAGCCAACGACGAGGACGAGCGCAAATTGGGGTACGAAGGAAGCGAGTGGGTGCCTGATGGCTGTGAGGGGCGCCGACTGGTAAAACGGAGTGGTCGATGGAAAAAGGGAGAGATAGATTGGGTAGAAGTAGGGGGAGAAGTTGTGTCGGTGATCGAGGCGGGTGAGGTGGTAAAGGAAGGTATGTTGCAAGAAGGGTTGACCCCATCTGTCAAGAATGGATGCAATGAGCTAAGGAGGTTTCTAGCGACCGGAAGTTTGACACATACGTTGACCATAGAATTCCGTTGATGAGGACCAGCGCCACAGCAGTGACTATCCCGAACCTCCAGACGCCTCGTCCGATCCAGCCGTGCCGTTGCCTTAAGCTCACCCAGATGGCCGGCGCGTAGATGATCGGGTAGATCTTGTACGAGATCGAGAGAGCGTAGAGAAAAGCCGCACAGTTCTCCCATTTGACAGCTCGAGAACTTCCAGATTCCCGTTCCGACACAGATGATCTGTCTGCGGCTCGTAGACAACCGATAGTCGCTATGACGGACAAGACGATCACCGCTTCCGGCGAACCTCGTGTCGTAATATGGAGCACGAAAGGATTCAGGGTCCAGAGGAGATGTGTCGGCCAGAATGGTGCAGGTCCATCGCCTGCACTAGGTGTGGCGCCAATAGGGGACCGTAGGAGGATAAGAGGGACGGTCAGGGATATGAGGACGAGGACAAGCTTGCCGAGAAGAGGATGGATGACTGTTGACGTGAGCAGCAGGGGTAACAGCGGGGAATAACGAAAGGTTGAGCGATTGTACGGGCTGATCCCGAGCGATCAGCATCACGGCTGACCAAGAGATCACACGCACTCACTCCCCGATCCTCCAGCCCGAAAGGCGGACCAGCCAGCCTTTAGCCCTCGTCGACGCATCATCTCCGCCTCGAACGATAAGAACCGCACCATCGCTCACGACGGACCAATCGACGTCGGTGTATGTCAGCCCGCCGAAGCGCTCGGGATGTGAGTCGACGTGATTGGCATAGAGGAGTAACCCTAGATGCAGGACAAAGGATAGAAGGATCAAGCCAGTGGTCGTGGGTCGTATCGATACCCACGAGGAATTTGAAGACCACAAGGCCCCAGGCTCGACAAGTTTCGATGACTTCGACTCGGCGGCTGGTCCAGCTTCCTGAGTGGACGCAGGGGTCATCGTCTTTTGAACCTATCGGGGGACTGGCCTCAATCCCGTCTCGGTCATCGCGTGATCACAAGCTGAGACATTCGACCTGTACCTCCCATCGCGTATAGCATAGCTGGACCTTGACGGTACAGTTCTAAACTCCGATCACGTGGTAAGGGGGATGTACCTCCTTGAGAGGGAAGCAATGAGGATCCCAATCCATCCCGCTTTTGTTTTGGAAGGAACCGGAACCGGAACCGGAACCGGGCCGGACCGAACATGAACCGACCTCTTCTTCTCCTATTGCACGGACCAAACCTCGCCTCATCGACCTTAGACGACTTCCAGACAAACGTGTTCTCACTTCTCCTAACGACTAAACCGGCTCAACATGGCTTCATTCCATTTCCTGAACAAGACTCAACCGCCTCAAGTCACCTCGTTGAATCTCCCTCCGAACCTCTCCTGCGTCCTCCTCAAGAAACAGACCATCTCGGTCGAGGCCACACCGCTCCCCATCCTACAGCCAGATGGTGTCTTCGTAAAAGTCATCTCCACAGATAAGTAAATCACTCTCGCGCTTGTCTTACTAGCTTATCAGGGTAGCACGGATCTGCGGGTCGGATTTGCATAATTACCTCGCGGGAGGAGTCGGCGGACGACCGGTGACAGAACCGATTGTCATGGGACATGAGAGCTCGGGAGAGGTCATTGCCGTCGGAGATCTGGTGACGACGCACAAGATTGGAGATCGAGTCGCCAGTACGTCGGAACTTATCCCAGGGGGTTGTTGATAACGATTGAGCGGGTAGTCGAGCCGGGATTACCATGTCGGAGGTGTACCAACTGCAAGAATGGACGGCCCAACATCTGTCTCGGTGTGTTCCACCCTCATCAAGTTGATTACGTGTAGCTGATTTGCGATTGTAGATATCCGGTATTGTGGCTGTCCCGGTTCTGTCGGCTCGCTCTTGAGGTCGGTACATTCTACGGCAACATGGACGCGGCTGACTCCGTATGGCCAGATACTTCGCACTACCCGCCGACATGGCGCCGCACATACCCTCGAACGTATCGTGGGAAGAAGCAGGGAGCATCCAGCCTCTTGCCGTGAGTCATCCACCACCTCCTATGACCCATACTGACGTGGATTGCGTCCAGATTGGTGTTCAAATAGGCAAGCGAGTCAACCTGCGCGCTCATCAGACTATCGCTATCATGTGAGTCTCCCTGATTTTATCTTCGGACCAGCTGACTCGATTACAGGGGCTGCGGACCGATCGGCTTGATCACCGCTGCTGTCGCCCATGCCTACTCCGCACGAAAGATCATCGCATTCGACATCAACCCCTCCCGCGTCGAGTTCGCTCGCAACTACATCTCCCCACTCACCGGTAAACCCATCATCGACCATGTCTTCCTGAACCAGCCAATCTCCGCTTCCTCGCCCAAGGAGAAGGCCAAAGTGAATGGGCTGGCAGGGAAGCTTGGGGAACAACCGTCGGGAGCGGGTATCGGAGATGGAGAGACTGGGCACGAAAAGGAGGAGCATGAGACGGTGGGAGATCGGAAGTGGGAATGGGCAAAGGTCATGGCTGCGAAGTACATCGAGGAGGCTGGATTGAGTGCGGAGGAGGGAGTCGATCGGGTGATCGAGGCGAGCGGGGCTGAAGACTGTGGGCTGCTTGGGGTAGCTCTAGCCAAGCAGGGTGCTGTCTGTGGGTGACCTCCCTCTCTACCAGCTTGACCAGCGCTGACATCCGTCTTAGACCTCGCCGTCGGACTGGGACATATCCAGACGAATATCTTCCCCACTCTCGCTGTGACGAACAAAGAGCTCGACGTGCGAGGTGAGCTCGTTCCCTTCGATTCTGCGTTCCTGATTGACCTGGCTGGCCAGGCATCACCCGTTACACCGCCTCATGCTTCCCATCGGCCATCGACCTCCTCTCGCGCGGCGTCGTCGACATCAAGCAGTTGATCACGAAGACGTACCCTTTGACGCAGAGTCTCGACGCGTTCGAGGCGGTCCGGAGCGGGACGCAGATCAAGGTGATTGTGAAGAATCAGGAGTAGCGAGCACGTCCCGAGGTCACGTCAAAGTCAGAGATGGTTCTTGGGACCAGCCGAGTTTTGCCACTAGTTCCGTTCATGCATGCAGGGCTTTGGAGTATCTCAAAGGATCGTCCAGCGTGGTCCAGCCCAACAAAGGAGGTCAATCCCCTGTACCTCACATGGCCTGTGCTTTCTCGTCCGCGAACAGTCGATCGCAGCGACAGTACTCGAGCATAGATTGTAGACCCAATCCCTAAACCCGCAGCATGAGCAAGCCCACCGAACTCCAAGCCGGAGCGCTCAACGCCTGGACGCCCGCGCAACAAGCCGCGCTCTACCACCTCCACGTCGCCAAGCAAGTCGAGGCTGACGAGGATGAAGCGCTGAAACAGGAGAAGGAGGAGGCGCAGAGAAAGGCGAGGGGGGAGAGTGGGGAGGATGTCAAACCTGAGGGCGTGGAGGCGGGCAAGATCGTAAACAACCTCGTGAGATACCACTTGATCACTTTGGCTTCTTGTGCTTGGAATGGGAGCTACGGGTGATGTGTGACGGGTGAGTAGCTCGAGAATTGGTGTCCCCCGATATATCATTTCTTGAATTACTTCGGCCCGCCACATACCGCCATCGTCGGGTTCGTGGCTCTCCACCTCATGTATCGGTATGTGCCACTATCGTTTCTCGACGTGTCACTGACTGGGATGGTCGTGGGATAGGTGGACGCTGCCATGGTACCTCCACCATCTCCTCACTCTCCCGCTCACATACCTCATCCCAATCGTATGCACCTTCTCAACTCTCTATTCGGAAGCCAACAATAATGGCGCGCTGTGGTGTGTCCCATCCCCCTTGTCCGATCAGTGAAAATACGCTGACGAGTGAGGGACAAAGGCAGGCGTACTGGGTCGAAGTGGCGGTCATGGATTATATCGAGCTAGTCATCTTCCGCGAAAACGCAAGATCGCTCGTCTGGTGGCCAAAGGTTCGTACCGCCTCAACCCTGATTGAGAAGGAATGACGAGTATGGCGGCCAGATCAAAGCCGTCTTCTGCGTGATGTTGTACTCCGTAGTTGAACGACACGAGACGGTGTCCAGGTCGAGTTCGAAGCCGGAGAAGAAGGTCACGTTGGTCTATGTCAGTCGTCCTCCCCACCTCTCTCCATTTGTCCGTGCTCGGCACCTCTCTCCCTGTTTACAAACTTCTGTTTAGCTGAACGACGCGTGAGTAGGGCGCAATCAAGTTGATCAAGCATTTCTTACCCGATATACCCGATAACAAGGAGGAGCAAGAAAAGAAGGAGAAGGAGAAGAAGGAAAAGGAGGACGAATAGAAAGAGGATGCCGAAAAGGCGAAGGCAAAGGCTAAACAGGAGCAGGAGAAGGCGAAGGGGAAGGAGGAGAAGGAGAAGGAGAAATCAAAGTAGCTGGGAGACAAATAGTCCATGCTGGATACCTACAGATGCCCCTATGTAGTGTGTCCATGATCAATGCGTTACGCGGTCATTTCCATCTCCTCACCACCTGACCGGCCTCGAACCAGCCGAGAGCCGTTTCACCCTGCTCGGATCGATCCCCTCGCTTCCCGACGAATGAATTGACAGGGGCGGCGAGTCGTCTTTCCGCTTCACGCCGATCGGGCCACCACTGAGTGATCGCCCGTGCCGCTCAGTCGCTCCACTGGACGAAAAGAATACAGGAGGTCCCCTTCGGATGAAGGTCGCCGGATTCGCAGGCGGACTAGCATTCGCAACGTACACCTCCGCGAGTCTAGGGATTTGAGACTCGCTCATTACCGATGGGATGTTTGCCATTGTATCTGCCAAGCCGAGGGCTGACTTTTGCGAACGAAGAGAAGGGAACGGCGATCCTGTATTTTGGTACATGTCGGCGATGGGCGTCGAGAAAAAGCGGGATCGAGCTTCGACCGTGCCAGCAGGAACATGCTCTTCGCCGAAATTTTCTTCACCAGCCTTCGCAGAGCCATCATCCTCCTTTAGTTGCTCGACGGCTTGTTCGTCCTCCTTCTTCCCCTCAAATGACCCTAGCGTTGATGCGGTAGGTTTCGGCAGATCTGCTCGAGGAGGAGTCGTATCCGAGCGCATCGTGTTCACGCTGGACTTCTTCGAGATCAGACCAGATGCACTGCTGAACAGCCGCGTGATGCTCGGCTTGTTCGGTAAACGAGGCGATCGCTTTGTCTTGCCGGGAGGGGTCTGCACCACATCGTCTACCTTTTCGGAAGCAGGCGAATCATGCTGCTCATCGAGGACCGCCGGCAAATGGGGCGGGGTAATGCTGGTACTGCCAAAGTCGATAAGGGAGTTGGCGGAATCGGTTCCAGTGAGCGCTGGAGGGGATACGAAAAGAGCCTCGCGCTTCTCGAGCAGCTCGGTTAGGATTCCGCCCGGAATGTTCAGCGAGGGGCCCAGGGAGAGCATCACGGCGTTGAGGGTCATACGATTGACCTGACGATATCGAGGGATCAGATCAAGCAGCTTGACTGGTGGGCAGTCAATGACCGCGATCCTCGCATGACCCGTCATGACTTACCGACATCGGCCAGGAGGAACCAGTGGGCACTCGGTAGCTGCTTCAACAACGAAGGCAAATCCTCCACCACTCCGTCTGGTCCATCTCCGTGATCGGCTCTGGGCGCTTCTCCATCGACGACCATGGGAACTTTTCGCCTCGCTTCGACATACGCGTCGAACTTCGGTGTGAGCTCGGTCGTGAGAAGCGGGGACGGTACTGCTCCGTCAGTAAGACGTTTGATTCAGCCACTCACATTCTCGTAGATACGACTTGAAGATGCTAGAAACAGCATGCGGATCCAGATCCCCAGGATGACACTGCTTCAGATCCAAGTCGGCACCTGCTAGCCTCAGCACTGACTCCACAGCAAAGGAAGGGGTACACACCTGCGTCGAACTCCTTTCGCAGTCGAGCGATGTGGCTGCTCCTCCCGCTTATCCGGAAGATACCCTCCTCCTTTGGTCCCCACACTTCCACTGCCCAGACCGCATCAGCTCGACACAAGGTTTCAGTCGGCAGCATGACTCACAGTACGCCACTGCCCGTACTACCAGAGCTGGCAGGCATTGTCTCCGCCCTCTGTCCCAATCATTCTCTCCCTCCTCCAGCATTGATGTATCGGCCACACCCCATGTCCGGCCAGCCTCATTCAGATCCCGTCCAAATACGCGTCCCGTTCGGTCCCCGCCGGCTCGTAGAATCACATCCTCCTGGAAGATAGGTCCATCGCTCGCGCTTGGTCGCATACTGAAGTCCGCTGACTGAACCCTATCCCGACTGCCTCCCCGCGGTAGACCCGCATTCCAGGTCCCGGTCGGCTCCAGAGATCCACGCCGTCCGGAAGGGTTGAGGCTGCTCATCCCGCTGATACTGCCACCGACTCCACGCGCTCGCAAACCTGCCCACCCCTTCTGGACCGCTGATCCAGCATGACCGAGTACCCTTTGAGCTGAAGATGGGATGCGCTGTTGTGTTTGTACGAAGCTCGAGGGATGGGAGGTAGATGCGATACTGCTGGAAGAGTCGGAGCGGGAGAGTGAGCGGGAGAATGATGAGGTGGACTGAGCTGCTGCTGTCCATGCTGCCAATCGACCTCGGATATTGCCCGCGTTCTCTCGTGATGGCAGAGGTGGTCCAGAAGGCGGTGAGAATGCTGGTCGTCCTTGCCCTGCTCCTAGCCGACTTCGACTGGGTCCGGCAGCTGCAACAGTTGCATAAGAGGTCTTGACAGGTACTTCCGGGGGAAGCATCGACGTAGAAGCCTCTACCTTTTCCGGCTGTTCTATCGACTCAGCGGTCGCCATCAGTCCACCCTTCCGAGGCGGTAGTACGGGAGGCAATGAAGTTGAAGGACTTAAAGTCCCCTCCTCCTTGGGAGCCGGGCTCTTTGATTTTGACCGAAGGGCGGCTGTCCCGCTCGCTCGTGTGAGCCAAGATGGTTTGGGTTTGGTGGAAGGGTTCCCGGGAAATTCGGCAGTCGAGCTGGCACTGTCGAATGAAGATTGGCTAGCTGTGGAGAGTGTAGGAAAGGGAATGGGTTTGGCGACGTCCGCGTAGGTAGCTCCGAGGGGTGAGGGACGAAGGGAAGCGCGTTTGGCCATGAAAAGGGAGGAGATGCCGTCTCTTGAGGAGCTGTGCACATTTAGTCGGGGTTGGCAAGCAGACACGCGGGACTACTCACCTCTCCTCGTCTTCCTTCGCCTCCGCCTTCTTGGCCACTTCGCCCTCCTTCACCTTCTCCTCCCTGACAGATCCCGTCAATACTAGGCTCGAAGATGTCCCGACTGGCTTTTCCGCTCTCACCGGTACCGGCTTGATGATGGGACTAGCCAGCGAGGAAGCCGCACTCGCGCTCGACGAGATAGACGTTGGACCCTTGGCCACAACAGCCGCATAGTCGACGAGATTGACGGTGATAGTCTGAAGTGAGATGGTCGAAGACAGCCGTTTCGCTGGCTCTGAATCTCTGACCTCGCTATTTGGCCGGGAAGTCTTCTCGCCCTTGTCCCCCTTCAGTGACCGAGCCGTACTACGCCGTTTATCCGAGTTGTCGGTTATCTCGGAGAGCGGACGACTGATGGATCGGTCGGCTGTGACGAAAGGCAGGGTGGGAGGGGGCATCGTGGGATCAGGCGACGAGACAGCGGCCTCCGCCGACATCTCCTCCAGGTCGATAAAATTTACAGAATAGAAGTAGGATGGTCAGACGGGGCGCGGCGAATAGCGGTCAACGGGCGATTGACCAGCCCCGTCTAGAGAAAGCTATGATCTTCGCTTTCTGCCCCTGGTCAAGGATTCGGACAGGACTGAAAGGAGACAAAGGAAGTTGACATACACAATGAATGCAGAAGGGTAATGGGTAAGATTGCATGCAAAGGAACACATGCCCGTTTAGTGGCGTCATGCATCCGCCCTAGAGTAAGGACATCCCGGATGACGCCCTGAAGCTGCGGAAGCAAGTGGCGCTTTGCCAAGTAGACGTCGACATCTACTTGCAGACACTCTAGAGGCGTTCCACAGCATACTAGGACCACGTAGTAGAAGGGGTCTAGAATCTCGCCAGCATCACCCTGTTGAGCTACTGCTTCTCAAAGCAATAGGCTTTCTTGGGATTGCAGGTGGTGGCTTCTTACCTTCTGACTTCGGCTTGACCGTGGCCATTGGAGGCGACTTCTTGCTATCTGGTAGCACAGGGGGAATAAGGTCAATTGGGGGAGAGCCATCGAGGTCGAGTAATGCTTTCGGTGTCGGTGTCGGTGTCGGTGTCGTGCGTGTTGGCAGAGGAGGGCCTCGTCGCGGTGCGGAATTTGATGAGACGACGACATAGTCACCAGTGGATGAAGGTGTGATGCTAGGTGACGAAGTCACAGGAGAGGAGTTCGCTCGAGTGGGAGGTTGATCGGCGGTGATTGTTTTGGTGCCTGATGGTAGCGGTATGGGCGGTGGAGGTCGTTTGGTGAAACTCGATATCGCAGCGAGAGTCGAGGCCGATGGCACAAAGGCAGACGCTCGAGCTGCAATCGC
>JAABUY010005163.1_pt1 | contig 13285 bp, 10 predicted proteins | sample 5560271 | NCBI WGS metagenome assembly JAABUY01 (sample SAMN10711886, study PRJNA513374) | rock metagenome | isolation source: Antarctica rocks | place: Antarctica: Victoria Land, University Valley
TAGTCCATGCACGCCTCATCGTCGGGGAACCACGCCCTCAACTCGGCGTACGAGCCCGGATAGTGCAGACCACGCGACGGCACATCATGATTTTACTGTGAGTCCGGCAGTGAAATGGATAACCCACATATTTATAATAGGGCGACCCTGACTCGGTTGCGCGGCCATTTATTGGCAGCGCTCGTCCCTTGCGCAGCTCAGTCACGACCAACGTGAGGTACCGCGCGGGATCGCCACGGTCGTCGAAACGTGCAGCGTTCTCGGTGCACATTGCTTGCATCGAGGGGTCTCTGCTCCACCTGCCGGGGCGCGCGCGAGGTCGGCGTGTCGGCTAGGTAACCGATGGGTGCGATGGCGCGGGACGGCCATGTGATCTGGTCGAGCTCCACCCGCCGCTTGCTACCGGTTCCACCCGAAATCATCGCACCGCCACCCCGCACCAGCAGCTCAGTCCTCACTTCTACGGGGTGCCGATGAGCCTACTGATGCCGCCGGAGGATCTTGGCTCCGACGATGGCGTGGCCATCCCATCGTGCTCAACCTCGATCGCCTCAACGTGCTGCCTCGTCGCAAAGCCGGACCGTTGACCCGGTACGCCGCGGATATCGCGCACCGACCTCAGCCAGCTACGCACCGACTTGGACCGCTTCACTTTCCTGCTCGGCGCCAACAACGGCGAGCGGCTCTTCGGCGAGTAATCGCCACCGAATCGGGGAAACGGGCGAACCTGCTCCTCGTCGTCGCTACAGTCCCCCGCCCGGGCGCCCACGTTATAGACAGGTGTCCACAACAACGAGCACCACGTCAACCGGCCTTGTCACACGCAAAGGTAGAGATAACCACCGCGACCGTCGACCGGCTGCTGCACCACGCCCACATCTGCCAAACCACCGGCGACAGCGTGCGCCTGTCCCAAGCCCTCGCCGGACAAGGGGTGAGTCCGTTGTGCTGAGCACCCGGCCGGTGATGGCCAGCACCAGGGCAGATCCCATGGCCATCACCGGGCAACTCTCGTGACCGTCAGCGGGCAGGTTTCGCGACCGCCCCCGGCCAGATTCCAATGGCCCTTGACAGGGCAACGACGACCAGCAGGCCAAGCAGCACCAGCCGCCGCGGCGGCTGGTGTCCCGAGCAAATCTGGAATGGGAAGTCACCAGGACGCCCACCAGCACCCGCCGGGGCCAGGGGCGTCGCTGCGTGCCCGCATCACCGGGGAAATTGTGCAGGCTCGGTCCCGCCCACTGCGCCCCGCCGTCCTCCGAGCGCTCACCTGCAGCGTCGCCGCCGCGGTCCTCGCCACGATCCTCTGGGCACGCCCTGCACCGAACCCGCCATGGGTCTTGACCGCTGCCAGTGCCGGCGCCGTGGTGGGCTGCATACTCACCCTGCGCACACCGCTGACCGCTCGCTTCGGTATGACCCCGCGACCCGGATCTGCGTCACCAAGCGCGACAGGAAACCCGAATCGCAGCAGGGTCACCGATCGGCACTGTCCTGCGGTACCGATCTCGCCCTGCAGCCCGCCATCCAGTGCGATCTGACGGAGACCCTGTACCGATTGGTCGTCGCCGGCCGCGGCGTGGCGTGGCTGCCAGGGCTGCTCACCCAACCCGCGGTGGACGAGGGTCTGATCGTCCGAGTCGGCGGCGGGCGATGGGATGTCGACCTAGAGGTTCGCCTGTATCGGCGGCGCAGCAGCCAACAGGGTGAGCAGGCGAGGGCGATCTGGACGCGGGCGCTGCAGCGAGCAGACAACGCCTGAGGGGATGGCGTGCCGGTTACTTCGACGCTCGGCGACGCCGCTGTTTCCTGCGCCCCCGGGCATCGTCGGCGTGCAGCCTCGTGGACAGCGCGGTGACCGCGATGAGCGGAACGATCATCGGAATGGGCGAGAGCCAAGGTAGGTGCTCGACGACGATTGCCCCCACGCCAGCTCCCGCGATCAGCGCGGTGAGGACCTGCGCGCTCGGGAGCAAGGTGTGTCGCGGACTGCGCGGCGACCGCACCGATGAGGGTGGTCAACGTGCCGGTCAGGTACGTCGAGGACAAGCCCGAGACGCCGAATCGTTGGATTGCGCTGCTCTGGATGCCGAGGGCTGATGCCGCGATCATCAACAACCCCAGTGCGGCGTCGGGCGAGCGGTGGCCCAACGTCACCTCCCACACGAGCAGGAAAACGAGCAAGATGACCGACTCCGCGGTGAGCGCCCGGGTCACCTGTCGCGGCCACACGGGGTCGCTCGATACGGCAGCGCCCGCGATGTGCGCCCCGAGCAGCACTCCGACGATGTAGCTGATAATTGCGCTGCCGGAGTTGATCGCCAAGGCCGCCTCGGTGTGCCCGGCGGACAGACCGAGCAGGACCATGTTACCCGTCATGACGCTGGAGAACGCACCACCCAGAGCCAGGAAACCGGTCGCGTCGGCGCACCCGGTGACGAAGGTGAGCATGACGACCAGCGTGTGCCGACGGCGCTTGTCGAGGCCGGGCGTGTTCGTGAGGGAGGCCATGCTGGTCACCCCTGGGTGAGCTTGTCCAGCGCAGCAGCGGAGGCGGCGTCGACGTGGGCCATCGCCGCTGCTTCCGCGGCATCCGGGTCGCCGGCCTCGATGGCGTCGACCAGGCGGATGTGCTCGATCCAGGAATGCGGTGCCCGGTGAGCGGCCCCGATCCGGAAGACCCATCGGACGTGCAGGTACAGGGCGCTGGCGATCGAGGCGAGCCATCGGTTGCCACTGATCTCGATGACCCGCAGATGGAGCGCGCTGTTGAGCTCGGCGACCTTCGCGAAGTCGACCCGGTCGGTGGCCACCCGAGCGTCGTCCAGCAAGCTCCGCAGACCCGCCACGTCGCTGGCGGTGGCCCGTTCAGCGGCAAGCCGCGCCGCTAGTGTCTCCAGCCGTTCGCGCACCGCGAACATGTCGGCGATGGTGGTGGCATCGGGTGAGGCGACGACAGCGCCGCGCCGGGGGACCACGATGACGAAGCCCTCCGCCTCCACCACCCGCAGCGCCTCGCGGACCGGGTTCCGGGAGACGCCGAAGTCGTCTGCCAGCCGGTCTTCGGTCAACCGCTCGCCGGGCGGGTAGTCACCGTTGACGATGCGTTGTCGCAGCGCAACCAGGACTTGGTCGCGCAGCGGCAGGTGTTGCCCGCCGATCGTTGTTCCGCCGCCGCCGCCGCCATCCACGGCAGAGGCGGTCCCTAACGTCCGCATGCGTAGCCCTGCATGCCGCGCGGGTTGGCTCCGGCCGCGAGAACCCCCGTCGCGGGCTCGCGGGAGACGGCACACATCCGGCCCAGGCTCCACGCCCCGGACAGCCGGATCTGATGCCCCTTGGCTGCGAGCGTCGCCAGAACGTCTTCGTCGATGCGGTCCTCGGTCACCAGCACCGCCGGTTCGACGTCGCGGGGATAGAATGAGCCGGGAAAGCTCGTGGTGTTCCACATGGGGGCGTCGATGGCCTCCTGCAGGGACTGACCGCCGATGAGGTGGCGCAGCAGGAACAGCAACTGCCACTGGTCCTGTTGGTCACCGCCCGGGGAGCCGCACGCCAGGACTGGTTCGCCGTCGCGGTGCACCATGGTGGGGGTCAGGGTGGTGCGCGGCCGCCGCCCGGGCGCAAGCGAGGACGCGAGCCCGTCTTCGAGCCAGAACATCTGCATCCGGCTGCCGAGCGGAAACCCGAGCTCGGGGATGGTCGGCGAGCTCTGTAACCATCCGCCGCTGGGCGTCGCGGAGATCATGTTTCCCCACCGGTCGACGACGTCCACGTGGCAGGTGTCGCCCCGGGTCACCCCGTTGGGCGCCACCGTGGGCTCTCCGATCGTCGCATCCGCCAGGCCGGTGCAACGCCGGTCCAGCAGGTACGCCGCGATCCGAGGTTCACGGCCGTCGGGACTACCAGGACGGACCTCGCCGCTGGCCCGCTCCCCCACCAGCCGGGCGCGGTCGGCGGCATACTCGGGCGAGAGCAGCGTCGTCATCGGCACGTCCGCTCCGTCGCCGTACCAGGCCTCGCGATCGGCGTAGGCCAGCTTGACTGCCTCCGCGATCGGATGGATGCCTTCAGCTGTCGACGGGTTCAACGCGGCCGGGTCCGCGAGGGCGTCGAGAATGCTCATGGTCTGCAGCAGCGCTGGTCCCTGACCCCATGGCTGTGTCTTGGCGACCGTAAACCCGTGCCAGTTCAGCGTGGTCGGTTGTTCCCACGTCCCGGAGAACGCCGCCATGTCGGCGCCCGTGATCAGCCCGGAATGGGCTGCCCCGGTGGAGTCGCGGAACGGTTGTCGGGAGAACGCGTCGACGGCGTCGGCGACGAACCCCTGGCTCCAGGCCCGCCGGGCGCCGTCGATCTGCGCCTCGCGGTCCGGGCCCGCAGCCCGACCCTCCTCCACCAACCGCTGCAGGGTGCGCGCGTAGGTGGGGTTCCTGAACAGCGCCCCGGTCTCTGGTACCGCCCCCTCGTGCAGCCACAGCTCGGCAGAGGAAGACCAGTCGTTTACGAACAGCTCCTGCACGCTGGAGACTGTTGCGCTGACTCGCCCGCCGATCGGGTGCCCCCCGCCCGCGTAGCCGATCGCCGGTTCCAGGACCTCCTGCAGGCTTTGGGTCCCGTGGTCGCGGAGCAGCAGCAGCCACGCGTCGACCGCGCCGGGAACGGCGGCGGCCAGCGGGCCCGATCCCGGGATGAGGTCGATCCCCAACGAGGTGAAGTGCGCGATGGTGGCACCGGCGGGCGCGGGGCCCTGACCGGCGAGGACCCGCGGCGCGGGGTCGTGTGCTGTCGCGATGATGGCAGGCACCTCGCCTCCGGGTCCGTTCAGGTGCGGCTCGACGACGTGCAACACGAATCCCGCAGTGACCGCGGCGTCAAAAGCGTTGCCGCCCAGCTCGAGTGCGCGCATCGCCGACTGCGAGGCAATCCAGTGGGTGGAGGAGGCCATCCCGAAGGTCCCCTGCAACGTCGGTCGAGTGGTGAAAGTCATGGCTGCCTCCCGGCAGGGTCGCTGATGCGGATGTCGGGACCCGTCCCGTCGGGGCGCACCAGGTGGCAGGCGGCGTTCCCGTCACCGATCTCCAGCAGCGGGGGGACCTCGGTGAGGCAGCGGTCGAACACGAGCGGGCAGCGCGTATGGAAGCGACAACCCGACGGAGGGTTGAGCGCGGAGGGAAGGTCGTCCCCGAGCAGCACCGGGTGGCGGGCGCGCTGGCGGGGCGGGTCGGGGACCGGGGCGGCGGCCAGCAGCGCCTGCGTGTAGGGGTGCGCCGGATGGCTGAAGATCCTTTCCCGGGAACCCTTCTCGACCAGCTGCCCCAGATACATCACGGCGATCTCGTCAGCGAGGTACTCCACCGCGGATAGGTCGTGCGTGATGAACAGGCACGCGAAGCCGATGTCTCGCTGCAGGTCGGCCAGCAAGTTGAGCACCGATGCCTGCACGGACACGTCCAGCGCGCTCGTTGGCTCATCGGCAACGAGCAGCGTCGGACCCGAGATCAGCGCGCGAGCGATGCTCACGCGTTGGCGCTGGCCGCCGGAGAGCTCGTGGGAATAGCGTTTAGCCACCTCGCTGCGCAGACCGACCCGGCCGAGCTCCTCGGTGATCCGCGCCTGCCGGTCCCGTCGGGACATGCGTGCACCCTGCAGCCGCAACGGCTCGCCGACGACGTCGCCCACCAGCATCCGCGGGTCCAGTGAACCGGCCGGGTCCTGGAACACGATCGAGACGTCCTTGCGGTGGCGGCGCAGCTGCCTGCGGGACAGGTGCGTGACGTCGGTTCCGCCGATCCGTACGGCTCCGGAAGTGGGCTCCAGCAGGCGCACGATGCACCGCCCGACCGTCGACTTGCCCGAACCGCTCTCCCCGACCAGTGCCATCACCTGACCCTTGCGGATGCTCAGCGACACACCGTCGACGGCCTGGACCGGGCCGAAGTGCATCACCAGGTTCTCCAGCTCGAGCGCCGCGTCCTGCCCGCTCACGCCCGGGCCGCCACGTGCTGCTTGGACGTGGTCCCACACGGGTGCCAGCAGGCCACCAGATGATCCGGGGGCAGCTCCACGGCGGTGTGCGCGGCGGTCAGCTCCGGTCTCGCGGCGAGGCATTCGCTGTCGGCAGCCGGGCACCGTTCGGCGAACGAACAGGCGTCGGGCTGGACGGACAGCACCGGAACCAGGCCGGGAATCTCCTGCAGTCGCTCGGTGCCCGCGTGCCGGCCGGGGGCAGGTGAGGCCGACAGCAGTCCCGCGGTGTAGTGGTGTCGGGGATGAGCGAACAGCTCGTCCACCCCTGCGCGCTCGACGATCCGCCCGGCGTACATCACCACTACGCGGTCGGCGATGTCGGCGATGACGCCGAGGTCGTGGGTGATGATCAGGATGCTCGTCCCCAAGCGGTCCCGCAGCTCGCGCAACACATCGAGTATTCCCGCCTGCACGGTCACGTCCAGGGCCGTGGTCGGTTCATCGGCGACCAGCACCTTCGGTCCGCACGCCACCGCCATCGCGATCATCACCCGCTGTCGCATGCCGCCCGAGAGCTGGTGGGGATAGTCGTCCACGCGCTGCTCGGGTGACGGGATGCCCACCAGGGCCAGCAGCTCAACCGCGCGGGCCCTGGCCCGCTTGCGGGAGAGGCCTTCGTGCACCTGGAGGACCTCGCCGATCTGGCGGCCCACGGTCAGGACGGGATTGAGCGAGCTCATCGGCTCCTGGAAGATGTAGGCGATCTTCTTGCCGCGGGCACCGCGCAGGACCGACTCGCGGGCGCCGATCAGTTCCGTGCCCTCCAGCCGCACCGAGCCGGTCACGCGGGCGCTGCGCGGGAGCAGACCGGTCAGGCTCATCGCGGTGACGCTCTTGCCGCAGCCGGACTCGCCAACGATGCCGACGATCTCCCCGGGCCTGACGGTCACGTCGACGCCGTCGACCGCCGACACGGTGCCACTCTCGGTCCTGAAGGTGACGGACAGCTCGCGGACCTCCAGGACCGGCGTGGGCTCTAGTGAGTACTCGATGTCGGCGCGGGTGGGTGTGGTCATTCCCGGCTCCCCTTGGGGTCGAGGGCGTCGCGGAGGCTGTCACCGAAGACGTTGAACGCCAGGGCCAGCACCATGATCGCCACGCCGGGCAGGATGGCGGCCCACGGGGCACGCGTCGCGAACTGCTGCGCGGTGGCGAGCATGGTGCCCAGGCTCGGCGCGGGGGGCTGGATACCGAGGCCGAGGAAGGAAAGCACCGCCTCGCCCAGGATCGCCGCCGGGACCGCCACCGTGGCCTGTACGAGGATGACGGAGGTCGCGTTGGGCAGGATATGTCGGCCCAGCACCCACGGATCACTGGCGCCGTCGACGACGGCGGCGGCCACGAAGTCCAGCGACTTCAGGCGCAAGGTCTCCGAGCGCACCAGCCGGATCACTCCCGGGATCTGGGCGATGCCGATGGCCACCGCGGCGTTGCCGAGGCTCGCACCGCGGATGGCGGCCAGCCCAACGGCCAAGATGAGGAAAGGAAACGCCAGCAGCAGGTCGGTGAACCGGGAGATCACCGCGTCACACGACCGGAAATAGCCCGCGGCCAGGCCGAGGGGAACCCCGATCAGCAGTGCCGTGGCGACGGCGAGCAACGCCACCTCCAGGGAAGCCCGCGCCCCGAGGATGATCCGGGAGAGCACATCACGTCCGAGATCGTCGGTCCCCAGCAGGTGCCCAGGCGTGCCCGGCGGGGAGAAGACGTGCGCGAAGTCGGTTTGCTCCGGCGCGTAGGGCGCCAGCCACGGAGCCAGGACAGCGACGATCAGTGCCGCCAGCAGCACGCTGAAGCTGAGGAGCGCCAACGGGTTTCGACGGAGCCGGCGAAGCACGCGACTCCGCCGGGTCGCCCCGCCGCGCACCACCGCGGGGCCGGGGATGGCAGCGGTGCTCATACCGCCTCAGCTCCTACCCGGATACGCGGATCGATCAATGAGTACAGCAGGTCGACCAGGAAGTTGATGCCGATGTAGGCGGTGGCGGTGACCAGCACCACCGCTTGGATCACCGGGTAGTCCCGCTGGAACACGGCGTCGATCGTCATCTTGCCGAAACCGGGAAGGCCGAAGATCTGCTCGGTGACCACCGCCCCGGAGATGAGCTCACCGAGCTGGAGTCCGGCGATGGTGACGACCACGATGAGGCTGTTCCGTAGGGCGTGTCGGCCGATGACCACCCGTGGGCGCAGCCCTTTCGCCTTGGCCGTGCGCACGTAGTCGGTGGACAACGAGTCGAGCATCGAGGAGCGGGTCTGGCGCATCAGCACAGCCGACAGCCCGGCGCCCAGGATGACCGCGGGCAAGATGATGTGGTGCAGGTTGCTGATCGGGTTCTCCAGCAATGGCACGAACCCGGAGGCGGGAAACAGACCGGTGGCCACGGCCAGGTAGAGGATTGCCACCAGCCCGAGCCAGAAGTGCGGCACCGACAGCCCGATCAGCGCCAGCGCGTTGGCGAGCCACTCGGCCGGGCGGCCCCGCCGGACGGCGGCGACCACACCGGCCCCGACCCCCAGGACGGCGGCGATCAGCATCGCCAACACGGACAGCTCGATGGTCACCGGCAGCGCCGTCCGCAACATTGAGGAGACGCTGGCCCCGGTACGGATCGAGGTGCCCAGGTTGCCTTGAGCCGCGTTGCTGAGGAAGTGCCAGAACTGCACGGGCAACGACTGGTCGAGGCCGTACTGGTGCCGGATCGCGGCCAGCACCGCGGGCGAGCGGTCCTCACCGGCCAGGGCCAACGCCGGGTCACCGGGCAGTGCGCGCACCCCGAGGAACACCACCACCGTGGCCAGGAACAGCGTGAGCAGCGACTGCCACGCCCGGTGGAACAGGTACCGGGACACCGCCGCTACTTGCCAAACCCGGCGAACGCCAGCCGGACCACGCCGTCCGGGAACACCTGGACACCCTTGACGGTGTTGGAGACGCCGGTCAGGTTGCGCTGCCGGTAGAGGTAGACGATCGGGTCGGCGGCCTGGATCTTGGCCACCGCCTGACCGTAGAGATCACGCCGCTGCGCCAGGTCCTGGGACTGCCGAGCCTGGGTGAGCACCGCGTCCAGGGCCGGGTCGTTGTAGCCGGAGACGTTCTGGCTGCCCCCGGTGCCGACGAAGTTGGTGATGTTCGCGTCCGGGTCGATGCGGCCCGACCAGCCCAGCTGCAGGAGCTCGAAGTTGCCGCGATCCTGCTGGTCCAGCAGGGAGGCGTACTCCACCGGCTTGATCTGCAAGTCGAAACCACCGTCTTTCACCATGGACTGCAGGGCCTGCGCGAGGCGCAGACTGTCCGGGTTGTTCGAGGTGATCATCGTCACCGGGAAGGGCGTCTGCACGCCGGCGTCCTTCAGCAGCTGCTTGGCCTTGGCCGGGTCGTGCGGTGTGCATGTCTGAGCCGCGGGTGAGGAGAACTCGCTCGCCGGAGCAATCGGCGAACACGCGACGGTGTAGAGGTCGTTAAAGATGACCTTCACCAGTCCGGCACGGTCGATGGCGTACTCGAACGCCTGCCGCACCCGGGGATCCGTCGACGTCGGGCGATCGATCGGCTTGGCCGGCTTACCCACACCGTCTACGTTGCCGACGTTGAAACTTACTCCCTGATAGCCCAGCGACTGCGACTGCAGCACCGTCAACGAGTTGCTGGCGCGCAGCTCGGGAACTCCCTGCGGGGACAGCGTGTCCGCGACCTGGACGTCGCCGGAGCGCAGGTTGGCGGCGCGGATGTTCGCGTCGGTGATGATGTGGTACGAAATCGAGTCCAGGTGCACCTTGGCCGCGTCGTAGTAGTTGGGGTCCTTGACCAGGTCGATCGAGTTCTGCGGTACCCGCATGGCGAACTTGAACGGCCCGACGCACACCGGCGCCGAGGAGAAGTTCTTGCCCAGCGCCTTCGTCGCGGTCGGGCTCATGATCATCCCGGCGCGGTCGGTCAGCGCGGCGGTCAGCGGGGCGAACGGCTCTTTGAGGTGCACCACGACGGTGCGGGCATCTGAGGCGCCCACACTCGTGATCGGTCCCAGCTCGCTCTTGCGACCCGAGCCGCTGAGGGTCAGATTGCGCTCGAACGTCGACTTCACCGCCGCGGCGTCGAACGGGGTTCCGTCCGCGAACTTCACTCCCTCGCGCACTGGGATGGTGACCGTCTTGCCACCGTCGGAGACCGTGGGCAGGGCCGTGGCCAGTTGGGGGACGATGTGCGACTGTGCGTCGACGTCGTAGAGCTTTTCGCACATCGCCGAGAACACATACCGCGAGTAGAGGCTTCGCGACAGCGTCGGGTCGAGCTGGTCGGGCTCCGCGGAAAGGGCCATCACCAGCGATCCGCCCTGCTTCACCTCAGCAGCCGTGGCTGGTTGCCCGAAGCTGTCCGCGGTGGCGCCGACACCACCACCGCCACCGCCAGCGCCACCGGCTGGAGTCACCGACGAGCAGGCGGCAAGCATCGACGAGGCGGTCACCACCACACCGACGAGAAGGGCACTACGCAGCAGCGTCGTTGACGTGGGGTGGAATGCACGAGTGCTCATGGAAACTCCTACGTTCGAGTGATCGGCGCAGCGTATGTTGTATACGACGATGTGGCAAGCGTCTCAGCGAATCTCGCTTGCGGTGACCCCTCTGCGGGTGTGCAGTGATCCCGCCTCCATCGCCGTCGACTGATCAGGCGCGGTCTACGTTGTCTACAATCACGGGCCAAGGTCCAGTGGAACTTGCTCCGTAGCCGTGCCTGGCGGACCGGAAGTCCCGGAGGAACTCAGCTGATGGCGACCGATCTGGAAGTCCGTTCGTTCCGACCCCGGCCCGAGGAGTACGCCTGGACCTTCGGCGGGGCAGCACCACTAGCCCGAATCACGCCCGGCACAGTACTGGAAGTCTTCACCGAAGACTGCTTTGCGGGACGCATGCGCACCAGCGACGACCTCGTCTCACAGGTTTGCCAGTTCCCGTTTCTCAACCCACAGACCGGACCGTTCTACATCGAGGGCGCGGAACCCGGAGACACCCTGGCGGTGCACTTCGTCTCGATCCAGGCCGCCCGCGACTGGGGTGCCTCCACCACGGTCCCGCTCTTCGGCGCCCTCACCTCAACCCACACCACCGCCACCCTGCAAGCCCCGCTGCCCGAACGGGTGTGGATCTGGCAGCTGGACACCACGCGCGGCACCGCCCGATTTTCCGCCCATGACAGCGACGTCGAAGTCGACCTTCCGATGGACCCGATGCACGGAACCGTCGGTGTGGCCCCGGCCAACCTCGAGGTGCGCTCCGCGCTCGTGCCCGACGCCCACGGCGGCAACATGGACACCCCCGAAATGCGTGCCGGGGTGACCTGCTACCTCGGGGTCAACGTCGAGGGCGCGCTGTTCAGCCTGGGCGACGGGCACGCCCGGCAAGGCGAGGGCGAAACCTGCGGGGTCGCCGTCGAGACCGCGACGAACACCGTCATTGTCGTCGACCTGATCAAGGGAGTACCCACACCCTGGCCACGCCTGGAGTCCGACACCCACCTGATGTCGACCGGTTCGGCCCGTCCGTTGGAAGACGCGTTCCGCATCGCCCAACTCGACCTCGTGCAGTGGGTCGCCCGCGACTACGGCCTGTCCGAGATGGACGCCTACCAGTTGCTCTCCCAAATTGTGGAGTCGCCACTGGCCAACGTCTGCGACACCAACTGCACCTCGGTGGCCGAAGTGCGCAAGGACTGGCTCCCCCGCCCGACGGCCGAGCGCCACCTGCACGCAAAGCTCCGTGAGGTAGCCGCCACCTACCGCGGATAACTCGGAGGGTCGCCGACGACCGGCCATGCCCCACAGCGCCACACCACCGGTCCTCATCACCTGCCCCGGGGTCTGCCTCAACGCTGGATAAGCGACAGGTCATTTCAGCCTGTTCACTCGCACCCCCTGTGTCCGGCCCGCGCCTGGCAACCGGCATCGCCGGCAGGCCGGTATCCGCCGCCCGGCGCCGATCCTGGGATGGTTCCAAGCCCACTCCCCCGTGTCGTACGGCGCCGTCGGCGATGAGGTGGTCGGGCACCGAGTACGGCGGGCACGTGAACCACCATGCGGCGGCCATCCGATGCTGACCTCCAGCACGTCCGTCGCATCCGCACGGGTGCCTGACCCCATCATCTGGCGGTTCCCTGCACCCGCGCCCTCTCAGCCGCTTGCTGAGCAAGGCCGTGTAGCCGATCCTCTCCAGGACGGCGGCCGCAGTCGATGTGTGTCATGGGGTGAAGCGGCGAAAGCCGCCCTCGGCATCGACGACCTGGCCGGTGAGGGTGGCGGCTTCGGGGGCGAGGAGGAGCGCGACGACGTCGGCGGCCTCGTCCGGGGTGTTCCAGCGGCCGCGCGGCATGTGTCGGGCGATGAAGGCCTCCTGGTCCGGGGCGGCCCAGCCGGTGTGTCGGCGGTTCCGGGATTGACGCAGTTGACGGTGATGGCACGCTCGGCCAGCGCGTCGGCGAGCGTTCGGGCGATCTGCTGCAACGCGCCCTTCGTCGCGGCGTAGGGAATCTCGGACGGCGCCGGCCCCAGGTGCTGGCCTGAGGTGACAACAGCACCACCCGTCCGCCCTCCGGTCCGGGTCGGTACTGCTCGGCGAAGGCCCGCACCAGCAGCAACGATGCCCCGCACGTTCACCGCCCATTCAGATCCAGCGTTGCTGGTTCAGCTCGTCCACGGCGCCCAGCTGCGAACGGGCGTGGTTGAGCACGACGCCGGCGAGGCGACCGAAGCGGTCGGCGGCGGCGGCCACGAGCCGGCCGGGGCGGCAGGATCGGCGAAGTCGGGCCTCGCGGTGCGCGAGCCGCTCATCCTCACCGCCCAGGGCGGCGAGAACACCGGTGATGCCGTCGGTGTCGCCGCCCCACGGGCTCCGTCGCGTCGTAGGGCACCACCGTCTTCCACGACGGCCCCTCGGAAGACCATCGCCGACGTTCGAGTACGCCACCGCCAGCTGGGTCGACTGGTCACGACCAGAGACGGCTCCACGGGACTCTTGCATGATCAGCCCCGTGGAGTTCGAGCAAGCCCACTACGCAGCCCTCAACCGAGAGCCGCAACCCGTATAGGGGCGGCAGAGAAGCTGGGACGCTTCACACACCCGAATCTGCCGACGCGTAAGCGGCAGGACCGCCGTGCCAGCGCGGTGACAACTTCATGGTCCTGATCGACGTGCCGCTGTCTTCCCCGAGGCACTCCCACACTTGGCCTCAGGACGAGGACGTCGACCACCCCACCATCAT
>JAABUY010005164.1_pt1 | contig 13284 bp, 15 predicted proteins | sample 5560271 | NCBI WGS metagenome assembly JAABUY01 (sample SAMN10711886, study PRJNA513374) | rock metagenome | isolation source: Antarctica rocks | place: Antarctica: Victoria Land, University Valley
CGAAATGGATGCCGCCGTAGCGCCGCGACACCCCCGCCTCGTCGGCGGCATCCGAGAACGTGGCCCACGCGAGCGTCACGTCGCGCGCGGGCACCGCCCCCGGCTCGAACCGGGACGTGCCCGCCGGCTGCGTGTACGTCCCCCCGTACGCGTCGCTGCCCGTGAATCGCTTCAGTACCTCCGCGCTCGCCGCGCCGAAGGTGCTGTGCCCCGACGTGAATTCGGCGAATGCGGGCGACGCCTCGCCTTATGATGTGAGGCACTCGTATGCAGTCACCTTGGCGAGAAATCGTGTCTCATCCATGACAGGCCGTGACAAGAAATCTCTGGCGTGGCAAGGGAGAGCAACGGTGTACGTTGTCAAGTGGGACTCGCCGATTCGACTATTCGACTATTCGATCATTCGACCGCTCTCCCTCCTTCTTTCTCGACCGTGAGAGGCTGCCACGGGGTCTGGTGTTTCAGCATCGCGTTCACGATCGTCAGGAGTTTGTGCGTGCACGCCACCATCGCTACCGTGAATGCTTTCCCGCGCTCCCGCAGTTGGGTAAAGTGCGCGCGGATAACGGGATTGCAGCGGGTCGCCGTCAGCGTCGCCATGGACAACGTGCCGCGTACCGCCGTGCGCCCGCCCCAGATCTCCCGCCGCCCCCGTTTCGTGCCGCTATCCCGATTCAAGGGAAGCGACCCCGACGAGGGTGGCGACCTGTTTGCGCGTGAGGGCACCCCGTTCAGGGAGCGCGGCCAGTTCGCCATTCAGGGCGGTGATCGCCGCATCGAGCCAGAGGCAATGGCGAAACACCTGCACGAATTATTCGTGTTTGTCGTCGAGCCACTCGTGCCGCCGGACAACAACCGGGCGGAGCGGAGCCTCCGGCACCTCGTGACGAGCCGGAAGATCAGTGGCGGGACGCGCTCGGCGGCGGGGAGCGCGGCGAAGATGACGCTGGCGACACTGTTCGGGACGTGGCGCCTGCGCGGCGAGAACCCCTACACCGCGTGCCGCGCTCTCTTCGTTTCCCCTCAAATCTGAACAGATACCATTCCTGCCCCGACTTGTGCATGGCGACCGTTTTTGCTATCTTCAAGCGTGGCCTGCGCAAATGGATGGCACGCCTATCAGGTTACGGGACACAGGGGGAAGAATTGGGCCATCGGGCAACATACACCACACACAGCGCCGCATGCAGCACGCACCGTTCCCAACAAATCCGGTGCCTCGGCATCGCGATGATCATGGGCAGTCTCCTCTGGTTCGGCATCCTCGGGTTGCAGACAGTGGAAGCAGCAGATACCGGGACGGTCCAGCCGTCCCCGACGATCACACCAACCGTGACGCCCACCAACCAGGTAGCCGCATCGCCAACGATTGCACCAATCGCCACAGCGACTACGGCACCTGCCGTGCAGTTGCCATCACCGCCACCGGCCAACGCCACCGGCCTCCTCGTAGCGCCGTCACCGACACCGACAGCAAATGCCGCAACAGCCACAGCGATTACGGCACCTGCCGTGCAGTTGCCATCACCACCACCGGCCAACGCCACCGGCCTCCTCGTAGCGCCGTCACCGACACCAACGGCAAATGCCGCAACAGCCACGCCCGGCGCGACGGTCTCGCCAGCACCGTCCCTGACTCCCCTTGCCAGCTCACTGCAATCACCGTCAGGGACCGTGAGCGGCACCCCCTCGCCTCCCGCTCCGACGACGGTTGTCGCGTCCCCGACGATGCCCTCCCCGACCGCAACGACGCAGACGGTGACCACGCCAACGGCCGCCGCTCCCGTCACTGCGACTGCACTCGTCTCCCCGACTGTACAGCCGACGCCGACAGAGACGCCGACGAGCGTGCCCGCCACGCCACCCCCAGTCCCGGTACCGACGTTGGATCTATCAGGCCTGCAAATACTCGACAATCCCGGTATCGGCGGCAATACGGCGATTGCTCACGCAGCGCTGCGTCACTACGGTGAGTATTACCGGCCCGATGGCGTGCCATGGACGGGCTGGTGTGAGATGTACATCGGCAATGTGATGGACGAGGCAGGGGTCGCGCATCCGCGCTTCGCAAGCGCGATCCTCGACGCGATCAACGGCCCGCTCTATCGCGGCCCGGCCCCAGCAGGCAGTCTCGTCTTCTTCGACCAGCGGGCCAATCCCTATGGCCACGTCGGCATCGCGTTGGGTGACGGGACGATGCTCTCCGCGCTCGGTGGGGGGGTCGTGCGCACGGCCTACACCGACTGGGTCTCCTATCTCGGCTGGCGTCCCTACGGAACGACCGCGCCCGCCGAGGAACCGTTGGTCATCATGCCGCTCCTGAGCGTGCCTGCCGCGCCAACTTCCAATGATACGCCAATCGGGCCGGCGCCTGATGCTGGACCCACCATGCCACCCTATACCTAAAATGCGCTGGTCGGAGTCGCCACGCGACGCTCGTACAGAGAGATTCACGAGCGAATTGCCTCACGAGAGAAGGGTTCTGGCTCACTCCCGATACTGCTCTGAAAATGACCATTTTCATCGGCGGTGGTGCGCCACTGGCGCATGGCAAACTGCTGGCGAAGTCGGACTGGGTACTGATAGGGTGGTCTGCTCAACCATCGCCATTCAGCAAGGGGGATCGCCATGCTCCGTCCGCAGCCCGTCGGTTCTTTCCCGGATGAGACCGCCTGTATCGCTTATGCGGCGTTCCCGAAAAGGCGTCCGTATCTCCGCCTCGCGGACGAACTCGGCTCCCTCTTCACCGACGAGACCTTTGCCGCGCTCTTCCCCTCGCATGGCCAATCCGCCTTCGCGCCGTGGCGGCTCGCCCTCGTCACCATCCTCCAGTTCGCCGAGGGACTCGCTGATCGCCCTGCTGCGGACGCCGTGCGCAGCAGGATTGACTGGAAATATGTGCTGCGGCTCGCACTTTCGACGCATGTGCTCGCCGCTGTGCGCGCCCTCAACCGGCTCGAAGTGGTCACGGAGGCGATGCGTCAGACGCTCAACAGCCTCGCCGTCGTCGCCCCTGATTGGCTGCGGCAGCAGGCACCGCCGGACTGGACCGCGCGCTATGAGCCTCGCGCTGAGGACGACCGTCTGCCAGCGGCCAACGCCATGCGTGAGGTCCGCGCGCTGACGATTGGTGCCGATGGCTACGCACTACTCGCAGTGATCGATGCGGCGAGCGCCCCGCTCCGGTTACGCGAGGTTACGGCGGTGCAGACGTTGCGCCAGGCGTGGATGCGGCAATATCAGCTGGTCGAGGGGAACGTCTAGTGGCGTGCCCCAGACAATATCCCGCCTGCGTCGATCCTCATCAGTTCGCCCTCCGACCGCGATGCCCATTACGCTAAGAAGGGCACGACGCAGTGGGTCGGCGACAAAGTCCATGTCACCGAAGCCTGCGCAGATGACCTGCCCTAGTTGATCACCGATGTCGAGACGGCGCCGGGGCCGACCGCCGATTGTCTTTTCGCCGCTCCCCCGGTCGTCGACGTGTTGCCTCACGAATAAATGGTTCTGGCTCACTCTCGGTGCAGCGAAAAGCGTCGAATCGGCAATGGGGCATGGGAAACGGCGTGGCAGAATGCGCAAAAAAGGTGTGAGCCCACCGCGTCCCAGTTTCCCCTGTGAGACGCAAAAGACAGGTGAAATGCTTGCACCGAGAGTGAGACAGAACCGATTTCTGATGAGGCAATGCGCCGCATTGCTCATTCCCCTGGTTTCAAGTAGCATGCGCTGAGCGATAGGGGCAGTCTCGGTACACAGTACGCTGTGCTCAGTACCTACGAAAGGATATCTCTAGATGGGCGTCTTGCAGCCGTGGCACATGATTATCATCCTGGTCATCGTCCTGATCGTCTTCGGCGCGGGCAAGCTCGGCGGCCTCGGCGGCGCGGTCGGCAAGTCCGTACAGGATTTCAAAGCGTCCATCAAGGATGATGACGAAATGACGGCGGGCAAGAACACGAAGTCGGTCATCGACTAGGGCCGCCGGATCTGCGGAGGAGGGTCGGCACGTTCCGTGCTCACCGAGACGCAGCCTGGGGATAGCGTGGGCGGGTGTAACCATCTCGCGCTTTCTTCGTTTCGCCCTATGATTTCAAGTAAGTGATTAACGTCGTCCTAGCTGACCTGGGCGGGAAGCAGACGGCGCTGTGCCTTCTATGGTGAGGGCCATTGAGGATATGGCAACGCTAACTCCTTGATGCGTTGCCGCAGCGGCGATTGACCTCTCGCCCGACTCCGGTAGCGCATCGTCGCGCGCGGGGCACCGGTGATACCCTCCGTCGGTACTCGCTTCCAATCAGTCGCTGATCTCCTCCGGCGCCCGCGATGCCCCCCCCCCTGCTCCGCCGCCTCGCACCACTCTTCTCCCAACGGGCCTGGGCGTGGCACGAGAAGGCGGTTCTCGGGCGGCGAAATCGCCCCTTGAACGCTGTCTGGTGCAAGCGGGCCCACCAATTGCGGTGGTCTCGTGGGCCGTGCTAGACTGGAGAATAGCGCGGTTCTGCCAGATGCGGGGGAGTACGCCCGCGTGCCGGGCCGGGCCCATCGGTCAGCGGCGGAGACGCCCGTTCCCAGCGATCCCACCGGATAGGCGGAGGCATGCGACGCTCACGGATATATCACGCGATACGGAGAATCGATGCCGGACCTGGAGGCGGGTCGCGAACACCGAGCATCTTTGTTGCACTATTGCTTGTGGCTGGGAAACGGCTGATCGCTCAGTTGCTCGCCGGGGTGACGCTGTTTGGTGTGGCCGTGGGGCGGGTCGGCGTCGGCGCGCGGAGCACCTTTGTTGCTGCACCGTTCGTGACCGCGCGACTGCCGCGCTCCTCCGAGGTCACGGTCGTTGTGTCACCGTCTGGGCGGCGGGGATCCCCCCGTCTTTTGCTGCGGAACGAGGGAGGGGATGGGCCATATCGGATCAGCGATTCCCTTCCCCCCCCCGCGTCCATCCCCGCCTCCCCCCCCCCGGCTGAACCGCCGCCGACACACCGCGATGTGCGGCGCGACCTCGCGCTGATCTTCGTCGTCGCGTTCGGCATTCGACTGCTCTGGGCGGTGATAACGCCTCCTTGGCAGGCCCCCGATGAGACCGCGCACTTCACCTATATCCAGCACCTGGTCGAACAGAGAGAGATTCCCCGTCGCCAGAACACTCCCTATCCGCTCGCGTCCGTCGAGGAGGTGACGAGCCGGGACCTCACGCTATTCAGAGGGCTTACCGGCGCGGGGACGAGCCAGGGAGGGACGCTGCCGTATCTGCCGATTACCTATGACTATTACGCCGCCCGTGCCTACCAATCGTCCGGTACTAACCGATGGAGTCAAGCCGGTGGGTCGGCGACCCCCTACCCACCGCTCTACTATTTCTTCGGGGCGATCCCGTACGCCGTATTCAGGGACGCGCCAATCCTGACACGGCTTTTCGCCATCCGCTGCGTAACCGCGATCCTCGGCGCGCTCAGTTGCGTCTTTGCCTATCTTCTTGCCTATGAGCTGCGCCGGACCCGGCGATGGGGATGGGCGCTCGGACTCGCGATGGCATTGATGCCGATGTATGCGTTCATTACCGCAACGGTGAACAACGATGTCGCGATGAACCTCTGCGCAACCGCACTGATCTGGCTGATCGTCCGGGCTGTTCCGCGCGAAGACCTCTCGCGCCCGCTCGCGCTCGCGGTTGGTCTCACGAGCGGCATGGCGCTTCTGACAAAACCGGCGATCCTCCCCGTTGTCGCAATCGCGGGGATCGTGGTGTACGGCAAGCTGCTCGCCGGATTGCGTTTGTCGTGGAATCAGGCACGGGAGGCAGCACTCAACTTTGGGACGTATGCGATCAGCCTGCTCGCCCTGTATATGCCATGGCTACTGTTCCGTGCGCGCCATTACGGCGATATCGGTTTTGCTGCCGTGCCCGTCAGGGTGCTGACCCGCTTCCTCACTGAGACACCGGTCGCGGCATCATCGGCGCATCTGTCGGTTGGGTTGCCGCCTTTCGCTGTGAGTGATTTCTCGCTTTGGGATTACCTGAGCTATGAAAAAGGGCTCGGCTGGCGCTATTTTCATGATCTCTTCTTTCGGACATTCTGGGGAGACTTCGGTTGGTTGGACGCACCCCTCGCGGACCGTTTCTATCTACCACTCATCGCGGTCTATGCGCTCGCGGGTGTCGGCTTACTGAGCCAGATCTTCCGGCAACCCACGCGACGCCCTATACTGTTGGTGCTCCTCGGCATTGTCGCCGCGCAGACAATTTTCCTGTTCATCGGCGTGGACTGGTTCGAAGGCTTCGTGGTCAGAGGGAAAGGGCTCGGGCTGCAAGGGCGCTACTTCTTCCCGGTCCTCGCGCCATTGCTCTTCTTGCTGCTATCCGGCTGGGATTATCTCTGGGGTTCGCGGCCGGCCGGGCTCCGCATCGCGCTGGCGGGCATGCTCGCGTTGCAATTGATCGCCCTCGCGACGATGCTGACCCGATACTATGGTGTGGTGATTGGTTGAACACGCTGCGGCAGCGATGCAGGTGGCCATTCGTGTGCGCTCTCATCGGGCTGCTCATCGTGGCATTTCTCCCCGTCTCCACGCCGGTTGATGACGATGTCCAAACCCCGATACCGCCCGCGGGAACCGCCCTCCCGGTTGGTCCGATCTTCGCCGGTATGAGTGCGGATCAAGAGCTTCCCGCAACTGGAACGCGGATTCACTCCGTGGCACTGTTTCTCGCCACCTATCAGCGCGCGAATCGGGGAACTGCGTATGTCGAAGTGCAGGTGACTGTCGATGGGCAATGGCGGCGCCTCGCCAGGACGAAGATCCCCAAGGAAAGCCTCCATGATAACGCCTATTACACGGCTTTATTCTCGCCGCCCGTCCGGGTTGAGAAGGGGGAACCTATACGGATCAGCCTCATCGCCGATGGCGGGCCGAACGACGCGATAACTTGGTGGACGAACACAACGTGGAAACCGGACAGATACTTCCTCGCGTACAATAACCAGCCCCGCGAAGGGACGGCGCGCCTCCGCGTCTCGTATGCACCGGTGCGCGGCTATTTTCTGCAGATGCTATTTCCTCTGTGGGCACGGCTGACGGTCTTCCTCAATCCATTATGGCGCGTGGTCTTGGTCATTGGTTTCGGCGCTTTGATCGGTAGCTTCATGGCGTTCGGCTCGATGCTCGAACGCTAGAGCGATTTACGTAACTATTGAGACGATGCGATGCGGAAGCCATGAAAGCATATTCCGAGGATCTCCGCCAGCGCATCGTCCAGGCAGTCAATGACGGCGCTTCTCAACCCGTCGCTGCTGATCGCTACAACGTCAGTCTCAACAGCGTCAAACGCTAGGTCACGCAATGGCGGGCCACCGGTTCGCTCGCCGCGCAGCCCCGTCCCGGTCGGCCGCGCGCCATCCCGCTTGGCGTCCAGCCCGCTCTCGTTGCCCAGTTCGATGCCGATCCCGATGCCACTTTCGCGACCTACTGCGACCGGTGGGAAGCGACCACCGGCGTCCGCGTCAGCCAAAGCACGATGTACCGCGCCCAGCAGCGTGTGGGGTGGACACGAAAAAAAAGAGTCTGATCGCCAGCGAGCGAGACGAGGCCGCACGGGTCGCTTTTCGGGCGATGAGCGCAGTATGGGAGACGACGAACCTCACCTTTATTGACGAGAGCGGGACGCAAACGAACATGACGCCGCGCTACAGTCGGGCACCACGCGGGGAACGGGCGTTGGGCGCAATGCCCGCCAGCAACAGGTGATCCTCACAATCCGGGAGCAGACGCAGCGGCTCAATCTCCTCAGCAAGGCGCCGGAGTTGATCGACGCGCTGGGGGATGCCTTCCGTACTGACCTGCCAACCGACCAGTGGATCGGGATGGGTCGCTTCGGTAGTGGTTTGCAGCGGGACGCCTTTCACCAGTACACGCTCACCGACCTCCTCGGTGAGACGACGATCAACGGCATCTACTACTTGACGGCGGACTGGTCGCAAGCGGTGGGGCGCGCAGCGGACTTCTCGCCCAAGGAGAACAGGCGGGCGCTCCACGCGGCGGCACCGGAGAGGGCGGTACGGGTGGTAGCGATGGCCGAGAGTCGTAGCGATCACGAGGGGCGCGCAATGATGCTCGACGCCCTGCCGCTGATCGCCCTCCTGTCGCGTCGCAAACCATTGAGCCGGAAGATGCCCTTGGGATCGATGGAGGACCGTCGGCCAGTGAGTCGCAGACGACGAGTCACGGATGAACGGTCGAGGATGCGGCGGGGATGCCGGTAGCGATGATCCTTCGGCATTGAGACCCCTAAGGGTGCGGTAACTTGGAGAGTGTAAGCCGCCACCCGCTCCTCCGTGTGGTGGCTGTTGAGGATGCGCGACCTGCGCCGGTCGACGGCTCATCCTCTGATCCCGGCGGGGCGGCGATACGGTTCTACGGCTCGTGGCAGTGGGAGGGGTGCGGAGATGACGAAGCGAGCCGTAAAAGGGGCTGACAGGCGCATGTGAGAATGCGCGTCGGGCGTACATAGCGAGAAATGAGCAGCGATGGCCGCAGCCCACGTGACCGATTTCTTCCTCGCCCTGTGTGAGCGGACCGACAACAGTATCGATGTCGAGCTTGACGGCCTCGCGGTCGGTGAGGCGCTGGGTATCCATGCGCCGACCGTCTTCGCACATGTGAACGAGCTGAAGGTGCGCGGCTGGATCGCGGATGGCCCCAGCGATGCTTTCGGCGGGCTGCGCGTACATCTCACCGCAGCCGGGACGAGCCGGCCTGTTACCATCGGGTTCATTCGAGGAGGTGTTGATGAAAGCAAATCTCTTGTCAATTCTCACGTATCTCATGGCGTTTTGCATCGTCGCTGCATTGCTTTGGCACGTCCCCACACCATTGTAGGTCAAGGTCGCCATTCTCGTGATCATGAGGGTGTATGGGGACGTTCTGTTGTGGGGAAGGCAGGTTTTGATGGCGATTACTGCCGAGATATTGTCACCCGACCTGCGCCGTCTTGGTGCCGTCCTTCCGGTCGCCTGTCTCATCAATCAGCAGCGCGCTATCGGCATCCGGTGCAGTGGCGGGCAGGGCACGCAAGGTGGCAAGGATTGACCGCCTCGGCATCCCAGGTGGACTCGGAGAGGAACCATTGCAAGCATTGAGCAGGAGCAGCCTGCGCGCCGACAATCGGCTCGGTATGGGCGAGGGCGGTGAGCATCTTGGTGCGCTCGGTAGGCAGAAGCAAGCCCGCGAGATACGCACGGAAGGCTTGACGCTGACTGCGCTTGGGGAAGAGGGAATCGAAGTGCTGAGCGAAGAGTTCGAGCGGGCCGGGCGTGGGGAAGACGGGCAAATGAGTCGTCATCGCACCACCTCCTGCCCAGACCCGCGCACATTCTTGTCCTTGTGTCAACAAACTACTGTTAGAGGAGTTCCAACGAGTAATACGCATCCGTAATCAGCCAGCGATGACGGAATGGCTCCGTGCCGCGGAGACGAGCGCTCTGCGGGAGTTTCGCGCGTTTGCGGTGGGGCTCCGACGTGGCGATGCTGCGGTTGCGGCGGCGGTGATCTGCGCATGGAGCAGCGGGCAGGTCGCGGGGCAGATCACGCGGTTGAAGCCGGTGAAGCGGAGCATGTACGAGCGAGCGGGGGTCCCTGTGCTGTACAAGCGGTTTCTGTTGGCGGGAAGCTGCTGACGAGCGGCGCGTCGGACGGGAGAACCGTGAGGCGGCCGACGATGCCGGTGAGCGTGGCGTGCACGTATGGCTCAGATCATCGTGCCGCGCTCGGGACGACGCCGCGTGAGCAGGTGTACCAAGCCTGATACTGGTGGCGAAGTCCGATCGAGGGCAGAACACGTCGAAAATGAGGCCGCCGTTCCGCTCCTCTCCGACGTTCGTATGTTGGTCCAACGACTTCGCCGCCAGTATCACTCTATTGTGTCGGACCCGAGGGTTCGACACAAAATTGTCAAGCCTTTGGGGAACTGCTATGCTCCGCATCTTGTGGGGGCTCGACATAACCGACGAGTGTTTGCTCGAGGTGGCCGATTACTACGGGGCTGTGGACCGTTCGATAACGAGCGACGGAGGAAAGCATGTTGAAGGACATTTCGCGCCGTGAGGCGATGAAGGCAGCCCTGAGGGCGGGGGCCTACGCGACCCCGGTGGTCCTCTCCGCAACGGTGCCGGTGGCGGCAACTGCGGCGACCCCCGCAGTTGCTGTGCAGCCGACGACGACCGCGGCACCGGCAATTATCGCCACGACTGCGGCTCCCGCAGCTGCAGTGCAGCGGACGACGACCGCGGCACCGGCAATTATCGCCACGACTGCGGCTCCCGCAGCTGCAGTGCAGCGGACGACGACTGTGGCACCGGTAATTATCACCACGACTGCGGCTCCCGCAGCTGCAGTGCAGCGGACGACGACTGTGGCACCGGTAATTATCACCACGACTGCGGCTCCCGCACCGGCGGCATCCCCTACGACAACCATCGTCTCTGCGCCGATCGGCGACCAACTCGACGCGGAGGGGGCGGACTTCCTCGCGCGCATCAACGCCTACCGGCTGCAGAATAACGTGCCGCCCCTGGTAATCAGCCTCGGCCTGATGCGCACGGCGACCTGGCTGAGCGCCGATATGGCCGCGACGGGATCCTTCTCGCACACGGACTCGCGCGGCCGCGACCTCACCGGGCGGCTGGCCGCCTTCGGCGTGACGGGTAACACCATCTGGGGTGAGATCATCGCGGCCGGGGATGCGGGTGCGGCAGGGACGTTCACACAGTTCAAGAACTCGCCCGTACACAACGAGAATATGCTGCGGGCCGAGTACCGGACGATCGGTATCGGGCGTGCCCAGGGCAGCCCACCATATGGGTGGTACTGGACGATCGACTTCGGCAACGCGAATGGGTGAAGGAAGGGACGCACAGTCGACGCCTCGTCGTGTGCTGTGTGACACCGGCGGGTGCTATCCGGGCTCTCCCAACGGTGTGATACCGCTGGCAAGTCGCTGGTGATCGGCGGTAGCGGTGTTTTCCCTCCTATTCCCCTCGTTATCGGATGCCGCGAGACGCTCGCCCGCGAGCGAAAAGGAAGGAGGGCATCGTGTCGCTGCATCCACACACCGTCGATCCCATCCCCGAGCAGACCGACCGCATCGCCCGTGCCGCGTACCGCCGCGGCACCCCCTTCATGCACATGCGCGATGAGATCGGCACCCTGTTTACCGACGAGGCGTTCGCGCCGTTATTCCCCACACGTGGCCGCCCGGCAACGTCGCCGTGGCGCTTCGCGCTGGTGTGCGTAATGCAGTACGTCGAGGGCCTCTCCGACCGACAATCTGCCGATGCCGTACACGCCCGCATCGACTGGGCCCAGTGTTACGGAAGATACGGTATCGCTCGTCAAGGCCTGAATCAGCCACTTCGAGCATTTCGCCTACGCTCTTTGGCGGTTTTCCGGCTCACGCTGCCATTGTCTGCATCTGCCGCTGCGCATACGCCGGATCGAACTCTTCCTCATTGCGTACGACCGCCCAGGCAATATGGAGCAGCTTGCGCGCCGCCGCACAGTGCGCCACCCCAGGGCAATCGCATCTCAACTGGCGATGACCTTGCGCAGATAGCGCTCATCCCAACCCGCCTTGAGGCGCTTGTTCTTGATTCCCGCTTTCGCGGTCGCCTTTTTCTTCAGCAAGTTGAGCGCGATGTGCCGCAGCACCACCAGATCCGCCGCGCTCGCTCCCGCCCGCGCCCGGCTCTCATCCTCTCGGAAGGCGATGTCCAACACCCAGTGCAGCCCGTTCTCGACCCCCAATGGCCCCGCACCGCCCGCCCGAACGTCGCCGCATCCAGGAGGCTGGTCAGATAATAGCGCGTCTCGCGCGTTGCCTTCCCCTTCTCTCGCCGTTCCGCCACAACCCTCCCGATCCCGCGCAACCCTGCCCATGCCCCGTCGGGATCAATATGGGCAATCGTCACGGGGTCGCTGATCGTCCAAGCGCGCCGGATTTCTACCCGACCATGTCCGCCGTCCACCGTCTCCGCCGCATCGGCGTCATACTCGGCGAAGCCCGTCGCATGGGCATCGGCGAAGAGATGGGCGACCTCATGATAAATGGTGTCCTGATTCTCCTTCAAGGCAAGAATGTAATCCGCTTCCCGATCAATGATTGTCTGGGCAATCTCCCGCTGGCAGCCCATCGCGTCAATCGTCACGATGCAGCCCTTCACCATCAGCAGTTTGAGCAAGGTAGGCAGGGCGGCGGGAGCCCTCTGGGCAGCATCATTGCTTTTCTCATCCACCGCGATCTGGCCGAGGACCAGTCGGTTCGCGCTTGCCCAGGCGCTGACCATGTGGATCGCCGCCTTCCCTGCCCCTCGGTCGTGCGAACGACGCACCGTCTTGCCGTCGCAGGCGATCACCGTGCCATCGGTCAGGGTCACGGTGGATTGCACCCAGGCGAGAAAACAGTGCTGAAACTGGTTCGGATCGGGCGCGGCGAAGACCCGACCGAACGTGCCATGCGAGGGAATCCCGTTGGGGAGCGTGAGGAAGGTGTCGAACCATTCCCGCTTGGCCTTGCCGAACTCCTCCATCGCCACCCACTCATCGGCGCCGCAGAGGATGGCGCACAAGGCGATGGTGAGAATATCGAGGAGTTGATGCCGCTTGGTATGGTCAATGCGGGAACCGGGTGACGCAGCCATGAGCAACCCCCGTACGACGAGTGATTTGCCGATCACTCATCCTACCGAAGAACCCGCTCATTCAGAAGCGATTGCCCTGCCTTCCTTTGTCTACACACCTTGAAAAACGGGCCAAGAGCGGACTTTTCTGTGGCACCAAGCGGTGATAAAACTGCTACCAGTCGATAATACATATCCCTAAAGATGTCTCTACAACCGCAGACGATCAGGCAGGATCTCCCCTAGTATCAGCAATGGCGTAGACGCCGGATATGATCTGGGGCGATGATCGCGATACGCCGCACCTCGGCTCACGGTCGTCATCCCCCGGCATGGACGATCATCTCTCCCTTGCCCTCAGGCAAGGGCCGATCTGGCGCGGGCGTGGCGGGTGCGATGGCGGTATTTGCCGCTACGGCGCGCGGAGGTGGATGGATCCGGGGGTGAACGCCGAAAGCCGTAACCGCGCGCCGTAGTATTCCGTGTAGCGCTACCCTTGTTCGACACGGAGCATCCCGCGCGTCCGGAGATCGCCGAGAATAGCGGCGACGTCATGCAGGACCGTCGGGACACTGGGGAATAGCTCGCTGACTGCGGCGGCGATCGC
>JAABUY010005165.1_pt1 | contig 13281 bp, 15 predicted proteins | sample 5560271 | NCBI WGS metagenome assembly JAABUY01 (sample SAMN10711886, study PRJNA513374) | rock metagenome | isolation source: Antarctica rocks | place: Antarctica: Victoria Land, University Valley
TTATGTGCGCTCAATCTCACCAAAACAACTTGGACCTAAGCAAATCTGCTTGCGCAGGATGTGCAGGCCTTGCAATCGAAATTTCTGATCCAATCCAGCGGTGACACTACAACATGTACATGCTGTTGTGCAAGTTCACATTGAACAACGGCGCAGGTGTTGAGACTCACTGCTCAAGTAAAGCTATCGCAGCATGCTTCCAGTGCTGTGCCCCGCGAACTTACCCATTGTTGTTGATGATTGATGCATTTATGCAAGGTCATGAGGTGGAGGTTACTAATCCTGATCAAGATCGAGTCAGCCTTACAACGGAATGAAAGCGTTGCACCAACTGCAGAAACCGGCGTTCATTAATCGCGCGAGATCTGCACTCGCGCGCAGCTAATGTGAGAGGGTTGAGGCTCGGCACCAGCCTTCTCGACCAGTCGATATTTCAAACGAGTTTTGCATGCGAAGAGATCGTTGGCTCCAACGTTCAAGTATCCATGATGGCCTGGCGTTGCCCTCAGACACTCCCTACGCAGCAAGGCTGGCCAAAAGATACTTCGCCAAGATTGCCGTGCCGGAGACCACTCTATTGTGGGCATACAGGTGATCTAGTAAAAATGCTAGAATGGCTGTCTTGGCTGCTGCTGCCCTTATCTGAGCCTCACAGGTATGTGCAGGTAGAAATATACATGCGATCAAAGCAACGACAGGATCCGTAGAGCAGCTCAAACATTGGATAGAGGAACATGGTGGTTACATACACCCACACATAACCCTTTCCAGCAGCCCAAGCTTCAGTTGCAGGTGCACTGAAGTTGCTAAACAAAATCTACGCCAGTCTTCAGAGACTCAAATTCCGTTTCTTTTTGTCCTGGATGTGTACCTTCAGACCTTAGACCGTACCAGCATTGCCTGACAATCAGGGGTGTTGTCACCACAGAAGACATTGATGAGGAGCTGGTGTCACGAGAACCACTGCTACTGGTGCCTGAGGAGCTCAGCATCAGCACCATGTTGGCCAAAGCAAAGCTTGCTCCCATCCTGAAAGCTGCCAATCTGCCAAGTCTAGAGGTAAAACCTTCCCAGTGCTGCATGGGTAACCTGCTGCTAGATATGTTGACTAGCATTTGGCATGCATGGCCAGCTTTCAATTCGTCAAACATCAAGCCTCTTTGCAAGATGACCCATTTTGCTGTATATGCTACATCTTTGGAGAAACATGTGTAAAAAAGCTTGCTTCTATGCAGCCCTCTGTACAAGAATTGACACACTGTTTGCCTGCGATGACTGTTTTGCCTGGCACCATCTCAGCTGCGCAGAATGAAGGGTCAATTCTCTGACACATATTGTGTGGTCTCTGCTCACGCGAAGCCATGTTCAAGTGTGCGCTGAATCTGCTGAGACAAGCATCAATTCCCATTGAACATTAGTGTTCCATGCAATATAGGATCTGGATGCAGTACTGCCTTTGGCTTTATTTTTGGCACATGAACAAAACAAGGGGCAGGGCTCCTTCTGGCAGCCCTATCTGGGGCTGTTGCCAGAGCAGCCAGGCTGTGCTTGGCTGATGCATCCAGAAGAGCTGATACAAGCTCTCCAGCAAGTCAAACAGCTTGTTGGTGAGTCATTGCTTGGAAGAGCAGCTGTTATACTGCAGTTCTTGCTGTTACATGAGCAGAATGAGCAGCGCAAACATGACTGCCTAAGCAGAAGTGGCTGATAACATCTGTATTAGCAGACCAGGCCTACCTTTCTCATGTTGCTGCTGTGAAACTGCGCATGCTGTTGTACAGGCTACTTGCCTGGGAAAGTGTGCAATATCCTGCCTGAGTTTTGGTTTCCCTGCTGAGCTGGCATGTAGTTGAGGCAATCATCAGAATCACCCCCTGTTGCAAATAGAGTTGCATCATGCTTTTTGAGCTTTACTGGGGCCTTTTCGGGCCTGTGATGCTTCTCCAGACCTCATAGTTGCTTTATGATGCTGTGAAGGTGCTGAAGCACAAGACTGGGACTCCAAGGTGCAAGATGCCAAAGATGCAGTCCACTTCCAAGCCAGTGCCATGGCAACAGCATATGGCAAGGAGTTGGGTGTGAGCGCTGATGACATACTGTGGGGAATGGGACAGGTAAAATTTCATGCCATGATGCTTGAGATCTTGACTCAAACGCAGGGAAAACAGCTGGTCAAAAGGCTCACCAGTTTGGCCAGCACCGCAGCATCTGTTGTCAATGCAAGCCACTGTTGTGCTTGTCAAGTCTCCACAAGTTCCCCTTGTGAAATTGAAATGTAAATCAAGACACATGTACCAGTGCCTCCAGACTGTGTCACACTACATCTAAATCTCTTGGTGTAACAGCAAGCTTTGGTTGCCCCCTCCTGCGGCATGCTGTCCTTCATGTTTAGCTAAAAACAGTGCATTTGAGCTCATTCCTGCAGTGCTTCCAGCAAAATTTTGGCTTGTGACTGACTCAACATGCCATTGCATGTCCTCGCTTGCTAGTGCGCCTCACTGTTGCTTGCCATTGGTGATAACAGATAGGTGGATGGTCTGTCTCGCCTAATTTACTCAAAGCAACTTCATCAGGAACAATTTTGGTCCAGCTCAGCTGCTTTTGACTAAATCATGCCATGCAGCCTCTGCTTGTCTGTTGTCCCCTTTGAGCTGTAGCAGCCTGGTGCAGAAATGCTTCACTGCAGACGTTTGATCACAGATTCATGTAGTCACTGCAGCTATTGAGATGCTGCGTCACAGTATGGCTGTCCAGGAAGCAGCAGGTGCTGACACTCCTGCCCTACTGTTTTCAGCACTCTGTCATTCACAAGCATTGCAGCCCATCTTGCAGACCTGCTGGCCTGCTTCTGTGGGTCAGCTGCCATTTCCCTCCAGCTTCCATCAACTTCAACAAATTGAACATCCTCATGAGCGAAATGCGAGATATTGACTCCATGTTGCGATGGGTGGCGGTGCAGGTGCTGTCCAGGTGCTTTGGACAGGAGCCTGATTTGGCAATGCTGCCCTTCACTGACCTCTGCAACCACTCCTCACATGCCATGGCTCCCAACAGGTACTTTTGATAAAGTCATCTGAGTAGTGGGCAGCCAAGACTTGCTCTGTATGTTAACTAGCTCATCATGAGTCAGAAAGCATAGACATTGTTACCTTTATTATCCATGTTCAAGGTAGTTTCAGAAAATTAAAGCTTCAAATCTTTAAAAGGTCATCCTGTTGCCTGCTGTTTCATCTCACATTTAACGAGGCTCATTGGATTTTTGAAGCATCCCATTGCTTGCTGTTTATAACCTCATCAAGCCGCCTTGCTGACATTGCATGCTCTACTTGGATCAACATGACCACAGCAATGTGCTTGGGTCTGCTGCATGAAAAGCCTTTCATGTTAAGCCTGCCGATAAGTGTTGATCTTTTGCAGTATGTATTGCCAGACGTAGGCTGGCTATGCAGGCTGGTCTGACATCAAGTGCTGCATGTGCTGCTTTATCTGCATCTAACCTCTGCAAATATGCACGAGTGATAGTTGTGTAATACCAAAGGTTGACCACTGCTAACATGGCGTTCTTTACCGTGCTGCAGTTATACGGGTACTGAGGACAACAGGACCTTTGTATTTGTGAGCTCAGTATGGGACAATGAGCCCAGGCCGCTAGCTGCTGGTGATGAGCTGTTCATCTCATACATGGCCGCCACGCCCCCGCTGACTGCTTTTCTGAATCTAGGTTTTGTGCCTGAGGAACTGCTTGCGCAAAGACTGGATTGATGCACTGAGTTGACAAAAGACAATTTACAAAAGTCTATCGATTGTTTCTCAGCAGCTTTTGACTTCAGCATTTCTACGTAACTGTAAATATAGCCTCCGAGATGCATCGCGCAGCCTAACACAACCTTTGCTTGACTGCATGCTGTACCTGACACAATATCTCTATGATCCACCAGGCACTTTACCAAGCTCTGCAAATCAGTGTATCCTTGGGAACGTGTATCTGAGATCCAATCTATCAAGGAAAGTGTATCTGAGATCCAGTTTATCAAGGAAAAGGACAATTTATAAAAGCACAAAAGTGAACTTGCTTTTCTGAATTAAAATAGACGTTTGAGGATTGAAAACAGCGCTGCCAACAAATCGGCTGTCAAACATGAAGCCCAATTTGTAAGTCACCTTTATCCACCATGGTGGCCACTGCGTTTGCCAGTCCCATCCGAGAGAACCTCGGTAAAAGACAGGACGCGGACAGGGACGCGGAGTTATCGGCCGTGCACGCACCGCGATCTGTCGTCAAACAAGCTTGTCCCTCATTGCCCAAACACTGCTCGCCGAGCACCGATCACTGATCACTTTTGAACAGAGAAGCCTCGGTCCGGTCACGGCCTTCGCGTTAGTTCATGAAAGCGGCGCACGCATTGTGTAGCTGGTGGTGTGGCTGGTGAGAGTCAAAGTCCCGATCACCGTTGACCGGTCTCGAGCAACAATTTAAAGGCAGTAGGTACAGTTCACGACGACGGTGTAAACATGAGTTCCAACTGTTGTGAGTTCGTAAGCATGAGAAGAGCTTTTAAGCCCCTCAGAAAATGGCTACAAGGCCAAGGAGGGTACATGCACCCAGCCATAGCCCTATCCAGCAGCACTACTTCTGGTTGCAGGTTAGGCACACTTTTGCATCATATTGCTCAACACAAGCTGTATGACCAGACAGCAATCTCTGTGCTTTTGACTCTTGGGGTATGCAATACCTCCAGCATAATCTGGTGACCAGGGGATTGATTGCCACAAAGGACATAGAAGAAGAGCGAGTTGCACGCGGCCTACTGATACAGCTGCCTCACACAATCAGGATCACTACTGAACTTGCCAAGCAGAAGCTTGCTCCCATACTCCAAGCTGCTGGCCTGCCAGATGTACCAGATGCCAATATTTCAGCAATAATGACACCAACGTCAAGTTGCCAAGTATACTGGTGTACAGTACTATGCCATTCAGCTCCAGAGCATTTGCCCTGAGCGTGTGAAACACTTGATCACTAGGTTCTGCATGTCTGCTGCTGTAGCACATTGCCAGTATACGACCTGATACAAAGCATTTCATCGTGGCCTTGCTGTGACTAGGCACCTGAATGTTAACAGCCAAAACTCGCCACTAATTTTGCTTCAAGGTGCTCTGCTCAGGACTGCTATGTGAAAGTCATGTAGCCGTAAGTGCATGGTGAGTCTGTATACCTGTGGTGGGTAACGCTTTGATGTGAGCCATGCTCTGTCGCTTGTCAAATCCTTCACCAAAAACAAGGTGAAATGCATTGCAGGACCTGATGCCTCAGGGATTGTTCATCGCATATGAGCGCAGCTAAGGCAAGGGCTCCTTCTGGCATCCCTACCTAGACATGCTGCCAGAACAGCCTGGGTGTGCCTGGCTCATGCAGCCTGAACAGTCCTCAAACGCTCTGGCAGCAGCCAAAAGACACCTAGGTGAGGTCAATTATTGTTCACACACAGACTGGAGTGCTGTCCTTGGGTTCAACCACATGTCTGCCTCAGGTTTATTCACAACATCTGTTTGCCGGACTGCAAATCTTATGCCAGCAAACGCTTTTGCACGCAGCTCTGTAAAGCATTGTCCTGCTAGCTAGTAGAGCATGGTGTGCAAGTGATTGTGCTTGATCTGATAAGACATAGGCAGTCAACAGTTTGTATGGACTGTGCATAAGCTGTGGGCAAAGCCACTTGTTCATTGGATGATATCAGACAGGCCTGTCTTGTTGTTGGCACATGTGAGTCAGCTTGATTCTCCTGTAAGTCCTAGCAGAACCTGCTGCAGTGCAGCTTGCTTGATATTGCTGCAGGTGATGAACAATAACGCCCTGCAGAGACACACAACGACTCTCCCTGCAAAGATCCCTCTGCCTGTCTGTCCTGATCCTCTGCATGTGAGCAGATGCAGGCTACCCACGCCGTTATTTTACATTGGGAAAAGGCGTTTCTGACATTGACATTCTCTGTAAGGGGTGAGACAAGCATCTGGCGTGACGGTATAGAGAGGCATAGGCATAAGGCAAGACTGCAGGCTGATGCCATGGCAGAGGTCTTTGGCAGGGAGTTGCATGTCAATAGCGATGATGTAATGTGGGGCCTTGGACAGGTGAGTTCTCACTATGATGTGCTTGTTTGTTAGCACAGTAACCTCAGCTTCTTAGCCAATGAAGTGCTTGCAGACACCAAGAGCTGATCTGAGCCTCTTGATGTTGTGTGAACAACAGATTGATTGCAGCTCGGGAACTGGTGGCGCCAGTCATAAATAATAACAACAATAACAGCAGCAGCAGCAGCAGCAGCAGCAACAACAACAACAACAACAACAACAACAACAACAACAACAACAACAACAACAACAACAACAACAATCATCATCATCATCATCATCATCATCATCATCATCATCATCATCATCATCATCATCATCATCATCATCATCATCATCATCATCATTAAAATGCTTTCCAGCTCATGATGAGCTAGGTACGTGCAGTCATAAGAATGAATCTATCCTGGACTTTGTCTCATGCTTCACCTATTTCTGGCTTCACTGGACCTTGTCACTCAATATTGCTGCTTACCAACCATGGTGCATATAGCAATATGCCAGAATGTTGGCAATTATTCTTCAAACATCAAACATTGTATCAATGTGCTAGGTCAGTGCATCTCACAGTCATGTTGTGTGTTTGCTAGGCTTCAGTTCGGAGTTTTGGTCCTCCATGGGAGCCATTCTTGCTGCCTGGCATAGATTTCTGCAATCATTCTCCAAATGCTGGCCTTCTATCCATGTAAGCCATGCCTCCTGTGCAAAGCCAAACCAGTCTCAGCCACACTCAGACCACGAGGTCCTGCAGCAAACATCAGTAGCATAATATGCGGTATTTTTCGTTTCTGCAGCTCAATGCAGCCCATGTTGTTCCATATGATGCTCTGCAGCACCTTTTGCCTGCCATCTTTCTTCTTAACGGTGCTGCATGATGCCACCTTCAGTCTTTGTGCCCATTCATGAACGCAGCTTGCTGCTATGTTGCAGGCCACAGCGTTCGCATCGGGGCGAGGAGAAGACTTGTGTCTATTCCATGTGGGACCATGCACCAAAAGCAGTTGCAGCTGGTGATGAGCTCTGCACCTCATACGAGTGTGGGTCGCTCCATCCGCTTCCACAAATGGCGTGCATACAGCGCTCTGAGGCTTTTCTGTTATCTGGTTTTGTGCCTTTTGAACATCTTCCAGCTCGCAGATCTAAAAAGGAGTAATTGCTTGCACCTGTCTGACCCAGTATGGGGGCGCTACTGGCCATCAATGCCAACACATGCAATTCAAGAACCTGTATGTTCCCGGTAATGACTTACATTGCTCTCACTCGCCTCAAATGATACGTTGGCTTCTAGAAACTTAAATTGGCCAGGTTCAGATTCCAATTTTTGAGATCTGAACCTGGTTTCAGTTGATGAGTGACTTGAATCCTGATAGCAGACAGTGCATATGATATGTTGCGTATCCATCTTGGTGAACGTTCGAGCCCTGTTCTGCACTGCATACGGTACTTTGAGGTTGTTAGCACCACAGGCTACACAGTTGCTAAGAGCTATGGAACATCAGTCACTGTGCTGTTTGTCTTAGTTTAATTTGAGCTTCTCGCACCCGCATGCCGCACTCACACTGCCTCTTGCACCCATTGAATGCGGCTGCGGTGCACGGGAAGATGTACATGTGGGGTGCGTGATGCCATGTGCAGGTGCGGAAGGCCGCAACTGTGAAAAGAAGTGGGTCGGTATCTGTACAAATTTTCCCACTGGGTTTCTTGGTGGCAGGCCAAAATTTGAGGTGTGGCCTCTTGGAGCTAGCAGGCTGACTCTGAATGCATGATGGATGTCACATTCTTGTATAAGCCATGCTTGCATGTAACGCAGCAGACACAAGATGCCTAACAACAACTAGCAGCCGCTGCAACAAATGCTGGCAAACCGTATTATGTCAAAGCATTGAACACTCCCAAAAAAGTGTACACAGGCGTCAATTCTGGCCATCCACATTAAGCTAGCTATTGCGCTATAGCCTGTGTCGACTAGTGTAAAAAGAGATTGGCAATTGCATCTGGATCCCTCAACTTTGACTTGTGCAAATTATGCAACCTGCCAGCATTGTTCATGAATGTCAGCTTGATAAGCCCAGGGATGATCCCGGGACACATGACTATGCTTGCAAGCAAACAATCAGGCTGCATGCACTTGCCAGCCAGGTTTTGCTTGAAAAGATTTGATGTCATGAACAAAGCATCTCATGAAGTAACGTACATCTGCATGACACACAGGAATACCTCATTTGTTGCAAGCCTTAGACTGATCCGGCTGTACACAGCTATCAATCACACTGCAATCTCAAGGCACTGCCGGCTTCAAACTGCCGTAAAACAAGCAAGCAAGGATGGACATGGGTCGTTGGACAACGACATCCAGGTAAACCTGGACCTGCCTTCATCACAAGGTATTCCTTGTGACTCCATTGTCTTTTGCAAGCAAATTTGGCCTAACAGCAATCACTTCTTGAAACACGCTCACACAGATCACAGCATATGAGAGGCAGCATGGGAACCAAATTGCATTCAAAGCACAGCCTTTCTCGTTGAGCTGTTGGTGAGATGGTGCTGTAATAATGCCTGCTTGTGTGTTCAAGTCATGAGGAAGCAAAAACCCTCAAGATTTTGACAAGGGTGGCCTACAATTAGAGTGCACAACATTGCAGGCAATTCTTTAACAAGGTTTGCCTCAGGCTGCCTGTAGTATCCAGTTTACACCCTTAAGATGTGCTACAGGCAGCAGTTTAACATGCCGAATGCTCTGACACTTGCATCTCTTAGTGGCAACAGCCAAAAGGAAGGCAAGTAGGACTTCCCATACTTGATGAGTAAAACTCCATCTCATGCACCATTGAGAATGCTCATCCAGCGCACTTCCAGCTGCAGCTGTCCATGCTTGGCTGCATCCAGCTGGTATGTGTTTTTGACAGTTTTCTTGTGAAGGACCTCTGCCAATGGAATTGCTACCAGGCCCTGCACAAAGTATTTGAGCATTTGTCCCTCTGCATACAAATGTGGATGCAGTATGGCAGGGCATCAAGCATGCAGTCTGTCTCTAAGAGTTGTGGCTGCTTGACTTCTGTCGAGCCGATACACCATGATGTTGTGACGGGCTGTACATTGTGCAGCCACAAGAAATCTGTCAAAAACGGATTCAAAATTTGCAGACAATGCCAAGGGCACAACTTTGGAGACATGAACAAAAGAATTTACAACAAGCAGTGCTGAGGACTGTACAGCGCAATAGCCCTGATGGAATCTCAATTGCCCAAACAGAGGTTACATGCTCAGCTTTCACTGCACAGATGGCAGTGGCAGAGCATAGCACTTACCAAGCAATGATTTCTGAACTTGTAGTCCCACAGCTCAATGTCCAGTTTACCTCGGCCCTCATTGATCTCATCTGCATCAGACAAAGACCTTTTCAGATGTGTGCGCTATGCACTTGATTAACTAAAGCGCGTGCTCTGTGTGCTGTCTAAGTAGGATGCCAGTCAACGCGCTTGCTCAGCTGTTGGCGTTGAACACGAAAGTTTTGTGTTTCCGCAGCAGGAAGGATTGTGCACTAAGGCACGCAGCATATGGCAGGCACAGCAATCTGCAGTGTCCACTGCTTGACTGCAACGCTGCTTGTGACGGTTGACAAAAGCCTTGTAGAGCTGTGAAGCCGCCAATGCACTGAGGTTGTTGACCAGAAGACAAAGAGGAAAGGACAAGAGAAGAATACTCCACCCAAAAGAGTGGTTTCACTGTCTTAGACAACCCCAGGCGGCCGTAAATGATCAAAGTCAGCAAGGTTGAACAAGAAAGCACATGCGAGTGCGATTAGCCCTTTCAAGGTTACAGCTGGCACAATCACAGGAATCAAGATGTCCCAAGACTACACCTGATGCACTTTGTGCAAGGTGAGCAATGCATGCATGCATGGTTGTGCAGCGCGAGCTAAAACATCTCCCCAACGTAGAAGCATGTTTTCACTGTCCCCAGGCGTTTCTGAGTTTAGATTTCCACTGCAAAATGGACGTTTCTGAATTGAAAAGACGTTCCGGGATTGAAAAGAGCAATGGATGCATGCAGGCTTGTGCAGCATGAGCAATGGATGCATGCATGGTTGTGCAGGATAAGCAGTGGATGTACGCAGGGTTGAACAGCCAGTTGGCCCACCTGCCGCAAGAACAAACTCCAGAGTTTCATCAAAGGCCTGGTCATGGTTACGCCCCTTCACCATGTTGCTGTACTTCTTCTGGCTCCCCACCGTCACTTTGGCTGTCCTGCATGCCATGCCAAACATGTTGCTGACGCAGGGCTTTCACAATCGTACCAGCCTCTGGGACAGGGATAACGCCCCTGTCATGAGGCATGGGCTGCCCAATGGATTGCAAACAAGTAGCTATGGAGCCAGAAAAGTTCTTGGCACCACTGAGCCTCTGTCAGCTGAGCCTGTAGCTGCTCAACTGCAAGCAATTCTGACTAGGCTCACTGCAGTTGAGCAGCTACAGACAATTGCTTGCCACTCCACCCGGTGTTGACTAAGCTGCTGGAGATGCTGTTTGAACAATCGCTGCTGATGCTGTCACACAAAAGGCATGAACCTAATTCTCTTGCTCTGCTGTCTAGCACACAACAGGTGTTCAACTTTTCAACACAACATGCAGAGCCATGAGCAGCTGTTGCAGAGTGTTGAATTAACTGTGCGAAAAGAATCATGGAGCTTGTCCAAAATGCAATCAACAGGCATGCACACAGCCTGGTGTTGGACAGCACAGTGTCTGCAACAGCATCAAGCCTCACATGATGAAGAAGCATGCCGTTTTGACACAGTTCAATAGGAAGCTGAGCTGGAGCTCAATGACTCACAAAGTATGTGAGTTCTGAGATCTGAGCAGCATTGATGGCTTTGGTGAGGCACACTTCCCTGGTCCAGAGCACTGCAGCCTCCACTGAAGTAGTGACTGACAGCAACAACGAGACAGTGACAGACAGACGAAACGGAAAAACAGACAGTGATAGACAGTAACATCGCACTCACAGTCTGGTTGCCAGGAAGCCGCCTTTGTATTTGGGCTTCTCAGCGACATCAATGGCCTTGATGAGGTGCACGTACAGCACCCCGCCCTTCAGGACTTTGATGGCTTCTGAGTCGTTGGGGTCCACCTGATGACTGGACTGCCGCCCAGGCCTTCTGGCCCCTTCTATTGCTGCTCTCAGCTCTTCACTGCCGAAAGCGTGGTACGTCAGCTGCAGCATTACAGTTGTTGCTCAACACATGCGTGTACACAGTTGTTGTGCTGTCTGGACAAGAGCTCAAAGGTGTCGTGCTCTTTATGGCTGCCACAGCATCGGCCCTTGGCTGAGCGCACATGAACATGGTCAGACACAATGAGCAACACTATGAGCAATATGGTTGTACACATGGTAGACCACATGCTTGTACATAGTTGTTGTGCTGTGTGGACAAGATGTCAAAGCTGTCGTGAAGTGCTTGACATGGCGGCTGAACTGCCAAAGATGTGTGCGGCTGTGGCCCCTTGCTGAGCATACCCAAACAGGGCATGTCCTGCTAGCATCCTAGCTCAGAAGACAATGCAACAAAGCATTGCAGAGGCAGCATGAGGGGCATGCTTGACTGAGGTGGGGTTGTTTGCTGTAGATTACAACCTAGTTAGTTGGCTGAAGATGGAAAATCCTCCTCCTCCTCCTCTGGAATGGCCACAAGGAGGCAAGCAATGTGCAACCGACAGGTGAGCAGTACGGCCTGCTTTCACGCATGTCATGCTGGCAACAACTGCAGCTTCTGTGCATGATGCCAGGCACCTTAAATGCAGCTGCAGCTTGCTGGTGCAGGGCCATTCAGTGACACTCAAGTCGTCTCACCTTCATATGGACCTTGCAAGGTTTATTGATCCCCAGTTGACTGCCAATCTGTTCCAGCCTGTTGGCGCCTTCCTGCCGCAAGCCCTGAGCTATGGACTGCCGCCTCAAATTGTCCGGAGGTCTGTGCGTCTCTCTCTCTCGCCTGGGTGTCACCCCAAAGGGGGTTTTGGGTGAAGCCTGGTAGTCTTGTTCTCCTGGTTGGGGACTCATGCGCCCCCAGCGTACTTTTCCCACTGCGCAGCATGACAAGCTTTTCTGTCCATTGCACATGGCGTTGCTCCATCACATCTGCATGATTGCTGCCTTGCATTGGCTGGCAATCTTATATTGTCGCTGATCATGTATGGCTGATAAAATACAGCACAAAAACAGCCAGAGACTTGACAAACAGTAACCCCAGACTACACACAGGCGAACGACAATCAGCTCACAGAAACATGCTTGATAGCATGAGTCTGTCATGTGCAAAGCAACTGCTGTCTCTGTTTGCCAAGCAAAAGAAAAAGTAGCAGAGCAGTTGAACATCCCACGCAACATGTGTATGCAAGGAAGGGATGTCATTCACCATGTGACGCATGGCCATCAGCTTCATATCGGCTCTGCCTTGCATGCATGGGCCTGAAAGCATCTCTGCCAGGTTCCTGGTGCATCCCCTCATCTTGTAAGTCAGCATCCCTGTCATCCTGATCCATCCCATCATGCTGGAAGGCGCGGCCAGTCAGTTGTGCATCATGCCCAGCAGGCGAGCCCACCACAGCAGGATCTGAATTCCTTCGCTTGCGGTGCCGCTGTCTGGGCTCTCCTTGAAAGCTGCTGCTCGTTTTTGGCTTCTCATCTAGGTTTTCATGAAACTCGCTGTGATTCCGTATGTGCTTCTTGTGGTCAGAAGGTTCTAGCTCCACCCACATGTCTGTTTCTTGGCCAGGCACTAGATCAGCAATCGCCACTTTGAACCTGCATGACACAAGGCTTTCAGATCTTGATGACATCACTGCACAAGGCATGTCAGCAGCACAAACCTTGGTGCCGCATCTGAATGCTTATAGGCCAGGTTCGCAATCAGCGACGAGCGTGTGGAGCTGCACAGCAGCAGCAGGAATTCCATCAACATTCGTTCATGCTCGCGTCAAGCAGGTTTGCCCATGCCTTGGTCTGACCCCAGCTCAAAATAATAGACACGGAGCTTATACAGGGAAGCAGCAACAGAAGGTAATTTGGGGGTCCAGGCTTTTGACATTTAGAAGATATACCTGCCGATCTCGTCACTAGCAGAGAGCCTGTCCCAGTCCTTGAGCTCTC
>JAABUY010005166.1_pt1 | contig 13280 bp, 10 predicted proteins | sample 5560271 | NCBI WGS metagenome assembly JAABUY01 (sample SAMN10711886, study PRJNA513374) | rock metagenome | isolation source: Antarctica rocks | place: Antarctica: Victoria Land, University Valley
GGATCGACAAGCCGTTCCAGGTCACTCAGAAGCGTCGGGTCGGTCTGCGTCAAAGGTTTGCGTCCGGCACCTTTGCGCCGGATGCCGCCGAGAGCCGAGTCCGGCGCATCGCCACGCAGTGTCCCGCAATCCATACCCGATCGTGCTGCGTGCGATCCCCGTCGCCTCAGACACCGCCGCGATCCCGCCCCAGCCTGCTGTGAGCGCTTCCGCCGCTGCAAAGCGGCGGCGACCTCGCTCGTCCAGTACAGGACTGACCGCTTCATAGCGGAGCTTGATGGCGGCGATGTCGATCACCCAACCTATCTACAAAGCAACGCCAGTTTTGGGAATCCCCCATAAATGGCGCCTCGTCGATTCAGAAATTCGTCGACGCTTCCTAAGGTCTCGCGGCCGCGGGTGTTCCACCGAAGCAACAGTTTGACTCTAACGGCGCGGACCGGGGGACGGGCGGGCCGAAATGTGAAACAAAGCCACGTTTCGGCCATCCTGGGCCGCATCTTGCCGCGCTGCGGCAAGCCGATACGGCGCTGCACCTTTGCCGGAAAGAACCGAGAAACCGCGCTTTATGTCACTTGCCGCCCATGTCGCCGATGCCGTCGCTCGGCCCGTCAAACCCGATGCAACCGGCCTCGATGCCGCCATCGCGCGCGCCACCTCGGCACTGCTGGGTGAGCAGCGCGCAGACGGCCATTTCGCCTTCGATCTCGAAGCCGATGCCGCCATCCCGTCCGAATATATCCTGGTCAAGCACTTTCTCGGGCAGCCGGATCCCGAGATGGAACGCCGCACCGCCAACTACCTTCGGCGCATTCAGGAGCCGCATGGCGGCTGGCCCATGCTGGCCAGGGGCGGCCTCAACATGTCGGCCAGCGTGAAGGCCTATTTCGCCCTCAAGATCGCCGGCGACCCCGTCGATGCGCCGCACATGAAGAGGGCGCGGGAAGCCATCCTGGCCCATGGCGGTGCCGCCGGCATCAACATCTTCACCCGCACCACCCTGGCGTTCTTCGGCATCGTGCCGTGGCGCGCCGTGCCGGTCATGCCGGTCGAACTGATGCACGCGCCACGATGGTTCCCGATCACCATCTGGCGCCTGTCCTACTGGGCGCGCGACACGCTGGTGCCGCTCCTGGTGCTGATGGCCAAGCGGCCCCGGGCCGCCAACCCGCGCAACATCGGCATCGACGAACTCTTTCTCGTGCCGCCGCACGCGATGAAGCGCTGGCCCAAGACCGCCAACCAGGTGGGGTTCTGGGGCAAGTTCTTCATCGGGCTCGATCATGTGCTGCGCATCGTCGAACCGCTGTTCCCGGCGAAGAGCCGGCAATCGGCGATCGACAAGGCCGTGGAGTTCTGTCGCGAGCGTCTGAACGGCGACGACGGGCTCGGCGCCATCTATCCCTCCATCGCCAATACCGTGTTGATGTTCCACGTGCTCGGGGTTCCGGAAGACCACCCGGACATGATCACGGCCAAGGCGGCATTGGAAAAGCTCGTCGCGCAGAACGGCGAGGAGGCGTTCTGCCAGCCCTGCCTGTCCCCCGTGTGGGACACGGTTCTGACCACCCATGCCCTGCTCGAAGCCATGCCCGACGACACGGCGCGGGCCGAACAGGCGCTCGACTGGATGAAGCCGCTTCAGGTACTCGATTTCAAGGGCGACTGGGCCGTCCAGCGGCCCGATCTCAGGCCAGGCGGCTGGGCCTTCCAGTACAAGAACGACCATTACGTCGACCTCGACGATACCGCCGTGGTGGTCATGGCCATGGACCGGGCCCGCAACAAAACGGGAACGCGACGCTTCGACGAGGCGATCGATCGGGCTGTGGAATGGGTGCTCGGCATGCAGAGCACCAACGGCGGCTGGGCTGCCTTCGACGTGGACAATACGGCATATTACCTCAACCACATCCCGTTCGCGGACCACGGTGCCCTGCTCGACCCGCCCACGGCCGACGTCACGGCGCGCTGCCTGTCGATGCTGGGCCAACTCGGCGAGACGGTCGAGACCAGCGCGGCCGTACGGCGCGGCGTCGACTACCTCTTGGCCGAGCAGCACCCCGAGGGCAGTTGGTTCGGCCGTTGGGGCATCAACTACATCTACGGGACATGGTCGGTGCTGTGCTGCTTCAATGCGGTCGGGCTCGACGCCACCCACCCGACGGTGCGACGTGCCCTCGACTGGCTTCTCCGTATCCAGAACCCGGACGGCGGCTGGGGCGAGGACGACGCCGGCTATGCGCTCGACTACGTGGCCTATCGACCCTCTGCCAGTACGGCGTCGCAGACCGCCTGGGCCGTGATCGGCTTGATGGCGGCCGGCGAGGTCTCGCATCCGGCGGTCAGACGCGGCATCGCCTATCTCGAAGCGCACCAGGGCCACGACGGGCTCTGGGACGAGCCGCGCTACACCGGCACGGGCTTTCCGCGCGTGTTCTACCTGCGCTATCTCGGCTATTCCAAGTTCTTCCCGCTCTGGGCGCTGGCGCGCTACCGCAACCTCAAGCAGGGCAATACCGTGACCGTCCTCCACGGCATGTAGGACCGGACCGGCGCGCGGGAGGCAACCTCGGCGTATGGGTTCGGCGCGGCAAACCGGGGGAACGAGCATCCGGCTTGAGGCCTGACCCCGCGACGCTCAGTCTTGCTTCCGCCGCAAAGAACCCCAAGGTGATGTGCAACTGAGGCTTGGCGTCCGACGGTCGATGGCCGGGATGCCGCCCCGAGAAGGACTCATCTTGAAAACTGTCCGTTGGGACCCCGCCAGCCGGGGCGATTCCTATGCCTATTACGCCGAGTTGAGGCGGCATTCGCCGGTGATCCGGGCCCGGATCCCGACCCGCGGGACCGGGTGGGTGGTGACGCGATACGACGACGTGCTGAAGGCCCACAAGGATCCGCGCTTCTCGACGGACCCCCGCAACGCCAAGCGCACGCCGCTGTTCGGCTTCGGTGGACCCTATGCGCCGAAGCTCATCAAGCTCGTCGGCGCTTCCATGGTCAGCGTCGACGATCCGGCCCACGCGCGCCTGCGCCGGCTCGTGTCGAAGGTGTTCACGCCCCGCTCGGTCGCCGATATGGCGCCCTGGGTCGAGGGCACGGTCGAGACCCTGCTCGACGACGCGGCGCGCCGGGGCACGGTCGACCTCATGGACAGTTTCGCGCTGCCCCTGCCTCTCAGGGTGATCTCCGAGATGCTCGGCATCCCGGAGGACCGGAGGCTGGCCTTCCACGACCAGGTCGTGCGGCTGATCGAGGTCAATGACCAACCGGTGCGGCGCGCCATCCGCTGGTTGCCCGCCATGCCCAAGCTGCTGCGCTTCTTCGAGGACCTCATCGAACTCAAGCGCCGCGCGCCCGACGACAAGCTGATCACGCGGCTCATCACGGTCGAGGAAGAGGGCGACCATCTCAGCCGCGACGAGCTGATCGGGATGATCTTCCTCCTGCTGTTCGCCGGTCACGAGACCTCGGTCAACCTGATCGGCAACGGCCTCATGGCGCTGATCGACCATCCGGCCCAGATGGCGATGCTGCGCGAGCGGCCCGAGTTGATGGACGGCGCGGTCGAGGAGTTCCTGCGTTACACCAACCCTGTCGAGCACGGCACGCCGCGCTTCGCGCTGGAGGACGTCGAGATCGCCGGCACGAGGGTGCGCAAGGGCGAGATGGTGATCCTGCTTCTGGCCGCGGCCAATCGGGACGAGAGCGTGTTCTCCGAGCCGGACCGCTTCGACATCCTGCGCACCGACGACAGCCGCCATCTGGCGCTGGGCTTCGGGCTCCATTACTGCCTCGGCAGCGCGCTGGCGCGCCTCGAAACCAAGATCGCCCTCACGGCGCTGCTGCGCCGGTTCCCGGACCTCGCGCTCGGCGTGCCGCGCGAGGCGGTCCGCTGGCGCCAGGCGACGGGGCTCCGCGGTGTGATGGCCCTACCGGTCCGTCTCGGCGAGGACGCCGCGACGGGCGACGCGGCCTTTCGCGGAGGGTCCTGCCTCGTGACGCCCCTGGTGGCGCCCGCCATGGGCAGTCTCGTGGGCGCCCACGGCGCCGAGCCGCTCAGCCAAACCCTGCCAGCAGATCCGACGCCAGGCTCAGCCGCTGGTGCGACGTGCCCGATGGCTGGGCATAGATCAGCCGAGCCCCTTTCAGGGTCAGTCGATCCCGGAGCCCCGGCGACGCTCGACCCACGAGATGGGCCGCGGCGACGTTCGGCCTGAGGTCGAGCGCGATGGCCTTCGGGCCGGCGTCGACCCGGGCCACGCCGAGCGCGCGGCACAGCGCCCTCAGCCGTGCCAGCGTCAGTAGATCCTGCACCTCGGGCGGAGGCGGGCCGAACCGGTCGTCGATTTCCTCCGACAGCGATTCGGCCTCGTGGGCCTCCGACACGCGCGCCAGCCGGGCATAGATGTTGAGCCGCATCTCGGGCTCGGGGACATAGTCGGACGGCAGCGAACCGCCCGGTCGATGCGGATCTCGGGCGACCAATCCTCCACAGCCTCGCCGCGGGCCGCGCGGATCGCCAGGCCGAGAAGATGCTGGTAAAGCCCGAGGCCGATCAGCCGCAGATGGCCGGCCTGTTCCTTGCCCACGAGGTCGCCGGCCCCGCGCAGGTCGAGGTCGCGTCCGGCCAGCGCCATGCCGCTGCCCAGCCTGTCGAAGGCCGCGAGAGTCTCGAGACGCCGCGTGGCCGTCTCGCCGGCCGCAGCCACTGCCTCCGTCATCAGGTAGCACAAGCCCTGAAGCCGGCTCCGTCCGACTCGCCCGCGCAGCTGGTGGAGTTGCGACATGCCGAAGCGTTCGGCGCCGCACACCACCATCGTGTTGGCGCGCGGCACGTCGAGCCCGCTCTCGACGATGCTGGTCGCCACCACGACCTCGTCGGGCGTCATGCGGCCGTGGGCCGACAGGATCTTCAGGTCGGGGCAGACCTCGGCCAGGCAGGCCGCCATGCGGTCGAGCCCCTCGATACGCGGCACTACGACGAAGCTCTGCCCGCCGCGCGCGGTCTCGCGCCTCAGTGCCGCCTGCACCGTGGCGAGGTCGAAAGGCGCCACCAAGGTGCGGATGGGGCGCCGCCGCGCCGGCGGCGTCGCGATGACGCTGAGGTCCTGCAGGCCCACGAGCGCGCTCTGCAGCGTGCGCTCGGCAGCCGAAAGCCTCGAGACGGGCCTTGAGGGCATCGGGCCGGATCTCGTCGCCGACCGCGACCTTCGAGCACCTGGGCCGCGGCCTCGGCGGGCGGCTGGCGCTGGACCAGGGCCTCCAGGGTCGTGACCAGCACGGTGCCTGCGCCCGATCCCCCGGCCGTGTGGGCATCGAGCCGCCGCAACGCCGCCATCTGCTGGCCCAAAATGCCGGGCGACGGGGAGGCGCGGTCATAGGGCAGGCAGTCCCAGGCCGGCAGGAACGCCACCGTGGCGCCGGGCGCCAGTTCGGCCAGAAGAGGAGCCAGACTTTCGGCCCGATGGTCGCCGGAGGCGACGTAGATCAGGGCTTCACCCTCGGCCAGGAAAGGCAGGAGCCTGACGGCCGCCAGGGCTACGGGACCACTCGACATCGGACAACCCTTACGCTACGCGCCGGCCGGGCCGTGCCCGGTGGACTCGCCAACGCGAGTACGCGTGTAGGGTTCGTGATTCGTCGATGACGGGACGGCGTGTCGCAGGGCCGCTGTGGAAGGGTTAGCACCCTATCGATGCGGTGATCTTCAGTGCAGGCTAACCGTCAGCAGTCGGTTCTCCGACGCGTTGGCCAGTGCCGCGTCCTTGCTGTCGGTGAGCAGGATCGGGACGCCGTCGGCCCCCAGCAGCATGAACAGGTCGAGCCCCGGCTGAATGGCAGGTGCCTGGGGGAACAGGACCGCGACCTCGTCGGACCGGATCGTCTTCACATAAGCGATGTCCCCCTGGCCCAGATGGGCGAATTCATCGGCCGACAGGGGCGACTCGGCTTTCGACTCTGACATGATGGTTCCCACTCCATGCGGCCCTTCCAGGCTCCGCGAACCGGCGGGGGCTTACGCCTGCCGCGCCCCGACGACGATCGTCCGGCTGACCCGGTCGGGCGCCTGCGCCGCGAGGTCGATCGGCAGAAAGGCCCGCCCACATGCGCCGGATAGCGATATGGCCCCACGAAACGACGGGTCTCGCCGTCGCGGCTCCGTTCGCCGGTGATGCAAAGCTGGTCGCCCGCGACGGTGATTTCAAGTTGATGCGGGGCGAAGCCGGCCACCGCGAGGACGAGCCGCAGGTGTCGCGGCTCTCCACCGCATGCCGGACGCCTTCAAGGTTGAGGGCGGATAGGGGTCGGCCGACCCCGACGACCCGGCGCGGTCTCGTCCGAGGCCGTCGAGGTCGAGGATGGATGTCGCCCCGATCCCGGGCCGTGCATGATCAAGATTCTCGGCGGTCGCGCGGCCCCGCCGCCGCGGGGCGGCTTTGGAGGGACGAGGGGGCCGAGGCTCGAAACATCGGAGTCGTCCCGCGCCCGCCCTTCGCATGTCACGGCATCTCATAGCATGGTGGGCAGCACGCGGTCGGGCGGCCGGTGGCCGTCCACGAAGGCGCGGATGTTGACCAGCACCCGTTCGCCCATCTCGATCCGCCCCTCCCGGGTGGCCGAACCCATGTGGGGCAGCAGGGTCACCTTGCCGGCCTTGGCGAGGCGGACCAGCTTGTTGGACACGGCGGGCTCGTGCTCGAAGACGTCGAGCCCGGCGCCGGCGATTTCGTCGGCTTCCAGCATCCTGGTGAGCGCCCCTTCGTCGATGATCTCGCCGCGCGCCGTGTTGACCAGGATGGCATGCGGACGCAGCAGCTTCAGGCGGCGCGCCGACAGCAGGTGGTAGGTCGCCGGTGTGTGGGGGCAGTTGACCGACACGATATCGGTGCGGGCCAGCATCTGGTCGAGCGAGTCCCAATAGGTCGCCTCGAGCCCCTCCTCGATGTCGGCCGCGAGGCGCCGGCGATTGTGATAGTGGATCGAGAGGCCGAAACTCCCGGCGCGCCGCGCCAGGGCTTGGCCGATCCGCCCCATGCCGACGATGCCGAGCCGCTTGCCCGCGATCCGGCTGCCCAGCATGAAAGTAGGAGCCCAGCCGTTCCATTCGCCGGCCGGGATCACGTTCGCGCCCGCCACGATCCGGCGCGCCACCGCCAGGATCAGCGCCATGGTCATGTCGGCGGTGTCCTCGGTGAGGACCCCGGGCGTGTTGCTCACCACGATGCCGCGCCGGTGTGCGGCGTCGACATCGATGTTGTCGACGCCCGTGCCGAAATTGGCGATGAGCTTCAACCGCGGGCCTGCCGCCTCGATCAGGCTCGCGTCGACCCGGTCCGTGACGGTGGGGACCAGGATCTCGGCCTCGCCCATGGCGGCCGCCAGGGCGGCAGGCCCCATGACCTCGTCCTCGATGTTGAGGCGGGCATCGAAGAGCTCCCGCATGCGCGTCTCGATGCGTTCCGGCAGCTTGCGCGTCACGACGACGAAGGGCTTCTTGGCCATGGCTGTTGTGGTTCCATTCTCCATCCCGGCGCGACCCCCGCGGGGGAAGCCGGCCGCGCCCGCCGGGGCCTCATCGCTGGGTCGGGGCCTCGCGGTTTCACGCCGCCTTAACCCTGTCGGCGCCAGATGCTAACGCATCTCGGCCTTCGCCACGACGAGAATCGGGTGCGGTGCCAGGGCAACCGGGTGAACGCAATGCTGGACGGTGCGGTCGATCATGGCGGAGTTGGAGAGCGGTCATTGCGAGCGGAGCGAAGCAACCCAGCCTCCACGACGGTCGATCTGGGTCGCTTCGCTGCGCTCGCGATGACGGGAAGGGGTAGAGGCATGCGGCAGCTTCGGGCGTTCCGCCGAGTCGGTGCGGTCTTGGCCACCGCCGCGCTGCTGCTGTCCGGCTTCGGCCGCGCAGGCGCCGCGGTCGTCGACCCGAAGGGTCCCATGACGGGCCTGCCGGTGCCGCGCTACGTCAGCCTGAAATCCGATCGCGTCAACCTGCGCGAAGGCCCCTCGAAGGACCACCGCACGTCCTGGATCTTCGAGCGTGCCGGCCTGCCGGTCGAGATCACGGCGGAATTCGATACCTGGCGCAAGATCCGCGACTCGGAAGGGTCCGAAGGCTGGGTGCTGCACTCGCTGCTGTCGGGCCGCCGCACCGCGCTGATCGCGCCCTGGAAGAAGGACCAGACCATGCCGCTCTACAGCCAGCCGCAGGCGGGGGCCAGCGTGGTGGCGAACCTGCAGTCCGGCGTGATCGGCAACGTCAAGCGCTGCGACGGCCAATGGTGCCGCATCTACGGCGACGGCTTCGACGGCTACGAGCAGCAGAGCAACCTGTGGGGGGTCTATCCGGGCGAGACCGTGGAGTGATGGCGGCCGGGACGGTGGGTCGGCCTGTCCTTCTCCCGCCGCCGGCGGGAGAAGGTGGCCCGACAACGTCGGGTCGGATGAGGGCGGACGCCGGAGGGCGATGGGCGTCCCCCAGCGGCCCTCATCCGGCGACTTTCGCGGCTTCGCCGCGACGCGCCACCTTGTCCCGTAAACGGGCGAAGGGCAATCACCCCAGCGGCCGCCGCGGCGGCGCCACCGGGTCCGTGTCGAGCAGGGCGAAGAGGACGTGGTCCTGCCAGCGGCCGGCGATCCTGAGATAGGCCCGGGCGTAGCCCTCCCGCTCGAATCCCACGCTCTCGAGCAACCGCATCGAGGCCTCGTTATTGGGCAGGCAGGCGGCCTCGAGGCGATGCAGCCGAAGCGACGCGAACACGAAGGTGGCGGCGGCCCGCACGGCCCGGCTCATGTAGCCGCGGCCCGCGAAGCCGTGACCCATCCAGTAGCCGAGCGTGGCGGTCTGGGCCACGCCGCGCCGGATCTGGCCCACCGTCAGGCCGCCCACGAGCCTGTCGTCGTCGCGGAACACCAGGAAGGGAAAAGCCTCGTCGCGCGACATCTCCTCGGCGTGGAGGCGGATGCGGCGGCGGAACGCGGCCCGGGTCAGATCGTCGGCCGGCCAGATCGGCTCCCACGCGGTCAGGAACTGGCGGCTGCGCTCGCGGAGGCTCGCCCAATCGTCGAAATCGCGCATCTCGGCCGGCCGGAGATAGACGCCATCACCGCGCACGAGGCTCGCGGCGTCGAAGGTCGGTCCCAGCCGGAACAGCGCCATGCCTCGATGTCCTCGCTAGAGCCTGCTCGCGCGCCCCAGCCGCGCCGCGACGCCGTCGGGTCCCGGCACCTTGCCGACCGGGCCGATGGCCGCCACCGTGGGGGTGGAGCGCAGCATGGCGGCACCGGCGGCCCGGGTGTCGGCCACCGTGATGGCGTCGATCTTCTCCAGAATTTCGGCGCTGTCGAGGGTGCGGCCATAGGCCAGATGCTGGCGGGCGATCTGCTCGGCCCGGGCGCTCGACGATTCCAGTGCCACCAGCATCGACACCTTGAGTTGCGCTTTGGCCCGATCGACCTCCGCGAGCGACAGGCTCGTCGTAGTCTCGGCCATGCAGTCGAGCGCCACAGGCACGAGTTCGGCCACGTTGTTCGACCCCGTCGCGGCATAGAAGCCGAACAGGCCCGTGTCGGCATAGGCCCAATCGAAGCTGTTGATCGTATAGGCGAGCCCGCGCTCTTCCCGCACCGTCTGGAACAGGCGTGACGACATGCCGCCGCCCACCGCATGCGAGAAGATATGGGCCGCGTAATGCACGGGATCGTGAAACGATGGCCCCTCGAAACCGATCACGATGTGGGCCTGCTCGAGCCTGCGCTTCAACCGAACGTCGCCGCCCCGATAGGTGGCGGGTGGCAGTTCCGGGCCCGGCTCGTTGCGAAAGCGCCCGAAGCGCCGCTCGGCTTCGGCCACGAAGGCGTCGTGGTCGACGGCACCGGCCGCCGCGATCACGGTGGCGTCGGCCCGGTAGCGCCGGTCGAGGAAGCCTTGCACGGACTCGCGGCTGAAAGCTTTCACCCCTCGCGGCGTGCCGAGGATCGGCCGGCCGATCGCCTGGCCCGGAAAGGCGTGCTCGGTGAAGAGCTCGAATACGAAGTCGTCGGGCATGTCCGCGACGGCGCCGATCTCCTGGAGCACCACCTCCTTCTCGCGCTCGACCTCCTGCGGATCGAACAGGCTGTCGGTCAGGATATCGGACAGGATGTCGAGCGCCAGCGGGGCGTCGCCGGGCAGGACGCGGGCGTAATAGGCGGTCTGCTCGGTCGAGGTGGCGGCGTTGATGTCGCCGCCCGCGCCCTCGATCTCCTCGGCGATGCGGCGAGCCGAGCGGCAGCGCGTGCCCTTGAACGCCATATGTTCGAGGAAGTGCGACAGCCCGTGTTCGGCCTCGGTCTCGTGACGCGAGCCGACACCGACCCACAGGCCCAGCGAGGTCGTCCTCAGGTGCGGGATCGCGTCCGTGACGATGCGCAGGCCCGAAGGCAGCGTGGTGATCCTGGTGTTCACGCCCGGATCTCGCCCTTCGCCGCCGCGCCGGACCGATGGCGGATGAAGCCTTCCACGGCCGCGGCGTCGTTGGGCAGCACCGTGAAGCGTTCCTCCCGACCGAGCAGATCGGCGAGATGGGCCGGCAGGGCAGGGCGACGGCCGGTCGCGCGCTCCACGGCGTCGGGGAACTTGGCCGGATGGGCAGTGCCGAGCGCGATGACGGGGGTCGAGGGGTCGCGCGCGAGGGTCCGCCGCGCCGCCGCGACCCCGACCGCCGTATGGGGGTCGAGCACCACGCCCGAGTCCCGGAACGTGCGCGCCATTTCGGCCTCGGTGCCGGCCTCGTCGACCCGCAAGGTGTCGAACTCGGCCCGGATCCGGTCCATGGCGCCGCCCGCGACTTCGAAGGACCCGGACTGCGCGAGGCTCGCCATCAGGCCGCGGACCGCGGCGGCGTCGCGCCCGTAGGCCTCGAAGAGCAGCCGCTCGAAGTTCGACGACACCTGGATGTCCATGGAGGGCGATTGCGTGGCCCGCACGCCCTGGACCTCGTAGCGGCCCGACTCCAGGCAGCGGGCCAGGATATCGTTGGCGTTGGTGGCGGCCACGAGCCGCTCGACCGGCAGACCCATGCGCTTGGCGATCCAGCCCGCCAGGATGTCGCCGAAATTGCCCGTCGGCACCGCGAACGACACCGCGCGATGGGGCGAGCCGAGCGCCACGGCTCCGGTGAAGAAATACACGATCTGGGCCAGGACCCTGGCCCAGTTGATGGAATTGACTCCCGACAGGTTCGTCTCGTCGCGAAAGGCGTGATGGTTGAACAGGGCCTTCACGATCGCCTGGCAGTCGTCGAACGTGCCTTCGAGCGCCACCACGTGGACGTTGGCGGCCGCGACTCCGGTCATCTGCCGGCGTTGGACCTCGCTCACGCGCCCGTGCGGGTACAGGATGACGACGTCGACGGAATCGAGGCCCTTGAAGGCCTCGATGGCGGCGGCACCGGTGTCGCCCGAGGTGGCGCCCACGACCGTGGTGCGCCGGCCGCGCCGGCCCAGCACCTCCTCCATCATGCGGCCGAGGAGCTGCATCGCCACGTCCTTGAAGGCGAGCGTGGGTCCGTGGAAGAGCTCGAGCAGGAACAGGTTGTCGCCGAGCTGGCTCAGCGGTACTACGGCGGGGTGACGGAAGCCGGCATAGGCGCCTTCCGTCATGCGGCGTAGGCTGCCGGGCGCGAAGCAATCGCCCGTGAAGGGAGCGATCAGCCCCTCGGCGACCTCGGCATAGCGGCGCCCCGCGAGGCCGGCAATGGTCGCGCGATCGAGCGTCGGGATGGCCTCGGGCAGGTAGAGGCCGCCGTCGCGGGCGAGCCCGGCCAGCAGCACCCCGTCGAAGCCGAGCACCGGAGCCGTCCCGCGCGTCGAAAGATAGTTCACGTCTGGTGTTCCCGGGCGGCCCATCGCTGCGGCCGGACAAAGCTGATCGACGGCCGGAAGTTCACCACATGTTTTCCGGGAGCCGTCAAGCTGCGCCGGCAGCACGCGAGTGGCTCTCGGCGACTTGAAACGACAGCCTCCTATGTGTACAAATGCGCACGTGAACAGCGTTGCCGTCATAGCCGCGATCGAAGCCGACGGGTGGGTCAGGGTCGGCCAGAAGGGCAGCCACGTCCAGTTCAAGCACCCCACGACAGCGGGGCGCGTGACGGTTCCTCATCCAAGACCTCATATCGCGGTCGGTACGCTACGCAGCATCGAAAAGCAGGCTGGCCTGAAGCTGAGGTGATCGCAATGCGCTACTACATCGGCCTGATCCACAAGGACGCAAACAGCGACTACGGGGTGTCGTTCCCCGATTTCCCCGGCTGCATTTCGGTCGGCAGGGACCTCGACGAGGCTCGCGCGATGGCCGAGGAGGTGCTGGCGTTCCACGTCGAAGGCATGATCGAGGATGGGGAGGCCATCCCTGAGCCCTCCGCCTTCGGAACCGTGATGGCCGATCGCGAGAACCGCGACGGCGTCGCGATGCTCGTCGCTTTGAAGGGAGCAGCCGTCAAGGCGGTTCGGGTCAACGTGACGATCCCCGAAGATGTCCTCGACCGGATCGATCGTTTTGCTACGGAGCGCGGGCTGAACAGATCCGGCTTCCTCACGCTCGCGGCTAAGAAGACGATGGATGCGGAGGGCTCCAAGGCCGCGCCGTGAGCCGGGCCGCGGCAGGGCGATTGGTGAAAGGTCCTTCCGGAGCCGTTCACACTGCGTCGCCTCCTCCACCACGCTGGCCGAGCAAGCTCGGCTTCGCGTGGTCCCCCTCCTCCGCAGGCGGAGGAGGATACGCGCCCGATACAGCGGCACATCCTCCTCTGCGGAGCGGAGGAGGGGGACCGCACGAGAGTGCGGTGGAGGAGGCGAGGCCGCCGCCAAAGCGTTCACCCGATTGCCCTGCCGGGCCGCAGCCCTACACGTTGCGGGCGGACGGCCGCGCGCCTATGGTATGTCCTTTCCCTCATGACTGCAGGAACGCGCCGGGCTCCGGCCGTCATCGGGCTTTCGGTCCGGCGAGGCAGCGCTCCCGCACTTCCCCGGCCGCCACGCGCTGACAAGCGCTTATGCGCTCCACCGAGCGCCAGGAGACGAGATGAGCGAAGCACCGTTGATGCCGAAGGCGACTGCCGTGTGGCTGGTCGAGAATACGTCGCTGACCTTCGATCAGGTGGCGGAGTTCTGCAAGCTGCACCCGCTGGAAGTGAAGGGCATCGCGGACGGCGAGGTCGCGACCGGCATCAAGGGGCACGACCCGATCAGTTCCGGTCAACTCGACCGCGAAGAGATCCAGTTGGGCG
>JAABUY010005167.1_pt1 | contig 13279 bp, 12 predicted proteins | sample 5560271 | NCBI WGS metagenome assembly JAABUY01 (sample SAMN10711886, study PRJNA513374) | rock metagenome | isolation source: Antarctica rocks | place: Antarctica: Victoria Land, University Valley
GCCCTGCGGCCGGCGCGAGGCCAGCCAGGACGCGGCGGTCACGCCGTCGAGCGGCGAGGCCGCCGTGGACGACACCACGACGCGCGCCGCGCCGCCGGCCGGCTGCGCGCGCGCAAGCCGGCCCGGCGCGCCCGCGCCCGCTGCGTTGCCCGCCACCAACGCGGCGGCCGCGCCGCCGCGCCCGCCGCCCGCCAGCAGCTCCAGCGCCGCCCCATCCTCCTCCTCCTCATCGACTAACACCTCCTCATCCTCGGCCGCCCACTCGCTGTCCGCATCCCCGCCGCCGGCGCCCAAACCCTCGGCAACACCCTCGTCCGCGCCCTCGCCCGCCGGCCCACGCGCCCGGCCGTCCCAGCCGGCGGCGGCGCGCGGCGGCGCAGTGGGCGCCGCCCACGCGCGGCCGGCCGCCGCCGCCGCCGCCGCCGCGGTGGCCTCCTCCTCCGCCTCGGGCGAGCGCGACGCGAGCGGCCCATAGTCGCGGTGCCGCCCGGCCTCGCCGCCGGGCGCGGCGGCGCCGTTCCTGCTGCCAGGCGCGCGCGCGGGGCTGGCCCGTCCCTCCCGCTGCGCCACCCGGCCGGGCGGGCTCCTGCCGACCTGCGCGCGCGCGGCGGGTGCTGTCGCGATCCGCCGGCCCTCACCCCTGACCCTATCTGCCCTCTGGCACGCCCCGCAGCGTTCGCGGTGCTATCCCGCAGACAGACCAGGTCGCTATCGGGCCGCCCGCCTGCCGCACGGGCGCGGGGCGCACCTGCGCGCGCTGCGCAAACGCAGGCTCCTCCTCCGCCGCCTCGCCGGCGCCGCCGCCCGCGCCCGCGCCGCCCGCATCGTCGTCGGACAGCTCGTCGGGCTCGTAGGGCGCGCCCCCCTCCTCCTCGCCTGCGTCGTCGCTGCGCGCGGCCGCCAGCCGCTCGTACCGCCGCCGCCAGGCGGCCACTGCGCGCGCGCGCAGGTCGCAGGGGTCGGCAACGGGACCGCCGCCGTGCTCAGGTGCATTGGCACAGCGCATTTGGGCCTGTGTACATGCGTACATGCTGGCGATGACAGCTTCAAGCGCTTGAGAGCCATGCGGGGAGCTGTCGCAGGCGCTGTTGGCTCGGCGCCAGCGCCGACCGCGCACAGCGCCTGGCCGATCGGCGGCACGAGCCGCCCGGACGCAGCCGCCACAGGCGCGGGGAGCAGGGGCCGGCGTAAGGCGCACTGTGCTGCTGCCGGTAGTCCTGCATCGTTGCGTCGGCGGCCGGCGTGGACTGCTGCTCCCACAGCTCCAGGGTCTGCTCCGGCGAGCCAAAGTTGGCCTCCAGCAGCACGCCGTCGTCGCCCTGCGCGTCCCCGCCGCAGCGGCCTCAGGTGCGGCGGCGGCGTCTCTGTCCAGGGCGCGCTGGCCTGTGACGCCCCGCACGGCGCTCCAGTGCGGCGTCGATGCTCACGTGGCGCAGAAATCCTAAGCGCCTGTCCCTATCGTGACACGCGCTGCAATGCCGTACTTGCCGTCCGCAGGGCTTGCAGGCGGGCCGGGCGGGCGCCCGTCCGGCGCCCGACACAACCGCGCCTGGCACACGACAGCCCGCAGCATAGGGTGACCCTGACCCTAACAAGCCAGCAGCGGCGCGTGCCCAGACGGGCCGCGCGTCTTCGTCGCGGTCCAGCACATCCGCATCGCCAAACACGTCGTCCACGTCGTCCTGGTCCAGCAGCACTGCGGCGTCCCCGGCCTCCTCGTCGCCCGGCCCGCCTTGGTCCCGGGCGTTCGTCGGCGGCGGGCGGCCGCCGATCTCGCTCGACGTGTCTGTCACGGGCTCTGCACGCCGCGCCGCCGCATGTGAGACTGGGACAGGGCGTGTGGCGCAAAGAGAGCCGCGCGCCCAGTCGCTGGCCGTGGGGCTCCCTGTCATCACGGCATGGCGCAACGGGTGATGCAGGGCTTCGAGACTTCTGCCATTTTGGCGCACACAAAGCATCCAGTCTTGCCGTACCCCGGCCCCCCCACCTGCGTGCTGGCGGCCATGCGTGTCGAACTTGTGCCATGTCCGCACCAACAGACACAAGCCCCCATCACAGTGCCGCTGCCTTCTTTGTGCGTGGCGCACCGACATCGGCGCCTTGTTCGCCGCCGCCGCCGGCCTCCCCGTCGCGCCCTGGCCGGCCGTCGCGGCGCGCCTCCGCCTGCAGCGCGGGCGCCAGGCGCAGCACCAGGTCCGGCTTGCGCAGCGCGGTGGCGCCCGCGGCCATGCCCCGGTCCGCCAGCTGCTGCATCAGCTGCGCCTGCGCGCCCGCGCGCCGGCCGTGAGCGCCCAGGCCTCCAGGCCGATGGCCCGTGCGCGGGTGCTGCGGCGTGCGCAGGGCCGCGCGGCTCCTGCAACGGAGGCAGCGCTGACCAGGCCCAGGAGGCAGCGCCGCTGGCACGACGCGGACGGCGCCGGCCTGCTGTGGGCAGCGGGGGCGCCTGCATGGCCGCTGCTGGGTTAAAAAGAAAACCAGAGCCCCGCGCGCGCCTTGGTGAGCTTCTGGAGGTCGTCGATGAGTGCGCTTGGCGGCGGCTCGGCCAATGCCTCAAGCTCGGCGACGCCGTCAGGACCACCACTGGATCGACGCTCTCCTGCTTCATTTGCGGCGAGCGGCGCGTCCCCCCCGTCGTCCTGCGCTCCGCATAAGCGCCCTCAGCACCGCCGCAATGGAGAGACCGCCGCGTATAGGGGCAGCCCTGCATGTTTCACAAACCTGTAACCGCGCGGCAAGACGGCGGCCAGGGGTGCCGCCCCGGGCAACGCGCCTGCTGCGGCGGGCGCTCCCGGGCCGCCAGCGCGCCGAGCAGGCGCTCGACGAGCTCCAGCTTTGTGCCCGACGCGTCCAGGCCCAGCTCGCGCAGCTCGCCCTCCAGCTCCGCCTGCCAAGCGCGCCACGTCCTTCCTCTCGGCAGTCTGTACCGAGGCGGTCACATATATCGGCTGGCGGCAGCACAGGCAAGCCCCTGGCTGCGTGGCTGCACGCCGCAGCACTGGGGCGAGGCTGCAGCGCGGAGTGTCTGCACTCCAGGGAGCGCAGACGGCAGGACAGCAGGCAAACGGGGGGCTCTGGCAGCCCCGTGCACGGCCGCTGGCGCCTTGGGCCCGACCTTGAGCCGCCTGGTGAGCGCCCTCCTGCTCGGCACCGTGGCGCCCGCTGCGGCCGCCGCGCGGCACCGCAGCTGCGCAGCGTGCAGGCGCGGCGGGCGCAGGCATTGCAGCGGCTTGCAGGGCGGTCTGCAGCCGACCAGCGCCATGAGTTCTACACAGTCGTCAAGCGCGGCACACCTGCAGACAAGCAGCGCAAATCACGGCGCTGCGCACCTTGCTGCCAGTGCATACAAGCCGCATTGATAGAGCATAGGTGCAAGTACGTGACACACTGCATAGTTGATGATTCGGCAGTTGATCAACGTGTCACTTGTGGGCATGTGCATGCATGCTATTGCAGGCTCGTTACTGCCAGGGCACTGTCAGTGCTACGACGAGGTGACCACATCAGCACCCACGCCAGCAGCCGCATAAATGTAGCACACCTTCAAGTGCGCTTGAGCTGATCCTCATGCACGAGCAGTGTATTCCGGTGTAGCATACTATGCGCTCAAGCGTGGCAGCGAAAGCAAGTGCATTGCGACCACTGCCTGTCGGATGAGAGTCGATTTGCATCTGTGCTCCCTGATCAGGCTTCATGAGCAGGGCAGCCCGGCTGTCTACCCCGGCCCACCCCACCCATGTGACCGTAATTGTACACTTCGGCTAGGGCAGGCTGTTTCTTTCTGTACGAGCGCGACAGAGCCGCCGGATACACGCTCCTCGCTGCCCTCCTGCATCCTGCACGCAGGTGGGCGCCTGCCTTGCTGCGGACCTGCCTGTGACAGCCTGTGTGGTCTCCTGCAGTGGGGGCTCTCATCTCACCAGTACTGGGTGTAACACACAAGGACCGTTGCCGTGTCAATGTGCTTGCCCCCATCTTGTAAGTTACTTGGATATGGTGCTGCTTGCCGCTGGGAACAACGCAATGATTCTGAAGCAGGCTGGCCGGCAAGACGGTGTGCGTTGCGCAGGCTACCAACAATGGCGCTTCTCAGCACACTGCCCTCAAGGCTCCTTGCTAGTCGCAGTGCCGGTGCGTATTACGTGGCCCACCCAGCAGTGACATAGTACAGCCATTTCCCTGCACCTTCAACCCGCCAGCCAGCTGTCTGTCTCGTTTCCGCCAGCACAGTAGGGCTCTCTCTGCAACACGCCTCTGAAATATATGTGTGAACAGGTGAGCGGTGCGCGCCGTGCACAATTGGCCGTGCACACAACGTTGGCGCTGCCAGCAGCGCCACGTGCGTGCGACGTCTCAGCAAGGCACCATCCGCCTGGCGACGCGCTGGTGCGCGTACCCGTGCTTGTGCTTGGTTGGGTGCGCGAGCTGCTCGGTGACGGGACAAGCCCCTGCTGCCCAGCTGAGTGGCGGGAACGATACTGCGCGTGCCTCTGGCACAACCCGCTCGCCTCTGCCGGCGTGCAGGGTCCACGCACCAGAGCGTCAGGGCCGCGGCGGTGGCCCCCGCCGAGGCTCCGCCGGCAGCGGGCACCGTTCGCATCCCTGGCGGCAAGGGCAAGGCAGTGCACGTGAAGAAGGGCGACACGATCAGGATCACCAACACCTTTGGCACGCAAGTGCGCGCGGTCCCTGCTCGACTTGCACTGAAGGCTGAGCTGGAAGCGGGGGGCGAGCCTCGTGTTCACTCGTCTGGCAGGAGGTCAGGAGGGAGCGGGTGGGAGAGACCTGCGCTCAATGCGTCCATGCATGTGACGGGCATCCAGCAAGCAGCCTTGCGCCACAAGACGCCGATGGCAGCTGTGAGGGGCGCGCGCACGGCGGCGGGCAGGTGGTCGACTTCTGGGCGTTCAGCACCGAGGAGGGCGAGTGGGGCCGCGAGATCATGTCCATGCACCACACGCGCAACGCGCTGCAGCGCATGACGCCCCAGGTGGGTGGCAGCGTGCTCTGGCCCGCCTTGCACTGTTCTGGCATGACGTGCCAGTGTGTTCTGGCCCGCCTGGCATGCGCGCCGGCATGCAGATTTCCTGCAGGCGCGCAACTGCATGGGAGCATGCTGCTGCCATGTGGGCGTCATCGCAGCGGTCGGCAGCGTCTGCAGCTATCGAGCAGGAACCCAGTCCCTGCGTGCCGAAGGCCAATGCCTTTGACGTGATGGACCGTGGTTGTCATTGAGGTCGCTTACATCCGTATAAGCACTGCACACCTTTATTTGTGGATGATAGGTGGGAGAGGGGCGGCGGCTCACAGCATGGGGCCGCCCGCGCGCGCAGGCAGGCGACATGCTCTACGCGGCCAGCATGGCGCCCATCATGCAACTCTGGAGGTCAGGTTGCGGGGCGGCGGCAGCTTAGAGCGTGGGCCCGCCCGCGCGCGCAGGCGGGCGACATGCTCTACACGGCCAGCATGGCGCCCATCATGGAGTTCTTGGAGGACAGCGGCCCAGGCGTGCACGACACCACTGCCGCCGCGTGCAGCTACGGCCTGTACGTGCTCCAGATCGGCGAGGCGCGCGCCCCCTCCCGGGGTGGCCGCGCCCGCGCCCGAGACGCTGTGCGCAGACAACCCTGGCTGCGAGCAGCCACTGTCGCCATGGGGAGCAAGGTGTCCCATGTGGCCCCGCACAGGCCTGCCTGTGACGGGCGGCGCTGGGCAACGTGCGGCGCAGACCAAAGCGCGCTGCGAAGGCCGCCGGAGTCGCGTATGTCCCAGCAGTGATCCAGCTCGCCGCGGCCGCACGCGCGGCGCCCGGCCTGCCCGCGCGCCCCGGCGCGCCGCGCCCACCAGGTACACCTAACCCTACCCACCGGGGCGCGCAGGAGGCTGCCAAGGAGCACGACAGCTGCACCAACAACCTGTACAACGCGCTGGCCGAGCTGGGCCTGGCGCTGGCGGAGGACCCGCGCACCGGCTACTACACGCCCGCGCCCTTCAACCTGTGGATGAACGTCACGCCCGAGCCCGACGCGAGCGGCTACTGCTGGGTCATGCCGCCCAGCGCGCAGAAGGCGGGCGACTTCACGGTGTTCCGCGCGCAGCGCGACTGCGTCGTCGCACTCTCCGCCTGCCCCTGGGACCTGGGCGCGATGAACGGCGAGGGCGGCGAGCCGCGCGACGTGGAGTTCCAGGTGTTTGCGGCCTAGGATCTAGCTAGGGACCGTGCAGAGGCGCGCACCGGCCGCGCGGGCTGCGGGAGTGGGCGGCTGCGCCGTCCGCCTTCCCGCAGGGCCTGGACGAGGCGGCGGCGAGGGCCGGACAGGGGGCGAGCGAGAGGACGGGGGGTTAGTGAGGGGCATGTGGTGGCATGAACACGGGCTCGCCTGAGGCGTGTGCAGGCGGCATGTGGGCGTCGCACACGTAGGATGCGCCGCGGCCTGCCCGCAGAACCTTGAGCGACCGTTTGTTTAAAGCAGGCACATGCCGCGCGTTGTAGACGTCTGCGAATGGAAAAGGCGCGCGCGGGTGTTCAGGGGCATGCGATGGGGAGCGAGTCACTGTGCGCTTCATAGTGCGAAGCTGCGCTGTCCACTCTGCAGCGCACCGGCTCTGCGGGCTGGCGGGCAGGCAGCACCTGGGCGAGCCCCAGGTGCTTGTGGCCTTGCAGCCTCAGCCTGCAGTGATGGGGACACAGAGCTCGTCCCGGCATGAGCCTGAATGTGCCAGGCCATGCTGTGTGGCTCATGCAGCTCGCCCGTCTGACAATGTTTTGGGTGCGGGCCTTTGTGCTTCGTAGGGAATGGCAGGCAAGGTAGGCCTAAAGGTGTTGCTGCTTTGCAGGTTGTGGGGCTTCATGTGCAGTGTTGATCGTTGTACTGAGCGCACAGGACAGGCTGGCTTGGTATCAAGTTTGTGGTGCAAAGTGCCAGGGTTGAGCTGCATGGATTTGCCATATGATGCCATGCAACGCCATGAAGTGCCATAGTGCCAGCACTGATCATTCACGTGCATGCGGGTTCGCAGGGCATGTCTCTGCGCAATGCTGCACAAATATGTGGGTTTTTGGAGTGACAAGTGCGTTGTAGAAGTGGTATTGGCCCTGCTGCACTCACGTCAAACATATGTTGTAGAGAGAGATGTGCCTAGTATGACAGATCATGAATGCAGAGCTCTGGTGTGTTGCAGCAAAGAGACCCATCTCCAGATTTCAGACCGATTTGCCCTCCTACAATCATGTGGACGCCGTGAGGACCTTCAGACATGGGGGTTGCAAGCTCCCCTGCTGATGGACAGATAGTGTGTCACATGAACTACTACAGGTGGTAGTTCTTGCAAGCAAATTTCCTGGACGGCCTACTTGTTCAGTGGTCCACATATTGCACACCACCTATGTGCACAAGGCATCGCTGTACGCTCAGCCTGGCGCCCTATACGTGCATAAGCATGCGTGACAGTACACGGGTACTTCCAAAAGTGCTCGAGCATGCCTCACACGCCATGCACTCTATGGCTGCCGAGCCACTGCATCTGGGCTGTAGCTTTTGTCAGTGCAAGCAGAGCAGGTACTGGCCGAACATGCAACACACTTCCCTACAAAAGTGCACTGTGTGTTTGTGATGACAGTGTTCTGCGCACTTGCATGATTACTCTTGCAGCCAGCCTTCAAGGGGTGTTTCACCGCTGGTGCGTTCCTCGTGTGGCAGCCTGTGGCATGCATGCCGCCCTGTAGGCGGCATGCATGAGCACTTCTTCTGTGCGGCTCTTGCGAACAGTCTCGTCAAGACCATGCTTATTCCCTACTTCAGGACAGCGTTGAGCTCAGTCACGGTGCCAGCAGTCGTCTACTCCTGGTTGTCTCCATCCATGCCGGCTTCTTGTGCGTTGCCTTCTGCGCAGAGCGTATTGCTCAGGCCAGTGGTGCTACAGGACATTATCAGCGGCCCCGACCGCCGCCGCCGCCGCTGCCACCGCCGCCGCCGCCACCGCCGCCGCTGCCACCACCGCTGTGGCCGCCGCCGCCGCCGCCGCCGCCGCCGCCGCGGTCGCCGCCGCCACCGCTGCCACCGCCGCCGCCGTGACCACCGCCGCCGTGACCGCCGCCGCCGTGGTCGCCGCCGCCATGGCCGCCGCCGCGGTCGCCGCCGCCGCGGTCGCCGCCGCCACCGCGGTCGCCGTCGCGCCAGCCGCCGCCGCCCTCTGCAGCGCCAGGGATAGTCAGCAAGTCAGCCTCTCGGCTTATGTCTCTGCAAAGGCGCAGAGAAGCCAACCAGCAGTGCCGCAGGGGCCAGGTTCTTGCAGACACAGCTACTGGGCAGTGCACTCACCGCGACGACGGCGCTGGTCGTCATCATACCTGCCGGCGGCAAGGCTGGCGTCAGCAGAGGGGGTGCGAAGCAGATCTGACACGAGCGTGCTTCGAGTTCTGCTCGTAGTCGCACAGATGCAGCTGGCCACCATGACAAGCTCACACCATCTCTTGTGGAGGAGGAGGGCCCTCACCGGCCGCGGTCCCGGCAGTCAAAGCCTGCGCACCCAATTCCACGCTTCAGTCGCTGCATGTCCCTGACCTGACAGAGCAGCGGCCAGGCTGAAAGGAGGGCGCACGGATGCCAAAGATGTCCCAGCAGTCGCCGTAGCCCCACTGCTTCAGGGCGCGGCTGGAGGCGTGCGCCGCAGGCGGCATGCCGACCAGCGCCGTGAGCAGTGCGATCGCAAAGGCAATGAACGCGGCGCGCATGGACGACGCCTGTGCATGGCGCGTCTGAGTAAGTGAGCACAGGACGAGGGGAGTCACATGCCATGTCTATGCTTGCAAGGCATGCCAACCGCCCTAGCAGCACTCCGCGCAGGGCTCGCACCATGGCGCTGGTGAGGCTCGTGAGTTGTTGAAGCTCTGAGCTGTTGGCAACGCCAAACGGTTTGTCAGTATCTAGCGAAGCGTCCCATGCAGAGTCTGCTCAAATGCACAACTCTCAATGGCCATGCAAGCCCTTCAGCCCCAGCAACGGCTTGGGCAGCGAGCAGGGGAGTCGCGGCTGCACTTCTTGTGCCAGCCTACCGCTGCGCCAGAAGTCTCTGGCAAGGCCGGTGCACATCTTGAAACATACTATTCAAACCACAGCAGCGTAACGACCTGCGAGTTCGAGGGGCGGCGCGCCTGTCTGCCTCTCGGGTGTTTGCGGCTTCCTTCGTAGTTCCGGAACGTCCTTTGGGCTTGTTTACCGTGAGCCAAAAAGCCTAGGCAGCCTGTGAGATTATTGAGGGGTTCTTTGCCAATGGTGCCATGCATGACCGGTTTTTACATGGCGAGTGCTTCATGTCTGCCTTCTAGTTCCAAGACATGCTTAACCAAATTGCGCAGTGGCTGGTTGAGCCCGTTGGCGCCCTTGACCGTGCGCACTCCATCCTGGTAAATGTACAGACGCCTAGACAACACAGCTGGCTGCGCACGAGCCATGCCTGGCCACCCTGTATCCAACACCGCACTGCAACCAGTGGCTGCTCGCTTCTATTGTGTCTCATATATATACTTGCAGTCTTCTCGTCATGCTGGCCATCGGCTCACCAGCTGCGTTCGTGTTCGGCAGAACAAAGCACCGCCGACGTGGCAGGGTGCGCCGCCGTGGGAAGGAGCTCGATCAGGCTGCGACCTGCAGCACGGCAGCGGCCGCCAGCATCGCGGCCGCCAAGTCCAGCGGCAGCCGCACCTCCTGCGCGCAAGGGCCGCGCAGCCTCAGCACTCCTCCCGCACGCCGCGCTGTGCCCTACGCATGCGACCCTCCTGCTGCACAGGAGCGGCGCCGCGCAAACCCTGCGCGCACAGGGCCTCGCCGATCCCAGCGCCCGCCCTGCCTCTGGGGGCCAGGGAATCAGCAGGGCCCTAACCTAACCATGTAGGGGGTGCCGTGCGCGCCTGCGGCACGCTGCGCTTGAAGGACGCCCAGGCCTGGGCGAGGCCCTGCGCGCCGGCCAGCACGGCCAGCCCCGGCGCGCCGTGGCGCCGAGTCACGTCGGCGAAGCGGCCCGGCGCGGCGCCGTTGGCCGAGAAGCGCTGCGCGTCCGGGCCCGGGACAGATGCGTCCGTCGCCGCGGCAACCCTGGCGCGGTCCACAGCATCAGGCATGCCGTCTTCGCGGCCACCAGCATACGCAGCCTGGCACATGAGTCAGTGTACCACGGCAATGCACGGCTGCCTTTCCACCGCAGCTTGGGCACAGACAGTGAGAGACTGTGAGTTACGCCACATGACGCAGCAGAAGCGCAGGCCTGAAAGGGCATGCCATGAGGAGCCTTCGCGTGCATGTGCCTGTCACTCAGGGCCATTGCTCCTGCCCGGCAAGGCCCATTGACGCGGCGAGCGAGCGCGCGCGAAGCGCCGCGGCGCACAGGATCGGGTGGGAGTGCAGCTCGCGCGCGCGGCTGCCGCCGCCGGCCCAGCGGTCGCCGGCGGCCGGGCGCTCCAGCAGCGCGAGCGCGCCGCCATCATCGCTGCCGCCGCCGCCGCCGCCGCCGCCAGCCAGCGCCGGCTGCGCCACCTGATACTCCTCCAGCTGCTCGCGCAGGTGCGCCACCTCGCCGTCGCGGTCCTGCGGCGCGCGCAGGCGCGCTCGGCAGTCGCACGAGGCGCGCGTACACCCCTGGAGGACATGCCGACGCCTGCGGATCGGCCGCTCTCCGTGACGCGCTCCTTCGCGGGCGAGCGTGACGACCTTGACGAGACTCTCCGCCTCCCCGCGTCGCCGCAGACTAGGTCTCTGGTGAACTCCACAACCCTTTCCTGACCCTATCCAGTCTTAATCCAACCCAATCCTGAACCTAACCACACACAGGCGCTCGCGCGCGCAAAGCGCGGGCGCGCGGGCGCACGGCCAGCGCGCGCTATTTAGCAGCGCTCATGCTCCGTGCGCAGCTGCCCTGCCCTATCCTGTCACAACCCTATTCCAACCCTATCTGCACACAGCCGCTCGCGCGCGGGCGCACCACCAGCAGGCGCTGCAGCATGGCGACGCGCTGCTGGAAGCGGCCGTGCTCCACGCGCAGCTGCCCGAGCGCGGCCTCGCTGGCCTCCAGCTCGGCCGCGCGGTTGCCCAGCGCGGCCAGCGCCGCCGCATCGGCCTGCCACGCGCAGCGCAGCGCGGCCATCTGCGCCGCCAGCTCCTCCAGGTTGGCGCTGCGCGCGTGGCGCGGCGGCGTCACCCGGGCGCCATTCGCGGCGCCGGCGCCGGCATGGCTGCACGTAAAATCAGTGCCTGTAACCGGCGGAGGGTGCAGCTGCACGAGCTGCAGCAGCCCACAGGCGACCCACCGCCGCACACCGAACACACAGCCTGGTATTGGTGCATGGCCGGCAATGTCACCGCCGTCCAAGGCAAGGACAGGCCTCGCTGGCTGCACCCGCTGGTAGAGGGACGGGGCGGGGCCGCGCACTGCTCGGCGTCGCGCGCGGCCTCGCCGGCAGCCAGCTGCGCGGACAGCGCGCCCAGCTGCGCGTCCATGCGGCCGCACTCAGCGCGCAGCGACACCACCTCGCCCGCCGCCGCCGCCGCGACCTGGCCCGCCGCCGCGCCCGCGGCGCCGCCCGCCGCCGCGCCAGCCACCTGCGCGCCCCGGCGCGCGTCAGCAGGGCTGGCACGGCGCGGCGCCATGTATGCGCACGGCCGGGCGAGGGCGCTGTCCGAGGGCGGTACCCTGCCAGCTCAGCGCCCTGGACCTATGGGCACCGCTGCTCGCGCGCCCGCCTCGTCAACCGCTGCCTGCTGGCGGCGCTGTGGGAGCCCGAGTGATGCTGCGTCGCCAGCTGGGCACCCCGCTGCGCAGCCCAGGTAGCCGTCACACAGCTGTCTCCGCCCACGGCACTGCGGCCTGGCAAGTCCCCATGCGGGCCATTTTCAGCGCTCCCCTTGTGGGGCACTGGTGAGCAAGTTTCCGGCAGTGGCGTGGCCAGGCTGGTACCGGGTGCAGGCTAGCAACTGGACGGCGGGCCTGTGGATGGGGCCAGCAAAGTCCAGGAGGCACTTGTGCGGCAAATTGCTAGTCTGGCCGGCACGCCGACGCTGCAGCAAGAGACTCTCGGCAAACATGCCAGCGTTCACAACATACTGCACTTTGTAAACCCGTCCTTCCTCCTGGGCGTTACCTCAGTGGCTGGCTCCGGCGCTTGCGCGCGCAGCTCCAGCACCCGCCCGATCAGAGCCTCCTTGGTGCCCGCTGTGTCCAGGCTCAGTGTGCGCATCTTTCCTTGCAGGTCAGCCTGCCCAAGATCGTATATCTTCAGCGCCAGAGCCTCGGAACCGGTTGGGCAGCATACTTGAACCAGTTCCCATCACAACACCCTAAAGCAAGCGCATGTGCCACACGCCTTGCTGAGCTTCCGCAAGGCCGTCTTGGTAGCCGTCAGCAAGTAGGATGACGCCTCAGACTGGGCTGAGCATGCTGTGGCAGTGCGCACGCGCAGGCGCGCAACCTGCGAGCAGGAAATTCGTTTCGTCCATTGACTTGCTAACACGAGTGCCTGTTGCAGCAGCGGTGCCTGTCGCAATGGTGCTATATGCTTCCATCGATCCAAGTCTATGCCTCGAAGGGGGTGCACCTGGGGGCGCCGCGCTGCTCGCAGAGCTGGCACAGCACCGCGCAGGCGCACTGCAACTACTCGTGGCGCGCAGACGCCCGCTGTCATCCTCTGATGCAGCAGCATTGCGGACGGGGCCAGTGTCAGAGGTCACCAGGGTCTGCAGCTGGAGGAAGAGCGGCGCAGGCCGCTGCCTTTCACCTCTGACACAAGGAAAGTCAGCGGTATCAGCTGTGGAGCCAAAAGCCCATTATATAGTCTGCCATCTGATGATGATGTCAGTCTATTTAACAATGGACTTGTATCACTTGTGAGTGAAGCCACATGGACACAAGAAACGTCTGTTGTGCGCATGCCTGCGCTTGGATTTAGTATGCCGTGCAGTCCACCTGAGCAAGAAGTCGATCACTTACGCAAATAGCACATAAGGTTGCGAGCACGAAGCAGGCGCGGACGGGGCGCTTAACATAGCTTGTTTCACCGCCACCCATCTGACAGCAGCGACCGCCCCATGGCAGCTACCACACAGGTTTCGCATTCTGGACCTGCAGCAAATGGCTACCAATACACGTGTCAATGCAAGTGCAAAGCCCAGGGAAAATGGGAAAAACTGTGCAACCTGCGCAACTTGGCGCCTGCAAGTGCTGTCACGCATAAGCTGGCGACCGGACAGAATGGCAGCACTTGCTGCGCAAGGCAGCATTACTGCGCAAGGCA
>JAABUY010005168.1_pt1 | contig 13277 bp, 21 predicted proteins | sample 5560271 | NCBI WGS metagenome assembly JAABUY01 (sample SAMN10711886, study PRJNA513374) | rock metagenome | isolation source: Antarctica rocks | place: Antarctica: Victoria Land, University Valley
CTCCGCGAGACCAAGTGCGCCCCTCTTTCTCCAGCTCGGTGCCTCTGTTACACTGCCAGCGCACAGGCATGCACATAGTTGCTACAGAAGGTGCCCCAACATTTTTGGTCAGCGCAGTCCCTGTCTGTCTGCTGCAAGCTAGGGACCTTCGTCGCCGTGCACTGCTGTGCGCTGAGAGGCTGCTGCAGGCGCGGGGAGGCCCGCGAGGTGCTGGCAAAGCTGCTGGGCGCGCCGGTGAAGACGTACGTCACGCGCTGCGCGCTCCTGGAGCTGAAGGCGCTCGGCGCTGAGTTTGCAGGTGCGGTTTGGGGTGAGCGCTGGGACTTGCTGGCGCAGCGTAGTCCGGGGCGCTCTGATAGCGCCGGCCCGCTAAGCTATTGAGCGCGGCTAGCTGCTTATTGTCAAGGCTTGGCTGCTCGAGCCGCTTGTGCAGGCGCGAGCAGCGGACAGGCTCCTGCTTGCCAGGCGAGGTGAAGCACAGGGCTGCACGCAGGCATTCTGGGGCCTACACGGACCCCGCAAGCGGCACTAGCAAACCCCTGTCAGGCTCACTTCGACGCTGCGTGCAGACACGCTGGGGGCGGCGCGCAAGGCGGGCCTGCACCTGAACTGCGGCCACGACGACAGCCCGCAGAGCGCCGCCGAGTGCCTGCAGAGCTGCGTCGGTGCGCCCGTGCAGAGGGCCAGGGCCTGCTACGCAAGCTTTCTGCAACATCCATGCGGCTTCGCTGGCTGCCCTGGTCATGTCAAGGCCTGGTGCAGCCATGGAGTTCGCAGACATTGCTCAGAAGCTAGAGGGCAAGCAGCCTGTGCCGGCTGCTGCGGGCTGAGCAAGCTGCCCACCAGGCCACCGGCGGTCGCCACAGCCGGCGCGCGCGCCGCGCAGGCGAGCGCAACGCGCAGCACTACTTTGTCGCGACGCAGGACCGCGGCCTGCGGTCGGCGCTGGGGCTGCGCCCAGGCGGCGCGTCCGTGTTTGTCTCCGTCAACGGCATGCACCTCGAGCCGCCCTCGGACGTGCAGAAGGCGCAGTCCGGCCAGGCGCGCCGCCCGCCCGCCGCGCTAACCCTAAACCTGTTCTACACACCTCGAGCCGGTTTCAGATGTGCAGAGGGCGCCGTCCGGCCAGGCGCGCTGCCCGCCTGTCGCGCCGCCTGGAGCGGGCCGCACGGGCGCCCGGCCTGTGTTGCACCAATGAACAGAGTCATGGGGATGCGAGTCCGGCTGCTGCGTTGCATAGTGGCCCCGCCTGGGCGGCGCGGGCGCCTTGCATGCGCTGCACTGCGACCTGTCTGCATACTGAGCGGGCAACGAGCAGCGGGCGGCCGCGCGCTGCGGCGCGCGCGCTGCGGGGCCCACACTCGCCGCCGACAATGCTGGGAAGGGCAGAGCTGGTGCCGCTAGGCTGCCAGAATCTCCCGTTCTCATCACCTCACCGCCTGGTCCGCCGACCCCACCTCGGTCTGCTGCGGCAGGCGGAGGCCGCGCACATGGCGGTGGGCAGCCACGAGCTGCAGGCGCCCGCGCTGCAGGGCCTGGCGCAGGCGCACCGCGCCGCCGCGCGCGTGAAGAGCCTGTTCAGGCGCAACGTGGCCAAGGGCCCCAACCCACTGGCAGTTAAGAAGAAGAAGAAGAGGAAACAGGAGCCGGGCGCGGCCGCGGCGGCCGCCGAGGCCGCGGGCAGCCCGGCGCAGCCCAAGCGCAAGCGCGCGCGCCGGCGGCGCGACGAAGCAGCGCCCGGCGCGCCTGCCGCGGGCGCTGACGCGTAGCGCGGCCATGCCTGTTACGGCGTGGCGTGCATGGCCAGGTGGCGTGTCGCCTTTTTGTCAAGCCGTGTCCCCGACCTGCTGGCTCTTGCGCATGCAGATGCCTGCGGCGTTGCAGGAAGAACTTATGCTGCCTAGCTGCTTTGCCCGCCAGTTATGGGGCGTAAGGGCAGTGGTGTCAGTGTGTAGGCGCCGGTGGCAGTGTGTTGGCGCCCGGAGGGCGCCAGCCCCCAGAGGTGCCTTGTTTTTCTGCAATGAGCAGCCCTAGATGGCTGATACAGGCTGTAACATGTATCACTACCAGCTGCACTGTTTGCCAACAAAACCAAGTGGGAGGGGGCAGTCTTACGCAAACACATTTGTTCACGACAAGTAGCCTACACATAGCCAGGCGAAATGGCAGACCACGCAGAAAGCACACGAGCGCCCGACACCGACGCGCCCGAAGCATCCACCAGCGCCCCGGGGTGGGTGCTGCCACCTAGCTAGCGAGCAGGTTACAGGTGGACCGGCTGTTAAGCGCTTGCCACGCACATAGTCGTTGGCAGCTGCAAGCCGCCCGGCATTGACGCACCATGCAACTGGTCACGTTCATGTGCAGCCTGACTTGTTACAGAGGGCCCTGTAAGGGGCCTGAGCGCAGAGGTGCTGGCAGGAGCGCCCACGCCGCACTGTGCCTGCGCTGCGCGCAGGCCGTCCGCGGATGAGAAGGTGGCGGCCTGCCTCAGCTTCGCGCAGGAGTGCATCGAGGAGGCGGAGCTGCGGAGCCTGTTCACCTCGGGCAAGCCCAGCATCGTGGCCTATGACGGCTTCGAGCCGTCGGGGCGGATGCACATTGCCCAGGCGCGCCGACCTCCGTGGCAGGCACCCCCCTCCACTGTCGCTGGCGCCCAGGAGAAGCGGGTGTGTGTAAGGCTGATCATATGAGCAATGCACGGAGGTGTCGTGTGAGGTGCTGCCCCGCTGGGGACATGCGGTGCATAGACCGGCTGCAATCCACATTGTACACTGAAGTGTACCGGCGCGGCAGGGCGTCATGAAGGCGATCAACGTAAATAAACTGCTGCGCTGCGGCGTCACCTTCAAGTTCTGGTGCGCGCGCCTTTCGAAACGCCCGCCGCCCTGTGCGCTCACCAGGGCACATACGGTCATACCTACATAACACCACCGTCCTTCAGCTGTGCCGCTTTATCACGACATCACATGTCGACCCGCAGGGTGGCCGACTGGTTTGCGCAGCTGAACGAGAAGATGGGCGGCGACCTGAAGAAGATCAAGGTGGTCGGCCAGTACATGATCGAGATCTGGAAGGCGTGCGGCATGGAGGGCATCGACAGCAACCAGGTGCCCGACCAGGCGCCGGCACGCCGCGCAGTGGGTCTGTGGCTCTGCAGGGCGCCCGCCGCAGGCTGGCAAGCGGGTGCATGGGAGCCGCCTTCCTGCTCAGGAGGCGCTAATGCTTGCAAGCGTTTTGTACTTTCGAGCCTACATGTGGCCCCGCAGGCACATAGTTGGTCATGCCATGGGGTGCACATGCTCTGTCAGGCATGTCAAGCTTGCCAGGGCTGTGCAAGCAGCGTGCAGCATGCATGCTGATGCTGCGCATGGACCTTTGTGTGCACTGCTGGCACCTTCTGCCTCAAATGACTTTGTGCCTGCAAGTGGCACCAATGGTGCTAGACGCGCGCCCTGCGCAGCGCTGACAGCCGACGACCTGCTGCGCGGCCCAAGCACGCGCATGCCCCAGGGAGGCCGCACCCGGCCGCGCAGCGGCAAGCGTGCGCCGCGTGCGCCGCGGCCGCAGGTGCAGTTCCTGTGGGCGAGCGAGGAGATCAACAAGTCGCCGGACGAGTACTGGACGCTCGTGATGGACGTCGCGCGCCGCAGCACGCTCGCGCGCGTGCGCCGCTGCAGCCAGATCATGGGCCGCGAGGACAGCGACGACCTGAGCGCCGCGCAGATCTTCTACCCCTGCATGCAGTGCGCCGACATCTTCTACCTCAAGGTCCGCGGCCGGGCGGCCCTGACCCTAATTCATCCACCCCTGCATGCAGTGCGCCGACATCCCAAAGGTCCGGCGCGCATGGGCCCTGGCGTCCGCAGAGCCTGAGGCGCGTTAGGCGCATCAGGCGCTTGCATGTATGCGGACCAGTGGCTGACAGCATGGGTGCTGTGGGTGCCCTGGCCTGCCCTGGCAGCAGCAGGGCCGCGTGTATGTGAGCGGACCTGAGTCTGGCAGCAAGGGTGCTGTGGGTGCATCAGCATCGAAAGCGCCCTGCTGCCGCCAGGGCAGACCGGGGCACCCACATCGCCCATGCCGCCAGCGTCAGGGCCGCATACATGCATGCGGCCGGGCGAAGCACCCATGCCGCCAGCTTCGGACACTTGCTCCTGCATGCGACCCTGTGTGTCTAGGGTATGGTGCAACGACCTGCACCGTCCGTACAAAGTAACCCTGCACGGTGTGAGCTGCACTTCTCCAGTGTACCTGCTCGTTGCGATCGCACGATAGTGTCAGCACATCGGAGCGCAGCCGAGCCGCCGCCCGTGCCAAGCGGGCGCTCGGTGGCGCCAGCAGACGCCAGGCAAGGCGAGGCTGCCACACCCGGCGCCAGCGGCGCTGCGCGCGCAGGCGGACATCTGCCAGCTGGGCCAGGACCAGCGCAAGGTAAACATGCTGGCGCGCGAGTACTGCACGGCGACCAAGCGCAAGTTCAAGCCGGTCATCCTTTCGCACGCCATGCTGCCCGGCCTGCTGCAGGCGCGGCATGCTTGGAGGGGAACAGCTGCGGGGCAGGATCCAGGCACAATGGCGCCTGGAGTGCGTGTTTTTCAGCTTGCGGGGTCGTCGCGCTGGGTGGAGGTGCGAGGGCTGGGTTGGCCACCCAAGCTGTGCTTGGGCCCCTCTACTCCCGACGCGCCAGCTCGCGGCCGGCGGCCAACATGCGTTATAAGAACCTTGCTCTCAGCCCTGTGTGCGAGCATGATTGCTATGTCCAAGGTCGGCTGTGCCCGCATCGGCCCTATCAGGTAGCCCTGCTCGAAAAGTGCGCAGAAGCCGTCGTTGCCGGTCATCTCGTCGTGGCGATGGCGCAAATCCGCCAGTAGAGGAAGTCCTGGCGATGCTGCGTGCCCTGACCGCCGGCTTGCTGCCAGGACTTCCCGATGGGGTACCCAGGCAGTGCGGCGGTCCTGGCAGCAGCTGCCCGGCCCGCTTGCTGCCGCAACTGTCCAGCCGGCTCGCTGCCAGGACTGTAGCACTGCCTGGGCGCCTGGTCGGGGAGCCCGACCACCTCTCCGGCCGTCAGGGCACCCATCGCGGCCAGAACAGCCTCTGCCAGGCGGACTGCGCCATTGCCACCTCGGGGTAGCCGGCGATGACGGCTCCTGCCTGCTCCTCGTGCAGGGCTACCTGATGGGGCCTGCTGCCCACCGATGGACGGAAGCGGAGCAGTGCAGAGTGAAAGGAGTGCATCAGCAGCATGAGTGCAATATTGCTCGTGTGCGTGCCCTGGCTAGCACGACTTGGGCGCCTGACGGTGCGGCGGCGGCGCACACAGGGCCAGGCGAAGATGTCGAAGAGCGACCCCAACTCGGCCATCTTCATGGAGGACTCCGAGGCGGAGGTGGCCACCAAGATCAAGAAGGCGTTCTGCCCGCCGCCGCCGTCGCCGCCGGCCGCGGCCGACGGCGGGGCGGCGGCGCCGGCCGAAGAGTGGCGGCCGCAGGACAACCCGTGCCTGGAGTACGTGCGCATGATCATCCTGCCGCGCTTCGGGCGCTTTGAGGTGTCCGGGAAGGAGGGCGCCCGGTCCGCCGCTTCGCAGCCCCGCCGCAGGGACCTTGACGCCGGGATGCCTCGGCAGGCTCAGTGGCAGCAGCAACAAACCTGCTGCATGTATTCGCACCGCAGTAGCGTGCCAGGGCCATAATCGAATCGTCAGGATGTGGCATGGACACAGTCGGGCCAGACTCACTCGCTTGCTGTCTTGCCAGCGGCAGCCGGCCGGCACGCTCCAAGCCGGCACGCCAGCCGTGCGCGCCCGCCCTCGCGAGGGCTGCAGAGGCCGCCAGGTGCAGCGCCGCGCGCGCCGCACGCCCTGCGCGGGGCGCATACGAGGGGAGGCTGAGTTGGCAACCCTAAGCATACCCGAACCTGCGCGCAGGGAGTACACCGCGTACGAGGAGGTGGCCGCGGACTACGGCAGCGGCGCGCTGCACCCGGGCGACCTCAAGCCCGCGCTCGCGCGCGCGCTGAACGCCATCCTGCAGCCCGTGCGCGACCACTTTGCGGGCGACGAGCGCGCGCGGAAGCTGCTCGCGCAGGCGCGCCCCTGCGCGCGCAGGAGGGTTAGGGTGGCCTCTCAGTGCAGCCTCTCCTGGAGGCAGCGGGCGTGGCAGCTCCTCTGCGCTCCAGGGAGCGTGTGCCGTGTGTCACTCGGTGCAGCTCTGCTTGGCCATTTGCATAGGAGCTGCCATGCGTGTACCATCGGTTTGATACCCAACAGGGTGTGCGCTGGCTTTCCTCCTTACCCTCATGAGCTGCGTGTGCATCGCCTGTTTGAGGAATGTAAAGCTGTACCATAAGCCAAAGCAATGCACCGTGCTGACTCGTGGTGTGGCGCTCACTCAGGTAAAGAGCTTCAAGACGACGAGGTGACGCCACCGTAAGCGGCCGTGACAGCTCTGTGTGCTCGTCGCTGTCGAGTTGACATCTCACGCCTGGTATCGAGCATGCCATGAGGTGTTCATTCCTAGGCTGTTTTGCGTTTCTTCGGTCTCTGTCATGATTGACACTGCTTCCATGTGAGCTCTACACACAAGAGACACACTGTCTTGTAGGCATGTTAAGTAGTGACACATACGGCAAGCTCCACACGGCTGGCAGCATAATAGACGCAGAAAGGCAGCATGCAGCGATGCCAAAGCAAGCTGAGCGGTTGTCACAAGGATCACTGGCGCCCAAGCGCTGAACATGGATCACAATTGTACAAGGCGCACACTGACCATCAACATTCATTCACTTGCAGGCTCCCGGCTTGCTGCTACATCAGCGGCGCCGGCCACTCTTGGCATCCCGCTCAAATATGCGCTCCGCCGCGTCAGTGCCTACAGACGGGCGCGCGTGTGCAAGGTGCTGCCCTATCACAGGATCAATAAGCATGTCTTCAACTGCAACAGAGAAGGCAGCCCCTAGCCTCAGGTCATGTATGAGCTTGGACAGAGGTACAGGCGGGGTGCGCAACGTCGCACCAGGATTGAGCGCGGCAGGTATGGCAAACGTCAGGACCACCGTCACCAGCAGCGCCGCCCCTATAACGATGCTGATCGGCGCGTCCACGCTTCCTGGCTTGGCAGCGTCCTCTGCTGCTGCCAGCAGCAAAGTGGTGGAACCAAGGTCCATGCTCAGTGCGCAGACTGGGGGGCGACGGATGCCAGTGCGCCGCGGCCCTGGTACAAAGGCCCTTGCACGCAGCAGAGGGGTCGGGCGCAGGCACTGAGCCTGCGCACAGGGCACAGCCTCTTTATGTGGCATAGGCTGGGAGCAGATCTGACTCAGCGGAGCTCTCGAGCCCAATGCTGGGCTGTGCAGACCCCCGCACACAGCCCCAGGTTGCCAGGTCAAAGCTGACGAGCTGAACCAAGGCGTGGACTCTCAGGAACCGAGCAATGCAGGAGTGCCATGCGCACCTGCATGATGCCCAGCTGCGGGCTTGTTACGCTGCGCTGCATGACGACTACTCTTGCAGTAAAATGGTTGTGCAGTGGGGTGCGTCGAGATCAACCAGTTTGTCGGCAGCGCTTCCAAAGTCTGAAGTCGAGTGCAGAATCCAATGACCTGCTAGGTTTCAGCTGCTTTCCATCAACAAGTTGCGACTACACACTTTGTACGAGTGGTGCGAAGAGCAGCCTGAAAAGAAACGCTCTTCGAGTGTCCTGGCACAATGCTTGCGCGTGGGCGAGCATGCACGCGGAGCCTGCCCGCGCTGCAGCAGTATGTTCGCGGCTTTACGGAGGTCTTGATGGAGACACGCCCGCTTGAGGCTTCGGAAGCGCCTAGTGACCGGCAGCGCGACGTGCGCCCGACTGCTAATGCAAGATGGCTCAGCCACAGTGTGCTATTGCTGCGTGCCTGGTGCCTGTGCTATTCACATATGTGTATTTAGGCCTCCTATGTTTGTGAAGCAGTATTGCTATGCAGTTTGAGCTCTGTTGACAGAACAGTGACGCTTGCTGAGCTGGAGTGCGCACTCGCCTTCCCTGCAAACCCAGTGCCCGTTCCGGGGCCTATACTTGCAATAACTAGCTCCAATACAAGATAGGAGGGGTCCCTGGGTGAAGGAGCAGCCTAAAACAGAGCGGTGCGCATGACCCGGGTGGCGTTTGCTGCTCGTTTGGGCCCGTGCACTTTCCTTGGGCTAAAGCGTGCAGCATGTGGGCCATATAACTTTAGGCCAGGCTGCAAAACGGCGGCTGGCGCCCTGCGGGGCGCTCACTGGCCCGTTTCAGGCGTTCCTACACTTGCTGGCCAGCTAAAAGTCCAGGAGGCAAGTAGTAACGCGGCACGGTGCGTTTGCAAGCCTGTGAGAGGGTCGCAGGTGCTGTGTGAGACTGCAGATGGCTGCAGATGCTGTGACATGGTCGCCCGGCGCGCAGTTCATGGAGCGGGAGCAGCGCTTTGGCGCGCACAACTACTCGCCCGTGCCGGTCGTGCTGGAGCGCGGCGAGGGCGTGTTCGTGTGGGACGTCGACGGGCGGCGCTACTATGACTTCCTGTCCGCCTACTCCGCGGTCAACCAGGGGCACTGCCACCCCAAGGCGCGCCCGCGCCCCGTCTCCGTTCTACACTTTCGCCACCGCCACCAGTGTCCAGTGAGGCTCCCCCTGCTGGCACTGGCAGCGTTCAATCACCACTTCCGTTACAAAATTGCCGTTCGGCTTGTGCTAGACACGCCCGCACCTCGCTCCACTTCGCTGATTCTGTTTGCATGGTGTGATATAGGGGCGTCTGGTGCGGCACTGTGTGTCGTGAAGGCATCCTGCAGAGCATCTTCACCTGAGGTTGAGCCTGGTGGTGAAAGTGATGCAATTAACAAGGCGGGCGCCGCTGAAATGTCTTTGCTGTGCTTGAAGTCTGCGCCATGCAGAATGTGATAAAAAGACGTGCAGCGCGACATGCAATCAATTTAAGCTGCTAAGTCCAAAGAGTTGCTCCTTGTTTGCTCATAAAGTGACGCACCTTGCATTTAAGCAAGGCTTGCAACATGCTGCGGCTCACTGAGTGCGCCTACCGCCCGCGCAGATCGTGAAGGCGCTGCTGGACCAGGTGCCGCGGCTGACGCTGACCTCGCGCGCGTTCTACAACGACGTGCTGGGCGAATACGAGGAGTTCACCACGCTGTTCGGCTTTGACAAGGCGCGCGCGGCCCTGGCGTGCGCATGGCGCGGCGGCGCGTGTGCCGCCTGCCTTGACCCCGCCTGCCGCCTGACGGCCTTGCGCGCGCGCGCCTCTTGTCAGTGCCAACATCATTACCGCCGTGTCGCATGTGCCATCTGTGAGAGGCAGGCCGGTCCTGGTGGCTGGAACCCCCACTGGGCTGGAGCCAGTGGGCAGCCGCGAGACACAGCTGACGCATGTTCGCTCCTGTCAGGTGCTGCCGATGAACACGGGCGTGGAGGGCGGGGAGACGGCCATCAAGCTCGCCAGGCGCGCTCGCGCGCATCCTGGCTCACGCCCGTGCAACTTTGCCCTTGACAAAGTGTCAGCGCCGGCGGGTCGTCCGAGCTGCCAAGCGCGGGGCTGCACCCGGGATGAGGTCCACATGACCTGCCTTGGTAGGACACGAGAGGATGCCAGCCAAGGTTATATGACTGCCCAGCTTATCAAGGCGCTGGAGGCTCCCCGGGGACATCTGGCATGCTGGGTCGTTGAGCGGGCGGGCGGCCCGGGGCCGCGCAGGCGGTGGGGCTACGACGTGAAGGGCGTGCCGGCCAACCAGGCCAAGGTGCTGTTCGCGGAGAACAACTTTTGGGGCCGCACGCTGGCCGCCATCTCGTCGTCCTCAGGCGCGGCCGACAGAGCGCCTCTGCACACATGGTTGGCGCTCTCTGGTGCTCGCGCGGCAGAGCCAGTGCGCGGCGCCTTGCTCAAACTCATGCGCGCGCAGCTTTGCAGCCCCGCGCGCGGCCCCAAACCAACAGTGGTCGCAAAGCGGACTCATCCGGCGTTGCTTGTTGGGCGTCCACACAAAAGAAGTCTGTCGGCGCTCCTTCCGAGCCAGGCTCACCGGCCGGCCTATTTGCGCAACGCAACACGCGGCGCACCGGATGTGACCGAGCCGCCGGGCCGCGGCATCTGATGTGTGTCCAGGGCCGCAGGACACAGCACCATGGAGCAGGGCACGGCAGCAAGCAGAATGCTCGCCAGTTACAAAGCAGATGCCCAGTTGGCAGGCCCCTGCCGCACACGGTAGCGGGAGGAGGCTGACGGGGGCGCGCCGCGCGCCCGCAGACCCTGAGAGCTTTGGCGGGTTCGGGCCCTACATGCCGGGCTTTGAGCGCATCCCGTACAATGACCTGGGCGCGCTGGAGGCCGCGCTGGACAAGGACCCCAACATCGTGGCCTTCATGGTGGAGCCGATCCAGGCAGGCCCTAACCCTGGTTTTGGTGTGGGTGCAGGAGGGTTGCCTGGAGCAGCATTGCAAGGTTGCCAGTGCATGTTGCTTCACTTTAACCCAAGGGCATGTGACAGAATGGCCATTGCAGTGGTATGCCTCGAGCACTGGTCTCAACGGCAGACGCGGCTGCCCGCGCGCAGGGCGAGGCGGGCGTGGTGGTGCCCGACCCAGGGTACCTGACAGGCGCGCAGGAGCTGCTGCGGCAGCACAATGCCCTGCTGATTGCAGACGAGGTGCGGGCGCCGCGCCGAGCGTTGGCGCGCTCAGGACAGGGGCCTGGCAGCAGGGTGCTGTGCGTCTGCCTCTGTTGCCCAGCCTGCTGAAAGACAGCTCGGCAAGGTGTTGGTCGTTTCGCGGGAACGCATCGACCCTGCATGAGCAGGGCAGGCATATGATGCGAATCCCGGGTATAGTGACCCCAGTATGAACGTAACGCGTTGGCTGTAGCTGGCAGGCCTGCAGGTGCGGGCTTGAAGGCGCCTGGGGCGCCGCGCAGGTGCAGACGGGGCTGGCGCGCACCGGGCGCATGCTGGCGGTGCACCATGAGGCCGTCAAGCCCGACATCCTCATCCTGGGCAAGGCGCTGTCGGGTGGCATGTACCCCGTCTCCGCCGTGCTGGCCGACGACGAGGTGCGCGCGCGCGCGGGCTGCGTCCGGGGGGTTTTCTGGGGAACCTGTGTGCATCGGTTTCGGGAACCTGTGTGCGTCGGCCTGGCTGTCTCATGCCAGAGTCTGCGGTTGACACTGGCAGCCTCGCCATGCAGTCGCCTGTCGTGGCCGGCGGTGGGCTGGCAGTGTCATGAGTTACGGAGCCGCGCACCATGTCATGCTGTTAGGTCTCGGCTCGGCCCGGCTGAGGGGCGGGCTGCGTGCGGCGCGCAGGTCATGCTGTGCATCAAGCCCGGCCAGCACGGCAGCACATACGGCGGCAACCCCATCGCTGCCAAGGTCGCGCTGGCCGCGCTGCGCGTCCTGGTGCGCGGCGCGCCCGCGCGCCGCCCGCCGCCCACCCGCGCCGCGCAGCCCCGCGGTTCCGCGGTGTTAGACATGTCTTATGCAGCCCATGGCTTGTCAGCGCGGCGGCGTGCTGGCACGGCGGCGGCTGCGTGGCGGGCTGGTGAAGCCGAGATGGCCAGTAATGACCCTAACCCAATCCGGGCAGCGGGGGGCATGCGCTGAGCTGGCGACCCGCGCGGCGCAGGTGGAGGAGGACCTGGCGGGCAATGCGGAGCGGCTGGGGCAGCTGCTGCGCAGCCAGCTGCAGGCCATCCCATCGCCGCGCATCCGGCAGGCGCGCCGCGCCCGGCGAGGGCCACTGCTGAGGCAGCAGGCTGCGCTGTTCTGTGTGATGATGTGAGCCATGGTGTGTTGTGCCAGGCACAAAGCTCGACATGCTGTCCTTTGTATACAGACAGGCACGCATGCGTGTCAGCGAGCAGGAGACCTGAGCTTAGCAAATGAGCATATGCCTGCATCATTGATCTAATGCACAGGGTCTGAGCAGTGGTCTTCAGCAGTGCAGCTCCACTGTTCACAGGTCCGCCGTGTTCAGGGTGCTCACGCCACATGGCCGCACAGCCTTTTCGGGAGCAATCTCGGCTGCAGAGCCACGGGCCGGACGCTGACGCGCCGCTCGCGCGCAGGTACGCGGCAAGGGCCTGCTGAACGCGATCGTCATCAACGAGGAGCCAGGCGCGGGCGCGTACGACATGTGCCTGCGCCTGCGCGACGCCGGCATGCTGGCCAAGCCGACGCAGGGCAACATCATCCGCCTGGCGCCGCCGCTGGTCATGACCGAGGCGCAGGCGCGCCGGCCCTAGCGGCAGCGCATGCACAGGCCGGCCGGCAGCATGGGAAGCTCTCCAGCCCGCATAGCCCTCCTCTGCTGCTGCCGAAATACGCTTGTGTCCCTCTTGCATGACCGCACTGATGCCATGGCCTGATGCTGGCGCTGCTTGCATATTGATGAGCGCTTGACCAGACCAGTCCAGCGGCCAACTTGCACTTTTGATCAAATGCTGTGGCAAAGATCCAATGCTAGCAGAAAGCGCACGTTCACATAGCTGCACAAATTCTCCAGCATCGCGCTGGGCCAAACCCCTGACAGTTTGTGTGCTGCTGCAGATCCTGGAGTGCGCAGACATCATCAAGCGCACCATCATGTCCTTCGACAGCAGCTGAGCACAGCAGCGCCCTCTGTGTGCCTTTGTTGCACACACTGCTGCAGCTCTGCAGTTTGGTCTGCTCAGTCGGCTGCCGGGTTGTTACAAGGGTTCCCTGCTTCCCCGCTTGCTCTGCTGCAGTCAAGCACTGCACCCTGGTCCCTGTGACCTTTGTCGGGAGCTGCGGCACTTGTGTCATGAGCGTCTGTTGCCATAACTGCCTGCTTTCACCTAGCTGTACTAGCTGTACTGCGAAGTCACATGCACACTGCTCGAGCGGTACCTTTGAAGCCCTGGTTTGCTCGCGCTGGCTGCCAGCACCCTGCGCTTTGTCCTTCTACATTTGCAAGATGTCGTTGTGGTTGCTGCACCCAACTAGCACAAAGTGTGACTGGGAGTGCAATCGATTTATTTTGTTGCAAAGTGCGCCATGCAAAGTGCGCCATGGGATACATGGAGGGATAAAGTGCGCTGCGGTATGTGCAAAGTTGCAGGAGCGTCATGTGGCAGCAGAAAAGCAAGCCTAAATGAGGTGCAGGCAGACGAACGCTGCGCCTTCACACAGCAGGAAGCAACCTAGCTACGTAGCACAAACCTTGGTCACGCAAGGCGCGCCCAGATACAGCGTCAGGAAGGGCCCGGCCAGCATCAGCTGAGCGCCCTCACAAG
>JAABUY010005169.1_pt1 | contig 13277 bp, 17 predicted proteins | sample 5560271 | NCBI WGS metagenome assembly JAABUY01 (sample SAMN10711886, study PRJNA513374) | rock metagenome | isolation source: Antarctica rocks | place: Antarctica: Victoria Land, University Valley
CATGCCATAGCGCTGTGCCGAGCAAGGTATGATGTTGTTGGTCACGGCGGTAAGCCATGTGGCAGGGTCTGCGCAGGATTTGATCGCTACTAGGCCTCTTAGGGAGCGGTTGTCGGCCGGTTGGGGGGTTGAAGGTTGTCGGGTATCGGACGCAGGATGCAGCAGGCAGATGTGCCGGCCGGACTTCTGAGCGCGCATGCCGCAGCGCTCTCGCATGGCACAGCTGCTTTTGCATGGCTGCCGCCGCATGGCACGGCCCGCTGGACCAAATAAAGTGACAGGTCAATAAGGACACTCCAATAATTGCCTTCGTCCAATAATGCATGTAATGCCGGCGTACTATGTCTCACCTTCGCTGCAACACTTTCTTCCTGGAGTCGCGCGCCAGCTGCTGCTGGTGTGCATGATGCATTGCCCTGCTCCGCAAGCGCTTTCCCAGGAACCGCCGGCTACCACGCGATCCATGATACAGCCCATGCAAGCTGTGCACACACTGCACGACTCTGATTACACTCCTGAACCTTTAAATAAGTTTGCGAAGCACTGGGAAAGCGCACATGACACAGACACAAACCTATTCAAAAACGTTCAAAGGTCGAACGGGGCGAAATACGCACACACGACCACATGCACGCGCCTGCGCAGACATACCGTGCAGCTTAACACACACACACACACACACACACACACACACACGCTCACACTGCACCGGCACCAGAATCAGCCTCAGCGGAACCTGGCCAAGCGCAGACTCGCCGGACAAGCGCACACCGAGGACTGCACGCCGAGGCAGCCGCCGCCCCGCCAGCCACAAGCGCATCACAGGCGCGGCGCCGGGGCACCTACAGTAGCGGCCTCGTGCCGCAAAGGATGGGGCAGGGCCGCCCGGGGCACCGCGCGGCGTGCGCGCTCACCGGCGCGCCAGCAGGCGCAGGGCAAGCGCCTCCTGCTCGGCCAGGCTCAGCCCGGAGAGGCTGCCCGGCCCCGCGCCCATGCCCGCGCCCGCGCCCGCGCCGCCCCTGCGCGCGCCGGCGGGCGTGCGCCCGCGGCGCACCATGTCTAGGTGCGCCGGCTCGGCGGCCGCGGCGCCGCGCGGCGGCGCGCCGCGCGCAGCGCGTGCGCCCCACGCGCCGAACGCCGCGACCGCGCCGACACCGTCGCTGCCGCTGTCGCTATTGCCGCCGGCCGCAGCAGCGCCGCCCACGCAGCGACGGGCCTCGCTGTCGGACGCCGGCGGCGATTCCGACTCCGGCGAGGCTGCGGCCAGCACAGCGCCCGCCGCGCCGTCGCCGGCCTCCGCGGCGTCGCGCGCGCGTGCGCGCGCCTTCTTGTCGGCCGCGCGCGCGCGGCGGCGTGCGCGGTAGTCCGCCGCGTCGGCCGCGTCGCGCGCGGCCAGCTCGGCCGCCGCAAAGCCAAAGCGCTCCGCCGCGCTCGCCGGCTCGTCGCCGGCCCGCTCCCCCTCGCTGCACGCACAGCAGGACCGTTCTCAGGCAGCACCGAGAGCCTCCGGCACGCAGCGAATGCGCTCGCGTGTGCGATCCATGGGTCAAGCTAATGTATGAGGTGGCTCGCACATGCTGGCCGCCGTACGAAGCGAAAACCCAGCCGCTCGATCTGTCTTACCTCGCGCCGCACCACTGCGAGGTTCACCGCAGGCCATCTCGAGCCCGTCGGCGCAGCGGGCGAGCAGGGCGCGCGCCTGACCACAGCGAGCTGCGCCAGCGGCGGCAGGGCCCGCCCGTCCTCGTCAAACACCTGGCGGCCGGCGCTCGCACGCCCAACCTGGATGCGCAGTCGTTTTCGCTTCTTTTTTGCCGGCTCGGCGGGCGCCGGCGCCGCCGCGCTCGCGACGGGCTCCGCCTCATCGACGCCCAGCACGTCCCGGCGCTTGACGACCAGAAATTCGTCTTCGTCGCCAGCGCCGGGGTCGCCGGCGCGCCCCTCGCCCGCGGCTGCCTCGGCGGCGGCCGGCCCCGACGCGGCCGCGCCCGGCGCTCCGCCGCGCGCCGGGCCAGACAGAGCTGGCGCCGGGGCAGGCTCGGGCGCGGCTGTTGCCCCGCCCGCGCCGGCGCCGCGGGGCCGGGCGCCTGCGCCAGTGCCGTCAGCCGCGGCGGCCTCCGCGCCGGCCGCCGCGCCGGCGGCCTCCGCGCCGGCCGCCGCGCCGGCGGCCGAGGCGCCCCGGGCGGCCTTGCGCGCGGCGCGGTCCATGAAGCGCAGCTGCGGCGCAGTGGGCAGGCCGAGCGAGAGCGCAAACGCGGCCGCCGGCAGCGCGGCCACATCAAACACGCGCCGGTCGGGCTGCAGGAAGACTGAGCGCAGGTAGGCCGCCAGCGCGCGCTGCGCCAGCGCCTGCCGCGCGCGCGGCCCACGCGTCAGCGGCCCCGGGCCAGGCGGCGCTCGCGCGTCGGCCGCCCCGCGCCGGCGGCGTGTGCGCGTGGGGATGCAGGAACGCCCTGCCGCCCTACCCCCCTGCCCGGCCTCGCACGCTGCAGGCGGGCGCAAGCAGGGCTCTCCGGCCGGCCTCGCGCGGCGCAGGCGCGCCGGGCGGGGCCGCGCCTTGAGCTCGCCATGCTTGGACAGCAGCGCCTGCAGCGCGGGAGTGACCGGCTGCGCCCTGCCCGGGTTGAGCCTGATCTGGCGAATCGGCACGCGCGCGGCCGCGAGCGCGGCCAGCATGCCCTCGCGCTCGCTGGGCAGCAGCAGCAGCAGCGCGCGCCCGCCTGCGCGGCCCCCAACCCCGCAATCACATGTGCTCCGCGCGGTCTTAAAGGAGTCACAATGCACTCACTTCAGAGCGCTGGCCTTGCTACCCTGCAGCCCGCTGAGCGCCAGCCGACGCTGCCCACCAATGGCGGCCGAGTCGGCACCTTACGCTCTCGATCATCTGGTGAGTGACCAGGGCCCCGTGTGCGCTGCGGGCGTGCGCGAGCGGCGGAGAGGCGAGCGCGCGCAAGGGAGCCAGCGGGCGCGGCGCGGCGGCGGCGGGGCCGCGCCGGCGACGTAGCGGGCGGTGCGGCCGGCGCGGTGGATGTAGGCGGCGACGTCCTCGGGGCAGTCCGCCTGCACGACCCAGTCCAGGGCGGGGAAGTCCAGGCCGCGCGCCGCGATGTCGGTCGCGAAGAGCACGGCGCCGCCGCGCGCCTGCGCGCCCGGGCAGGGCGGGTTAGGGTTGAGACCCTGCTCCCGCTGCAGCGGCAATTGAATTTGCTGGCGCAGTCAGCGCGACCCGACCCGGACGCGGCAAACACTCCTGGGGTGATGTACGCACTGCCAGCACCCTGGGTCACCGAGGCACAAAATCGCTTCCAGCGTTGCACGCGCTGGACACATGAATGATGCCTATGCAGGGCTGCACGTTGCTATCAGAATAACATGTGCGCGCAGGCCGGGCCGCGGCGCGCCTGGCTGAAGTCGTAAAAGGCGGCCATGCGCTTGAGCTGCTTCATGCCGCCGTGCAGGCAGCGCAGCGGCGCGCCGGGGCGCAGCCGCCGCAGCGCCTCGTACACGAACTTCACCTGCTTGCACGTGGACAGGAACACCACCGTCTTGGCCTGCCGGCCCCCGCGCGCGCCCGCCCCGCCCGTCAGCGCGCTGGCGCTCTCATGCCGCTCACTCTACCATGCTTGCGCGCGGCAGGCCTTGTACACAAACTTCACCTACTTGCACGTGGACGGGAATCACCACCGTCTTGGCCTGCTCGCGCGCGCGCGCACGCACCGCCTGTCAGCGCGCTAAGGTCGGGTAGTTTAGGGTAGGTTAGGGCCCGCTGCCGGCTAGCCCACCGGGCTAACGCTGGCAGCGCCGGCACAGCTCACTCTGCCGTGCTTGCGCGCGGCCGGCCGGGGGCCGGCGCGTCGCGGGCGCGCCTGCAGGTGGGACTTGATGAACGCCCAGAGCACATCCATCTTCTCGTGCAGCTCGCAGACCACATATACCTGCGCGGACACACGCGCATCTACTAGAGGAACGCTGCATGACGGAGGCTGTGCAGCTCGGCAGGCCGGAAGCCACAGCCGCTCGTGTCAAACGCCAAGCGCGCGTATCGCAGCACGCAGGGAGCCCGCCGCATCGGCGGGCCCGGCGCGCCTGCTGCAGCTTGACGGGCGTGGGCGCGGCCGCCTCGGCGTGCACGGCGATGAACTCGGGGCCGCGCAGGCTCAGGCGCGCCAGGTCGGCCACGCGGCGCGTCTGCGTCGCGCTGAACAGCAGCGTCTGGCGCCCGCGCGGCAGGTTCTCCAGGATGGCGTTCACCGTCGCCGCAAAGCCCTGGCGCCCGCGCGCACAACGTGTCGCTCACCTCTCCTGACCCTATCCTGATCCCTAGCCTGAAACCTGGCCGCCGGGCTACTGAGTACAGGTCAGGAGCACTCGGTTGTTTTCATGAACACTTGCGTGTCTTGCTGCGGCAGCGTCGGCGCTGGGCTGCCCAGGAGGAGGCGGTGCGATGAGCGCAGCTCGTCGGGCGCGGCCAGGTTTAGGGCAGGGGCGCACCATGTCCAGGATGCGGTCGGCCTCGTCCAGGACGAGCACCTGCAGCCCGCCGGCCTCGAAGCCGGGCGTCTCGTCCATGTGCTGCAGCAGCCGCCCGGGCGTGCACACGAGCACGTTCATGGCTGCGCGCGCGCGCCGCGGCGCGTCAGCCGCCCGGCGCACCCCGGAAGACGAGGGCTGGCGGCAATGCACCCCGGCTGGGGCTCTCTCCCAGCCAAGAGCGGCGCTGCCCGCTGCCCTCATCCCTCCAGGCCAGGCCCAGGCGCGGTTGCCAACGCCAGAGCCTGCTGCCACCTCCAGGTCTGCCGTGACAGCCAGGGAGGAGCCCGCCCTGGACGCGCAGGGCCGCGCGCGCACCGTTGACGCGCTCCTGCTCCTCGTGCACGCCCTTGCCGCCGATGAGCAGCCCGGCGGACAGGTCGTGCCGGGCGCCCACGCGGCGCAGCTCGTCAAAGATCTGCACCGCGAGCTCGCGCGTCGGCGAGATGACCAGGCCGCCCAGCCCGTCGTGGCGGCCCCAGCGCAGCCGGTACAGCTTCTCCAGCAGCTGCGCGCGCGCGCGCAGCTGGACCGCTCAGCCCCAGAGGGCAGCGCGCTGGGCCGCCCACCCGGGTGGGACCGGGAGCCCCAGCAGGGCCCAGCGGCTGGAATACAGCTCCTCCAGCAGCTGCGCGCGCGGCGCAGCTTCGCCGCTCAGCCCCGGCGCAGCGCGCTGGGGTGGGACCGGAAGCCCCAGCAGGGCCAGCAGCTGGGACACAGCTCCACCAGCAGCTGCGCGCGCGGCGCCGCTGCGCCGCTCGGCACCGGCGCAGCGCGCTGGGGCGCCCACCCGGGTGGCACTGGGAGCCCCAGCACAGCCCAGGGGGGTCCACTGACTGGTTCACTGACCTGCTAGCTCGGGTTGACGACGGCGCCCAGCCAACTGCTGAAGCCTGCTCTGGCCCCACTGCGTGCGCTCAGCCGCGGCGCAGCGCACCCACCCGGCGGGTTGACCCGGGCGGAAGTGGTAGGCCCAGCAGGGCCCAGAGTCAGACAGGTGCCAGCAGCTTCCCGATGGAAAAACGGCGGCCAGCCGGCTGCTGCAGCGTGCGCACTGGCCCCACTGCGAGCGCTCCGCAGCGCTGGCAACGCACTGCGCGCGCCGGACGCCAGGCAGGCCGCGGCCATGCCGAGCGCACCGGCAGCAGGAACGCCAGCGTCTTGCCGCTGCCGGTCTTGGCGGCACCGAGCACGTCGCGCCCGGCCAGCGCGTGCGGCAGCGCGGCGCGCTGGATGGCCGTCACCGCCGCGTACTTGGCATCGCGCAGCGCGTCCAGCGTGTAGCGCGACAGCGGCAGCTCGTCAAAGCGCCGCACGTCGGCGTACGACGCGCCGCCCGCCGCCGCCGCCGCAGCCTCGGCGCCAGCGTCGGCAGGAGCGTCTGTGGCTGAACGGCGCGGTCCGCCGCCGCCCCCGGGCAGCGTCCCTGGTTCGGGCACGCCGGCTGCGATGCGGGCCTCCAGCGCCGCAATCTCATCTGCCTCAGCCTGCGAGCGCTTGGGCTTGCCCGGCTGGGCGACGCGCCGCTTGCCTGCCATCCTGCTCAGCGGCTGCCGCACGCCGCTTGAGCGTCGCGCTTAAGTAAAGTAAGATAGTGCTCAGCAGCGTAGAAGCATGGCAGACCAAGCCTGCTCCCCCTTGAGCAACCAAGCCTGCCCTGCTTCTGATGTCCATGCCAGTTCCGGCCCAACAAAACTGTTCCGAGAAGAAAACCCTGGCTGGCCAGGGTCTGCGCCGAAATTATGCTCTGCCTTACGGCACTGCCTGCGGCAGGCAATTCATTTTTTTGGAGAAAGTTTTGAGAAAGGAACACATCCTCAGCTCGTGAGCGCTCTCGTTCTTATAGCTCAGTGCTGCACAGAGCGCAGCCATGGCAAAGCACCATCCCGACTTGATCATGTGCAGGAAGCAACCAGGCATAGGTGCGCGCACTTTTGTATCCGCTTGTCGTCTGCCGTAGCGCAGGCACTTTGGCTGCGTATCATCAAGCGTCTCACTGACACTCGGGGTGCGCGGCGTGCAGCTATCGGACGTCTGTGCGAGAAATGTGAGTCCAGCAGCGTCCGCTAGCTTGCCTGCTCGTCTGTGACGGCCTTTGCAACCGTTTTGTCACACCTAGCGTCTTGCGTCTCTGAGCACACGGTTGGCCGCCGGCTGCAGGCGATGGCAAGTGCGTAATCTGCGACTCGTATGTGCGCCCCGCGACGCTGGTACGCATATGCGACGAGTGCAACTATGGCTCGTACGCGGGGCGCTGCGTGATCTGCGGCGGCGTGGGCGTCTCCGATGCGTACTGCTGCAAAGAGTGCACTGTGCAGGAGAAGGATGTGCGTGCCCCTGCTTCGGCCTGTGCATCGCACTGAGAGCTGCGTGCTTGAGTTGCAGCTGTGTGCTGTGACGTGTGCATTAAACAGTGTTCAGCGCTCCGCTTGGGCAAGGTTCTCACGCAAGTGACTGGTCGCTCTGGGGCGCAGAGGGACGGGTGTCCAAAGATTGTCAACCTGGGCAGCGCAAAGACGGTGCGGGCCCTGGGCTTGCAGGGTCGCGGCGCAGCAGCCCACCAGGCCGGCCTTGGCAGGACCAGTGCCTTTGTGTCTCACCCCCAACAAGCTCACCCCCAAGAACCAAGCAGAGGCACGCTGACCGCTCAGCTGCTGGGCTCTTGCGCAGGACCTGTTCTACGAGAGGAAAAAGTATGGCTTCAAGAAGCGGTGACCGCCTGCTGCTTGGCAGTCGGAGGCCAAGCAGCAGGCGCTCACCATCTCCGGCGCTTCGTTTAGTATACAGCTCAGTGTTTTCATGCATGCTTCCCGTTGACCTCAGGGCGGCAGTATGCCAGGGCAAGCGGGCAGTGAGCTGGCGTTCGAACAGGGCTGCTCGGGACTGCTCTGCTGTGTTGGTGCAGATTTGCTTCTGGAGAAGCTGCACATGCTTGTGCAGTGCTCGATTACAGGAAAAAAAATAACTGCCATTGTAACCAGGACTACTGCTCTGCTCCCTCGAGGAGCTCCAGGCTTCAGGAGGCCTACCCCTTTAATAGACTACATTTCGTTCTACCTGCAAACCTGTGGAAATGCAGTCCAGGTTTAGTGGGAGCTCCCACTGGGACGAGGCCAAGAAAAAAGTCACACGACTTGCGTGCACACAGGCTAGCTCGTCCTCATCAGCTTGCGTACGTACAGCTTCTGATGTGGTAGGCAGGCGCAATGCAGAGAGGATGTCGGCTCCTTAGGAGACAAAGCTGTGGAGTGCGCGCGCACAGCCGCCAGTAGCTGCTGCAAGGCGGCACCATGCTGCGCACAGCGGTCGGGCGCCTTGGCGCCGGTTTCGGGCTGGCGGCTGCCCTGGCTGCGGGCGGCACTTCGTATGCGCTGTGCGACGCAGACACGCGGGGGCCCTCCTTCGACCCGGAGGCGCTGGAGCGGGGAGCGAAAGCTCTGCGAGAGATAAACGCCTCTCCGTACGCCAAGAAGGTGCGCGTGCAGGCGACTGGCGGTGAACCTGCTTTCGCCTTTGCAGCAAAGGCGCTAGGTGTCTTCATGTGTCTGCTTGCAGGAGGGCATAAGTGTGCGTCCAGGCAGTGCTTGACGCATAGCTAGGTGTAGCATGGCGTGCGTGCCTTAGGAAGAGGACTGAAGCTTGTGCGCGGCGCGCAGGTCATCGACCTGTCCAAGCAGCAGGAGGTCACCAAAGCGCAGGAGGCAAAGACGGAGGAGGCGAAGGCGCAGGCCGCTGCCCAGCAGTATGCCATTGTGCGCTCCCCCGTCACGGCTCTTGCCTTCTACCCCAGAAGGGAGGGAAGTCTGTGTTCCAGAATCGTTACGGCTGTTGCTTTTTACTGCAGAAGGGAGGGAACACTGTGTTCCAGAAGGGAGGATGCACTGTGTTCCCTGGTGTAGAGAGGCTTTCTCTGGCTACACGCTGTTAACGCTGGCGCACACTGTGCAGGAGCGCGAGCGCGTGCACTGGGAGGAGCAGCGCAAGGCGATGCAGGCAGACATGGGCAACAAGGCGGAGCTCGCGCGGTGCGGGCCTGCAGTTTCGCTCGCCAAGGCATCAGCTGTGTGCCAGGCCTAGCAAGGGCTAGCATGCATCGCCCTGCAACCAGCTACAGACGCTCTGTAGAAGCTGCAGTGTTTTCCAACTACCGCTCACATGCCTGCGCCTGCCTGCCGTGTGCAGGTACGCTAACGAGGTGGCGCGAGGCTTGTCCACATACCACTCACCTGCCTGCTGCGTGCAGGTACAATGACGAGCTGGCGCGCAAGCGCGGCGAGGGCGAGCACGAGAAGCAGCGCGCGCGCAACCGCGAGCTGGTCGCGCTGCAGGAGGAGGGCGCGCGGCGGCAGGAGGCGGAGCGGCGCCGCGTGGCCGAGCAGATCGAGGCCGAGCGCCGGGCCACGGAGAAGTACAAGGTGCTGCGCCATGCGCGGCGTGGCCTGCTGCCACAAACCTACCCTACCCTGACCCAATGTATAGGCAATGGGAGCTGGGAGAGCGAGGCAGGGCTCTGTGCATGAGGCGCGTGACGTTGCGCTGCGCCTCGCTGACACGAGTGTCACTGCCTGCAGCCCATGTCGCCACACCGGCATGGCAGGCCTCTGCGCGACGCCCTGGGCCTGCGCGGGGCGGCAGTCGGAGCTGGAGAAGGGCGTGCAGCGCGAGCGCGCGCTCGCCGAGGCCGAGGGCCGCGCGCGCGAGAGCCGCGAGAACGAGGACGTCAACCGGCGCGCGCTGGCGCAGCGGCTGGAGGAGGAGCGGAAAAAGGTGGTGGAGGCGATCGACACCACCTTCCGGTGAGTTTATTGGCTGGGTCTCTTTGGTCGTTCCTAGGTCTCAAGGGAGGCGCATTGGTGACAACGATCGCCGTTTTGATTTCAGCTCTCTAGAGCTGCAACGCAAAGAGAGTGCGACCCAGCCGCCGTCTGGAGTCCGGCCAGTAGCTGGCGGGCTTGCTGGCCACAGTGGGCACTGTGTCACAGGTGACCCGCACACTTTGTCATGGGTGGGTGCGTTGCTATGCGTTCGCGCGCTCATCGTGCTATACATACACGCTCTCATGATCCAACACATGACACACTTCCACTCACCGGTTGGCTCTGTGCGCATTTCTGTGGCTGAGGCCTGCATGCACGTGTCACGGGCTTGCGCAGCCAGGCGACCAACAATGCGCCTGTGGCGCGCGCAGGAACCTGGGCGCGGGCATCAGCTCGCTGCTGACGGACCGCGAGCGGCTGGGCGTGGCGGTGGCCGGCCTGTCCGTGGCGGCGCTGGGCATCTACTCCGCGCGCGAGGGCACGCGCGTCGCGGGGCGCGCCTTTGACAGGTGAGCAGCCTGGCCGCCCGCCGCAGGCGCGCCAGCCTCCTTCACTCAACTAGTGCAGTGCCGTGTAGCTCGCTGCGCGGCAGCAGATGGAGCAGGTTTGCGGGCCCAGTCGAACTCTTGCAGACGAGGTGGTGGCCCGGCATGCATAATCACTGATAATTTCATCAGCCAGCCCGGCCTCAGTGTCTGGGTGCCTGCTGTTCAGCGCACTGGCGACGGAGCGGATCACCTCTTCAGGAAGGCCAGAGCGCCGAGCTTGCATCGAGACCGAAAACTTGGCTCTGCGGGTCGCCGCAGGTGGCTGGGCACGCCCAAGCTGGTGCGGGAGACGTCGCGGCGGCACTGGTGGCAGCGCGGCGGCCCCGAGAAGAGCGTGGAGGACGTCAAGCGCGACTTCAGCGACATCGTGCTGCCGCCCAGCCTGCAAGCGCGCCGGCCGCCCGCGGCTTGCATCCGGCCAGCCGCTGTCCAGCTCACGCGCGCTGTGCACGCGCCGCTCACACCCCTGGCGGGGTAGCGCAGGCCAGACCTGCTTACATAGATAAGTACTTAGCGCGGCTGAACGGGTGGACACTGACCTTAACAGAGGGTGTTGAGGGCCTGCGCCCTGCGCCTGTGCAAAGTCCAAGGCGGGCGCCGCCCTTGGCGCCACCGACGCGCCCCGGCGCCGCGTGCGCAGACGCACATCCGGGGCCTGGCGGCCGTGACGGCCAACACGCGCGCGCACGGCGCGCCCTTCCGGCACATGCTCTTCTATGGGCCCCCGGGTACGCCGCCCGCCCCCGCATGCGGCCCTCCGCGGGCTGGCAGCGCCCTGTGCGCATACCGGCATGCGCTCTCTGCACAAGTCAGCGCATGACCTGTCATCTGGCGCTGGCCGGCGGGTGGCTGGTCGGCAGCAAGCGAAGAGCTCCTGTGTCAGCAGGCAAATGATGATCTGACGGCAGTTGATTCCTTGCCGCCGCGCAGGCACCGGCAAGAGCATGGCGGCCAAGCGGCTGGCGCGCACGGCCGGGCTGGACTATGCGATCATGTCCGGCGGCGACGTGGCGCCGCTGGGCGGCAAGGCGGTGCAGCAGCTGCACGAGCTGTTCGACTGGTCCGAGCGCAGCCGCCGCGGCCTGCTGCTGTTCATCGACGAGGCGGACGCCTTCCTCGGCCGCCGCGGCGCGCAGATGAGCGAGGTGCGGGGCGGCCGCCTCGTGCTTTAGACTAACTTGTACTCTGAGGAGCTCTTCCCTCATGCGGCTCGGCTGGATCAAAGCTGGCGTGCCGCTGTGCAAGCTTGCGCAGGGTCGGGGGCGTGTGGATGATGTTGGCATCCGGGCTGCCGTGTGAAGCACGCTGCAACGTGTTGGTTCGGCTCTTGACCAGCATATGAGCTGGGGGCGGGAGTGCGGGCAAAGCGCGCAACGGATGTGTGCGGTGGTGACTGCGAGCAGTGCAGCGGAGTGCGGACGCCTCAGCGTGCCCAACCAGCAGACCTGGCACACAAACCAGGCCTGCAGCCTCCCCCGGCATGGGCCGCGGCCTGGCAGCGCGGTGGTCCGGCCGCGCGGGGCCGCGACACCGGCGCATTGTGACGTGCTCGACCCGCCAGGCGTGCTCATTCAGGGTAGATATACCCTAACCCCAGCAAGGGCTGCGGCGCAGGGCCTGCGCGCGGCGCTGAACGCGGCGCTGTTCCGCACGGGCGAGCAGTCGCGTGACTTTGCCGTCGTGCTCGCCACCAACCGGCCGGCCGACCTGGACCCGGCCGTGCTGGACCGCATGGACGAGGCGCTCGAGTTCCCGCTGCCCGGCGCCGCCGAGCGGCGGCGCATTCTGCAGATCTACCTCGACTCCTACCTGTCGCGCGCCGGCACCGCCGCTGGCGCGCCCCTCCCGCCGCCCCTCCTGCCGTCTGGCTCGGCGCGGTTCGCGCTTATTTGCGGCCGCTGCGGCTGCTGTGGACACCTGCGGTCAAGCGGCGCGCGGACGCGCGGGCGCGCAGGCGGCGGGGGTGCGGCCGCGGAGCAGGGCTTTGCGGCGCGCATGACCGCGTGGCTGCGCGGGCGGTCGGGCGCGCCGGACCGCATCGAGCTGCGCGACATCGACGCCGCGCTGCTGGACGAAGCGGCCACAGCGACCGAGGGCTTTTCCGGGCGAGAGCTCGCCAAGCTGGTGGCCAGCATGCAGGCGCGCCGGCGGGCACCTGCCTGCATGGCCTGCCTGTGTGCTGGTCGGCTGAGAGCGGGCGCAGAGCGTGCCTGCATGCTGGCACCCCCCTGACGCAGCGCTGTTGCGCACAGGGTCTTGCGAGGGCCACATGTACTGCATTTGACGCATTAGTGTGTACAGGCATCGACTGCCTATGCTGGTGCTGTTACAATCCTGAACATGGACGTTGTTTGTGAGAACATGGGAGGTGCATGCACCAATAAAGATATTTTGCTCCCGTGCCTCTGTCACCTCTTACCCGGCCGTTGCTGCGCGTGGTGCAGGCAGCAGTATACGGCAGCCGCGCGGCAGTGCTCACCCCGGAGGTGTTCAGGAGCGTGCTGCAGATGAAGCTGCGCGAGCATGAGCAGCGGAAGGCGTTCACTGCAGACCCCTCTGCCTGACCCTGAGCTCGCCCGCCAGCTCCCCGCGCGAAGCTGACCGCCCATGCTTTGTGCCTGTCTGCCCATGCTGGGTGGCGCGGATGCTTTGAAACTTCAGCCTGAACTCTGTTTGGAGCAAAGGGTGGGCGACGGGCCAGGCGCGGGTGTCTTTCGTTCTGTATGGGGCAGTCTGCTGGTAGGGGTCATGAAGTGCAGCAGCCACATGGTTGCAGTCATCTTACCTAGCCTGCGCTGCAAAGCTGACACTAGGCTGTGGTGCTGCCATACTACGAGACCGTCGTTGCAGAAACAGCACAAGGAGCACGAAATGCAGGAAGCCATACATGGGGCGCATTCGTTTGTTCCAATCGGTCACAAAGCAGGCGCCTGGCCGGCACGCAGATGGTCGGGGCACGTCTTTGCGCAGAGCGTGCATAGCATGCACCCTCCCAGTCTCCATGCGTGCGCCTCCGGCACACAGTGTGCACAGGTCATTCAAAGTGCTTGGCAGCACTATAATGCAGCATTGTCTGAAAGGACACAGAGCGCAGCGCGGCCCCACAGCACAGTTTGTGGAGGCCCTACCATCCGGCCGCGTGCGGAGCGCCAATGCCCGGCGAGGGCGCTTGGCCCTGCGCAGGGCGCACCGGCTGTGACAGGTAACCCAAGAAAAAGACCCTGTGACCGGCGCGCGACACAGCCTGGGATGCAACGGCTGGCGGCCCCTCACGCACATGCGCTGCCCCCGCCTCAGCGACCCGCCCTCGGCCGCCGGGAGCCTGCTGCTGACTTCGCCAATCACCGGGCCCTCGCCATCAGCGGACAACCTGGTATAGAGC
>JAABUY010005170.1_pt1 | contig 13274 bp, 12 predicted proteins | sample 5560271 | NCBI WGS metagenome assembly JAABUY01 (sample SAMN10711886, study PRJNA513374) | rock metagenome | isolation source: Antarctica rocks | place: Antarctica: Victoria Land, University Valley
GCGCGCCTGGGCGCAGGCGCGCCTGGAACGGCATGCTGGGGTCAGGTTCAGGGCTGGCGCCTGGGCGGGCCGCGCGCCTGGGCGCAGGCGCGCCTGGAACGGCATGCTGGGGTCAGGGTCAGGGCTGGCGCCTGGGCGGGCGCGCGCCTGGGCGCAGGCGCGCCTGGAACGACCCGCCGGTGCCGGGCCGCAGGTGGTGGTGGCCCTCCACGTCGTCCTGGAAGGAGGCCGTGGGGTCCATGCCCAGCGTGCCGCCCGTGTGCACCAGCAGCACGCTCGGCAGCGGCCGCGTGCTGTACCGCAGCGGGCCTGCCGCCGCGGCGGGCCGGTGAGCCGCCCGTCCCCGGCTCGGCCGGTGGCCGGCAGCGACCCAGGCTCGTCGGGTGCGCCGCGTGCGCCGCAGGCGGGAAGTGCCGCACGCTCGCAGGCATGTATGCATCCTCGACGGGTGCTCAGCCCGGCGCTGCCGCAGCAGTCAGCCCTGCGGGAGCGCAAGCGCCTGCGTGCCCTGCGCCTGCCCGTGAAGTGCAAGGCGGGCCGGGCGGTGAAGCAGGGGCGCTCACGGCGAGCGACAGCCTCGCTGTCATCCGCCCGCTCGCGGCTCTCCCTCTTCGGAGGGCGCTTGGCAGCGCCGGCGCCGTTGTCCGCGCTCGCGCCTGCCTGCGCCGCCCGGCGCGCCGGCTCCGCCCCCACCGCCGCCGGCTCGGCCGCCGCCGCCGCCCCGGGGCCGCCAGCGGCGTCGGCGGGACCGCCGCCGGCCCCAGCGGCAGGGGGCTGCCTGCGGCCTGGCGGCGGTTTTGCAGCGGCCGCCGGCCTGTCACCTGCCCCGTCGGCGCTGCCGTGGCTGGTGCGCGGGCGGGCCTCCGCGACGGCGGCGGGCTGGGGCGCCGCTGCCGCCGGCACGGCGGCCGCCGCTCCGGGACGCGCCCGGGGTTGCGTGCTCCGCCGCAAGCGCGTGCAGGCGCGCCCTGTGTGGCCTGTGCTCGCACTCAGAGTCACCTCCCGGAGCACAGGCGTCCCGGATCCGCGCGCCGTGCTCTCGGCCAGCATTGGCACTGGGAGGTGCAGCAAGCTTATGAAAGCACCGGGTGGTGAATGCGGGCCTCTGCTCACCTGCAAAGCTGCCGGTGCGGGCGGTGTCCGTGCCTGCATGCATACCTATGTCTTTGCACGCAGCTGCAGGCCTCCTCACAGCTTGTAGCAGTAACGCCTGGGCACCCACAGCACGTGAAAGGATGCACGTGCAGGGCACTTGAGCAATCAAGACGTCAGGTGTTTCTGCTGAGCAGCGCCTTCAACGTGCAGGTCACGAGCAGGGACTGCTACAGGCTGTGGGCGCTACACAGCACCACCGAGCTCAAATCACCTTCTCCAGCCAACTGTACTATGAGCTAGGTTTCCCAGCGAGGTAGGCCCTGCTCATGAACTCGCTGGGCAACCTCGGCTTGTACCAGCGCACCGCGGCGCCTGCGGATGTCGACGGAAGCGGCAACTGTGGAGTCTGCAACACTGGGCTGAAGGAGAGTTCAGGCTCAGTTTCAGATCCGCGCCTCGCGGCCATCACAGGTGCATACCGTTGCTCTGCTTCATTGCAGACTTGGTGTTGCTTGGTCAATGCGGCAAGCACCCTTGAGAGCCCACCCCGTGCGTACCTAGCCAGCACCGGAGCGGGTATGCATTGGGTTGCTGAGAGCGAGCCTCGGCCCTCCCGCTGCCGGCGCCGGGCTCTGCCCGTGGGCCCGACGCGCGCGGCGGGAGCACAGCGCATTGCCGGCTGTGCCTGCACCCAACCTCTGTCCTCAGCACACTGTTGTTCCTGACTCCCGCGTGGTCGCCGCCGCGGCAAGCGCCATGGACCTCCTGGAGCTGGAGGACAGCAGCAGCGTGCCCGCGCCTGCGGGGCTGCCCCCGCCCGGCCAGCAGCCCGGGAGGGAGGGCGGCGGGGCGCCCGACGCGCCAGAGGATGCGGGGCCGGAGCCGGGGCTCCCAGCCGCGCCGGGCCCGCAGGAGGCGGCGCCCACGCCCTTTGCGGCCGCCGCCGCCGGCGCGCCGGGCGAGGCGCCGGCCGACGGCGCAGCCGGCGCCGCGCCCGCGGGGGAGCAGCAGCAGGCGCGGGCCTGCCCCCGCAGAGAGCGGAGCTGCAACGCGCTTGCTGGACGCGCGGCTTCGGCGTTTGCAGCTGCCTGCAGACCCCCGGCCCCTGGTGGCAGCGAGCAGGGCGCCTGGCGCACGGTGCTAAGCATGTCAGAGTCCGGCCCCTGTGTGGGTGGTAGGGTCGAGGCAGGAACAACAAGTCAGGGGCTGGCAAGCGTTTACCCTAACCAGGGAAGTGAGGCCGCGGCTGGGGCGCGCGCAGGCGCTGGCGTTGCCGCCGCAGCTGCCGCCGCGGGCGCCGCCGCCGGCCGCGGCCGCGCAGCCGCCTGGGCCGCAGCCGCGCGGCGCGCAGCCCGGCGCGGCGGCGCCGCCCGGCGGCGGGCCGCTGATCGTTTTTGCGTCGCCGCAGGGCCCGCGCGCCGGGCTCATGTCCACGACGTCGGCCGGCGGGACGCCGCAGGGCACGCCGCTGCTGCTGTCGCCGGTCGCCAACGGCGGCACGCCCGTGTCGCTGCCGCCGCGCGGCCTGCCAGGCGCGTACGGCGCACCGGGCGGCCTGGCCACGCCCAGCGGCCTGAGCACGCCGCCCGCGTCGCTGCGCTTCGGCCCGGGCGGCACGCCGCTTGGCACGCCCGCCAACGGCGACTGGTACAGCGCCGCGCCCGCGCCGCCGACCGACCCGTCCGTGTTCACCGTAACGGACCGCAAGGTGGCGACCCCGCGCGCGCCTGCCCCGGCGGCAGCCCCGAGCTGGGTGTGACGCAGCGCCTGCGCGGCGCCCTGCGCGCACGTTGCGACGCGCTGTGCCGGGCGAGCGTGAGCGGTGCTTGCGCCGGCCCTGCCCGGCCAGCAGGAGCATCTGTTTGGGCAGCAGGAGCATGTGTTTGGGCAGCAGGAGCGGCCGTATATGCAGTCATGGCCGCCCGCGCCTGGCATCAAGAATTTATAAGTGCTCTCAAACTCCTTGAGGAGTATGAGGGCACAGCCAAACTTAAGGGGTCCAGTCATAAGGGTCGCGCGCGCGCGTGTCGGGGCTTGGCGCGAGCGCGCAAGACGGGGGATGACGCGCTGCTGCACGCACCGTGCCCGGCGCAGCGCGCGCCCACCGGGCGCACGCGCGCGGGCGGCAGGTGCGCGTGCGCGACGCCGAGGGCGATGTGCCGCTGTACGTGCTGTGCCGGCGCTGGGTGCAGAACAACCCGGTGCTGGACGAGACGGCGGTGCTGGCGGAGGCGGCCGGCCGGCAGCCGCCGCTCGCGGCCGCGCTGCCGCCGCCGCCGCCGCGCTCGGCCGCGCTGGCGGCCGCGGAGGCGGCGGCTGCGCCGCGCGCGCAGCCGCTGCCCGACTACCGCGGCCCCAGCCTGGATGTGCGCGGCTGCGGGGTCTCGCAGATGCAAGTGGCGCGGTAGTCGGGGGCTGCGTCGCATGCAGCGTGTCTGGCTCAGGCGGTCCCGTTGCCAATTCAGTTGGCCGGCAGCCGGCGGGGTGTCGGCGTGCTGCCTGACGGATTGGCCTGCCGCAGGCGGCGGAGACGTCAGACACCTTGTGTTCATGCTAGTCCCTCCAGAGGAATGGATTTGGTTGCAGCCGCACACGGTCCGGCCCATCCGTGTATCTTAACCAAATCCTCACCCTATCCCTCTGCCGCGCAGCTGCTGCGGCGACACCACGTGGCGCACTGGCGCGACGTGCGGCGGCATCACCGGCGGCTGCACGCGCTGCGCCTGGCGCGCTTTCGCACGCGCCTGCACCTGCTCGCCGCGCGCTCGCTGGCGGCGCGCGGCGCACCAGACGCGCGCGCTGGCGAGGCTGTGGGCGCGGCATGAGGTGTCTTTTCACGCGCTTGTACAGCAGCTGCACTGTGCCGGCCGCAGCAGTGTTGCGTGTTGCGTGGGCAGAGTGGCGCAGGCAGTTTATGTGGCGCCGCTGGGCCCTTGTGTGCGCAGCGCTCAGGGTCTTGCTCTGCTCCAAACATGCCTGAGGCGGTAAGCGAGGCCCATGCTGTATTTGTTTGCCGCTTTGGGCTGTGAGACTGCTATGCAGCCACGCAGACTCGTTCTGCGGGGGGAGCAGAACGAGAGGCCTTTCAGCCTCGCGCTGCGGAGCTTCACCATGGCGGCTCTAGTCCTGAGCACACTATCGTTGCAGGACCTGCAGTGTCTGACGTCAATGCTTGTCAGCGGCAAGCTGATGCGCATGATCTCCGCTCACGTTCACACCTGCCGTCCTGTTCAGGCCTCGTCAAAATTTTCTTAGCACCCAGCCGTACGAAAAATTGGCAAAAGGGCGCTCGCTGGCGGGTCATGCAGCGCGGCACGTCGCATGCATGCATGCAAGCATCGTCAACGTCCCGCAGCCAGGAGGCCAGGCAGATGTCCAAATGGGCTCAAGCGCGTCTGTGCTTTGCTGTACAGCGAAAGCCTCACTCGTCAGAAGCGCACAGTGCGGCGCGCCTCAAAACAGCCCTTGCCGGATCACCCCGGCTGTCATCAGCCAGGCCGCGCCCGAGCGCATGGACCGGCTGCCTGACCGACCAAGGGCGTTGCTCCCCCGTTGCTCCCCCGTTGCTCCCCCAGACATCTGGGCCGCGGCGGCTACGCCGCCAACCTCTGGCGCGTGGCCTGGAGCATGCGGCTGCGGCGAGGGTCGGCAGCCGCGGGCGCCCCCGGACGCGCGGCCCGCTCACTCCCGCAGCGGCGCGACATACTCCAGCCGCCTGACGCGCGCGGCCGGTCTGTCAGCCCCGCCGTGGCCGGCTTCTTGCGCCTGGCAGCCGCCGCCGGCGGACTCCCGACCACCCGGGCGTCCCTGTTCCAGGCCTGGCAATAGGGCCTGGGTGCGCAGGGAGGCGCATGCGGCGCAGTGGCCGAATCAGGGGCCGCTGCAGCGAGCCCTGCGCAGAAACAGGCGCACGCAGGGCGCCCGCGCGGCCGCCTGCGCCGACCGTCGAGCCCCGGCGCCCCGGGCCGCCCATTTTGGCACGCATGGGCGCATGGGCGCGGGCGGGGGCGCGCGCACCGCCGGAAGGCCTCCGCGTCGCGCGCGGCGTCGGCCAGCGCGAGCGCGCTGCCCTCCGCCTTGGCCTTGAGCGCCGACGTCAGCTCCTTCTTCACCGCCGCGCCGAACGCCGTGCCGTCCTCCTGCGGGCGCGGGCATAGGGTAGGGGTAGGGTACAGCATGGCTAGGGTAGGATCAGGCCTCACCCCGTCGGCGCCCCAGCGCTCGGTGGCGCGGCTGCCTTATGGGCCGTGTGACGAGCTCCCCACTCAGCGCCCAGCAGCCGGCACGGCCGCCGAGGCGCCACGCTGCCCTGCTGTGTGCCGCCCTCCTCTGCCATGCGCTCTGGCAGCGCGTCCTGAGCCAGCATCGGCAGCCCCAGAGTCCGGCAAGGCGGCTCAGCAACGCGGCTTTCGAAACATGCGCGTGCGCGCCGCGCCCACTACGCGCGTGGGGACCGCCGCGCGGGTCCGCCGCCCGCGCCCTGCGCCCGCCCTCTCATGCGGGGCCGGGGCCGCGCGCCAGGTCAAACACGCCGGCGGGGACGAGCAGGGAGACGACGTAGGTCGCCTTCCAGGCGGGCACGGGCGCGCCGTCCACCTCAAACGCGCCGCCCTCGCCCAGCGCGTTGACCAGCACCGGCAGCAGCGCCGGGTGCAGCACCTGGGGCGGCGGGCAGGACGCAGGGTCAGGGTCAGGGTCAGGGTTTGCTCAGGCGCGCGTGCAGACGTGCTCAGCCCCGCGGCATGCAGCCCTGCACCATGCGCGCATGGCGCCTCACCGCGGAGCAGGCCGTCCGGCAGGGTGTGCCGTCGCGCGGCCCGGCCCTGCAATGGCGCCTTGGGTGGTGCCAGTGTGGGGAGCTAGACAGTTGAGGCGCAGCGCCCTGGTGGGCAGCGCACGTGCGGCACTCTGGGAGCCGCTGGCAAGCGGATCAGCAGGTCGGCTGGCAGCCGCGAGCTCCACTGCTACACAAAGGGGCACGCTCCACCCACATGAGGAGTGCCACTTCGCATGCCGCCGACGGGGGCGGCGCGCGGCGGGCGGCGGCGGACCTGGGCGCCCTCGAGCACGATGACGCTGGCCGGGCAGGCCTTCAGGAAGGCGGCCAGGCGGCTCTGCAGGCGGCCGCGGGCGTCCGCGCCGCCGCCGGCCAGGTCCCCGCGGTCCGCCTGCGTTGCCGGGCGCGCCGCTCGGGCGCGCGCCCACCTGGGTGCTTTCACCATGATGGGGTACGGTAAGGGTTAGGGTAAGCATCAGCCGGCAGGTCAGCCGGGGCGCCGGGCGCGCCTGCAGCACCAGGAGGCAGCCAGAGCAGATGGGCGGCAGCGCCTGCTTGATGGCCAGCGACGCGGCCTGCAGCGCCAGGCCGTTGCTGGCCGCCAGCAGCACGCCCGCGCCCTGCGCCGCGCGGCCTCACCCTCGGCGCGCCGCCTGTTGCCGGAGCAGTCTCGCAGCCCCCCAGGACGCAGCAATACACACGGTGCTGTGGCTCGTCATGCAGGGCCCTGGCAGGCGCGGCGTGGGCGGCGGCGCGCAGCCCTGCCGCCCACGAGAGCAGGGCGCGCTCGGTACGGGCGGCCGGCGCGCGCCTTGCGCGGCTCCTCCTTGTGGCCGCGCCAGACGTCGCGCAGGAGCGCGCGCGTGCCGTCCCACTTGGACGCGTTGCGCAGGACGGCGTCCAGCGCGTCCGCATCCAGCGCCGCCGCGCACGGCCGGCCCACGCCGCCGCCCTGCCGCCCAGGCGCCGCGGCGTCGGCGCCTCGCGCCTCCCGGGCCCCCTGCCCGGGAGGCTGCACTCCCGGGCGCGGGAGCGTGGGGTCCCTGAGCAGTCGCTGTGAAAGCACGCTGCTGCCTGATATCAGGCATTTCGCCGCGTTGCGGCAGCCAGCCCGCGCGCCCCGCGCGGGCGCGGGCCGTGGACGCCCGGCTCGCCGCGTGCAGCCCCGGAGCAGGTCTGCTTGCACAGTCGCCCAACCCTACCCTGGAATCTGAGCCAGAGCGGCGCACGCGGCTGCCGCGGCGGATGAGGCTCGTGCGAAAGGTGCGCTGCCAGGCCGCCGCCGCCGCGCGGCCAGCATCGGCCGCGCCCTCGCCCGCCCACGACGCGCTGCGCTGCAGCGCGCCGCCCGCGCCCTGCCGCACGACGGCGCCCGTCGCGCGCGCCTGCGCCGCCGCCCAGTCCCTGCGGGCAGCGGCGCCCCCCCGCTCATTGGCGGCTCGGGCAGGAGACAGAGCGCGGCGCAGCGGCCGCCTGCAGCAGCCTGGCTCGGCTGAGAAATACAGCAGGGCAACGCCTCAGCCGGGAGCACGCCCAGCGCGCGGACCTCTGGAGCGCCAGCCACTCGCGCAAACAATGGGGCAGGCGGCACCCTAGACCCCTGCCGCACACCGCCCGCGCCGGCGCACGCGCCGCGCACCTCTGGTGAGCCAGCTGCTCGCGCAGGCTGGCGGCGTGCTCCCGCAGCGCGGCCGCGTGCTGCTCCCAGGCGGCGCCGAGCGCGGGGCGCTGGTGCCACTGCGACACGGTCAGCGCGCCGACGCCCGCCAGCAGCACCGCGAGCGCGGCCCACCGCCAGCGCACCGCGCGCAGTGCCTCCCACGCAAAGCGCTCGCCGGCGTGCCCGTCCTGCCGCCGCGGGGCCCCGCGCCTCAGCCTCGGCCGGTGAGCCCAGCGCCGCCGCGTGGCGCCGGTGCCCGCGCGCCTGTTACTGCAGTGCCCCCAGCCCGCCGCCGGGAGCGCACTGCACGCAGGGCCTCCGGGGCGCGCGTCCCATCCGCCCATGCCCGCCCTGACGCGCCCTGGCCCCATGCAGCCCCCGACCCCAGCCAGGCCAGGCGGCGCTGCTGCCGCGGCGGGAGTCGCCAGCGCGCTGCTGCACACACGCCTGCAGGCTGCCAGCGCTGCCGCCAGCTGCCGCCGCCGGGCCACTCTCTGGCTGACGCTCTCCGGCGCAGCAGCATGCAGGGCGCCCGGCACGAAAGACGCCCCAGCGGCCCACCCTCCCTGGAGGCAGGCCAGCACCAGCGGCCAGGGAGGCGCACCTGCAGCGGCTGGACGCTCTGCTGCGGGAAGGGCGTGCGAGCGGCCGCGTCAATGCCCGCGTCGGCATCTCGCGCTGCCGCGTCGGACGCCTGGCCCGCCTGCGCTGCCCCACGGCTGTCTGCCCCAGCTATGGAGTGGTCCTGCAAGACGGCTGCACGCGGCGTCACTGCTGGGCGCGTCCGTGCAGGCACCACAGTTGGCGCCTGCCGGCAGCCGGCTCCCAAGCGTAGCCAGGCAAGACAGCGGCAGCACGCAGACCCAGCGCCACCGCCCAGAGCCGAGCACGGGCGGCGCCTGGGGGCGCGCCAGGCGCGCGCGCAGCCGCAGGGTCGACGGCGCGGTCGCGGGCGTCTCCGCCAGGGGCGCCGCAGGGCTGACGGCCTCCTCTGCCGCCAGTGCGCCGTTGCCGGGCGTCGCTGCCACCGCGCTCTGGCTGGCCGCCAGCAGCGCGCCCGTCAGCCGCTCCTCCAGCTCCTCACGCTTCCTGCGGCACGCGCTTGCTGCACCTCAGCGCCAGAGCTGCTCGCCGAGAGGCGCAGCGCGCAGAGGGCGGCCGCAGCGCAGCGCACCCTTTGGCAGAGACGCCGGCGGCTTTGCACTCGCGCTGCAGCTCCCGGTAATCCATCAGGTCCAGCGGGCGCGCCATCACTGCTCCCGTGGCCGCGGAGTGCCTGCGCAGCGTCCGGACCCGGTTGCGGGTGACACAGGAGCCATGCTGGTTTGAAAGACGTGCTGTTGTGAGCTGACATCCGCGGCGTCATGCAACGCGCTCGCGCACAGGTGTGGCCGCACTGCGCTGCCATACTGGCGCATTTGGCGCACCTGCAATGACCTGAAAGTAACCAAGCACTCAGGTGCCCTCAAGCGGTGCGCTGCGCCGCTTGCATGCGCCAGAGTGCGGCGCTCTGCAGCCCTGCGTGGTCAGGTGCAGCCCCAGTGCCTTTCAGCAATAGTGAAAAAACAACTACTGTCCACCTTGAATCGCCCACCTTCCGGCAAACTGAAGTGAACGTTGAAACGAAAGGGGTCTGGGGCAGGGTCTGGCATTGGATCCCGACTCGGCGACACAGGCTGCAAGATACATATCTTGTGGAGCTGTGTCCTTGAACCGACTGAGGTGCTAGGCGCAGCCAATGCCGCCCAGTGCAGCGACCTCACGGCAATGCATGCAGGAGCAGCACATCAGCCTTGCATCATGGAGCGGCCTCGGCTCTCAGCCGCGCACTTACGCGCGTAATGTTTGGTGTGCTGGTAAGAGTGCCTCAACACTGGTATCAACATTGTCCTGCGAATGATATACAGTGCTGGTAACGCTCCTCACTTGCCGACTGACAGGCTGTGCGCCGTCTTCAGTGTCAAAGGGCAGGAGGCGAGTACATCGTCAAGAGCCGATGTGGGCTGTCACGCATAGCAGGCGACGAGCCAGCCGCAGATGCGTGGCCATCCAGGCGCTGGTGCGTATGCCCCTATCCTCGGCCTGGTATCTTTGAAACACCGCGGCCACTTACGTTGGGCGTACCTGCAGGGAGAACAAGTCAGCGATGGCGCTGTGAGTGTAGTCTTGCTGGCTGGCGGCGTGGGCAAGCGCATGGGGGTGCGCACGCTCGCTCCTGAGTTGCGAAGCGTTGCTAAGGCCTGCGGTGCATGGTGCCACCTGTTCAAACTGCCTGAGTATGGCTGTGCACACCTGGGGCAAAGAGCAGCAAACGCAGATGCTCGCGAGCGCGAGGCAGGCTCGGTCCGGGCTGACCGCCGGTGCGCGCCAGGCAGCCATGCCGAAGCAGTACCTGCCGCTGCGCGGCCAGCCCATCGCGCTGTACAGCCTGGACGTGTTTGCCGCCATGCGCGAGGTGGGCGAGGTCGTGGTCGTGTGCGACGCGTCCTACGACGGCGTGTTCAGGGAGCACCACGCGCGCCTGCCGGCCGGCCGGCCGCCGCTGCTCTTCGCGCGGCCGGGCGCCGAGCGCCAGGACAGCGTGTGCAACGGCTTTGCGGTGCGCGCGGCCTGCTGCGGGCCGCGCCCCTGGATGGGGCCCCGCCCTGTTCTAGCAACTGCGCGCAAGAACAGCAGAGGGCGGAAGTGGCAGCAAGCGCCTCACGTTTGAACTTTCATGACTTGTATGCACAGTGTAGCTTGCAGACACACGGTTGCCCGGACGTAGACGACACCTGAAAGGAAGGTGTGAGACGTGCTTTGGAAGTGCTCGCGGTGCAGCGCTCGCCCGGCGAGAGAGCGTACCCGTCCAGCGTTTGACCATGCTTTTGACCACTTTGCAAGAAACCCAAGGAGAGGGTTGGGGAGGGTGCAGTTCTGTCGGGTCAGCCGCCCCAGGCGTGGAAGAGGGGCACAGAATCCGTGCCGGCGCAGGCGATCCGGCCGGCTGCGGAGCTGGTGGCCATCCACGACTCGGCGCGGCCGCTCGTGGAGGAGGCCGACGTGCGCAGGTGCCTGCTCGACGCGCTCGAGGTGCGTGCAGCGCACAGGCGCGCCGCGGACCAGGGCGCTGCGTCCGTATGCCGCCTTCCTGGGCGCCAGCGGCTGGCTCGGGCCTGAGGCGGGGTCGCAGCGGAAGCGGACCGGCGGCGGCAGGAGCGGAGCCCCGACGCGGCCCGCCCTGCGGGGCCGCGCAGGTGGGCGCGGCGGTGCTGGGCGTGCGCGTGAAGCCGACGATCAAGGAGGTGCGCGGCGACGGGCTGGTCGTGCGCACGCTGGAGCGCGCGCTGCTGTGGGAGGTCCAGACGCCCCAGGCGCGCCTCTCCCGCTGGCAGCCTGGGGCTAGGCCTGGGGGCGTCCGTGGCTACCACAGGGCTCTGTGCGTGTGTGAACTGTTCCGCGAGGGGCGTTTGGCGCTTATGTAGCGCACCTTTGATCGCCATTCACCCCGGTATGCGCTTGCCGTGCGCAACGCTTGTGTTTGGTGCCTGGATCGGCCCAGCTGAGGCTCCTGTCTCCGCTCCCTCCGCTCCAGGCACAACATGCAAGCAGCAGGCCCCGCGCAGTCGCGCGCGCGGGCCGCCCACAGCCCCGGCCGCGGCGCCGGCCGCGCGCGCGCGCGGGCGGGGCGCCCACCGCGGCGCGCGTGCGCGCCAGGTCATCCGGCCCGCGCTGCTGCGCGACGGCTTCGCCCTGGTGGCGCGCGAGCGCCTGGCGGTGACCGACGACGTGTCGATCGTGGAGGCTCTGGGCGCGCCGGTGCGGCTGACGGCCGGGTCGTACCACAACATCAAGGTCACCACGCCCGACGACATGGTGGTCGCCGAGGGCTTCCTGCGCGAGCGCGCCGGCAGCGGCGAGCGCGCGCTGGCCGCCGCCGCCGCGTGACCCGGCGGGCCGGCGCTTGGGCGCCCCGCGGCACCGTGCTGCCATGCTGCTGCGGGCGGCCGGCGTGCCGGCCGCGGCTGGGCCGCCCCGCGCGCTGAGGTCGCTGCGGCTGGCAACCTGGCGGCCCCGGGGGCTCCCTGGTGGAGCGCAGCGGCGCAATGAGCGCCACTGCGGGATCTGGCTTGCTGGTGCACTGACTCTCACCGCCCTGTTCGCCCACCTGCCAGGCTCTGGCTGCCAAATTTTCAGGTCCGTACCGTTTGTGCAGCATGTGGACATTCACTGTCTATGTGACAACTCAGGCATTCCCAGCGTCCCTGGGATGCGTCCCTGGGAGCAGTCCTGCTTGTGCCATGTCAGCAGAACACACGTTGAACTGGCAGATGCATTCTATTGCTCGCACCGAGCGGCCCGTACATATGCGTCAACTGTTTGACATGTGTGCAACTGTCTGCGCTTCAAGCTGAGGCTCTGCATGGCAACCGCCTGTATGACTGCCACCGACCGCAGACGGCTGGGGGTGGTGCCTCAAGGGCTACTGGTGCTGCTTTACAGGCCACTGAATACGCGAATGTGAGCGCGAGCACAACCACAAGCTCACGCGAGCCATGCAGACTGGGGCCGCGCAGCCCGCGCAGGGCTGCAAGGCGCGCAGCAGGCACCCTGACTGAAACCCAACGCACACAGGTAAAAGCGGAGTCATCCCACCGAAGCAACACCCTGCAGGCTCCGCGAGTCGGGAAAGCACAGTGGGGGCGGAGGCCGGTCGCGTCGCGGCCTCCAACGGCAAAGGAGGCGCATGCAGCACGGCTGGAAAATGCGGCACGGAAAATAGGAGTGAACAGACTTGCAAAGCCTGCATGGCTTTGAAAGTGACCCGCCATCACGCGCAAACGCTCTCCCCTGGCAAGCAACCCAACGCTACCTTCGACAGCCACAAAACAGCCCGCGTTGGCAATACGCGGCCGCACGAATACACTTGCACCTGCCTTCGAAGAGGGGACGCTATCAATGGCTGACAAACCTGCAAAACCCCAGCTACGCCCATGACTGTAAGAGCAAGCAGATGGCAATGCCATGTTCCCAGCACTGTGCTGCGCAAAGGCAGGCGCTGAGAAAACTCCCACTACTGGCATCAATGTGCTTCATCCTGCACTCTGAATACTTGCTACACACCTGGATTCAGACATTGGGGTCCGTGGGGGCTCACGCCCGCCTGCTGCGGGGCGGACCTGACTCTCAAAACGTTTTCTGCGTCGCCTCCGGCTGCACCCACTTAGGGGAGCCCCCGCAGGCCGGGCCAGGCGTCGCAGCGCGCTTGCGCTGCTCGGCGCCGGTCCGCGTGGCTGGAGCGAATGTGGTCGGGGGCGGCCGCGCTGTCATGTCTGTGTCCCTCTGCGCATGCGCCTGCCCGGAGGCATGCAGCGGAGCCTCCACGCGCGAGTACGAGCCCTGCGCGCCGTCGCGTGCAGGCATTGCGCCCTGCCAGCGCTGCCGGACGCCAGTGTGCATACCACTCTCTGCGCCATAACACCTGTGGCGGGGCGCCCATGCACCACGCGCACACCGGCCGAGCGCAGGCCGCCGATGGGCTGGGCATGCGGCCTGCAGAGCAGCAGCTGCGACGCCAGCAGGCAGCACGCATGCCGAGCGCGCTGAGCGCCCGCCCGCGGTGCATCCGGCAGGCGGGCCGCGCGCGCCGAGCGGGGCGGGGCGCGTGCCTGCGAGGGGTCGGGCTGCGGCGCGGCCGCGGCCGCGACGGCGTACGCCTGCAGCGCGGCGAGCGGGCTGGCGGCCGGCGCGGAGGCCGCCGCG
>JAABUY010005171.1_pt1 | contig 13271 bp, 15 predicted proteins | sample 5560271 | NCBI WGS metagenome assembly JAABUY01 (sample SAMN10711886, study PRJNA513374) | rock metagenome | isolation source: Antarctica rocks | place: Antarctica: Victoria Land, University Valley
TCACTTTGGTTTTATGTATTCAACAAGCATACTGTCATCCTATGTACTACACGAGATGCATTCAGCTGATTTGTCATATTGCACTGATTGCTGCTGGTAGTGATGATGATATGCTACTGCTAGCACCGAGGTACTTTGCAACAGCACAAATTGAAAGCAGCATCCTGGCTATTGCAACACACATGAGCAACGAGTGCATTGTGTCCTTGCAGCTGCTGTCTTTCAACATCAATTGAATGCAAGCCTTCCATTTAATGTTGTGCCACAGAGTCAAGGGCATCAAACCCACTGTGCCCACCAAAGAAGCTTGCTTCCACACAGACTGCTTATTAAATCATTATTGGCAGGTCCACATGTTGTGACATGCTTGTAGGCCCCGGTGACCTTCAAGCTGTCCAAGCCAACAGGGCAGCCAGGGTACATGGTTACAGTATACAACAAGCATTGGTTCATCAGCACAGAAGGCTTGGTCTTTGACTTCAGGGTGATGGCAGATGGGGTCCCCATCAAGCAGGAAGGGAACGACGGCTGGACCCACTTTGACATTGCCCAGATCCCTGCTCAGGTATTCCTTTGTTGGCAGTGAGCGTATGTTGGCGTAGGCGCAAGCTGTCTTTGGTGCTGTGTGCGCAACTCACCTAGCAATGCTGCAGACTCTGACACCAGCTGGTACCAATCACCTGAGTTGTCATCAGGAAACGCATGCGCTGTTCATGATGCAAGCTTGCTTTTGTGCAGGCAGGCTTGCTTTGCAGCTGTTGGTTGCATGGCTGTTGCATGCTTGCAAGCCGTAGCACACTAACCCTGGAGTGAACAGAGATGACACAGCAGTCAATCCCTTATGCATCAGAAGACAACATGAAATGAGAGAGGGAGCAAGCAAGGTTGACAGTCAGTGATTATGCACCAAAACCATTGATCATGAACATGTACAATGCCTCATGCAGGAGGAACAGGAAGAACGGCTGCATGCACAGCGCATGCCTGCTGGGCTGCAAGATGCTGAACTAGCTCTTGAGATCCGAGCCTCGCTCATTGATGCTACCCCTTGGGCGCCTCAGGTGCTGCTCATACCTTGCTCAAGCATACACACACCACAGCCAGCCTTGTGTTGCATGCTGAAGCAACTTTGTCATCATGTCTTGGTGTCTGGTATCATCTGTTGGGGCAGAGGGCAGGTTCTCAAGCATTTGCCAGGCTGAGGTCCTTTTGGCTGTACAGTCACAGCATGCCCTTGGCTGCTTGTTTATGCTGCTGAAGTTCTTGCCGGTTCTGCTTTGATGCATTAGCACACAGAGTGCATGGTTGGAGTGCGCTTCAGGGGCATGTGGTGGCAGAGCAACAGATCAAGCTGTCAGCGCAGCACTATCTTGATCAGCTGCCGCAGCAAAGTGCGTCAGAGCCTGAGTACGAGCAGCAAGCGGCACCCCTGACTGTCAATTGGCATGAGGAAAATGGCAGAGACTCTGTTACCATCCAAGGCATGTGCACCCCAAATTTGTTATCATTCCTTGGATGCATATCTTTGAGTTGTTCCAGACAAGGGCTGTCTCACACAGCAAGTTACGGTGCCTTTGCTTTGCTGCGCTGTGCTGTGCTGTGCTACGTTGATATTCCATGCTGGGCTGTGCTGGGCTGTGCGCTGTGCCATGCTGATATTCTGTGCTGTGCAGTGCAGCACTGCACCATCTTGAGGCTTGTTGCACCCCTAGCATGTCAGAAATGACAGTCATTCAGTTACATCCACTGGCGTAGGTGCTTGCTTACAGGGGAGAAGGGGTTGAAGGTTGTCATCTCTGGCAGCACAGGCTGCATCAGTGAGTGGCATATGGGGGGCCAGTCTCTACTGACAGAGGGCATCACCCCTTGCTTCTTCAGGGCCTGCATAGACAACGACAGGGGTGGCACCGGGGGTAGAAGCTATGCTTCCAGGTAAGCTTTGCACCTTTGGGCTTGAGCAAACAGACCATCGAGTACCTGTGAGTTTGCTGAATCCCTGATGAGCATGTTAGTAAGCTAAGCACTTGTTGGTGCAAACGCCTGTCTGTGGTGATGCCTTCTTGTCCTGCTTTTCTTTCGTGTTTGTTCTTTTTGTGTGCTCTGCCAATTAATCGCGCACAAAGTGATGGCCTGTGGTCTGCCCACGCATCAATTCCTGTTGGTCTTTGTTTCCTGATGTTCCCAGCCATGTGCCCTGGCGCTGCCAGCTGGCGCTCAACGTGCATCCACAACTGGTGTTTGGAGCCTGCCTGTGCTGAGTGTGGATTTATGATGTCTTGGTCTGCGTTTACTATCAAAGCTGCAACCTGTGTGTGATTTCTGCACCTGTCAGGTGGAAAGCAGCTGGGCTAGATAGGATGAAGGCAGTGCCTGACACATGCACACTGAAGAGCAAGCCAGCACAAGATGGCAGCGTTCTGGTGCAAGCGCGTTTCACCATGAGACCCGATCCCAATATGGACAGCATCATCGGCCAGACCGCACACAACCTTGATGAGGTGAGCTGTGCTTGTGCAGCTGTGCATGACTGGCCTGCAGGCTGAACAAGACTAAGCCTGGCTTGTTGATCTCTTGCTGCTGTCCTGACTCCTGTGTCCAAGCTGCCTGACAGACATGATGTGAACTGTACACAATTGTGACTCTAAGCTTCATCAGCAAGCAAGCTCGTATAGATTGACTTGCAACTGTGGTCCTCTGCTGGACCGCTTCTGCTGCGTTCCTGGGCTGCTGCCATTTGGTGGCAACTTTCACCACAGTTGCTGACAGTTGACATTTCCAGAGACCTCTCAGGAAGTCGTGACTGTCATTTGTGGCTGTCCAAATCTGTCTCAGATTACTCATTGTTATTGCTTGTTCCATCTACTGTACTCTGGATGTCTTCCACAGACATTAGGCGCAGCTGAATAAGATGCCTAACAGCTGTCTACATGCAGAGTCAAAGGCCCATGAGCTCCTCAGAGGGGGAGGCCGCCCCAGCTGGCCCCGTCCAGGAGCCCAGTGACCGCTGGCTGGGGGGCAAAGGACTGGGCCACATCAACGTGGCTGTGCAGTATACAGTCAGCGGTGATGGTGACATCAGCAGCAGCTGGGAGGTTGACACATCCAAGGCTATACCATCAAAGCTCCCCATGTTCATGTACAGGTACAGAGTTACACATTGCTTGGTTCTTTTCGTGCATGTCATAGTGAGATGTGTACCTCCTTGGGTTGTGGTGCATTCTGCCTACACATTTTGCAAATGCTACATGCTGTTGTGTTTGCCTGTACACATGATATAAACTGATTGCCATTGACCTGTCAAGTATGCATGGCTCACATGTTATATCTACAGCACTGCAATCAGTGAGTTACCCATATGGGTTGACAACACCATCCTGGGCAGCCCGGCATAACACTTGGCTTCTCATTAAATTGACGCCAAAAGGTGTAGTCTTTTCTTTTCTTTTCTTGACAACACCAGCCAAGTCTGACACTGGCAGCATGACTCGTGAAGTTGCACTCAAGCAGTGGTAGTCTCTGTGGTCATAACCACAGCTGTGCTGCATGCAGAGTGGTGCCACTGCTGTTCCGGGCGCTGGGGTGGCTGCTGGGCAAGCTGTCTCTCTTCCCACACTTTGCTGGCAGTGCTGATAGAGGCGCATGCTGGATTTACAGGCACACAGTGTTGCTGTTGTACAGTGCCTATTCCACGCTCACCTTTGCTTGGGTCATGGAAACATTGGCAACCCACACAACCGATTGGCGATGGCAAAGACAGACGGTTGTGCTTGTTTTACTGTTGCTGTGCAAGTGTCGCAAGTGCCCAACCCCAGTGCAACCCCATTTACAGGTCTCGAAAAGCTTCAGCTCAAAAGCTGCCATGGTGTCAGCCTTGGCTTACTCTGCTGCACAAGCCAGCTTGACTTTGCCAACACATTGGGCATGACGCAGGTCCCTGCCTCGCATTGGTCTTCATTTTGGAGTGCCCAAGAAATGCGAGCAGGTGCAGTGGTATGGGGCGGGCCCACATGAATGCTACTGGGACCGCAAGTCAGGTGCCCCTGTCAGGGAGTACAGCAGCACTGTGCAGGACATGCACGTGCCATACATTGTTCCTGGTGGGAGTCTGCTTGTCTCCCATGCATGATGAGCTGCACATATGGTTGCAGACATGCAGGAGGACATTGTAGAATGTCAATGCATTGCTTTTGGTAGCACGACAGAAACATTGAACACTGCTAGTTGTGCAAGCCTGGGTTGTGCCATGTGTTGTCACATAAAGACACTTGGTGCTGCAACAGATGACTTGAACAGCCTGACAAAGTGCTGTGCAGTTTCAGCACCACCAGCAGCAATTGTACAATTGTAAGTCTTTAAACAGCACACCAAAGAGCAAGAAAAGCGAGTCTGCAATGGCAGATGTGCAATAGCAGCTGGAGGCGCCATTTGCATGATAGAGTGTATGTTGTACTTCTGCTAGACAATCTGAGTGGCCACAGAGCAAAAATTTGTCACTGCAGTGATCTGAATACACTCATCACTTTGTGGTACAGGGGAGAATGGAGGGCGTGCAGATGTGAGATGGAGCAGCATACATGACAAGGATGGTCATGGGGTGATAGCAGTAGCTGACCAGAAGCTTCTGCAAATGAGTGTCACGCAGTAAGTCCTGGGTTTTGGTCAAAATACTAATGCAGTGTCCTGTGTTGTGTGCACCCAAATATGATGCAAGCAATTGACATCAGCAAGCTACATAACACCAATGTGGCCATGAGCAAATTGCTGCTGCTGACAACACCCACAGGTTGCTGCGCTAAAATTACCAGGCACACATGCACATGTGCACGTCTCAGTACAGGCGGATGTGACAACTTCTTGGCTTCATCTCAAAAGCTGCAAATATGTTATTCTTGCGGGCAGGTACAGCATGAGCAACCTGTCTCTGGCAAGGCATGACTATGAGCTGCAGCCGGATGGCATCAACCATGTGTACCTGGATCATCTGCACATGGGTTTGGGTGGAGATGACAGCTGGAGTCCTAGCGTGCATGAGGTAGATATCCTTTTAGCTTCACTGCCAGCCTTGACCATTTCGTGCTTGACGGCATGCTCTCTACCTTTCTTTGTCTACAACCTCGATGTTTGAATAAGCCATCAGATCTTGGCGGTGCTGTCACATGTTGATGGCTTGTTCTGCGGCTAGCTGCTTGCAAACAATTGTCTATATGACTGTGCATGACGCAGACCTATTAGCTCATGAGGACCAATTCTCTCGTGCCGCAGAAGTATACCATTCCACCCGGCAGATATAACTTCAGGGTGCATCTGTCCCCACATGAGGCCATATTCCAGACTTCAAGTCAAGCCAAGCATCCCAGGAGCATCTGGCAGCAGCTAAGGTCATTGGGACAGCTGTGATGCCGTCAAAGAGGCCAGTGACTGATTTGTCGTCAAGACAGCGCTGCACTTGACCACAAGGTGCTTGTCTTATACAGACAGACCTGTGCTTTCAAGCCAGGATGTCTGATGACTCATGACTCAGAGTCAAATCTGGCTCCACACCCCTGACTGTAAGGTATTAAATGAACTGACAGATGCGTGCGCAGATCTGAACGTGTAAGCACGATGACTCACAGCAACTTCTTGTGAACAAAGCTAGCTGAAGGCGGCCTTGCATTCGCAAGAATTGGTTTGAGATCAGCAGTGCGTGCAATTTGTTCTTGGTATCATGCGCACCTTCACAACTTGTGCTGAGGCTTCTGGGCGTCAACAGTATGCAGCGTGCCGGGCAAGCTTGAATTGGCTTATCATAGCCATTATACGAATGGTAATTACCATCATTATAATGATGGTCACTCAGGAAGCCATCTCAATGAGACACCCTGGTGAACTCCGTGAGTCCATGTTGCCAGCTACGCTCTGCGCATGGCTTCACAGCGTGAGGGCCAATTCCTTTGTCAGAGGTTGCGGGGCCCCGACCTTCGAACTCTTTGGTACCTGGTGCTTGTGTACGGTGTACACTTGCAGCACATGACAACTCTAGCTCGCCATAAATGCGGTCGATCAGGCGGGATAAGTACTTTCCCGATCGAGCTCCTGTCCGATCTGCTCAAGCATCTTGATCTGATCAGATCAAGATGCTTGAGCAGATCGGACGTGTCTGTACAGGAGCTCGTTCGGGAAAGTACTCATGAGCACAAAGCTTGAGGCACATACAGTCTGCCGTCAATGGAATAGCGTGCTTTCAGAGCCGTGCTGTGCCGACTAGTGAACGAACGTCCTTGAGCAGAGGATGTGCGCTGAAACGTTGAAGGAATCGCGTAAACAAGACCTCGAGCAGTACGTCAACTGGCCGGCCGATCGAGCTGCAGGCATCCCTCGTATCAGCATTTCTACCGACCAGTGGACGCCTTGTGGGCAAAGAACTTCCAAGATCACAGAGGCGCGATTCTTTATAGAAAGTCAGCTGCTATATTTGCTGGGCTACTTGCACCGCCGAAACAAGCAAATCAACATCAACTTATTGACAGGTGAGACGATATGAATATTGCCTGCGACCCAGTGTGCAGCCAGAACTGACTAGAGGACTCTGGGTGCAGACGCTGATCATGATTTTATGAATTGTCCTCTGCTGAGTGACCAGCTGCTTCTGACATCCCTGAGCCAGAATCTCGTGGAGCTGCACTTGACAGTGTACTCAGATAACCGGTCACAGCTCAACTTTGACATGGATTGCCTTAGCGGCATGAGCAAGTTGCGGCAGATGAATATCACTGATGAGTCAACTCAATGGGTCAAACTAGGACATGACAACTCAAGGCCTCCTCAGCTCACGCACTGCTTTGGAGGGCTTTGCTTTTTAAATGACGGCATGATGGTAGGGCCCCTGATGACAGCCTTGGGTTCACTTCCCAAATTGACTGCCTTGACGACTTCACACATCCCGGGGGGCCGCATAGAGCCATACAGCACACATTTCACAGCTCTCAAGAGACTTGTGATGAAGTACAGTGAAAGGGAAGCGTCCAGTTTACACATTGCAGTTGGCCTGTCACTCAGCTCATTATGCAAGCTGTCTTTGAATATATGTCATGTTGTGTCCATGCCTGTGCCATGGAAATATTTGTCAAGTCTCACAAAGGTCAGCTTTGATAGTTGTGAGTTTGTCCTTGGTGAGTCAATTTGGTTGTCAGAGGCGCTAGAGGGTGCTACAAGTACGAAAAGGGACACCCAAACCCAAATGAATGGTGAAGCATGTCTAGTCATTTTGCAGCATTGGCAGAAGCGTATGCAAGAATGTAAGTCCCTAATTAACAATATATATCAGCACACCAAAGATGCATCAATGGATTCTGGGGCAGGTCGTGAGCGTCGACTGCAAGAGATACACACCCAGATTTCCAATTTTCTCACACCCCAAGAGAAGCTAGCTTTGTACACAGAGGTGGAGATTGAATTTGCAAACTATATGAATCAGTCGGCACCTCCCACAACCAGCTGGGGAAAGGTAAAGAGATCATTGAGATGTCGGAACAGGTGGCGCCCAGTAGTTCTGGAACCCCACATAAATTCCTGGTGCCTGCACGAACCTTATAATCATCACACGGAGTCTGGTATGCACAAACCCACGTGGAGGCGGCGTGATGATCTGTGGACGTATTCACGAACGGACATTCACTGTTCACGGATCATGGCACGGGCGGAAGAAAAGGTCAAGCAGGAAAGGTGTGTGCAGAAGTACAGAGACGCGCAAACCAGATTCGGGATAAAGTTCTCGAGTGACGAACGTCTCTTTGAAGCTTTTTGCAATCAAGCCGATCCACACATTGTAGACATGTGCAACCAGAGCCCAGAAGCCTTGCTGTTCATGGGCGCCAATTATCTCGTCTCACCTTTGACGAAAGCGGCTTTGGACATGTTTCCCGGATGCTGTGTTGGTCGCCTACTTGATGATGAAAGCAATGAGATAGTCGTAATTGACAACCATACCAAATTTGATTTTGTGAGATTCTTCCTCACAATCATCTCATAGAGATGAAAGTTAGTTTAGCTTAGAGTGCGTCAGCTGTGAACATTAATGTTTTCATAAGTGCTTTAGAACATTTGGGTATCTTTGTCTGACACTTTCAGTCTACTGGTCCAATGGTCATGGTTGGCCCCAACGACCTTTAAAATCTAATGAATGAATGAATGAAAGCTGACAAGTCAGTTTCAGGTCCTGATAATGAGTCATGGCTATAGTCACATTTGTCCTGAAATGAGAATGAGCTTTTTACGCATGTGATTGCTGACATGAAACCCTAAAAGAAGTTCACGGAGAGATGACGCAGCACTACGACGGGCGGAGGTGCCGCACGCAAAGTAACTGATCTCCGCAATATGTCAACGCTGGAGGAGATCCTGACAACGGCACACGGCACACAGTATGGGTTAGTCAAACAGGCAGTTGCTGCTGCAACAACTGTTCTGACCAGTGATGAGAAGAACTCGCTGTTGATGCAAACAGTGGATGAGGCAGTAGCAGAACTGAGTCGTCATCGCAACAGCCTGCCGGACAGGCATCAGGACGCTGCAGATTGTTTTACGCAGCTTGACAATGTGATCAGGCCGCTGCTGCAGGTGCGAGACAACTTTCACACCGTTGAACACCGTTAAGGTTTTATGGCCTGTATGTGCGGCTATTTGACAACCTTTCTTTTCTGCTCCAGCTGCAAAGGGACACGGACATGGATGTGCTTGGGCCTTATCCATCGAGCCATGCTGATGGCTTTGATGCGCTCAACAGCGATGTCAAGCCTGAGGACCTCCCTGGTCGCATCTCGCAAGCATTGGGAGTACAATATCTGGCTGACATGCAGAGCCGACCAACCCCCGTCAACGGCATTGTCTTCAATACCAAAAACAGCACGCTACGTGTGCTGGTCACGCTTCCTGTGTCTGCGCGTGGTCGGAGTGTCGCAGTACATTTTATCTTTGACACGGGCGCACCATGCACATACATTGCCCTGTCTGTGTTGGAAGCACTCAACCTTCCTGAAGTATCCCTCTGTAGTGAGGTAGTCAATATCAACGGTGTGAAGTCAGTATTGTCAGTGTCTGATACCACCAAGGCAACCTACCGTGAGGGTGATAACAAAATGGAGGTGCCACGCCACTTCGTTGGGCTAAACATTCTGGGTATGGACTTCTTAGATCGTGCAGGCATCAAGCTGGAAATGGACCTTGCGACTAATGCTGTGGTCCTGTCCTCAGCCCAGTTCCCTGTCATTGGGTAGAGGACAGCATTCGAAATCTTACAGCAACAGCTGCAGTCTCGATGGGGTGTTTCAGCAGTTCAAAGATGAAGAGAAAGGTGAGTACTCTGAAGACCCAATGCTGTCTACTGTGGACATAGACTGCCTCAGCGGTATGAGCAAATTACAGCATCTGGAAATCAGTCAAAAGTGCCAGGCAAGGTGTGGAGTACTCAAGGTCTTCTCAGTTCGCTTGATTGTCTGGAGAGCTTTACATTCTTGGGAGATGGCAGACTTCAAGGACCATTGGTACCTGCATTGGCTGTGCTTCTCAACCTGACTGCGCTGAGGACTTCAAATATTCCTGGGGGCCGAGTGGAGTCATGCAGCGCACACTTTACAGCCCTCACAAGTTTTGTAATTGTCGACACTGACGCTGAGGGCCCGCAAAGTCTACACATCACCTTTGGCCAACCCCTCAGCTTGTTGTGCAAGCTTGCTCTGACAGCTTGCCATATTACATCCATGCCAGTGAGCTTAAGGCTGGTGTCCAGTCTTACTCAGGTCAAGTTTGAAAGGTGTTCCTTTACCCTTGTTGACTGGCTAACCCAAGCACTTGAGGGTGCAACCCAGGTCAAAAGTCTGACATTGAGGAATTCTTGTTCAAACGGCGTACCGGGTAGTGTTTTTCAAATGGTTGGACTGCAGCAACTGAAGTTGCCATACAGCATGTTGACTGACTTACCTGCAGAAATTGTCCACATGTCGAACCTGACACGTTTGGACCTGTCCGACAATGATATGAGCTGTGTGCCTCAGGCTTTGGAGCAAATCACTCATTTGAGGAACATAAACATTTCGGCAAATGCAGATTTTTCCAGCTGAACCGCCCATTGACATTCTTGTCTACCTTTTACAGTCTTGAGAACATTTTCATACGTAGTTTCGGTCAATCCTGGAACAGCTTGTCCATGTTTTATATAGGACAGTTAGATGCTGCACTGGTTGAAGCCTTCAAGCATCGAGTACCCACAGAAAGGCCACAATGTCACCTTGTGGAAGTCCCGACTGCCAGTCCTCCTGAGTTCAGTTGACAACTGCAACATTATGCGTGAGCATCTTGCTGACGATATATGTTGTGATCTCAGCTTATGCAGCACTTCATCCAAGGTTCTAGCCCAGTATTTGCATCAGATTCTGTTTCACTTCACTGTGAATGTTGGGTCTGAAGCTTATACATTTCTTGTTGGCGTGGTGATACTATATTCCTTGCATCTGCTTTGAGCATGTTGCACTGACATGCTGTGAGAATTTTGACACTCCGTCCGTCCATATCTCATCTCCTCACAATGCTTGAATAAAGTGGCAAGGGTCTTGGCTCAAGCAACATGTCATAGCAAGCATTCAATCAAAGTAGGCCCTTTGCACAGCAGAGCCTGGTTGAGTGCGATGGCCAGTTCCTCAACTGTACATGCCTTGACAGCATGCTGCACACCCATGCCTCCAGCAAGTAACACCCAGTCAATACATGGGCGTCCAATGTCTGTGAGTGCTTGCGATGCTGTGGCTTGCCCTCTGTGCGGTATCTTCTGCCGAGCTAGCTCAAGCTGCAATAAGCATATGCAGCCATGTCAAATCCAAAAACAGAGAAAGTGTATAATACCAGGTGCAGCACCAACAATATGTTCCAGACTACCATCATGGTGGTACATGCAGGAAAGTGTCAGATGCTCCCCTGATTGCACTACATGCTGTATGCAGCTAATCAAACACAAGATTCAACTCGCATCAGATGCTGATGAGCAAATTGCAGCACGACTTTTGGTCACTGCTCACCTTCAAGATAGCATAGGTTCTGTTGGCACAAATGATGGTGATGACTTGCAACTCTTCTCTGACTTGTGTCCACAGGGCTTGCAGCGAATACATGGCACTACCATCAGCCTGCAAGCATACATACACACTAGTACTGCCTCACGTGCACAACAGCAGACCCCATCAATACCCACAGCCACCACAATCAGACACCGGCAGCACACACGTCCTTCTGGAGATCAACAAAGGTGAGCTTGCAGATGGCTGTCGTTCATCATTCACATGTGTTACGACCTTGTAAATACCTGGATGTTGATGACAGGTCTGTGTGGGCAGGCTATGGCTGCCCCCACTGCCAGAGGAGGCCCTGATCCAATGGCTCCCCCAGTCAATGTCAGGTGACTAAACCTGGGACATCCCTGCAACTCGACCAGATTTTGCGGCCAGAGAAATGAACATAGCATAAGATACGCATGTTTGGGGCGCAGTTGTGTACGTACCTGCGCCATCTTGACAGCATTGCAAGCTCCCACCCTATGCATGCATGAAGTCCATTCAAAGTTGAAGTCCAGCATACCATAAACATACAGGGAGCTACTCAGGGCTGTGTCTGTCCCCTGACACGTCTTGCTTGAATGAACGAATGAAAACCATGGTCAGCAGGCTGAAAGAGTTTGTAGGTGATGCTACCAGGCAGGCAAAGAGCATGAGTGCAAGGCCACACCTTGGACAGGTCCCAGTAGGCTCCCCCACTAGTCAGCGACTCATCCACAATGATGGCGCCCTCTGGCTGCACATGGGCAATGACTGCACACATGCTTCTCGCTGTCAACTTGCCTGCATAGCAGCAAACACCTCCTTGCTTCCCATGTCATCAAGCAGCATTCACAGGGTGAGGGCACAAGCCAGAGCTGACATGTAACATGGGACAGGCTTGCTGTACATTTGAGACAGCTCAAACTGACTGCTAGGTAGCTATGTGGTCAACATGTGGCAAGGCATTGGCACTCAGCTGTGTGACAAGGTAAACTGTATTATTCAGTCACCTGACGGCATAGAAGGTCGACCAGCTGTGGAAAAGACACCACGACAGTTGTGTCCTGGGATGATGCTTTCTGCAGCAGTCTGCTGTGCCAGCTCTTGCAGTGCCCAAGGAATGTCAATGCAAGAAGAGTCCAGCTGCCAGATGCTGTCCTCAGGCAGGGTTACCAGTTGCCTTGGTCCATCTCTGCGCACCACATGCTCTTCTTTCACATGTGTGTTGTTGATGTCATACAGAGCAAACTTGATTGGGGCTCAACATCAAGATGCTGTTGCTGTTGGCAATGTAACAGCCTGACACTGAAGAAGCACACTTCTTGAATGTAACCTTCCTGCTTCATGTGGCAGCTTGTGGACAGGTTCATTGCACGGCGGCCTGGAGTTGATAGCCACAAGCTGTTTATCTGATGTGCTGCTGCTTGTCAGCTGATGGTGCATGCAAAGTGCTGCTTACCAGGAGATGTATTGCTCCGGGCAGCATGAATGGCAGCGTGAGGGGCAGCGTGACAGGCAGCGTGAGGGGCAGCGTAAGGGGCAGCATAAGGGGCAGCGTGAGGAGCAGCGTGAGGGCTTACTTGTAACCAAACATAGCCACAGGAAGACGGGCATCAATTGCAACCATCAGGCTGAATTTGGACAGCTCCTTGGCGGCTTCTTGAGGAAAGTAAGCCAGTCTCTGCAACCAACCCATGGCTGCAGTTGGCATCAACAACCTGCCATGGATGTGACTGAAAAGGGTGCCAAATCATAGACGCAGAGATGCATCAAGGGCGTTCCAGGGCATGCATGTTCACCACAGTGAATATAGGACTGATGCATTCAAACAGAGTTAGTGTCTCAGTCACTGACTCTGGGGTAGTACTGGGGTAGTAACTCTGAGGTAGCAGTCACATACCTGGAAGTGTGGAAGGCCAGCACCTCTGTCAACGCGAGGAAAAGCGTTCTCACATATCAGGGTTGCTCCAGTGGCAGCAGCTATCTTGCCTAAGTAGACAAGGCTGCCGTGATCCTGAAGCAATGCTTGACCTCCACAGTATATGGCGCTTTGGCCTCCAGGACATGCCTTGAGAGCTTTGGCACATGAGGCTAAGAAATGCACTGCTGCTGGCTGAGGATTGCAAGCCTGAAGAGTGCAAGGCTGAGGATTGCAAGGCTGATTTGTGGTGATGCTTTCTGCTGGCTTTGCTTGCAGGGCTGCAGGGG
>JAABUY010005173.1_pt1 | contig 13269 bp, 16 predicted proteins | sample 5560271 | NCBI WGS metagenome assembly JAABUY01 (sample SAMN10711886, study PRJNA513374) | rock metagenome | isolation source: Antarctica rocks | place: Antarctica: Victoria Land, University Valley
TCTGCTGCGGGGGGGGGGGGGGGGGGGGGGGGGGGGGGGGGGGGTGGTTGTAATGCTTTGGTCCTATTATCTCATTCACCCTTCTTTGGGGGGGATTGGCTGGTTTTGCCAAGTTCGAATTCTTTTGGTACGGTGGCTTTTGTGGGATGAGATCTGTAAGGGAAAGGGGGGGGGGGGAGGGGAGAGGAGGGAGGGTTGATTTTTGAAACGATGTGGTTTCTTTGTTTTTTCTTTGAAACTGATTTGATAGGTTTTATGCTTCTTTTTACGCCTGCTCGCCTGCTATGTATGAGACCTGATTCGGGGGTCCTCTCGCGAGAAGGTAAAACGCGTAGGTTGAACGCTCGACTTTTTGCTATCGCCGGTCTAGGACGTGATTGTTTTCTCCAGTCCTTTGTTGTCTTCTATCGCTTCTTGCGGTGCTGTTGTGGTGTTGTGTTGTGTTGTGTTGTTCTTGTATTTACGGTTATATTGATGGGGTTTGCGTGAAGAAGTAGTGATGGTAGGGTTGAGAGGTATTGTGGATGGGGAATTTGTTTTTTTTTTTTTTTTCTGTTTTTATTTATCCAAGACGGTTTTTAAATGATGCAGCCCACAAACGATGTTATTCGTACTCAGCAAAATCTCGCAAATGTATCGTGATATTCAGAATCCTCAGCTGCTCGGTACCAATGTGCTGTGCAAATTCGTTCCACAATTCTGACTGGCTCTCTGGATTCGTGGACTGCTTGCCTGAAGGAGTAGCCTGCACTCAGATGCGATCTTAATTTACTTATTGTGGCAACTCATGCTATGAACCGGAGACAAAGTGTAATCTCCATGGGTAGGCGACCAGCGAGTATGTGGTGATGAAGTTAAGATCTCATCTAGTCTGTTATTCCTGAGAAAGCGTTAGTGAGACGGAAAGTGTATAAGTAGAAGGTCAGTCGCCGGTACTGAACCGACATCATCAAGCTTGTCAACAGATCCCAAATCATCACAAAACATCTTCAACTCCCATTCTCGTCCCAAATCATCACACAATATCCTAGCTCGTGTTCTCTTCCCAACCACCCGACATCACAACGACTACCAAGAAAACGCTCTCCTTCAAACTCCTCGTCTCAACGTCTCTCCTTTTCGCCAGCGCGCTCACCATACCTACTATTACACCCGTCAAGCGCGCCGCCTTCGACACCACTGCTGCGAGCTTGGACGTCCAGCTGTGCATGTATGATGACCGCCTCCCCGCCGTCCATTGGGAGATCCTAATCCCCAATGACCCGAGCATAGACGCAGGCTGTGGCGGCGGCTTCCCTGACAACTTTCGTGGCCGTTGCGTAGTTGTCACCTCCTGGGGCTGTACTTGGGTGGGCGCATCAGGCACTACTGCATTCCTGGAGTTTTGGACCGCGCAAGGTTGCACTGCGTGGAAGGGTACGCAGGCTATCCACGGTGCATCCCAAGGCGCACTACAATATTCCCTACAGCAACAATGGGGTGAGAGTAGAACCAGATATTAGTAACCTCGTGATGGGATCCGGTGGCGTTGGAAAGTAAAGAGGTGTAGACAACAAAATGGCGTGAGATTCTAGAGGGATGTTGGAGGCGGTTGGTGACTTGGTGAGGACTCCTATGATTTGTTTAGACCGATTTGGAGATGTGTTCTATGAAAGATTTTTTGGATCCTTGTCGCTCCTTTGGTACAGTTGTAACTCCTTTGGTATTCTTATCCTCTTTCTAGATGTACACTAACATGAGATTCAAGCATCCCAAGTAATGCTTTTTGTGCTCTCTTGTACATTCTGCAGCGAAGTAAACATTTGAAAGCCGTGCACAGTCCCACAAACAAATGAAGATGAGCTGAGCGAGGAGTGATGGAAATGCTTCGAAACTAGATGTCTAGGAAGAGTGGGTGTGGTATGAAGGACACATATATAACAGAAGTCCAATTGGACATGCCGTCAGGTCTTGAAGAAGCATGAACATAAGTTACAGTGTACAGGAGCGAAGTGAAAGGTGGGAAAACAGGAGATACGGCCTTGTTACTTGCTCCAGTAGAGTAAGTCAGAACACTTCCATCGTACTCTACTATTTGACATACACCTCAGAGCCAGCCCGCGAGCGACTGTGACAAAGGATACAGAATCCACATACTGGTGGGCTAGTCTTCGCTTGCTTGGCGTCTGACACTGTAGTTTGGACCGAGCTACCTAGACTGCAGCCCAGTCAATGCATTCACAGGCACAGTTGCAGGACTGCGCTGCTTTATAAAGTAGAGAATGCTAATAAAGGGAATCTTGGTCTCGTGACTTTTGCGGAGAAGCTCAAAGCGCGCTAAGTCTACATCAGGCAGGCGCACACACGAGCCTTTATGACGTACTCGGAAGATGCCTATTCATCAAAAAGGCATAATTATTGCTTGATGGAGCATGGAATTGTTCTGTTATTCTAGGTCGACTTCTCTAGAAGTTACCTACCTTAGGTATGCTATTGGTAGTAAAACAGACGAGCATGCCTTTGTGGTGATCGACTGAAGGTTGGCATCGAAACTCCTCACGTCATGATTCCCCGTCATTCTGGTGATCAATGGAGGGATGTCCCAAACAAACTCAATAATGTCATCATCAGCACCCCATTTGAAACGGTATCACGCATGGTACAGTAAGATAGCTTAAGATCGTCATACAGACTCTCTTTAATATTTCCTACAGCTTCTTCAGTAGGTAGTCAGTAGTTCTTCAATTACATGGCCGCAAGAATCCTAAGAATTCGCCCTTTTTTATTTACTTCAATTCACATTGACGTCCCCCGCAACGTCAGTGCTCCATCACGGACAATTTCGCGTCTAAACCAGGTCTATTTACATACAACCACAAGGAAGATGGACGGAAGCACCAAGAACATGGCCGAGAATGGTTACAATACAAATGGAGACGACGGTAGTACAGAGGGCGAGCTCAATCAATGGAAATTCCGAGCACCCTACAAGGTGCACGAAAACGACCCTAATTTCCGCGTTCGCTACGAAGCCAGCTGTCACTGTGGCAAGGTCCAGTACCAATTGAGCCGGGAGAAGCCCTTGGATTCCAAGTTCTGTCACTGCACAACCTGCCAGAAGCTACATGGTAAGGCATCAAACACAATCCTTCCATTCAATGCTGGCTCTAATTGAGGTATTAGGTGCACCGTTCCAATGGGCAGCCATTTTCCACAAAGAAGACATCAACTTCACTCATGGCCACCACGATCTTGGCTGGTACGAGAGCTCGGAAAAAACCTGCGTCCACAAGCTGCCTTGCAAGGTCAGTTGCGCATATTGTCGCACGCCGATCATGGACGAGGGCAGGAACATGATTTTGCTGTTTCCGACTTTGATAAATTTCAAGTCGCCTGAAGATAGGAAGAACTTTGAGATAACGTGAGCGTCCATTAACCCTGGGAAAATGCACTGCACATGGCTAATTTGGGGTTTCAACCACAGTTGCCACATGTTCTACCCACGGCGAGTACTAGATATTCCGGATGGAAAGCCGAAATGGACTGGAATTAGCAACGAGAGCGAACTGATCGAGGACAGCCCAAAAGAGGCCAAGGAGGATTTGAAGAGAAAGCGGGAGGAGAAAGAATGACTTGAGGCATGGATGGTATCACCGGCAGTTGCTGTAAGAGCACGGGAGGCGTCAAACACCACCTTACATGAGTATTGGAATCCATGATAGGCCTGACTATTCCAGCTTCATGGGCGATGATCTAAAGCCGTCAAATCGGTTACCGCCTATGGAAACCGCATAGCAATGATTCCAAGTTTTAAAAGATCATAGTGACCATTCACTCTTAGAGACTCGTCCAGAGTCGATCAATCAACGCTCCTACTAGTAGACCATAATTGAGTGAGAGTTCATCGTGCAATACAACACCAATACAATACACATACACAAGTACATAGTTCGAATCTGACCTGATCATAAATCTGAGGGTCACAGCCCAGATGCACTAGCGGATAAGATAAGATAAGATCATGAGCTAACCTCTTCCAAGCGAAATGACATGGGCGCTCACGCTGATTTACGAAGGATGGTCCCATTTCTCACAGAAGTACATAAATGGGAAGGTTTCTACTATGCCAGAGCGATTAAAAGCAGTTATAGAAGAAGAGAGTAGAATGTCAGACTATTAAAATATAATATATCTCTTTTAAATTTGATGGTTGAGTGCGGGGAAAATTTGTGAGTCGGGCTTTTTTTGCTCCCCGCGTGGCGCTCTCTTTTGCAAGAAATCGGTCATGGTGTCAAACGCTCTGGTAGGTTTCGATTATCTTTCTATGTGTTTATGCTCTGTGATCAGGTTGGAGGAATGAACTGCGTCTCCCCTTCGCTCCTCGGACGCCTTCATGTAGATTGGGACACGACGAATTGTAGCAGCACACATTCGTCATCTATATAAATCTGAGACGTATTCCAGTCACATTTAGAAAGATGGCAAACGACAGAGATGAACGCAGTCCCTTACTGCGAGACTTAGAACATGAGGATACTAGAGAGGTAAATCCTAGGATACCATTCAAAATTTTGCTTTCTAAACCTCAAATAGATCATTGAATTCTCCAAAGAAGATGATGAGAACCCTCGCCACTGGTCTCGAGCAAGGAAACTCGTCAATGTGGCAGTCATAGCCTTCATGGCCGGTCCAACTCTCCCTCCTAATCCCAAAAATTCAATCAGCCAGACTAACAATCACAGTCCTGAGCCCCCTGGCAAGTTCCATGTTCACTCCCGGCATCGAACAAATAGCCGCCGATCTCAAAACCTCCCCCAATGCTGTCGTAGGAGCTACGACGGGATTTCTGGTTCTCTTTGGTATAGGTCCTCTAATCCTAGCTCCACTGTCGGAAACTTTTGGGCGGAGGAGATTGTATCTTGTTTGTTTCTCGGTATTTGCAATCTTGCAGGTTCCAACTGCACTAAGCCCGAACATTGAGACGCTACTTGTTGTGAGGACCGTGTCGGGGTTTTTCGGGAGTATGTAACGATTGACCTTGAGAAGAAATTCGGGCTGATGGGTCCTCAGGTGTAGGGATTGCAAATGGGGGAGGAACTATCAGTGATATGTTTGATCCAAGCGAACGAGCGTAAGTCGTACCGTCCAACGCATCATGCTTTACAATCCTCGAACAGCAGGTTTCTTTGAAATCTCTCAATATTCCGCTATCTCTCCACCTCATCACCATAGACTAACGTACCCAGCTCCATATTCGGCTGGTATCTCCTGGGCCCTCTTCTCGGACCGACCCTCGGCCCCCTCTTCGGCGGCCTAATCGTCCAAAACCTCTCTTGGCGCTGGGTCTTCTGGGTCCTCGCCATCGTTTGTACCACCAACACCATCGCCGGCTTCCTCTTCCTCAAAGAAACCTACGCCCCTGTCCTCCTTGAGACCCGTAAACAGAACCGCGAACGAGCCGATGGCGGTCACTATAAAATCGCCAACGAGGACTCCAGACCGTTCAGAACTAAACTCCTATCCAGCATGAACCGCCCCCTAAAAATTCTCTTCACTCAGCCCATCGTCCTCATAATGTCCATCTACCAAGCCATAATTTTTGGCACGAACTACAGCCTCTACACCAACTTTCAAGCTATTTTCGGCGAGGGCTACGGCTTCTCAACCACCCAGGTCGGTCTTCTCTACCTCGCCCCCGGCCTCGGCTTCCTCGCCTCCGTCTTGTTCCTCATCCCCCACATTGATACCATCTACAACGCCCTGACTGCGCGCAACAAAGACGTCCCCGAACCCGAGTTTCGCCTCCCGCTCGCCAACATCGGCGCTGTCCTTGTGCCCTTGTCGCTGTTCTGGTTTGCGTGGACGGTAGAGTATCATGTCCACTGGGCCATCACGATTCTGAGCACCGTGTTTTTCGGGCTAGGCCAGATCACTATTATGAACTGCGTGCAGAATTACTATATAGATTCCTTCTCCAAATACGTCGCGTCGGCGATTGCGGCAGGCACGGTATTTCGGTCGATTGTTGGGGGTGTGGCGCCGCTGTTTGCACCAGCACTATTCGACAAGGTCGGGTATGGGTGGGGCATCTCGACGTTTGGGTTCTGCGCATTGGCGTTGACGCCGTCGCCGGTGCTGTTCTACTACTTTGGGGGGAGAGTGAGGAAGAGGTTTGCGATTGAATTTTAGTTGTACAAAAAAATTCCTGTCCTTGCGGTCCGGCTTGCGTGCATGGGAGGGTATTAGGGGCATAGCTTGGCGTTGTCAGGGGCTATAACAGACCTGTCTTCGAAGACATGGGAGAGCGTCTAGAAACGACATTTCCAGTTGGCAATTTTCCTCATCCGGATACTGACGAAATCGACCAAAATTTGCACTCCGCTCACTCGTGCTCACATATGTACCCAACATCCCACCCGCCAGCAACACCCGGGAAGCACTCTTATCAAAAGTAGCTTGATACGACACCGCTTCCTAACCCCACTAGGCCAAAACCCCTTCCGCAGCCTCCATCGCCGCGCTCCCAATCACCCATCCCCAATAACCAACCCTTCCCAATATACAGCAAGCAAGGAACCTACATACAGGAAAACATGTCATACACACCCAACCCCCACCCCCCCCCCCCCATTCGCCCATCCCAAAGCCAAACCTTCGAGCCCCGCACCATCCATAACAGCAGCGCCGCAGGAGCGCCGGACTGATCCGCTTAGCCAGCCCCAGTGGCGGGGGGACAGTGACTAGCAACTCGCTGCCAACTCCCACCTGCCATCCGTCTTCCCGCCCCTTTCCCCCCACCCCTTCCCTTCTCCCTCCCTTCTCCCTCCCTGCTTCCCCCCTTCACACCGCCACAAAAAAAAAAAGCTCCAAAATAAAAATATCCAACCCAACCCCAGCAATCCGTAACATAAAAGTCCTCAACCATGCACAAATTCTCTCTCCGCGCAACACTGGGGGACGTACGTGTTTGATGGAAAAAGGCAAGGAATTGGGGGGGTTTTGGTTGTTTTTGGCGGCTTGCTGGTGGTTTTTTTAGTTTGGAGTGCGAGCTATGTACATTATGTAGGGGAGGGGAGGGGAGGGGAGGGGGGTGCTTGGTTTAAATAAAAATACAGTAGAAAAAAGGGAAAGGAGGTTCTTGACGTTTATGAAGATGATTTTATCCACGACGAACTTGAATGCTATGAAAGTCCATAAAGCCGCTGCAATCGATAAGGGGGAAAGTATCCCGGGCTGAATTTGGGGGAGGCAGGCGATTGGAGCATTCACTAGGTAGGGGCTTGGGGGGTGTGTGTTCGTTCGTGTAGCTGCTGATTCTCTCGTCCTTTTTTTTTGTGTGTGTTGGGGCTGTTGTTGTTTTTTAAGAAAAAAGGGGGGGAATTGGGCCTACTTAGTTTCCAGATCATTTGATCCATAAATGAGAGAAAAGTTACGCCTATTCGTCGGCGGAGATTCCGATGAATTTTAGGGCAGCGATTCATGGGATACATCGATATGAGCAATTTGTTGGTGGATGGGTATCTCCAGCGTTTGGTTGTGTTGTGGGGATTAGGGGGGTGTGGGAGTTGGGTGGGCTTGGATATGGTTTGGATTTGATGTTTTCGAATCTAAAGAGGGGGGACTGGAGAGAGTTGGGCTGGAGGTTGGATGTGGAAATGGAAGTGGAATTCAGGAAACGGTACTAGCGTCAGGGTAACGCATCGATTTATAAACCTCACCTCCCTTCTTCCTTCTCTTTCCTTTACGACCATCATTGCTGGCATCACCAACGCTCGCGCAGAGATTCTCTATTGCTTGATGAGCTTCACGTCGGTTGTAGTTTTTATTAGGATAATCGGATAGTGAAGGAATTATTCGATATTAGGGAATTTGACTAGGAGGAGTGAGGACGGAGACTGAGAAATAGGATGAAAGTGAAGCCTTGCCAACAACGTCAACAGCAAAAACAGTAGCAGCAACCATCACTTACAGCGAAGCAACGATTGCAACCGCAACAGCAGGAACAATATCAGAATGTCTTCCGACGCAGGAAGTGAGCGAGACCACTAGGACATGTGCCATTTTGGTGAGCTAACAGGACTTCAGACCTTCAACCCGCCACCGACGTTCACAACCCAGTTGAGCGACTTCAATCCCCTCCAACAGCACTGGAACCAAACTATTCCAGGTTCTGTGATACTTGTGAGAAGTATTTTAATCAACGCCACTGCGAGAACGATCTGTACTGTCCATTTTGCCAGGACATACTCCTGGAAACTATTCATCAGGATGTTATAGACCGTCTGTGGAATGCGATCGTTGGCGGAAATAACGCTCCACGCTCTCGCTCTCCAAGTGCAGGTATTGAGGACATTGGTATCCATAGGTCTCTTTCCCCAGCTCCGCACTCCCCGTCGCCTCCTATACGCTTCCGGGACCCGACCCTTCACAACTCTGGCTCGCCGCTAAAATTCGGGGATCCAGAACGATCTCAGGTCCACACACCGCTCACGCGCTTTGAAGGAGTGACTCCATGCTCTGATGCGCCTGGGAGTCTTGCCATGCCTTCAACGGATCAGAAACAGGGTTGTAGACTGAAGAAAAATGGGAGCAGTCGGCTTGACAAGACGAGGAAACAGGATGCGTATAATCAGTGGGAGAACTCAAAATTGAGGGAGTCAAAACAAGGGAAGAAGAGGCAACAGATGAGCCGGAAAATCAAAAAAGGAGATCGATATCAGCACCGGTAATGCACATAATACTCGACTAGGAGATATTTCAGGCATTGCGGTCGTTACCGTAAGATCGTATTGGTGTGATTCAAATATGAGCGGATGTATCTCAATCTCAGTGGAGTATGCCAAGCTGCATCATGTTCTTGTAGCCAGCTGAGCTATGCTCTGGCTGTCAATTAGCCTATGTACGTGAAGGCACTGGGCCAGATGAAGCGAAAACAGCTAGCAATTTCCGCTTACGAAGAAGATGGTTTCAGTTTTCCGATTATTGCATAGGCGTTCGACTCGGACTTTTAAGTCTCAGGTGGATTCGTCCTTACAGCACGCCTCAATACCTTGATCCTACGGATTTGTGCTTTTGTCTCTGATGGCGAACTGTCAAACACTTTAATATGAGGAGTCAGCACAAAAGTATATCCTTGTTTATTGGGCGTTTCAGGATAACGGTCTTCTGCATTTTAAGCTGGCTGCTCTTTGGTGGCTACATCTTCATCTGGGGCGCCTTCCATGTAAACACCCATTGTATCTAGACACAAAGCCAGCCTTGAGAGCGTGTGTACTGAAGGCTTCTTGAAGACCTTGAATCGAGGTTCCTGGAGTTCGTGGATTCACCTGATATCCTGAGGAGACTTTCAATCTCAACAATCCCTTTTCAATATGATAACGCGCGGATTTTCCCCTAACATCTCGGGCACAGCTGGTTGAGTTTTGGTGAGAGTTTGAACATTCTGCATCCCACCAGGTAATATTCCGTGACCTGAAACCAGAAGAAGTGACCTTGAATGTAAAATTATAGCAACTAGACGAGCCGAAGTGATGATACTAAAACGTGATTACCAGATGGCGCCTTACCATTAATGGTACTTGTTACAAGCGAGATCAACACAAAATCCAAACTCACCTTGACTCGCCCATATTCTTCCTTACCACGACAAAACTTTGCTCAAGACATTCATAGACAGAAAGTTAGAGAGACCCAAAAACACTCTGTTCTTAATACTATTGTCGGATAAGGAAGGACTAGTCGGCCACCCGACTTCATAACCTTTTCGTCAAGTTGAAAGTTGCAAACTGCGTAAAACACTTGAGAAGCAAAGTGAAAGAATGGCTCCAACTGATCCTAGCCAGTCTTCAGGCAAGCAAAGCAGCCAAGGTGAGTAAAGAACATACTCCCTTGTATTGATATCGTTAACGACCTGTCCAGCCATCGAATCTGGTGCGGGTAATCATAGAGCTCGTACGGATGCTTATCCTTCCACGAGTACAGCGGTAATTATGCAACTCCCAGCAGAGACACGTCCAGGCCAATGCGGACCTCCGGGACATGAGACCTTCAGGTACTGCGGGACATGCGATGCGCAGTTTGAGGATTATGATGAACGCTACGGAAGAGTCATTCAGTTTTGTGGGTTTTGTGGACATAGGCTTGTGAGATCCATTCTGGGAGATGTGAACAACCATATTCGACCTGTGAACGTAAGTTCAGTAGAGAGTGCCCGCACACCTAATGGACCCAGCGCAAGCTCGCTTTCACGCTCGCCTATTCACCATGGCGGTTCGCATGGTCGACGCTCTCGCTCACCACATACGCGCATTCGACATAACGGTGCAGACGTTTTTCGTTCGTCAGTGTCAAATCTCCAGGGAGCCAAGCGCCCGCGTTCGCCTACTATTGATAATATCTCAAACTCCCAGGGAGACAAACTGCAGAATCTCAAATATGAACTTGAACCATCAGTGAACTATGAGAACAAGAAAGCCAAGATTGCTACCAAGGAGACAATAGTGATGGGAGGCAAGCAAGGGAAAGTAAAGACTGACTCAAAGACCATAGAGGGAGGAGCCGAAAAGAGAGATTCAGAAGTCAGTGAATCAGACGTTCATCACTCTCGCCTACCTCCTCGCGAAGATACACGGCGCGTTCAAGCCGTCCCGCAAGTAAAAATGGATCCCGATCCTCTCGCCCATCATCAAATACCAGCAAGAGAATTGACTCATTGCACACCAGAGACAGTCGAGCAACAGCGCGCGATAGAGCGGCAGATATTAGCCCAGCGTTTGCGTGAGGAGAAGTGGGAGAAGGAAGCAAGAAATCTGCAGAAGAGCATCAAAGAGAAGGAAGCAGAGACGGAGTCAGCGAAGACCGAGCCAACGAAGACTGAGCCAGTGAAGACCGAGCCAGCGAAGAAGAAGCAGGTCATGATCGATTTGACAATGGAGGACAAGTGATATCCTCGCTCCGGTAGGCCACCCTGGACAAACTCGTATGGTCATGTCAACTGAGAAACAAACGAAGGTCCTGTATGGTTCACACGTGTTTACTTCGAATTTCCCTGCATAGAAAGACATGAGTTCGATATGGTAAAGGGAGAACAGAGTCCGGGACAACTTGACGGAGAGGCGTGTTGTCCTGGATTCGTAAAAGGTCCACTTGTCAGATGATGCGCACATGATGGATTGCAAACTCCTCTTGCGTGGCTTTGCACAAGGGCGAGCATCTTTGTACAGAGCATGATGTTCGGAGGTGAGGCTTCGAGTTGGAGGATTTTATGTTAAGCGCGCGTTTATTTCGGCTACTCGGACCACTGTTTTCGGAAATCATCCCTTTCTTTGTGTATATTCCCTCAACCAGGTTCAGATGCGCGCGAACAGTTTCTGGGTTTATACAGAACCTGTAGAGTGTTCACCAAAAGAATTGGGGATAACGCTCATCATAGGCAGTCTAGAATCCAAAAGTCTCAAATGTACCAACTAGTTTGACATTTCTAAACTTTCTAACAGCCCCCACCCTTAAAACTCCTGACTAAAAATCGACTCCCTCCTCAACAGCGGCTCCAACCTCGCCCTAACACTCTCATCCGTCTGCGCCATCCTCCTCGCCCTGAAGTACGTAAGCTGCGTTTGAAGATCGTTTTCCGACATCTGGCGCATCCAATCAATGGTATCCTGCGGCTTGTTTTCTCGCTTGTATTGAGCAAGTTGCTGCCGTTGTTGAACCGCGTGCTGCTCGCAGATGCTGGATTCTTGGGCGAGGTAGCAGGTTTGGCAGGTGGAGGGTTCGGTGGAGAGGCAGATGACTGCGGAGGGGATGGGGTGGCCGCAGGGGAGGGCGGGGGGTTTTGCGAAGCGGGGGGAGGTTCGGGGCATGGTTGTGTGGTGGGTCTGGAGGGAGGAGGTGGGTAGGTGTGGATAGATGGAGATACTGAGATGTTTTCTTTCGCGGAGCGTGCTTTTCGTTGGCTCAACGGTGTGGTTTCGATGCTGTGCGATATTTGTAGGTTTGAAGTTCTTCAAGTAAGCCAGGATCTCTTGCTTTACTTATCTTTTCTGTCACGCACCCTCTCGTCATGGCTTTCTTTGTTGCACGCAGTACTGTTTGCGGTTTCTTGACATTTCGGGAACCGTACGACGAGGGGTTCTAACAAAGGATCCTATGTGGGATTAACCGAGCATCGCAGTACTACCAGCAGATTGACACATCTAGATGATGCTAATTTCAACGAACTAATTGGGTCGCCTCATAGATCTAATTTGGTTGTCCACCACATTCTTCTAATGCCTAACTTTGAGGAATGTTAGACCTTACTCAGTTTGTAAATTCATGATTTTTCTTCGATTCCATACATGGCACTTCCCCTTTTCCAACAGGGATTCGATCTGTAATCAAATCGGTTGATTTCTTGGCTTCTCATAATGTCACAAGTTGGTGGCCTTAGCTTTTGATGCCAAAGGCCTTGCTCTTGATCTCTTCTTCCTCCAGCACTTTTCATCTTCTACATTGTGAGATGCGTTGATTGTATTGTAAAAGATATGCTCATAGAACTCTCTCGGACAATCCTCGCCTTGATGTTTCAGGCATCCTTTGTCCAAGCAATGTTTTTGCTGTTCTCTTAAACACGTGACAGACCTCTGGAGACAATCGTGAACAATGACTTTGTCGTCGTTGTTCTCTTGAAGATCTGCATCGTTTACCATATATTAGGCTATAGAAGTAAAGACAACGACGCTGAGTGAACAATGTCTGACTCACAGCGCTCATTGTAAAATATACGCATCCAGAATTACTCTTCTGCTTCTCATCTTCCACTCACGACCTTGTCAATTAATCTAACCAGAGAGATGTCCGAAATTTTCGACCTTCGCTACGAAGGCTGCGGCCATACCTGCCACCACGACCCCAACAAATACCCCGAAGGCAGTTTGATCTTCGAACCGGCCCCTGCAGAAGGTCAAGAGCGTAACCAAAAGAACGCCGAAGGCAAAGGCAAAGGCAGAGGCAAAGAAGTGTATGATGCAACCGAGCCAGTTGATCGATCCCGCTGGTTCTTCAACCGTAAGACCAAGGCCGGGCGCTCAGCTTCTCTCCATACATTAGCTGTCAACGAAGAGCCCCGGCTGATCACAGCTACCCAACCACTCTGTCCTGATTGCTTCAATACTGAAGAAGATCGCATCTGCGATGTCTATGCGAAACGAGTGAAGGACGCTATCAAGGACTGCGATACAAGTGGTTTGACTGAGAGCGAGACTCTTCAAGTCTGTAAATTGATGGAAGCTAACCACGAGAACGAGCTTA
>JAABUY010005175.1_pt1 | contig 13264 bp, 17 predicted proteins | sample 5560271 | NCBI WGS metagenome assembly JAABUY01 (sample SAMN10711886, study PRJNA513374) | rock metagenome | isolation source: Antarctica rocks | place: Antarctica: Victoria Land, University Valley
CCAGCGCGCCGGCGGCCGGCGCGACCCCGTACCCGCCGTACCCGCCGTATGCGTCCGCGCCGTAGGCGGCGCCGTATCCCCCGTAGCCGTCGTCCATGTACGCGTCCTCGTACACGCCGCCGCCGCCCCAACCGCCGTCGTAGCCGCCGCCGTAGCCGCCGCCGTAGCCGCGCCCGCGCCCAGCCGCCCCGCGCCCGGCAAAGCTCCCGCGGCCTGCGCCGCGGGAGCGCGCTCGAGTGGGACGCCCGCGCCGCCCGCTCCCCAGCCCGAGCAGTGCCCCGCCTCTGCAGCCGGCAGGTGCAAGTGCAAGGGCGAGAGCCTGGGGGCAAAGAAGCCTCGAAAGACAGGGCAAGGCAGGGCAGATAGAGCTCACGAGGTACGGAGATGGTGAAAAACAAAATGCACAGTGGGGGTCATGGGCGCCAAAGCGAGCGCACGCGCCTGACGCTCGGCCACCCATGGCGTTGAACCCCCGGCCGCCGCCGCCGTACGCGGCCTGCGGTTGCGCGGACTGCTGCGGCTTCGCCATGCGCACCTGGCGCGGCCACGCCCGCCTCACGCCGGCAGCTTTCACACAGGCAACCGCGCACTCTGGCGGCCGCCTGCGACAGAGCGCGGCGGCACGCCGACACGGCCGTCAGCGCAGTCCCCACGCCGCCACTCCTATGAGCACAGGATCCACGTCCGGCACAGCACCCTCTCCAAGCTTTGTACACTGGCGAGCGCGCGCTGGCCACACTCGGCTCGCGCGGCGCTAGGGTTTGGCGCGCGCGGCGCGCCTCGAGCGTGTTGCCGTCCAGGCTGGGCTTGGTGCCCTTCTCCGCGTCGTCCACCAGCTTCACGGCCGTCGCGCGCTCGGCGAAGTGCACAAAGCCGAACTCGCGGTGCGGCCGGCCCTCCTTGGCGGCCGGGATGACGACCTTGACCACCTGCGCGCGCGCACGGCGCGCCGCGGACCTCGGGCGGCGCCATCCCGCCGTGCCCGCTGCTGCTGCCAGCGCCTGAAGGGCGTGCACACCCTGGGTCGCGCCGCATGGGCACGCGGGGGCAAGCGAAAGCAGTGGGCGCGCGACGTCATGCAACATCTGATCAGGGACCTGCTGGTGGAGGCGTACGATCATCTCACAATGACATATTACATAGATCATCATACAACGATCATCACACGCCTCCGCCAAGCAGGTCCCTGATGAGTGCTCCATGACGTCGTGCGCTTACAGCTTCCGCTTGCCCCACCGCGCGCATGCGGGCCGACTCAAGGGTGGGCAAACGCTGGTGCCACGCCACTGGTCGTACAGCGCCAGCCGGGAACCCGCAAGCGCAGCCGGTGCGCATGCATTGACGCGGGCGGAGGTGCCGGCGCGAGCGCAGGTCAGGTCAACGAGAGAGATCCTTTTATGCGGGACGTGCAGGCGGGCGGAGGGGCCGGCGGGCGCGCCTCGCTGCCGAGCCCCTCGAAGAGCTCCTTGAGCTTGGCCTCGCTCGCGCTCGCCGGCAGGTTGCCCACGTACACCGACTGCGCCGCGCGCGCGCGCCGTGACACGCGCGCTCGCCTTGCCTAGCACAGCCAGCCTGAGAGGCGCGCTCAGGGACGCCCTGCGCGGCGATGCCCTGCGCAGCGTGCGGCTCCCCAGCGAGGCTCTCCGCGGCGCGGGCCGGCCTGGACACCAAGCACCGCGGGTGCAGGGCGCCGCACAGCAGCACAGGTGCAGCTGATGACGGCGGCGCGCGCGGGCCTGGCGGGGCGCGCGGCGGGGCGCGCCTTGACCGCCTCCGGCGCAGCCTGCGCCGCCTGCGCCTGCTGCATGTCCGCCTGGCGCGGCTCCGCGTACGACACGGTCAGCGTGCGGCCCTTCATCCTGCGGCGCAGCGAACCACGCCTCAGCATGCGTCCCCAGCTCACATTTCCTGCCTCCCGATCAGCTGCATCAGCCAGGCACATCACAGTGCGCTCGCGGCGATGACCTGCGCAAGCGCGTCCAGCGCAGGCTGTGCCAAACTGCTCGGATGCACGGCTGTGCAGATGCCTGTGCAGATGCACCGCGCACGGTGTGAGGCAGGCTTGCCGGGCGCGGTCAGGACAAGCGGGTTGAGGCGGCGCCGCGCGGCCGGCGCGCGCCTGTACGAGGGCGCGCTCAGGACGCCCTTGGCGGCGTTCGCGCAGGTGTGGTTGTAAAACTCCACAAAGCCGAAGCCGCGGTTCTGGCCCGGCACCTCCTTGCTCATGAGCAGCTCGATGTGCTCGACGCCTGCGCGCCGCGCCACCGCTCGGGGGCCCCGCGCTCGGCGCCGCGCGCGCCCTGCCTGCAGTCCTCCCGCCGACATGCAACACCGGCCCACTCTGCACACATGCGCAAAGCCCTTGAAGCACCGCGAAGCTCCACGAATGAAGCGCCCTCCCTGTGAGCGCGTGAGCGGGCCGCGGCGGGACGGGGGGCAGCGCACCCTTGACCAGCGGCGCCAGGGTGGCCTGCAGGTCCTCCTTGGACATGTCCTTGGGCAGGTTGCCCACATACAGCTTGTGCTTGGACTGCGAGGGCGCCACGCGCAGCTGCGCGCCCCCGGCCGGCGCTCGGCAACCCCGACGCACCAGTCGAGCTGACGCGGGGCGTGGGTGGGGATCCCTGGGCAGCGCAAGTGCGGACCCCAGGAGACGCCATGACCACCCGCTAGCGCAGCACTGGCTCTTGGAGCAGCAGTGCGAAGCAGGCAGCTCGGCAGTGCGAAGCACGCAGCCCAGCAGTGCCAAGAACATGGCTGAGCAGCGCAGCAAACGCCGCGCACCAGTGCGAAGCACGCAGCTCGTGCCTCGGAGCAGCGCCCGCGCGCGGCCAAGCGCACGCAACACGCGGCCCGCGGAGCGATGTCGGCGCGGAGTGCAGCCCTGCGTGGCGGGGGCGGCGGGGGCGGCGGGCGCGCACCGTCTGCCCCGGGAAGTCCGCCAGCTCGCGCCCGCCCAGCTTGGCCAGCGCCGCCGTGGCCGCCTCCTTTGCCTTGTACTTGACGAAGCCGAACCTGCGCCGGGGCCACCACTTCACCGGGCGCCCCCGCTCTGGGGAGTCCAGCCGCTCAGAGCGGCGGTGGCCTCCGTTTGCACGGCATCGTTAAGCGGCTGTGCCAAGCCCCCTGCATCTCATTGCACGACTCCTTACAGCGCCTGAGCCCTGCTGCACAGGTTATGATGCTACCGCGCGCACGCCACAGTGCCTGACCATGCGGGCGCAACAAGCGTGCGGCCAAGTCCCGGGGCGGCGCACCCGCGGTTCTGGCTGGGGTTCTGCGGGTCCTTGAGCAGCGTGACGCTGTGCACTTCCGCCATCTCGGCCGCCAGCGCGGCCAGCTGCGCGTCGGTGGCCGTGCGCGGCACGCCGCCCACAAACACCTCCGTGCCATGCGGCGGCAGCTTCAGCGGGTCATCCGCGTCGCTGGCCCTGCGCGCCCGCCGCCCTGCGTCAGCGCCGCCTGCCGCTACATGCCGCCGCGGCCGGAGTGCGCAGTCAGCCATCCAACAAAGCACTGGCCGCTGCGTCAACCACCAACTCTAAGCAGCCTTGATCCAGCCTGCCGCCTGCGGCCCTGCAAGGCGAGGCGGGGCGCACGCGGCGACGGGCGCGGCGGTGCCGTTGGTGGCTGGCGCTGCCGCCTGCGCGCAGCGCCACATCCGCGTCAGGCGTCCGCACAGGCGCAGACCACTCGCGCATCAAAGCCAGTGCGTGAGGCACAGGGCCGCGCCTGCTCGCCGCCGCCCGCATGCGCTTCCGCGGGCGCGCTCGCCTCGGCGCTCGCCCCGGCGCCGCCGGCGGCGTCCGCGGCCCCGCCGAGCTGCGCCGGCTCGGCCGGCTGCGCGGGCGCTGCATCAGCTGCCGCCGGCTGCTCAGCAGCATCAGCTGACGCCGGCTCAGTGGCTGCAGCTGCCTCTGCGGGCTGCGCGGCGGTCTCCTCCGCGCTAGGATCGGCCGCGTCCGCGGTGCCTGCTGCCTTGGCAGCGCCTACCTCGGCGGCGCCTGGCGCCGCGGCGTCTGCAGCCTCGGTCCCAGCGGGCTCGCCGCCCGCGGCCTCGCCGCCTGCCTCGTCGTCATGCATGACCGCATCGTCTGCCTCCGCATCCTCCCCGTAATCGACGGCCTGCGTGGTGCACGCGCTGTGCCTTGTGCACAAATCAACAGAGTCACCTCCGGCCTAGCTGGACCGCTTAGGTGGGAGAGCGCAGAGCAACGTGAGTGGTCCGTGAGGGAGCGTTGCGGCGCGCATGTGGCGCGTCTGGGCGCGACCCACCTCCTCCCCCTCGCCGTGCGTGGGCTCCTGATCAGCCATGGCTGCAGTCGCCCGGCTGCCTCCGCAGGGCTCACAAGCTCACGCCCTAGGACCCATGCGCACACCAGTTGGGGGCAGCGCAGCCCGGCCCTCGGGCCCAAGCAGGAACTCACAGAGGGGCAGTGCGGAGCAGACTGAGCAGAGCCACATCTGGACTTGAGCGGGTGCACTGGCAAGGGCGCTTGGAGCAGCAGCATCATAAAAGAGGCCAGAGTCACCTCGCAGCAAACGCAGACGACTTGTGACTGATCAGTGCGCAACCGAGCTCCGCACGCTGCTCTACTGCTGTTTTGGAGAGAACTAGCCACTAGCCACCATCAGGGCGATCGGCCAAAATTGGCGGGCACGGGGACTTTGATGATGGACTTTGAAGTCAAACTGTTTACAGACAGGCCCCGCAGCGCAGATGCTCCAGAGCTTGCATGCGCGGTGAAGATGCGTCCAGATGCTCATGCGTTAACCGTGCACACAGGCTGAGGGCGGGCGGCCAGTGTCACGCCGCAGGCGGGGCCTGTACAAAGCCGCGCCCCGCACACGCGGCGCGCGCACCAGCTCACGCGCGCGCCCGAGCACCCACCAGCCACTGCGCATGTCAGCGCATGCCAGCATGCGTTAAAAAACCCTTGCCCAGGGCTTAGGCCGCGGCGCCAGCCAGCGCCTTGGCGGGCGCGGCCTCCGCGCAGACGAAATCGCCCTCCAGCCGCGCGAACATCGGCGCGGGCTTGCCAAACGCCTGCCCGGCCGCCAGGCCGCCCCAGGCCGCGTCGGCCCACCGCAGCGCGCCAAAGCCGGCCTCGGGCAGGCCCAGCGCAGCGTGGATGCGCGCCGCCAGGCGCGGCGTGACGGGCGCCAGCAGCACCGCCACGATCCGCACGGCCTCCAGCACGGCGACCATCTCCAGCCCCGCGGCCGCCCGCTCCGCCTCCGAGCCCTGCAGGCAGTTCACGCATGCTTGTGCACCAGCCCCCTAAACTCAAGCCAAACCCTGAATTTGCTGATTTGCTGAACGGCTTGCTCACAGCCGCACCCCCGCCATGGCGATTGCCCAGGTGGTGCGACATGTCAATCTCGTCCGCACGCCGCGAAAATCGTGACAAGCTGACCTGACTCGGGAGGCACTCCAGAGCCGCCGCTTCCCCTGCCAGCCAGTGCGCAGAGCCCTTCAAGGGCGTGCCTTTTTGAAGGCGGTCCACGGCGCGACCTCCTCCATGAGCAGGTTGCCGCGCGCGGCGATGGCCACCGCGGCCTCGACCGCCTCGTGCAGCGCAAGCGCCTCGTACGCCGCCGCCGCGGCCTCGACCTGAGCGCGCGGCAAATCAGTCGGCAAACCCTCGCCAATACCCTGCAGCGGTGGCGGCGCGAGGCGGCGCAGGTCGGCGCAGGTCGGCGCAGGTCAAGCTGCCAAAGCCCCAGGTGCTTGCAGAGACGGCACATGCCAAGCAGGCGAGACGGTCTGGCGGCCGAGACAGCGGGGGCACACGACGCGCGCGCAGCCCGGCCGGCGTGTCAGTCTTGCGCCGGGGCAGGGCCCGAGCGCTGAGCCCCGGCACCCTGAGCTCTACCCCACCCAGCCGCCGCCGCGCCCAGGACCTCGTCCAGCGCCCCGCATCGCAGACCCTGTCTAGGGCACGCGGTCGGGCGCGCTTCCGGCGGGCGGGCGCGCGCCTGCGCGGCCGCGGTCGCGCGCAGCGGGTGCGCCGCGGGCACATCCGCCGCAGCGGCTGGCAGCGCGCCGCCGCAGTTTTTGAACACCAGGTTGAGCGCGCGGTTGGCCAGGTTGCCGACCGAGTTGGCCAGCGCCGCGTTGACCGTGTCCCGGAAGCGCTGCTCCGAGAAGTCGCCGTCCTGCCGCCGCAGGAAACCTGACCCCAACTGTGTTTGGAGGATTGTAAGGAAAAAACACCTGGCAGCGGCGGGAGACTTTTGTGTGCGTGCTGCCTGCCGGCGCTACCCCGGCGGCAGGACCTGCTGCACGCGGCGCGGCGCAGGCGCACACATCAGCGAGAGCTGCCCTGCGTCCCTCGCCCCGGCATGCCCTCAGCGCAGCCGCCGTCGCATGCACCGTGCTTGCTTTCGACAGCCCGGGAGCGCAGCGCATGTATGCCTGTACCTTTTCCTCCAGGCCGGCTACCGCCTGGACTGCGGCGGTCCTCGCGTGGCTGCAGCCGCCCGCACACCCGCCGTCATCCATTCCGCCTCAGCGTCTGGTAAACCAAATGGTGCTCTATAGGTATCAGCCAAACATCAAATGAAAATTGAATTCACCCGGCGGGGCCCGGCCGCGCGCCTGCCCCAGCAGGACCTCCTTGGTGAAGGAGAGGCGTGCTACCGCCCGGACTGCAGAGAGCCCCGCGTGGCTGAAGCCGCCGCACAAACTACCCACTGCTGCAGCGACGGGGCCCGGCCGCGCGCCTGCCCCAGCAGGACCTCCTTGGTGAAGAAGAGGCGGACGGCGTCGGAGCCGTACGCGGCCACCAGCGGCCCCGGCTCCAGCACGTTGCCCAGCGACTTGCCCATCTTCAGGCCGTCTTTGGTCTGCGCGACGCGCGCCGGGGCGTCTCGGCGCGCGGCGCGCCGGGCGGCGCGGGGCGGCGCGCGGGATCGACCCGGCGTGGCAGCAGCCGCGAGGCCGCGGTATGTCAGAGCACAGGCAAGGCCACGCGCCTCCAGACGCCTCCAGACCGCAGAGATGGTCACATCCCAAGAGCATCGTTTCGTGTCTGGTATGGCACACATACCTGCACACTCGCCCGAACTGTCACCCCAACTGCAAGTTCAGCTTCAGGCGACCAGCCAGTCCGCGGAGGCCGCGCACGAGGAAGCCGTGCGCAAACACGCGGCGCGGCAGCGGCAGGCCGGCCGCGAGCAGCATGCCGGGCCAGTAGACCGCGTGGAAGCGCAAGATGTCCTTGCCGACCAGGTGCACGGCCGCCGGCCAGCCCGCGGCCGCCAGCGCGTCGGCGGCCGGCGGCTGGCCGTCGCGCAGCAGCGCTGCGCGCGCGCGCGACCAATGAGCAGACCATGGCTGTGAGCGCGCGCTGCACCGCGTGCACCATGCGTGCACCATGTGTGCCATGCACACGGACCGCGCATGCAGTGGCCGGCTGGCGAGGCAAAGCCGCTAGCCGCCGTGGCCACATGCCCGCTCGCACACACAGGCGACACGACCAGCGGCCCAGGCCACCATCGTGGCGAACCTGTTTGCGCCATACCGTACAGGCAACGAGGCGCGGAAGTAATGCGCATAGGCGTTCGGTGCCACACACGGCCCCGCTCCGGGACGCGCGCGCGCACCCGACGCATAGCCGAACAGCGCGTCGAACCAGACGTACACGGTCTGGCTGGGGTCGCGCGGGATGGGAATGCCCCAGGAGACGGCCGCCCGAGAGATGCTGAAGTCCCGCAGCCCGCTGCGCACCCAGCCGAGCACCTCGTTGCGCCGCGCGGCCGGCTGCACAAAGTCGGCGTCGCCCTCTATTAGCTCCTGCGCGCGCGGTCAGTCGCACTTCGGCTGCAGCTTAATTCGGCTGGGTGCCTGGTCAGCGCTCCCGTGGGCTTGCAGGACTTGCAGTGTAGCTAGCTTCCAAGAAGGACCCAGCTCGGCGTGTGGGATATGCGTGCAAGGGGACAAAGTAGCAGGCCCGCTGTCCCATCCAACAAGGCCCAGCCCGCAGACACGACGCCAGGGGCGCGCAGCCGGTCCGGCGCGGGCGCGGCCGCCGCGCGGCCGCGCCCGCAACCGCCCGGCGCGCGGCGTTGGGCACCTCGATCTGCCGCTGGTAGCGCGACAGAGCAAAGAAGTAGTTCTCCTCGCGCCGCTCCCTAACCTACCCTAACCCTAGCCCTATGGCGCGTGTGCAGCACCTCGATCTGCCGCTGGTAGCGCGACAGCGCGAAGAAGTAGTTCTCCTCGCGCCGCTCCTCGCATGGCGCGCGGTGCAGCGGGCACACATGGCCGGGCGCCATCTCGCCGTCGTCCTTGTACTGCTCGCAGCCGACGCAGTACCAGCCTGCGCCGGGGGTAGGGTAGGTGTTAGATGGCAGGACGCCGCGCCGCGCGCGGGGGCGGGGCGGCTGTTCGCCCGGGCGGCCGCTCTGTTGGGAGCCTGGCGGGGCGCAGGCGGCGCGTGCGTGCATGCTGCCGGCGCGCGCAGCCCCGGCTGCTGGCTGCATGATGCGCATAAATGCCGCCGGAGGCGATCCGCACGAAGGGATGTCGCGGTCGGGCGGGAGGCGAGCACCGCAAGGAAGCGCGGCCGGGTCGGTTCCACGCTGCACAGGAGCTCGGTGGCTCGCGCCAAGCTGGCAGCGGCGCGCAACACCACTCAGAGAGCAGCAGCAGGGTGCGGCGGCAGGCACGGGGCGCGCCCTCGTAGTTGGCTTTGTAGATGTCGCCGCGCTCCCAGACCTGCTCCAGCATCGCGCGCACCACAGCCTGCCGGCCCGCCGCGCTAGATTAGGGTATCGCTCGCGCTGCTGGGCGGGCGCGCGCAGCGGGTCGAGCCTCCTGGGCCGCTCCGCAGGCAAGCATGCGCCCACTAGCAAGCCGGGCCCAAAGCTGCCAGACGTGGCGCCGCCCAGGCCGGCGAGCCCGCTGCGCCTGCTGCCGTGCATTGGGCGGAGGCGGGGGAGCGCCGCGCGCGCCTCATGCTTGGCATCGGTCGTGCGGATGAAGGCGTCGTAGCTGATGTCCAGCTGCCGCGCGGCATAGGGGCCTCTCAGGGTCTGCGGCCAGCCTCGGGCGCGCGTGACATGGCGGCATGCATGCACGTGCCGCCACGTCTGCGCAGCGGAGCGGCTGTGGCAGGTGGCATGGAATTGATGAGCACGACTACAGGCAGCGCTGCTGGACCCCAGCACTCGCCTGCAAGCCCCGCCCGACCAGGCGCCGCAGCGTGGCGTCCCCGGCTCGCCGCGGAGCGCACAGCGCTCAGGTGTGCGACCTACGGTAAGACACTCCGGCGGCGCGCCCCGCACCAGGCGCCGCAGTGCACTGGCCTCGCCGCGGCGCACAGAGCTCTGGCGCTGGAGGTATGTTGATACAGGCCGGTCGCATGCGCGCACCAGGCGCCAGAGGTCCTGGAAGGCGGCGACGACGCCGTCGCAGTGCTGCTTGGGCGCCTGGCCCTTTGCGGCCGCGGCGGCCGCGATCTTCTCGCCGTGCTCGTCGGTGCCGGTGACCAGCGTCACGCGGCGGCCGCGCAGGCGCTGGAAGCGCGCAATGACGTCCGCCGCGATCGTCGTGTACGCGGAGCCCATGTGCGGCTCGGCGTTCACCTGCAAAGCGCCAATGCTCATGCTGCGCGCTCGGACCGTGTACAGCTTTATACGGCTGAAGGCAAGGCTAAGTGTGGCCTGTATCACAGGCGCTGCCCAAGCGCGAGAGAGCTTCTTGGTGGCCTTGGCAGCGGCGCGGCTGCAGCTGTGCCGGGCGCACATAGTACAGGGGCGTCGTCAGGAAGAATTGCTCCCCGAGCGCCTCCTCCGGCGCTGGTGCGGCAGCACTGGCCGCACAGGTGCCCTGCCTCCTCCCGCATGCCGTCTGACTGCCTCTCCTGGGCCGCTCCGCGCTTGCGGAAAGGAAGGAGCCCCTGAGAATGCTGTCCAGCTGGGTCCGCAGGTGCGACGCCACGCGGCGCTCAAGCAGGCGGTGCTTGCAGCAGCCCCATGAGCCAGCTGCCAGCATCTTCAGGCTGAGAGTGCGGGTCGGCTGCGCTCACATGCAGGGCAGGTAAAGTAAATGCCCTGTTGCACGCTGCAGCGGTGTGTGCACCAATTGCCGGGTACCTGCACTGTACACCAGGGAAGGAGATGGTCCTCCTCCCTCCCGCGCAGGAAAGCTGAAGGAAGGGGGCAGCCCTGGTGCCGGGGTTAGGTGGTTGAGGCACATTCCCGAGGAAAGAAGAGAGTCGCGCTCTGCGGCAGAGCTTTCATCCGAGCCTTGCGCACGAGTACGTCCCTGCCTGGAAGGCTTGTTGCTAGGCCGGTGCTGACTCCCTGGGGGTGTGCGCGGAGGCAGGCTCTGGGCGGCCGCGCGGTACCCGCCATGGCAGCCTGCGCTGTCCCCTGCTTTGTCACCGCTGCAGACCTGTTCGTCACGGGCTCGGCACATGCAGAGTTCCGCGGGCGGGAAGTGAAGCTGCACGGGCGCGATGCGCAACTCTCCGACATCACCACCAGCCAGGCACCTGCCGCCATACCAAGCAGGCACCTTCAGGCAACAGTGCTGTTCACAGGCTGACTTGTCAGAGACAAGCGCGCGAGCAGCAACATAATGGGATATGAACATATCAAGATGGCCGCTGCACGAAGAACGCAAGCTGCCACAGCAGCCCGGTCCTTGAAACAGTACAAACAGTGTTTGTATGCGTGTCAAACTAGCGGCTGTACGGAGCGCGCAAGCGCAATGAGACCGACAGCACAGCGCGTGCACACGCAGGAGGCGTACAAGGCCTGGGCGCTGGAGCCACAAGTGGCGGCGCCGCCGCCTCGCGTGCGGCCGAGCGTGCCCTTTGCAGGCGTGTCCACGTACGCAGACGCCTACCCCGTGCACGCGCTCGAGCGCCCGCCGCCCGCCGCGCAGGCGCCTGTGCAGCGTGCGCGCCCGCCCCGCTGTTGCTACATGCTGTAATACAAGGCCGCTCTTCTGCCTGCTCAGTGTTCCTGTATTTATAAACTTTATTTTCATGCTCTAAGTGATGCTTTCTCAGCATCCTGCAAGGCCGCTGTGCAGCGCACCACGCTCCTGGCGTGCCCGGCAGGCAGCCCAGTGAAATTTGCAGCGCGCACAAGCTACGACGCCGACTTTCCGGCGCATGCCATAGAGCCGCGCCGGGCCCTGCCGCAGCTGCCGCCGCGCCGCGGCGGCGCGCGCTTCGACGCCGTCAGCATGTACAAGGTTCTGGAGCAGAGAGCTCCTGCTTGTGCTCTAAGACCAGTGGGCTGCTCAGAGGTTCTGGCACGTGTGGCCGTAACGCATGCTAAGATCACAAGCTTGCATTTCTTACGACCAGTTGCTGACTTGCGAGCTTGTGCAGCACCGCAGCGCCCCGCTACACTAATCTGCAAGCATGGCAGCCAGGCAGAACGGTTTGTAATGGGCTATGCGGGGCCAGGAGGCATTCCGCGCACATGAGATCGAGGCGCGGCCGCCGCCGCCCGCGCGCGCGCCACGCGCCAAGGCGCCGCGCTGGGAGGCCACCACGGCCTACCGGGACACGTTCACCGCGCACGCGATCGAGCTGCGCGCGCCGCCGCCGCCCGCGCGCGCCGCGCGCAGCGCGGCCAAGTTCACGGGGACCACCACGAGCGCGGCGGACTATGTGCCGCACGCGCTGGAGCCCCGCGCGGTGCGCGCGCGCTGTGCAGGCACTGCAGAGAACGTTAGCCTGTAAGGGTGGCGCAACTTCCTATCAGTGCATGTTAAGGACCTGGCGCGCCCTTTCATGCCAGCATACCGCGCTCGCCTGTCCATGCCGCCTGCGTTCTGGCTCGCGTGCGACATGAGAAGCGCGCTGCTGCCTGCACGCTGGCGTCAAAACCCTACCCTAACCTGCGCACTGGGTGCTGCGCGCCAGGCGGTGGTGCTAGAGCGCGCGCGCGCGGTCGTGCCCTCTGCCGGCGAGACAGAGGCGCGCGCCGCATACCAGGCCTGGCCCTTACAGAGCCGGCCGCCGCTGCCCGAGCCTCCCGCGCGGCGCGCGGTGCCCTTCACAGGCGCGGGGGCCCGCTGGGTAAGCCTGCACATTCGCCAAGGGTGATGGCGAGTGTGCATGGCCAGGACAACTACGCGCAGGCGGCCGCAGCGTCCGCGCAGAGGCGCGAGGAGGGTTTGCACGCCGCGCAGGCGCGTCCAGCAGCCATGCGGCCTTTGCGGGTGAGCAGCCGCCGCCGGCGCGCACGGCCGTCGGCGTCGCCATGCTCGGCGACCGCATGCACGTGCTCATCCCCGCGGGTGAGCGCTGGCGCGCGCGCTGCGTGCGGCGCTGGCGCACGCGGCGATGGCGAATGAGCGCATGGAAGACACAAGCCCGCAGGCTCTTGCATGACAGGCTCATGCATGGGGACGTGAGCGCGCCGCGCTGCGCGCGCGCAGGTGGACGAGCTGTCCGCCGCGCTGGCCGCGGCGCGCGCGGCGGGCGACGGCGGCGCGGCTCTCGTGGCCGCGCAGGCCGTCGCCGACCGCAAGGTGCTCCGCCGTGCTGGTCGCGCGCTCCCCGCACGACGGCCTCGAGCTGCTTTCTCAGCAATCTTTTGCTGACATGCTCGCAGCATCGTGCCCGCATCAAAGAGGCACAGCCTGCCATCCATCCGGCTCGGGCCGCTGGGCGCCGCGCCATGGCCGCGCCGGTCCATGGGCCTGGCAGCGCACCTAGTTTGGCACCCCATGCAGCCCCCTACCCTACCCTACCCTCGGGCCACACCGCGCCAGGAAGTGGAGCTGCGCGAGGTGCGCGCGCGCGCCGCCGCGATCGAGGCTGCAGCGCCGGCGGCGGCGGAGGCGGCGGCGGACGCCGCCGCGGAGGCGGGCGCCGCCGCGCAGCGCCTGCGCGGCGAGCTCGCGCGCAGGGACGCCGCGCTGGCGGATGCGCACGCGCAGGCAGCGCGGGTGCGCGCGGGCACTGTGCTGCCTGGTGCAGGCAGGCGGCCATGCGCTAGCGCCCTTGGTGGGCAGCTATTCTGCGGCATGAAATTGTACTACTGGGCGCTCGCAATCAATCATAGGCCCCTGACAAGAGCCACAGTAACTGCCCAATCAATCCTGCTGCGATAGGAGCACCATGGCATGCAGCCGTGTACCCGCTGCGGATGCAAGCGCAAAAAGTGCACTGCCACACAAATTGGCAGTCACACGGTGCCCCAGCTACACCATGGAGCCTGCTGCTGCTACACTGGGACTGTCAGGACAGATTTTTCCAATTCCAGCACCTCACGTTACATGCACCCGGAT
>JAABUY010005176.1_pt1 | contig 13262 bp, 5 predicted proteins | sample 5560271 | NCBI WGS metagenome assembly JAABUY01 (sample SAMN10711886, study PRJNA513374) | rock metagenome | isolation source: Antarctica rocks | place: Antarctica: Victoria Land, University Valley
TTTAAACATGAACAACTAGTTTTAAGAAGAAAACTTGAAAGTTTACCACCAGGAATCAGAACTCTTTTTACTATAAAAGAAGAAATTCAGGCTGTTTTACAGTTTCTGAAAGAAACCAAAGTAGGAACCAGAAAATGGTTATTAGGGGAAGAAGAAGAAGGAGAAATTGACTAAAGAAGAAAAGAAAGATGAAAGAAAGTTGGTTAACAACTAAGGAAACAGCCTGACTGAAAAGAAGTGATTAAAAAGCACATCAGCATGTAAATTTCTTATGTTGGGAGTTTTATGTGCTATTTCTAGTGTTAACCACCATAGCCTTATAGGCTGCATGCGATGTATGAAGAATAAATAAATAATAAATAAATAAATAAATAAGTGTCTCATTAATCAGCAGCAAAAAGTGACAGTTCTTGACAGTAATTTTGTTGAGATCTCTGTAGTTAATACATAGATATAAGCTTTCTTCATTTTTTAAAATAAATAGAACTGATGCTTCTGCAGAGTTAATAAAATGTTGTATTCATCTCTTCATTAAGATGTTGTCTAGATATTCTTTAAGCACTTATAGCTCTGTTTTTAACAGATTGTAAAGTGAATCATAAAGTAATTTATGTCTCTCTGTCTCTATGACATGATCATGATCTTAATGAAATGATAATTTGTCAACATTCTCTTCAGAGAACATATCTGCATATTTGTTGTATTGCTGAGATAGCATCAACATTTCATCAACAACATGTATAACAGTTGTTGATGAGTCTGACTCAGGCATCATCAACAATGTATAAATAGTAAATTGATTTTGAATGTTATTAATAAACATTTCAGACTCATTAATAGTCAGAGACATTCATTTTATTTTATAATGTTATGTGTGCAAGTCATAATTGATATAAACGTGTTGTCATTTCAGATCTGAGAGATCAAAGATGAGTTCAGATTCATTCTTATTTAAAATATAAAATAACTGCTCTTCAGTTTGCTCTTATTCTTAATTGTTAATGAATTTATGCTTCATTAAATATGCATCATAACAATAAATATATTGTTTTCTCAAAAGCTCTGATCTCAGAAGTTCTGCATCAACTTATGTCAGTTAATAAGCAACAGCAAATTATTAAAACATCACATTAATCTCTGCTGCAGTATTCAACAGTATACTGATAAAAATTTAATTGAATTTAATTTAAACTTAATTTTTTTTACAATGTTAAATTTCTTTATGATCTCTGATTTAATTTTCATTGCTGAAGCACAGTCAACAAGACTCTGTCTTTTTTTGCCTTAACTGCATTAATCTTAATGTAATTAAGATTTTTTAAAGAACTTCTGCAGTTCTTTGTGAAATGACTCAGTCTTTCACAGTTATAGCAATCATTCTTTTTGATATCAGTCTCAAAACAAAGTTTGTCTGTATTATCATGATGACTTAATTTTGTAATCTCAGAGTTGAGATGATTGTTCTGCTGTGACTTTGCTGCCTGAGTAAAAGAATGTGAACAGTACTTATAAATTTTCTTGACAGTGTAACTTTAAATTATATGATTGTCTATAGATTGCTGATTAATCTCTAGCTTAACAGTCAAAGCTATTAGACTTTTTCTTGTCTTTAAGAAATCTTAATAATTAATTAAAGCTGCTTGAATCTTTAATTAAAGTTTCATAAAAAGATAACTTATTCTCTATTTCTCTGTGTAACTTGAAAGCTGATCTTTCAGTATGTTAAGATATGTCATAAAAGCTTAAATTAATTGAGTAGATTTCTGTATGACTTTCAAGTATTTCTGTACTGTATTAAGTTCACAGTTCACTGAGTTCTCAACAAGATTAAGCAGAAACTCTGAAAAGAATATTTATAATTTATCATTTAGAAGTTTGCTCTTATTAATGTGACAAAATCATGCATCTCAAGGTTCTTCTGCTAAGAACTGCATAACAAAGAGAATTTTATTGCAGTCACTGAAGAAATTTTTAGAAATTAAGCAAAATGCTGTCACAGTGCTGCATATAAACTCAGTATGTTCATGAATAAACTTCTCATTATATGTGAACAAGTTCTTCAGTCATTGCATCTGTTTTGCTGAAAGTGCATACACAACTTTAAATGCATGTCACTTCATTGAATCTAAAGAACTAATGAAAGTATAAAAAGATTCTGTATGTGATTTTTTCTTAAATGAGACTTGAGAATCTTTATCTCTCAGAAGTTCATCAATCTCATCATGCATGTTAAACACTTGCAGTTCACAATTGATTTTCATAAGTCATCATCTTTTCTCATCATTAATCTGTCTAATTTCAGTCAGACAAATCTATTCATCTAAATGTTGATTCTTCTTCTCTGCAGTTTAAATAACAGCCTGAATCTCTGCAGATTTTCATTCTTTAAAGATCACTTAAATCTTAATATGATCAGAGAATAACTCTATTTCATTTTGCTGACTTTTAGTCTGCATATTACAATGTAATGAATTGTCATTCTTTGAAAAGATAAAGTTGTTAGAATTGTGAATTCATGAGTCTCTTATCTATAAGAGGCTGATGAGTAAGATATGTAACAATGTGAGACACTACATTATGACAGCTATTCAATCAAGTTTTGATGTTAAAGTCTTGTATTGATGAAGATTAACAACTAAGAAACTCAAAAGATTTGTATGCAAAGGCTGTCTATATAGTACTTTGCTTATCAATTGTTGCATAAGAGATTCAACTATAGTTCAGTATGAGTGCATAGTGATATCATAACAGCTGCTCATTGAAGCAAAACAAGATAGACACAACAAGCACAATGATTTGACAGCTTAATATAAGTTAAGTATTGACAAATAAGCATTCTCTACATTGTCATAAGTAAACAGTATATACACATATCTCTTCTGTTATTACATTCATCTTTACAACACACTCTTTTATCTTCAATTCTTATACTGTGTGCTGATCACCACTATGAATCAAGAGCACAAATCATCATTCTTTATAAAGCAATGTTTAATCTCTGTTCTTACTTAAGAGAACTGTGAGAAATGATTTGTTCACATAAAGAGATAACTGACTGACAAGAATCTCTGATATATAATAGAAATTCTTATTTAAGTTTTTACAGACAACACACTCATCAGCAATGTCTTCTCTTTCTTTTCATTAAGCAATCTCAATTTTAAGAATCAGCAAATCAACAACAGAGCTCTGTTCTGAATTACAGTCTGCATCAGCACTGATAATAAGAACTATCTTATGAACAAAATCACAGCAAGAAAAGCTTGAAATGCTTTCTTCTTAAAATATAAGAAGAAACTGCAGACAACTGAGAGACAATATCTGACAAAGTTCATTGAATACAAGATGTTATCAAACATAACTGTCAATGAGATATGAACTTAATTCAGCAATCTTGACAGAAAGATCACTGCAATACAGTTAAGACTTAAAGACTTCATTACATTTAAGCAGCAATTTTAAATACTGCTTTAAGCACTGTCAGCAGAGTATGCTGTTATTTATGACATCATTGATGCTCAGAATACATTTAACATTGAGATGAGTCTACAGAAACTTTAGAAGAAGAAGACTTAATTAAAGATATTTGACAATGCTTTATGAGCTGAGCAGCAAAGACAGAACAAGAGTCATTAAGAATGTCAAATCTTACAGTATGATTATAGAAGATGTTTAAGCTTAAACAGTAATTACTCATCATTATACAGAACTTTAATCTGCTTTCTTTATGATAATACTCATTATAAACAGAACTGTAAATATATCTTTATGATTCACAAGATTATACAGTCAGCAAAGCTAGTCAAGACAGTTAAGAAATAAGTTAAGTTGACTGCAGTCAATTTGCACAGAAACAAAAGAAGAAATTAGACATATAATGTAAAGATTGTTTCTGAAGAGAAACTCAATATACAAAAGTCTGAAGCTGTAGATAAGTCTGATGAGAAGATTGCTGCTATCTTTAAAAACATCATCAATAAGATTTCTTAATCAGACTGAGTTGCAGACTCTGATGTCTCATCTTATATGATTAATAAACTTCAGCTTTTCAGTGACTCTCTGATGTGCATGTAATGACATATCATCAAAGTCAGAAGAAAAAGATTGTATATTAACTATTATGATATAGTCACTATGCAGAATAAGAATGAGAATTCAGTTCTTTTAAGTTCAACACTTTATGTTTTAAAGCTTGAAGTCAATCTTCTGTCAGAAAAAAAGATGTATAAGAAGAAACTGCTTAAATATTTTGATTATAAGAATCTTTACATGCAAAATAAGAGTGAAAAGCTCATATTAAAAGCATTTAAGAAAGAAAGAGTCTACATAGTTAAGCATATCTTAAATAATCTTAATGAATTTGTTTTACTCTCTATTATGCATATATAAAGTAAGCTAAAGATCACTCTTTCAGAAGCATATAAGAACTCACAGATTCAGATCTCTGAGTTCATTACAGATACACTCAGTGAGAATGTGTAAATGAATGATGACATAGTTATGTCACATAATGACAAGATTAAGACATATAGACTTTAACATCATCAGTTTGTTCATCTTGATGCAGCTAAGCTTTATAATCTTTACAAGGTCATCACTTTGAGCAAGTCAATTCTCATTATTAAGAATAATGTTAATGTATATAAGATCTGTACTCTGACTAAGTTTGTGAATCAGTAAGAGCACAACATAAATAAAAGAAAAGTTAACATTCTTATTTTAATCTTCATCAACATATGTAAATCTCTGTCTTTGTCATTCACTGACTATCAATACTTTCTGAAAATCATAGACAATCACTTACAGAAAATATAAACAATATCATTAAAGTGATGAGATAATGCTCTGCAGAAACTGCAGAAGTGACAACTGAAGATTAAACTTCAGTTTAATGCAAAGATTCTTGCTATATAAAGTGACAATGCAACAGAGCTAAGATCTATTCTTAATGAGTGATGTATATCTTTTAGCATTGTATTACAGTACACAGTGCTCTACATGTCAATTTGAAATGATGTAATTAAGAGAGCAATCAGAATCACTGAGAACTCAGTAAATGCAATAATTAAGAAGACTGAACTCTCAATAAAGTTTTAAGCAAAGACTGTACAAACTGATGTTTATCTTTATAACTGCACAGCAACTGACTTTTTAATCAATGATAAATAAGTCACTTCAGAGAAAGTGTTCATTGAAGTGAAATCATTTATTGATTATATATATGTATAAGAATGCAAATGCTACTTCTATATTGACTTAAAGTCTCTGTCTAAGGGCAGACAGAATAAGTTCATGAATTGAGAATAAGTAAGAGTATTTATGAGCTATAGTGAGAAAATTACAAAGCAGTATCTACTTTGAGCATCAGATCTCAAGTAAATCATTAAGAGTTATGCTGTTAAGTTTATTAAAAATGAGAAAGAAGACAGTGTTGATGTAAGACTTCATAGATAGACACTAAACATTCTTTTAGAACAAAAGTCTGTTAAATAACTGCATAAGACTGAGACTGTAACTGCTTCACTGAAACAGTTTCTGAAATCTGATATGCAATTTTATAAGTTCAGATTAATGAGTTCTCATTTTGTTGTTATGTCATTAAAGAAAGAGATCACAGACAATTCATTGTTAAAGTTAACTGCAGTTAACTTTGATTACAATACATTAAAGCTCTTCTCTCATGTTAAGATCTCTGTCAACAAGATCAGTCATTCAGATGTGAGTGTCTCAATTAAGAGAGTCAAGACATTTCTGTACATTAAGATATTAAAGAAAAGACAGAAAGACAATGATACTGATTTTAATGAGCTTATAATAAAGATCTTAAGAGTTATGCTGACATTGACTGCATTTACAGTCAATGATGAAAATAGTGAACATTCAGTAAGAACTGACATCTCAACTTCTCTGATATATGCTAAAGCAGTGAAAGACTTAATCTGAGAAAAGATGTAAAAGAACATTATTAATGTAGAGCTGACAGCACTTGCAGTGAATGACATCTGAAAAGAGATTGTTTTGTTAAGAGAAATTAACATTGTAATCAGTAAGTAAGTATTTAAACTTAAGCTGCACACTGATGATTTTCTTGACAAATTGAAGATAAAAGTAATGATAAGAGAATTCTCATAGATGTACAGCATTAACTATAAAGATATCTTTGCATTAACTGTAAAATTTAATACTCTTTATGTCTTTCTGACTTTAGTTGCACTCAAAAATCTAAAGTATCATCAGATAAATGTTAACAATATCTTTACTGAGTCATTTCTAAAGAAAACAATCTACATAACATCATCTCTCAAAGTTATAACTATTTTTAACTGTGTACTATGCATTCTGCACAGTCTATATGATCTGAAGCAAGCTGTCAGAGATTGACATAAACAATGTGTCACTGAGTTTCTTCAGTTAAATTTTCATCAAAGCAGTGCAGACTCATATCTTCTAATTTGCACTGTCAAGAGCATCATGCTACTTCTTTATGTAAATGATATCATTATGATCTCATTAAGTCTTTTAAATGTTCTCTGATTCAAAAAGTTTCTCAGAAGCTTATTTAAGATCAAGAACTTAAGAAAGACACAGAAAATTCTTAGTATCTGAATAATTTGTAACTGCAAGAAAAGAACACTGCATATAAATTAGACATATTATGTCAACAAGATGCTTAGAGATCTTTATATGTGAAGTGATAAGCATTGATGTACTAAGATCTCACTAAATAAATATGACTCTCTTTGCTCAGCTGACTTTAATGATCAGCACATAGATTAAAGAAAATATCAGCAGATCATTAAAAGTCTTATGTATGCTGCAATTCACATACACTTAAACATCTTCTTTATCTTAAAATGACTAAGTCAGTATCTCAGTGACTCTGCAGAACATTATGAGCATATACTTAAGAAATTGCTATGATATGTATAATTAATCATTAATCTTAAGATCATGTATGAGCTCAGTGAGAGTCAAGATCTGCTTAAATACTTTAACTCTGACTATGCATCAAACAAGTTAGACAGAAGATCTATTCTAAATTATGTCTTTCTGTTTAAGAAAGAATTTATGTTATGAATCAGTTAGAAACAGAAGTTAGTGACAACATTAATTACAGAGACTGAATACATAATCATATCAATATGTGCAAAGACTGAAGTCTGACTCACTCAGATATTAAGAAACATGAGATTAGACAAGTATCTTGAAGTCAATTTACATTGTGTAAGCATTCAGAAGAATAAGATTCATAGAGAAAATACATTTCTTCAGCTTAAGAAGAACAATCAGGCTGTCTTGACACTGATTAAGAATGCTTATGTGCATGAGTAATCAAAGCACATCAATGTCATTTATCATCACATTCAAGATCTGCACAAGAGAAATCAGATTCAGATGAACTTTGTATTTAATTAAGATATGATAGCTGATGAACTGATCAAGCTCTTGTTAAGACAGATGTTTAAGTGCTTTGTGTATTAGCTGAGACTTGACAACAGTGAGAGTCAATAGATATGAATGCATCAAGTAAAAATGTTAAGAAGTGTAGTGCTCTATTTACTTTCTTGACTTCTTTAGTCTTAGTGTAAAAGACTAACAGAGTCTTCTTCTGTCTTAGATGAAAGAGCTTCTGTTATACATCTAATCACACTCAAGTTAACTGCAGTCAACATTGACACATTAGATTCATTAGATAGGCAGATAGCACAAGTACTCATTATTCTTTCAATAAACATAAATAATAAATGTAAAGATATTAAATCTAATCATTATTAGATCTTCTTTGCTTACAGAGAACACTGTAAGTATTAATATAATTTTAAATATTTTAATTAAGAATTCATTTACATCTTAATTATCATTGTTGTTTCTTTTTCATTTTAAGATCTCAATGCACAGAAAAGTTCTGACTTCTTTAAGTATCATTATTTTAACTTAATTAATGTTTATCTTCTCATTTAATGATTTATCTAAGTTAACTACAGTTAACTTAATCTCATGTTGTTCATTTTAAGACTTATTAATCTTAACTATAATTAAGTTAAACTACATCTTACTGTTCTAAATCATAAATATCTAATTTAAAACTGTAATCTTTACAGAAATTAACTTCTTCTATAAGTGTTTAATGAATCTTCTGTCTAAAAGAACATTTAATGTTTACTGTTATAATTTAAAATTAACAATATCTTTTTTTTTACTTTTAATGAACTTCACAGCATAACTTTTAATGATGCACTTAAGATCTGAAGCTCAAAGCAGATACTGCTTTGTGATTTTCTCAATATAATTTATAAAAATTCTCATTTATTCTTAATTCATGAATTTGTTGTGTTTACTGTCAGATAGTAACTTTAAATCAACATGACTTTAATATTTGCATTCTTATACATAAATGTAATTAATAAATAACTTCACACTGATGAAAGCTTTCTCAAAAATTATTTATTTATTATTAATTAATAAATTAATTGCTGTTCAGTTATAAAGATAAGTATCTATTTATGCTGTCTATATTTAGAACTTTATTGACAGCTATATCTCTTTAATTATGATGTGTACTGAATTCTCAATGATTTAAATAACTCTTTTAATAATATCATTCTAAATTGACATGTAGAGCACTGTGTATTGCAGTGTAATGTTAAAGAATTTGTATCAGTTATTAAAACTAAATCTTAATTTTATTTTATTATCACTTTATACAACAAGAACTCTTACATTAATCTGAGATTTAATCTTTAATTATTATTTCTGTAATGTCTATAAAACATTATTGCATTGTTTTAGCAGTATTGTTTACATCTTTTAAAAGTGATTATCTATTATTTTCAGAAAGTATTGATATTCAGTAAATAACAAAAGTAATGAGTTACATATATTAATAAAAATAAGAATGAAAATATTAATCTTTTTTTTATTTACAGTGTAATTTTGCTTATTGATAAACTTAATAAGAATATAAATCTTATATATATTCTTGCTGTTCTCAACAATGAGAATTGATTTTGTAAAGATTATGTAGCTTTGCAAAATTAAGATAAATAAATCATTAATGTTAAAATCTATAGATCTTGATCTTTCTATTTAATGATGCAGTGTTGATGTTTAAAAAATTAATTATAAAATTATGTTCATAAATCTAATTCTGCAAACTTATATTTGATGTAGCAGCAGAAAAGATAGTCTCTGAATGTAATATATATATAATAAATATTAAAATAAATTTATTCTAAACCTCTTTACAATATACTTAACTATATAGATCTTATCTTGCTCTGATACTTCTATTATAGTTTTACTGTACTTATTATACATCTGAAGACTGTGCTGATTAAAGCTTTTATATAATTTTATTTTGCATATTTATTTAGACTGAGTGTGCAGATTATATTATTATTGTTTATTTTATTAACTTTCTATTCAGTTTCTATCTAAATCTATGAGAGTGAAGCATCTTTACAAAGAAAAAACTTAAGTAAGAAAATCTTAGTTCTGTCTTGCAGACACTATCTTAATAAGATGTTAATCAATTATTATTGTCTTTTTTATGCACTGATGAATCTGTATTGTGTCTGTCTCTTAAACATTTACTTTCACTGAACAGCAAATAATCTCTTTTAATTCACTGAATCTATCTCAGTTCATTAAATCATCTTTTAATTATTTAGATATACAAAATCTTTATATTTTAAGATGTTCTTCTGAGTGATCTATTGCACAAGATTGAGATAACTAAGTAAATCACTTATAATTAGTCATTAAGTCATCTAATGAGTGCTAACTGCTGTAAAAAGAACTTTACAAAGATCTGTAATTTCAGTTTTCTGAAAGTAGTAAACATAGAAGTCAGTGTGATTCAGATAAAAGAGAAATATATATTGCACAGTTTGTATTGATCAATTATATAAATATTATTTGTCAATCTCAGAGACTTTTACAGAGATCAGTCAGACATTAAGATTTAACATCTTTATGTAAAGTAGAAATAGTGCTGTCATTTTGTGCTTATAAAGATCATTATAAAGTTTATAAACTGACTAAGTTCAGTCTGACTTTTATATAATTGCCTTTTGTTTTACTGATTTGCAAATTCATCTTTATTTTCACTTCAAATTTATTTATCTAATCAGTGCTTTTCATAAATTCATTTACTATCTTCTTAATTGTATCTAAAGCTGTCTCTACTTCTCTATTTGTGTCATTACTCTTTATTATAGACTCTTCATCATTATCAGTGATTTAATTATGAAGACTGTATTGTATCTACATCTTCTCAGCATTTCACTGACAGAAGCTTGATGTGTTATTTAGACTGTATTGATTACTTATTTAATTCTTACAGAGATTGAATTATTAGCTGTCTTAAGAAATCTCTATATTATCTTGTGTTTCATATATAGATTCAGAGACTAAACATTAAATTTCTGTTTTAAAGCAGTCATAAATGTTTTTTTTATACACTTTCATTATCTTTCTTAAATAACAGTTCTGCAGACACTTCAGTGACTTAATGAGTAAAATAATTAATGAGATATCATTATTTTATAGATTTCACATCTGCAACTTATATAGCATAGTTAATTAAATCACTGCTGTATAGAGCAGTAAGAACTGCTTTGTGAATGAGTTTTATATAAATAACATAATATATAAAAGAGCTTTAAATGTCATAATGTCTTTCTGAGCTATCTATTATATATGCTTTCTTCATCTTAATCTTATATCAATTTAAACATTTAATATCTGCAATGTTGTCTCTGTTGAGATCATCTAATCATTAAAACACACTATGCTCATAAGCTTCTCACTGAGATCTTTATAACATCTTGTAAAATAAATCAGCTTATATTTGTCTGATGTAAATCTCATTTTATGTCTCTTTACTCATACAATGTATTAACTGTAAACTGACTTCAGTCTGTAGCAGTTTATCTGTGCTGAAATTCTTTATGTAATTAAATTTATATCATTTACAAAGTTAAACATCATCATCTCATCTTCTGAGCACTTAAACATTGTCAGCAATTCTGACACAAAGAACAGAAAGAAAATTGAAGAAAATAAAAATCTTTAAGAAATCTCTGTTTTTATAAGTATTTAATTGCTTTCAAATTCTGAGAAAATTATTTTTGTATGACATTTGATCAGAAAGCATTCTATAATGTAAATAACTCATAATAAGAACTCTGCAGATTGCATGATGTATAGTAATCTTTTGTGTAAGACATTATTAAATATCTCACTGAAATTAAAATTAAACATTAAAACTATGCACTTTAACTTTGTCTTTTATACAGTGTTGACACAGAATGTAAGCAGCTTTAAAATAATAAAAGTAGATCTTTTTCTTTTGATTTTTATTTAATTTCATAAAAAAAGATTATGTATCTTTATTATCTCAATAATTCACTCTACAATCAGCTTTTTCAGCAGCTTTATAATTGTGTTCTTTAATGCAATGAGACAGTAACTGCTTAACAGTAAGTAATTTAATTTTCTGTTCTTTTATAAAATTACTGTAATGAATTCTTGAAAGCTTTTAAACATCATTTTGTTGATAAAGTATCTATTAATTACTTATACAAAATCATTCTTAATGAAGAGAGTTGCAGTTTTAAAAGCTTCATTTAAAATGTTGTCTGACTTTAAAACTTTGTCATTTAGCAGTTTATGAATTGTCTGTTTAATCTGCTTTATAGTAACTGTTGAGAAAATATTAAATATAAAAAATGCAGATAACTCATTATTGATATCTTTAAGATTTGCTTGTTTCTCTTTTAAGAAGAACTTTTCTGTTAAAATTTATGTCTTAATAAGATTATCACTACTTATGTTATTCTGATCTGATCTTTACAAAAATAAGATGTAAAATGATGCTTATAATTTGTCTGTGTAAAGCTTACTTTATCATAACAGTTTTCATAAATTCTTCTTATGAAAATTATTTAAGACTGAGATTGACTGTTCAATGAATTGTTGTCAGTTTGTGCATCTTATACATTGTAGTTTCTTCTTAAGTAGATCTTAAAAAGATTGATAAAATATTTTGTTGTGATTCATCTCAGTGTCATTATATTGTTATCTTGCATATCTTGTGTTCATAAAAAGTTTTAAGATTCTTAATGATCACTGAGAATTTGCTTACATATATAAGTAAGTCTTTAAGTAGTGTTTCTTTAAGTTTTTATAAATGATCTGTTGCAAAGCTATAAATAAGCATAATATACACATTCACTTTTTCTGACAAAGATGCTGTTCAAATCTCTTCTGAACAAGCTTTTTCAGTGCATAGCACTTGCTTAATGTCAACTTCTTTGTTGATATTGCAATTTAAATGTTTATTGAGATGTAATCTTAAGTAATTACTCAGTGATTCATTAAATTACAGAATTGAATTACTTTCTTGATTGCTACTAAAATAAATATAAAATCAATAATGCTCTGTTGATTACTTCTTTTTCAGATTGACAATTCTCTTAAAATAAGTAATGAAAGATCATTTACTACTATTTCAGTGCAGAGATGTTCTGATTGTGTTTTATAAGCAGTATGTAAGCTTTTTTAGAAGAAATAATGAGTATTGAAATCTCTTAGAAGCATAATCTTTTCTTTAATTTTATAAATAATTTGTTGTATGATATGTTAAGTCTGAATTTGTGATTCATTGCTTTACAAATTATATACATTTATAATGATGATGTTCTTGTCTATAAGGCATATGTGCAGTGCTGTCACACATTGATTATATAATTAAAATAATTAAATATGAACTGAAATCTTTTTACTGATCATAAAGCATATCTTAAATGCTGAATTGATGTTGCTTATTAGAATATAACTTTAAAAACAATAAATGAATACTGTATATTTGTTGAAAGTCTATTTCTGTATTTATTTATTTATTCTTCATACATCGCATGCAGCCTATAAGGCTATGGCGGTTAACACTAGAAATAGCACATAAAACTCCCAACATAAGAAATTTATGTGCTGATGTGCTTTTTGATCACTTCTTTTCAGTCAGGCTGTTTCCTTAATTGTTAACCAACTTTCTTTCATCTTTCTTTTCTTCTTTAGTCAATTTCTCCTTCTTCTTCTTCCCCTAATAACCATTTTCTGGTTCCTACTTTGATTTCTTTCAGAAACTGTAAAACAGCCTGAATTTCTTCTTTTATGGTAAAAAGAGTTCTGATTCCTGGTGGTAAACTTTCAAGTTTTCTTCTTAAAACTAGTTGTTCATGTTTAAAATGACAACAAGT
>JAABUY010005177.1_pt1 | contig 13262 bp, 13 predicted proteins | sample 5560271 | NCBI WGS metagenome assembly JAABUY01 (sample SAMN10711886, study PRJNA513374) | rock metagenome | isolation source: Antarctica rocks | place: Antarctica: Victoria Land, University Valley
GGCCCTCGTCTGCTGCGCAGGACACCAGGGCCGCCAAGGCGCGGCAGCTCAGGAAGGAGATCAAGCCGCACTGCATGGCGCTGGGCGGCGGGAGCGCCGGCGCTCCAACCTGCGTCTTTGGTGCGCGAGTGCCTTTGTGCCTGCGCCAGCGCCGCTTGTCCTCCATGCCGCGAGCAGGGTGCCCATCTGCGTCCCGCCGACACACGGTGGGAGGCGGCGGAAGAGCTGCCGCCACGGCTCTTTGGTGAGGGCGCTCTGCATGCATCCAGCCCATGCCTCCCTCCGCTCTTGCAGCAGTGGGCACACGGCCCCACGAGCGCCGCGCCGATGCGCGGGTCTGCCGACACAGTTTGGGAGCCTGTCAGCGGAGCCCAACACCGCCAGCGCTGCACCACCCGGGCACGCAGGCCGTGCAGGCCCAGCCTTGCTGTCCGGTCCCCAGCCTGACACTTTGGGTCCCTGAGCGTGGGCGGCGGTTGCGCAGGCGAGATGCTGGGCGGAGCGGTGCTCGAGCGGCTGCGCGCGCTGGCGGAGGCGGAGAGCGCGCGCGCGGCGCACACGCTGCAGCGCCTGGGCGCGAAGGCCGCGCTGGCCGCGCGCGACCAGTGCCGCCGCGCGTCGGTCGAGTTCTGCCGCGCGTCGTTCGATGTCTGCTGCCCGGCTCGCGGCGCGGACGGCCTCGAAGACGAGCGGGCCTGCGCGCCGGCCGCGCGCGACGAGTGCCGCCGCGCGTCCTTCGCATTCTGCCGCCCGGCGAGCGGCGCGTACTGCCTCGGAGACGAGTGGGGCTGCACGCCGGCCGCGCGCGTCCCGTGCGACATGGCGCCATTCCAGGCGCGCCGCTCAGCCGACGTGTGGTCATGGCCTTGGTCTGCATTGCACGGCGAGTGCGCGCAGCACCTGCTCCCGCCGTCGTGACACGCATGCCGCGCAGCAAAGGCGCCGCAAGCTTTTGGAGCGCCTGTCCATGCACCGAAGCCATGGCGCGCCGCGGTCCCCACCCGCCTGTGCTGGCGCGATGCGCGAGACGGGGGCGGACGACGCTGATTGCACAGACCATCGCACGGGCGCGCAGGGCACTGCCGTGGACGCCGCCTCGCACGGGGCGACCTAGCGCCGGCGCAAGCTGTTCGGCCTCGCGCGGGAGCATGCGCGGCGGGTGCGGCTCGTCGCGGGAGCCGGCGCCCCTGCACGGCCTCGTGCAGGTGGGACCGCGCAGCGTCGGGAGCTGCTCTGCATGGCAGCCTGCGCTGGCGCGCGCAGCCCCGCCGCGCGGCGGAAGCATGTGCTCACGAGCGCGAGGGAGCCGGTCGATGCGCATGAGCTGCCATGCGTTGAGGCTGCGTGAGCTGTTGCCGAGCGCGGGTCAGGGGTTGGCAGGCCCCGCCTTCGGGGAGTCGTGTGCGTGCGGGTTCTGTGGGTGCTGCCATGCATCCGGGGTGGCTCGCAGGAGGCGCTGGCTTGCACAGCTGCCTGCGACTGCAAGGCCGCATGCGGAGCCTTCCCTCGGCGTCCAATACATTTATCCTGTGGTGGCTCCTGAGTGAGCCATGGTGCGATAATTTGGGCCCGAGGCGCAGGCCGCCCCGCCGCCAGTGAGCCAGTGTGGGGTGCTGCGGGAAGGTCCCACCAGCGCACACTGCCTGGTTAGCGCACACGCAAGGTGCAGCATGAGAGTTTAGTGTCGCACCCTAGAGGTAGACAGATTGGGGTGTCGCACCCTAGAGGTAGACTCGAGAAGCAGTTGGGGATCAAGCCCACCAAGCACTGCGACACCGCTGGACCACCATGGGTCCGGCAGGGTGTGGGGAGCTGCGTAGATGTGCTACCTTCTGCAATGCATGAGACAGGGTGTGCTGCATGTCGAAGATGGCCCACAAAGCACTGCGACACCGCTGGTCCACCATGGGTCCGGCAGGGTGTGGGGAGCTGTGCGTAGATGTGCTACCTTCTGCAATGCATGAGACAGGGTCCCTGTGCTGCGTGTCCGAAGTCTACCCTGAGGTACACGAGCAACATCGGGAAGAGCATTTCTGTAGGCATGTGATATGTGTGATACTTTCTGACAGCTGTCGTTCACATTCTCGCCTTCGCGGCACTTATGGGCCAGCTAGCGAGTTAGCTGTCATGAGGCTCATCGGCACCCCTTTTTTTTTAGCTTGCCATCCTTTGGTGGCTCAAGTTTCAAGCCGAACGCAAGCTTGCGTTCGGGAGCTGGGTGGTGTATGGGACAATTGTGCTGCTATTCGGCGTGCGCTGCAGGTCAGCGCTGAACTGTGGACTGACATTTTGCATGGCAATGCTTCTGAAGCTTGGCGCGCAAGTGTTCATGCTGTACACTGGACTTGGTTTTGCTGCGAGGCGGACCTGGTCGTGCTGCGAAGCGGACCTGCGCGCCGTATAGTCATGGTGTCAGTGCTTGGCGTGGCCAAGCCCATGTGCAGACGTTGGGTTGCAGCACAGAGGCGTGCAGTTGTCTAGGGCCAGTACCGATGAGGATCTTGCACAGGGTGATTGAGTGCATGTGCTGCAGCATGCATAACCCTGTAGCTCGACCTGACATGTACTGTGCAAGTGTGAGTAGGTTTTGGTGCTTGCAAGGGTCTGTACGCCACTGATGGCGCCCCTGTTTTTTCACCTGGGTGTTTGACCAGGCGCCTCGGCCTGCTTTCTGATTCTGACTGCTTGCGCCGAGATATCTGGCCAGCAAGCGCGCCTGGCGCTCATTGCGGCATAGCATAGGGAGGCAGCCAGGTGGGTGTCTGCAGGTCAGGCGGTAGATGGCGAGAGGGGTGGGGTTAGTTGCTAGCATAGCTGGACAGTGGCAATGTTGTAATGAAGCCTTGTAATCAGAGGCCAAGGCAGTCGCCACTATATGAAGGGCTTTGCATGCCAACCTGCCGTCTCAGGAAATTTCTCTGGCCAGGAACATGCATGTGATGTCACTGGGTGTAGGGTAGGCTTTGGGGCTTGTGAGTCATTTCGAAGCTTTTTAGTTCCGAAAACGCGGCAATCCCGAATTAGATATATTGTCCTCCATGAGCAGTTGGCGCTCAGCGAGCGGCTCGCTTCGCTACTTTGTTGGAGCAGCTGCAGACATAAAGCGGCAACCGGAGTCGACAACGTGCAGCATACGATCCACCAGCGAGACCCGTCAGCGACAGTGCCCGAGTACCATCGTCGCCAGGTATAAAAAATAAAGTATCCCGTCGCCTGTGGGAGCACACTCGTGGGAACACACGCGTGCCGACAGCGTAGCAGCAGGATGTCCTGTGTGGAGCGCCCGCAGGCCCAGCCTGGGACCTGGGACTGAGGGCGGTTAATGAGTAGCTGCGCCGCTGCTTCTTGTCGGTTGGCTGGGCAGGAACATCAGTGGGCGCTAATATCTTTGTGCCGTGCATAGCTCGGCTCCAAGAGATGACTGCAGTTGGTCTGCAGGAGGCGCACTTGTCGGCCAAGCTGCGCGCTGCGAGCACATGCACCTTCCCTGCTACAATGCCAGGGTGCCAGGAGATCATCGTGCCGCCCCGGCTGCCCGCAGTCGCAGTCAAGTGTACTCCGACGCTGCCCTTCTGGTGCGATCCCACCACCAGCTCAGTGCCACCTGTTGTGGGCCCCAGCCACGCTCTGTGCTGCGTGCTGCAGCCTGCTGGGCACATACAGACAGCAGTTCCAGGCAGTTGCGCCGCCGCAGCCGCGCCGAAGCTGCGCACCATCCCGCGGCTTGGGCCCGCGGCTCAGGCGCGACCCGGTGCCCGCCGGCGAGGGCTGAGGGCAGGTCGTCACGCGCGCAGGCTCCCCAAGCGACGTAGCTCCGAGGAAGTGCCTTCGGCGGGCACCGTCGCGCAGGCCGAGCACGCCCTGCGCTGCCAGGTCCGCGCGAACAAGCTGACGCGCACGCTGCTGGGTGCGCCCGCGGCCGCATGCCCCTCCCAGTGCAAGCCATGCCCTGCGCTGCGTGCGCCTGCCATTGGGCCGTGGCAGGCACCGGCCACCTGGTGAGCCGACGCAGCACCACGCTCAGGGGCGCGCTGAGCCGCACGGATGCCCGCCTACCTGCCCCGCGCACCACCAAACGCGCCACACTGGCGCATGTGGACCTTGGCGACGCATGTGCATGGCAGGGTCTCTTCTAAATCAGCATGTGTATCATTTTATATACAACTTCTTGGATGTATTAGGGCAAATGCAGGTCCACCTTGAGCGTCATGTTGTTGCGTACCTCTGGGACGAGCGACGCAATGTGTCAGGATCGTGCCTGTTTGAGTTTGAAGTTCTAGAGGCCAGCATTGCACAAGGCCGGCGCCAGGCCGCCCAGCGCGGCCCCCCGGCGCCCACTCGCAGCGCCCACTCGCAGCGGCGCGCCGCTCACGCCTGTGCCCGCGCGCCGCCAGGCAGCCTGTCGGGGGTGCAGCGCGGCGAGGAGCGGCTGCACGTCCAGGGCGCGGTCGCGTGCCTGGTGGGCGAGACCGCCAGCGCGGCCGTCGCGGTGTTCCAGTGGGGCGCCGACGGCTGGCTGACCCAGGCGCGCGGCGCGGGCGCATGGTCGCGCCGGCCTCGCGCGCGTGGCGCTGCGCGCGTCGGGCGTCCTGGTGCTGAGTCCAGGAGCCGGGGTCCAGGCTGCTGCCCTGTTGCGATCGCCTGCATTGGTCAAGCGTGTTGCTCTGTGGTGCAGCAACGCCACGCCCGTGATGCAACAGTGAGTTGCATCACAGCAGACGAAGCCTGTGCATGCGTAGTAGACATGCAAGACGCGAGCGCGGTGCGCTGAAGTTGGGCAGGTCCGCACGGGGTGCCCGGGGGGGACCGTTGACAGAGCAAGCTGGTGGTGATGGGCTGATGCTGGGCTGCTGTGTGCTAATGGTTGGAATTTGGGTGTTTAGACCCAACACTATGCTGGTGCGCAGGTGACTGTGAAGAACATGGCGACCGCCAAGGCCATCCTGGCATTCGGGCACGTCCGCGACTACTTCAAGCTCGTCCCGCGCTCCAAGGCGCGCCGCACCCGCGCGCCGCCGCCGGCCATTCCCGGCCCCCAAGAGCACTGCTGATGGCCCTGCGCGCGCCGTGCCGCACCTTTAGGCTAGGATGACGCTGCCACTCATTATCAATCAGCATGCCTGTACATGCTGTCATCGCGCCTACGTGCCATGGGCAGCTGCTTGCTATACGGCTCCTGGCCGCTAGCATGTCCCTGGTGCCCAGCCGTGCGCAGCCGCAGACCCGGCCGCCCTGGGCGCTGCATGCGCAGGTCGCCCGGCGGCTCGCGCAGGCGGCGCAGCTGGCGGCCGCACCCGGGGCCTGCCCCCGGCTCGCATGCAACCCTAACCCTGCCTCACCCGGCGCGCAGGTCGCCCGGCGCCTTGCGCAGGCGGCGGAGCTGGCGGCCGCCGCGCAGCTGGGCGCGAACGAGCGGCTGGCGGCCGGCGCGGCCGCGGGCGCGCCCGGCGCGGACGCCAGCGCGCCGACCATCGCGGGCGAGGTCACCGGCTTCGACGCGGACCTGGGCTTCCTGATGACCTGCATCTACCGCAACCTGGCGTGCGAGGCGCGCGCCCGCCCGCGCAGCGCCCGCGCGCGCCACATGCGTCGCGCCACATGCGGAGCGCCCATGCTCGTGCCTCCAGGGCCAAACAGGGTGGGACCGCGGCGGGGTGTTGATGTGGTGCCTGCCCACGCTGTGCAGGGCCGCTCGGCCCTGCGTGCAGCAGCCGTGCTGCCGTGTGTATCCGTCACACCCAGGCGGCCTTCATCGGACGACCTGGGCTCACATGCGCTCCTCTGTTGCAAATGCATCAGGGCAGAGCGGCGGGCCGCTTTGTGGACAGGCGATGCTGCGAGCAAGCAAGACACCTGACGCTTCCTGCTGTGCGCAGGCCACCATTGAGGCCAAGGCTGTGCAATTCGCCAACGAGGTCAGGCCGCGTTGCATGCTGCTGGACGACAAGGACTTCAGCACCCCGGACCGCGTGTTTGGTGCGCGCACGCCTCTGTGCCCAGGCGTTGCATGTCCTGGCGTGCTCGCCCCAGACCGCGGCGCCCGTCGCACCCGAACAGGACTGCCAGAATGACAGAGCCTGCTGCTGCCGCTCGGCAGCGGGTGCGCAGAGGGCAAGTCGGGCTTGCGCTGCGCTTGATGGGCGCGCCACTGCGAGCGCAGTGCGCCAGCCTGCGGCGCTGCCCGCACAGCGCGGGCGCGCACTGTGCCGGGTCTGCGGCGGCGCGCCGCGCGGCCGTGACTGATGTCGCTGCGGGCCGCAGGCACGGCGCTGGGCAACGCCGTGGTCGAGCGGCTGCGCGCGCTGGCGGAGGCAGAGAGCGCGCGCGCGGCGCACGCGCTGCGCCACCTGGGCGCAGAGGCCGCGCTGGCCGCGGTCGGCAAGTGCGTGGCGCTGGGGTTGGGTAACCTAGGGTTGGGGAACCCTGGCCTGCCGGCGATTTGCCCGGCGCCTGCAGTCTAGTGTCCAGGGGTGGGGCGGGGCTGCATGCCGGGCGCGCGCGCGGCGCTGCGCCGCAGGGCGCCACTCGAGGCGCGCCGCCCGGCTGATGTGTAACCAGGGGGAGTTTACAGGAACGAGGGCTGCCAGAACAGCAAGCGCCTGATTGCGCTCGAGGACGAGTGACTCCCTGCTGCTTTTGATTTCCCGGCTGTCCGGTTTGCTTTTCAGCTTTAGCACGCTCAGACCTGCCCAATCTGCGCCTATCAGAGCGCATGTGGCCAGCATCCCACTGCGACTGACAGGGCATGATCCACTGCCCCATCAGCCGCAGTGGGATGCTCCTGACAGTCACGGTGGCCCACCCAGGGCCCCTCAAGGTGGCCCGAGTGCTTTTATTGTGGGTGCAGTTTTGTAGACAAGTGACGCATAGGCATTTGAGCCTGGGGAAGTATCACTGGGTGTTTTGCTTTGCACTAGTGTCTGGGTTGACGTCCGGGACTGCAATGCCTTTCAAAGGGTTCCGCCCTTCTTAATTCTGCATCACTGCAAATGCTTTGGGGTTGACGCCCTTCATTCTTAGATCCAAGACATATGCATGAACACGTGCAGTGCCAGTGATTGGCCTGGCCAAGCAGCTGCGCACTGTGCTGGGGCACACTCTTGGGGGGTGGGGGGGCACACTGGGTGCCGCACAGCACCGGAGGCGTGAGGCCCTTTTCATGGACTTTTGCTGGACTCATGCACTGCGCATGCGGCAGCAGGGCACTCACTGCTCCGTGGCATGCACTGACATGCAATGTGCTTACCACTGGTGCTCGCATGGCCGCAGCGCATGCGAGCGCTCGTTTTATTAGTTGGACCTGGACAGCCCTGGCAAGCATGGGCGTAGGAGACCATCTGCGGCCCGGCTGCCGGGCGGCAGTGCACCAGTGAGGTGGGAGACAGAGGGCCTGGTCGCGAGGGTGTGCAGGCTTGGCCTATCATCTGTGGCGCAGCTAGGACTGCACGGGTGACACAGTGTGCACCTGACTGTGCCAGCATGCATGTGGTGGTGATCTTCGGCAGGCGCTTGCACCGCTGTCATGTCCTAGGCGTTGGACTTGCAAATATGCTGAGGCTTTGGACTTGCACATATGCTGAGGCGCTCGAACAGACATGGAAAAATGTATTTACACCGGAACTGTGCGCCCCAGCAGCGTGCATGCAAAGGCACGTCAGCAGCGGAGGGGTCGCTAACCTAAAAGCGCAAGCGCGCTTGCCTGCCTCCTGGCGGCCTGACTGCCGGCCCGACAAAGGCGCCGGGCCTGGAGTCAGGCGCCCGCGCGAATCAGCGCGCCTGGGCGACCCTACTAGGGAAGGATGGAGCTGCGCACGCCCGCTGCGCGAGCACAAGGTCGCTCGGCGTAAGAATAGGTCTCGCTTAACCGTGTATGCGGCGCCACTGAGCACGTGCCTACCTAAACAATGCCAGCGACCGGAAAGCATGCGGCCGCTGCGATCTCACCCTACAGGAAGGGGACTGTCCTGTCGCCGCCCATACGATCTGCCCATGCGGGTGCCGTCACATAGCCGCCCGCACATAGCCGGCAAGCCGGCTCTCACTTCGGAAAAACCAGGGGTCAGCGTTCAATTCATGGGCGCAAACCAACCTCATCGCGTGGCAATACAACGCTGGCAAGTACTCGTGCACAAACCGACACAATTAAACCGCGGGGAAGCGGAGAACGGAGCCCGAGAGAAGAGTCGCGCGCTAGCTCACCAGGCGGAAAAGCCTCACCAGTCTAGTGCGGGGGGTAACCCCGCCTCTTGCCTGCCGCTTGCCCCATGCCCTGCGCGCGTGCGCTCTACAAGGAGGATACCGACCAGCTGCCGTGCGCTGCGCGGGGTATACGGCGCAGGCCTTCCTTACGCTGACCCCCGAAATGCCGCGCGAGCGCTCCGCGCGCCCGGCCAACCCGTGGGCACGCCCAGGGTCCTGGACCCCCCGCAGCGATGCTCACGGGCGGCCTGCTACCCAGCGAACGGGCGCCGCGGCGGGCCTAAGCGGCCGCGCCTGAGCTCCTCATGCGCGGCGGCGCAAGAGAGCCGAACAGAGAGTACAGCCCACCCCGAGGACACAGCCGCGCATCTCCTCTCTCCTAACTTCGGGCCCCGTACCACACACGCTCCCTCCGAGCGTCATTCCTTGCGCTTACCCCTCCGCTCTACCAGCGCCGGGCCATTCATGTCATCCCCCCCTCTCCTTCCCCCGGCACTCGCTTGTGCACGCCATGTCGGCAAACCAAATCAGAGTTGGCATCCGGCCCGTCCGCCCGCATCCCCCCAACTCCTCATGCCCAGCCGTGCCGCCCCAGCCCCGCACCCGCGCCTGCCAAGCGGCAGCCAGGGCGCCGTCAGGCGCGCTCGTGCCGGCCGCCCATCCTACTCGTTAACGCCATGAGGTTCAGCGCGCCCGCTTGCAGAGCGGTGCTCTTGCCAGCATGCCCCACGCCCTCGCCCCCAGCCCCACATGCACACGCGCTCTCCGCTCTGCACACAGACATTTTTGTCGGGGAGCAGCAGTGAGCGCGCGGCCGCTCTTATCCCGCCCCACGCGCGCCCACCACGCCTGCCGGGCTGCCAAAGAGTGGCAGTGGCCTCGGCGCTCAATCACGCACACCACTCGCCAAGCTTGATCTTGCCGGGCGCGCGCCGCGCAAATTGGCGCCGCGCGCCCAGAGCTTCACGCCAGGCTGCCCGCAAGTACATCCCCAAAAGCCCGCTACGTGCCCCACAAAACCCCACAGCCTACCCCGCCCTGCCTGTTTGGCAACGATGCCGTCATTTGCTTGCCGCGCCATCGCTTGCCTGCTGCTCCGCCTGCCGAGCAGCTTGTTTCAACGCCAGGCCCCGTTTGCCCCGCCAGATCGCTTGCAGAGACACAGGCAGCCATGAGCAGGCATGCCTGCGGGCAACGAAGTGGGGGCGCGCGGCCACGCAACTGCGCACAGCACGGGCCCCCTTGCGGAATCCTCCCGCCTGACGCGCAAATGTCGGATACAAGACCCGGACCAGGGCATGAGCACGCTCAGCGTGAGGCGCACGCGGAGCGCCTCTGGCCTCCCTCAGCGAACAACCCCTCGTCAGCAAACAACCCCTCGTCAGCAAACAACCCCTCATCAACAACCCTTGAGCATTAACCCCTCAGCAGCAACCCGCCAGCAACAACAGGGCGCCCTGGGCAGCTCACACACGGGAGCACCGCAGGGGTCGCCCGCCACAGCGTCTGGCACAGCCCAAGGCAAAACCCCTCCGTACCGGACCCTGGAGCCGACTTCAGCAGAATCGCCTGACAGACCCATGCGATGGGGGATGCAAGCAGAATATGCGCTGCGCAAACCAAGCCCCAGATGCAACACCCAAGCGACAGACCGTCCTCCCGGTTCCACCCAGCACACCGTCCTGCCTCCTAGCAGCAGCGCTCCACCTCTGGCGCGTATATATGCCCTCTGCATTCCAAAACCTTTAGCAGGTCCGCCGGTCCCTGATCCGCACGGAGCCCCTCCGCAATAAATGCACGGGATACTCTCAGCGCTGCATACGCTGCTCCACCTCGAGCGTTGCCGCCCGCTGCGGCCGCGGAGCGCGCCGCCCCTCCCTCGGGCGTGCTGGTCTCTGGGCCGCCTGCCGACCCCGCGACAGACAGGTTTGACGTCCCGCGCCTCACTTGGGCTTTCCAGCTACATTGTTATGAAACCGCTGTCCAGGTTAAGGCTCTGGAAGCCACTCCAAAGAAGCCCCGCCACCCTCCTCGGTAAGTGGACACCCAGAACGCATGCGTGCAGGAGGGTCTGCCATTTGGGCTGGAACAGGGCCCCCACCTCCACCCATATGCGCAGAGTGCAGGACAACCACGTGTGCTTGCCGGTGCACAGAGCGGTGGTGCGTGTGGCAGGGAGCAAGGCCGCACGCGCCCCCAAACCAGAGGAGCTGGGCCCCGCGGTACATCTGGTGTGTCGACACGAGGCGTGGTCAACATGCCGGCGTGGAGGGTCAAACAGGGGAAGGTGTAGGGTAGGGTAGGGTAGGCACGCCTGCCCTCAGTGAAGCGACGTGAAGTCATACTCCGGCTCGCCGGGCAGCCAGTGCTGGCCGGGCAGCGCGCGCTCGCACGCGGGCGCCGGCCGCAGCGCGCCCGCGAAGCGCGCGTAGCAGCCCGCGGCGCTCGTGGAGTGCACCTGCCGCGCGCGCGCCGCAGCTACCTGAGCCCAACGCCATGACATCCATACAGCTAGCATTACTACACCAGTCTCAACTGGCCCCAACATCAGCTCGACTGAGGGGCGTCGCCCAGCCTGCCAGCCCGTCGGCCCGCCTGACCAGCAAAGACAGACAGAAAACAGGACACCATCGTGCCCCTCGTTGCAATGGCATTGCCTGCCCTTCGACCGCCACAAGGCCACAAGGACAAGTGCCTGCCACCAACCCCTTGAAATACAAGTCACAGTGTGTTCCCCAGTACCCCGTCGGCGCTCCTCCCGCACACCGACAAGCGGCCCCCGCCGCGACGCGGCGCGCACCGGCGCCAGGTCGTAGCCCGGCAGGCCCGCGAGGCCCAGCGCGGGCCCGACGAACGTGCCGTCAGACTCCGTGCTGCCGGTGCTGGGCATGCCCGTCTCGCAGAACGCGGCCGGCCGCGCGAGCACGTGCGCCTGGAACGACGCGCAGCCGGCCAGCACCTCCGCGGCGGGCGCGTCGGGGTCCAGCCGCAACCCTAGACCCAGGTCGCCCGCGCAGCCGGCCAGGTCGGCGCCGGGCGCCGGGCCGGCCCACAGGCCGCCGTGCGCGCGGCCGGCGCACAGGCGGCCGTCGGCGCCCCAGGCGCCGGCGGCACTCAGCTCGGGCTCGGGCGGCAGCGCGGCCTTGCCGAGCAGGGCGTAAAAGGGGCTGGCGGCCGCGCAGGGCAGCGTCTGGCGCGGCCCGCCCGCCGTGAGCGCCGCGAAGGCGGCGTCGGGGTCGCCGGGCGCGCCGCGGCACTGCACCGCCGCGACTGCGCCCGGGGACGGCGAGCCGCAGCTGGAGCGGCGGTCGCTGTGCTCGGCGGCGCGGCCCAGGCCAAAGGCGCGCTGCATGTCGGCGAGCGAGTAGGACTCCAGCGGCGCGCCCAGCGCGGGCGGCGTCGGGTACACGCCCGAGTGCGCCTCGGCCAGCGCCTGCGCGCGTGCGCGCCGGCCGCCCGCGCGCACGGCAGCCACCGCGGCCGCCCAGCCCGGCTCGCCGGCCCAGCCGCCGGCGGGCGCGCTCGCGGCCGACGCGCACGGCGGCGCCGGCGCCGGCGCGCGCGCAGGCGCCCGGAGCGCCACGCCCAGCCCCGCCTGCAGCGCCCAGTCCGGCCGGCCGCACGTCTGCGCCGAAGCGGGCGGCGGCGACGCGGCGGCGGGCGCGCCCAGGCCGCGCGCGGCGCTCAGCAGCCCCGCGGCGCCCGGCTCCAGCCCCGGCGCCGGGCTGCTGAAGCGCGCCAGGCGCTCCACCGCCCACAGCACGTCGGGGAACGCGGCGCGCGCGCCGTCGCCGGGCGCAGCGGCGGCGGCGGCGGCGGCGGCGGCCGGCCCGCTGCACACGCTGCCGCCCGGCGCGCCGCCCAGCGCGCCGCCCAGCGCCGCGCGAGAGGCGCTGGCGGAGCCCCTGGGGCTGCCGGGCAGGCTGGCCGGCGGACCGCAGCCCCGCCCGCCCGCGGCGTCCAGCCGGGACACGCAGCCGCCCTGCGCTCGCCAACCGCGCCTATCATGCTGCTCACCCGAACTTGATGCGCGCCTGTTTGGTGCCGACAGCAGCGTGACCAGCGGCGTGGCCGGAGCTCCCTGGAAGACAGCAGAGCGGCGCGCCCCCCAGGCAGCCCAACACGCCGGGAAGCAGGACGCCCTGGGTGCGCGCACCCAGCTGGCCACCGACGGCGCGCTCTGCTCCGGCTGCGGCGCGGCCGGCTCGCGCTTCACGGCGGGCCGCGCGGCGCTCGCGGGCCGCACGGGCGCGGGCGCGCGGTGCACGCGCTTGGCCGGCTGGCCGGCCGTCTCCTTGGCGCGCCGCTTCAGCGTGGAGTTCCAGCGGTTTTTGATCATGTTGTCGGTCCTGCGCGCGGGCCGCAGCGCCGGCTCGCGCTCCGCCGGTGCGCCGGCCGTGCCGCGCACCGGCCGCGGCAGCTGGGCGGCGCGGCCGTGGAAAGCAGGCTGGCGCGGCGAACAGGGCAGCGCTCCAGCCGGTCCGCCTCTGACCGTGTGGGCGGCGCAGTGCGCGCTGCCCGGGCGCACCTTCCAGGCAAGCGCTTGGCGACCGACGCCCAGCGGCTGCCCAGCTCGGTGTGCGCCTGCGCGCGCTGGCGCGTCAGCGGGCGCCGCTCGGGGCGCTGCTGCCTGGCACACACGGCTGGTCGCCCGGGCCGGGAGCTGCCGCGGCACCTGCAAGATGACCGCGTCCTCGTCCGCCGTGAAGGGCCCCTTTTTGAGGTCGGGGCGAAGCTGGTTCTTCCTGCGGCACGCGCCAGCCCGGCGGGGCGTGAGGGGCGCGGCGCGCGCTGCAAGAGCATGCGGCATGCAGAGGCTAGGTTTTACGATCAGCGCCCGCTGCGCAGCGGTACGGCCGCGGGATGCACTGGCGGCCGCGGGGGCAGGCGAGTGGGGCGCAGGCGCAGGGACAGCGGGCGCGCCGCGCACCATCGTAGCCTGCAGCTCTTGCCGTTCCGGCCCCCGCCCAGAGTGCGCGCGACCTCAGTCCAGGAGAAGCCAGGCTCTTTTTTTGGGCCTCCCAGAGCCTCCAGGATCGCACACAAGTGTACATCCTCCTGCA
>JAABUY010005179.1_pt1 | contig 13258 bp, 11 predicted proteins | sample 5560271 | NCBI WGS metagenome assembly JAABUY01 (sample SAMN10711886, study PRJNA513374) | rock metagenome | isolation source: Antarctica rocks | place: Antarctica: Victoria Land, University Valley
GCGGCGGCGCGGCGTCCAGGCTGTGGCGCGCGGCCTGCCTGGCGTCTGCGCGGCGCTGGTGGGATGGGCAGGGGTGACCGTGCGGCGTCGTGGAGCTGTCAGACGCGCGCGACTCATCGACCGGGCAGAGCGGCGGCGGCGACATTTGGTCGAGCCGCTGATGCACCGAGTCGCAAAGCTTGGCGTTGGGCATGGCTGCCGGCGCGGCGTGCGGCGGCGGCGGGAACGGCGGGAACGGCCACCACCGTGGGGGCTGCTCGTGCAGCGCGGCGGCCGCAGCGGCGTGCTGCGCGGCCCGGGCGTCGCCGGCCGGCGCGGCGCGCCCGCCGCCCAGGTCGGCCCAGCCGCGCTTGCGCGGCGTCGGCGGCGACAGCTGCCCGCCGCCTGGCAGCCCGGCGGAGCGCGGTGTGGCCGCACGGGGGGCCGACGCCGCGCCGCCGTCTGGCAGCTCGCTCGGCAGGCTGCATGCGCGCGCGCGCGACGCGCTTCCGGGCGCCGCTGCTGGCAGGCGGCTGGGCAGCGAGCCAGCGGTGGCCGGGCGGCGCGCGGGTGCGTCGGCGGCGGGCGCGGCGCCGGCGCGCGCGCGCGCGGGCGACATGCCCATCCGCGCCTTGTTCAGGAGGCGGTGCAGCCGCACGCCGCACGCGTTGCACAGCGTCTTCTCGCCGCGCGAATTGTTGCGCCACATGGGCGTCTTGGTCGCGCCGCACCGCGAGCACGCCTGGCGCGCGCGAGGGCCCCCCGGCACGTCAGCGCCCAGACGGGCGGGGGCCTCGGTGCCTCGGCTAGCGCATGGGCCTGCATGCCCCCTGGCCCTACCCGGACACCTCGGCAGCAGATATCCTGTACCACGTGGGCAGCAGCCAGCGCAGCCGGCTGGCAGGGCAACGCTCCCGCAAGGGGCCAGGCGCCCCGTGGGCGCGGGGCAGGCGGGCCGCGCCCGCTCGGGCGGCCCGCGCGGCGCCTCGTGCTCGGGATGCCACGGGGAGTCGCCGGCCGAGGAGCTCTCTGACGCAGAGGCGCACGCCTCCGCCGACCGGCCAGAGGACGCCGCGCGTAGGGCAATGCGCTCCATGGCCGCGGCAGCCGCAGGCGCGCCCTGCGCATCAGATGCTGCATGCCTCAGGTGCAGGTTTGCACAGAGGAGGCTGCTTAGGTCCGCTGCAAGCGGGTCGTGCTCCCTGCCTCCCCGTTCAGCAGTCGAAGCCGCCAGGTGACTTTCCTGACCGTGAAAACCGGCCATTGCCGGAGAACTGCACTCCGTCCGAAAGGGCAAGAATGTGCAACGTACGGCGTGCTCCGCTGCAAGACCAGCCGTCACCTGTCACCTGTCGACTCCAGGGACGCAGTCGCGGGGGCAGGGCCTACATGCGCGGCTCCAGCGCTGACTACATGCCCGGCTGCCCCCCGCCCGCGGCCGGCCCGGTCCCCAGATGACGTTTGGGCATGGAGACAGCGTCTGTGCCTGCAAATCGGTCCCGGATGAGTCTTCTTGGACACGTTGCAAGAGCAGGCCCTGATACTGAGCGCGCTTCTACAAACCCCTCAGGTTGAGTGTCACTTGAGACCTACCTGACGTACGGACGCATCATATTGACCTGCCCGTCAGCAGGTCAAAAGCAACAGGAATGCTTCCAACAGGAATGGACTGGTACACGGTTGTAGCTAGGTGAGTCCCAGCTTCCTGGTGTTGTGTGTGCAGGGGGTCCGCCAGTTCTGCCTGCGGAAAAGCAGGAAAGTTAATAAACCCTGAAACAGCCAAAAGAAGATGTAGCCGAGCCCGTCTGCTCTGTGTCGTATCTGAAAATATAGCTGAAAGCGCCATTTCAGCCTAGAACAGCTTCCAAAAGAAAAGGCGGCCTGCGGCCGCGGAACAAAAGCAGAAAAAAACAAAAGCCAAAAACCCTGGCTCCAATACAAGGATTTCATTGGCGCAGGAGGCATGCTTCAAAACGGCGTCCGTGCCACCCTCACTTTCCATACACGCAACACCCCAGGGCACAACTGAATTGTGTAGGGACTGAGTTTCTGCAAGGAGACACTGCACCACAGCAAAGCAGCACCACTGGTGTGACCTCCCTCATAAAACACACATAACCACCAAGCCGCATGGCGCCGTACTTAATGCCGGGCATGCCAGCCTCTCTAGCATCAACAGCACAAACGTGTTGTACCCTGCTGGCCAACGAGACGCAAGCATCCTCGAGTGCGCCGGGTGCTTGCTGCTGTAGCGGGCCGCTCTCACGGTGCGCACACTCAAAAGGTCAAGCGTGCGGCCGCGCTGTCCGATACAACTGCAGACCACCCTGACCTAAGAGAGTTTTCTCAGCAGACGCGTGAAAGCATATGTAGTGCGAGCATGTCACATGACAGTGTCACTCTTCAGTGTTGTGCCACGGGCCAGCCCTAGCGCTTGTGAACAACATATCAGCGCACTCCCGGCGCCGAGCTGCTCTGGCGCTCATTGCGCTACTCTGGGATCACTGCCTGTGCGACCAGAGCAGGCAGTGCCCAGATGAGGTTGGTTTGCATCTCAGGCGTCCCCATTTTGTCAAAGCAGGCACCTGTGGGTCGCCTCTGCTCACCTGTGCACTGCGATGACTGAACCAAAGCGGCAGCAGACTTGCCAGTGGCCGCCCACTGACACTTGTGGATGCTGGACTTGGAGCAGAAGCATGCAGGGGTTGAGGGAGCTGAGGCCACGCGGGGGCTGGAAACAGCAGGTGTGGCGCGCGTCGCCGCGCCTGAGCAGCGCCTGGTATGCACAGAACACTTTCGTCACACGCTGCCCAGAACGTGCAGGCGCATGGGTGCCTCAACGCCGTCCACGCGAAGGGCATGTGCGGAGGTGTGCAGCAAGCGGCAGTCTGCTGCAGAGGCTCAGCCTCAAGCTGAGCATACCAATTATCCCAAAGTGTACCTGCCGTGCGGCGTCGCCCCTCGTGCGGCGCTGTTTGCAGAGCCAGATGTTGCAGGGCGAAGCGACGCAGTTCGAGAGAAGGCGCTGCATGGCAGGTTGACTCCCTTAGCGCTGCCATGCCTGCCGCGCGGGCAGTGCCCCTGCGCCTCATTGCTGGTCAGTACAAGACCAGGCCGCACAGGGACTTGCCGGCGGCGGACTGGTGGTTTTACGGCGGTGCTTTGTTAACGGGCACATGCGACGCCCAGCCTAGGCCCCACTGCCCCATCGCGGGCCAGCAAGGAGTGCCCCATACCTCGGGTGATGCGGCGGTGCCGTTGGCCAGGCCGTTTGAAGATTGGATGCCGTAAGAGGCAGGTGATATGTGGCCTTGCCAGCACTGCGCCGCTGCCGCCACAGCAGGTCACCTCTCGTGTGCCTGCTGCGCTGTCGGCCGGCTCGTTCATATAAGAGCCATATTTTATTACTTTTATTATAAAAATGTTTTATTTATTTAAATGTTTTTACTATGATATCAATATCAAACAGCCAGTTTCACACTTGTGCAAGCACTGACGAATTCGCATCCTCTCTCTTCAGTTCCTGCGTACGCAGCGGCCACACTGCACTGCACACGGCCGTGTCTGCAAGCCCGTTACAGTCTGCCTACCTGTTTCTGCAACCTGTTTCAGGCCTGTATTCAGCCAACCTCTTGTTGCCCGTGCACGCCAGAAAGTTCGCGCCGTTGCTGCGCCTGAGCACAGCGGCTGCCTGCAGACCCAGCACCTGAGCCCGCGCAGGCGCGCGCGCCCGCGCGCGCCAGCAGCGCAATGGCCGCGGTCGCGCCGCAGCGCGGCGCCGCCGCGCCGCCGCCGCACCGCCCGCCGCCGGGCCCGGGCCTGCAGGCGCTGCACACGAGCGGGCCGGACGGCGCCAAGCAGGCGGACGCCGTCAAGCAGGCAGCGCTGAACCCCGTGGCTGACACGGAGCCCGTGATCATCGAGGTGCCCGACAGCTTCCGCGCGAAAAAGGGCACGCCCGTCGGCAAGGGGTGGGTGATCGGCGAGGCGCTCGGCACCGGCCTGCAGGCGCGCGCGCCCGCGTCGCTCCCCGGCCCGCACGTCCTGCTCTGGTCCTGGACGCCGGGCGGACTGCCGCCATGGCTGCCGCGCGGCCGGGCTTAGCAGCGCAGCAGCTCCGCTCTCGCTCAGCAGGCTTGCATGCCCTGCTGCCCAGCACGACAACGGCCGTCCCTCTCGCGCCGCTTGCGAGCTCGGGGAGCGCGTGCCTGCAACAGCGAGAGCCGCTCGCGCTGCCGGCGTCCTGCGCCAGCCCCGGCAGGGCCTGCGTGCGCCGCGCGCTGCCAGCCCGGCCTATTGCCAAGGCTCCCGGTGCTGGAGCAGCGCCCGGCGCCGGCGGCAGAGGCGGCCGGCAGGCCGCGAGCGTGCTGCACAGCCGGCGGCCGAGATTGCGCGCGCTGCGGGGGCGCCAGGGCGGCGTATACTTCTTAGTGGACGAGAACGGCAACAAGGACGAGAAGCACGTGCTCAAGGCGCGCCGCGCCCCGCGCCGCGCCAGGAGCTTGGGCCGCACATTTTCGCTGTCTTGCGGGGGCTGGGCGTGGTCTGGGGCCGCCCGCGGCGGCACGGCGCGCAGGCCCAGCCGGCGGCGGCCGGCCGCAGTGCATGCATGCCAGGCGGCGGCGCCGCGCCGGCCCGCCGGCCTGAAACAGACGCGCTGATCCGCCCGCCGCCCGCGGCCCGCGGCCTGCGCCGAGGGGGGCTGCGCGCCCGCGCCAAGGGGAGCTGCCCTAACCCTATCCTACCCTATGCCGCGCAGGCCAAGCACCGCTACGCGCTGCTCGTCAAGGTGCGGCGCGAGTGGGAGGTCGGCCGGCGCGTCAACTCGCTGCTGGACCCGGCCAAGGCGCTGCCGGGCTACATGGGCACCGGCCGCGGCGTCGTCATGGCCAACGGCCACTTCCAGGGCGCGCGGCCCGCAGCGCAGTTTTTGAGACCTAGTAGCCCTCGGCGGGCCGCGCGGATCAGAGAACCAACATTCCTCGAATTGCCCCGTCGAAGTCAGCTTGAATGACAGGATGGTATCCTTTGTAGCCCATATAGATGTAGAGGCCCTCAGGAGCAGTGCGGGCGTGGCGCTGCGGGGGTGCGGCGCGCGCCGGCCGCGCGCCGCGCGGGCAGGGGCCGCCGGGCCCGCGGCCAGCCAGGCGTCCGCGCGCGCGACCGCGGGGCGTGCGCGCGGCGCAGGCATGCTGCTGGAGCGCCTGAACGGCCGCTCGCCGGCCAAGGTGGTCGGCGCCAAGAACTTCCACGACATCGGCTACCTGCGCGACCTGCTCTTCAACGTCTTCACCGCGCTCGACGTCGGGCAGCGCCGCGTGGGTGCCGCCCCCGCTGCCGCGCCGCTGGCCCGGGCCGCCCCGTCAGCCAGGTCGGGGCGGGGCAGGGCCTGCGTGCAGCCGCGCGCGCCGTGCAGGCTCCTGCATGTGCGGGCGCGCGCGGCGTCGGGGGAGACAGCCTCCCATCCCATCCCATGCGGCTGCTGTCCGCTGCTAGGCTGCGTGTGCTGACCGCGCGCGCGCCCAGGGCAGGCTTCCACCACGCCGACCTGCGGATCGACAACGTCATGGAGGTCGACGGCGTGACCGGGTGCGCCTGCGGCGCGGAGCGCGCCCCAAGCGCGGCCCCCCCCTCTGTGCGCGCGCGCCGCGCGGGCGCGCCTTTGCAGGGGCGTGGCTGGCCCTGCAGGCCGGGCTCCTGCTCGCGTGAGCGCGCGCCGAGGTCTCCAGCCCGCCGGCGGCTCGCGGGCGGCGGCCGCCGCGCCCGGGCGCGCGTGGGCGCGGGCGTGCTGCTGATTAGTGTCTGTGCAGAGCGGCGCTGACGGCCGTCCGCGCGCGCGCCAGGCTGAACCGCTTCCGCATCATCGACTTTGGCCTGGCCGACTTCAGCGTGCGCGCGCCCGCTCGGCCCGCACCTACCCTAACCCTAACCCTATCCTGATTATCGCATGCATGACTGCGTCGGCACCACCTGTCTCAGCACTGCTTGCAGCCAGCGACGTGCTCCGGGCGTGTCGCCTGCCCGCGCACATGGCCGCTTCCGGGCACCGGCTGTCCCGGGTCTGTGAGTGGCGCGCGGCGGGCGCCAGCTTTTATCAATGCGCCCGGCCTGCTTTGCCGCTGTGTCAGACGCGGCCGTGTCGCGCAGGAACTGTATGCAGCCGGGCGCGTGGGCACGTCGGCCGGCGGTGGCACCGGCCACCGCGCGGTGAAGAGCGAGGAGTCGCGCGGTCGGGGCGGCCAGCGGCTGCGCGGCAGCGAGCGCCGCACGCGCCGGGACCAGCCGCTGCCTGACAGCCTGGCCAACGTACGCGCGATCCCCAAGGTGCGGCCCCACGCGCCGCGCGGCGCGGTCCCGGATGCCGGCGCCGCGGCCGGGGTGGGCGGCGGGCTAAACGCCACAGCGGACAACAGCCGCTCGGAGGTCCTCAATTCGTGCGCCACGGCCGGGACGGGCGGCAGGCTGATTGCTACAGCGGTAGCACAGCCGCCCGGCAGTCTGCCACTGAGCGGAGAGGGCAGGCGGGCCGCGGGCTGACGGGCGCGCGCGCGCGCAGGTGTCGGCGCTGGAGCGATCGTACCGCTTCTTCTGGCGGCACAAGAGCGACGTGTACCACATTCTGTGGGACCTGTGCCGGTGCGGCGCCCGCCGCATGCGCGCGCGCGCGCCGCGTGCAGCACGCGCGCGCTGCAGCGCAGCGCAGCGGCGCCCAGCAGCGGCACTTGTGCAGCACTGCTGTTCATTGACAGGGGTTGGCGCGACGGCGTGAGCTCGCTGCCGGGCCCCTGACACACCGCGAGCCGCGCTCCTGCACCAGGGACCAGCGCCCGCGCCCGTACCCTTGCGTTACTCTGAGTTGGCCTGGGCCTGTAGCACGGCGCGCTGCGCCCTGAACCTGCCGTAACCTCTGCGCCGCGAGCGGCCCCGGGCGCCGCCGCAGGTACCTGGACGGCAAGGTGTGGATGGAGAGCGACGAGTTCGCGGTGCGGCTGCTGCTGTCGCTGATCCACCACGTGACCGGCGTGCGGCTCAAGGCCTTCTTTACGACCACGCCCGCCGCCAAGCCGGGCGGCCTGCTGCAGTGCGCGGCCGCCGGGCGCTGGGGCTGCGCCGCTCGCCGGCGTCCCTATGTGCAGAGATCCGCATGGTCAGGCCGGCCGGTTGCCAGCATGTTTGTAACAGCACATGCGCTTGGGGTTGCTCATGCCCAGATCACACCTGTCCAGGGTGCTCGCCCCTGACGCGGGCGCGCGCGGCAGGCCCGACAAGCCGGCGCTGTGCGGGCTGTTCGAGCGGCACGACGGCAGCATGCACTGCCTGCGGATCCGCGGCATCCGGCGCGCCCCCTCGCGGCCCGAGCGCGCTGCTGCTGTCAGCCTGCCCGCACCTGTGCGCGGTGTTGTGCAGGTGTTCGGACCGGTGATCTGTGCCCCTCCCTTGCGCTGCATGGTGCGCGTGACAGCGTGCAGCACCGCTCCAGCGCATGCATGCGCGCAGTGCCTGCTCTCGCTTTCCGGGGCGGCCGGGCCGGGCACGCGCGGGGGGCCGCGCGTGCGCCGCCGGCAATGCTGCGGCCCGGGTGCGCGTCGGCAGGGGCTGCTTGCACGCATCGGTCTAACAGGCCGGTGCGGGCGCCTGACGCGGGCGCGCGCGCGCGCAGGCTGCGCGCCTGGTTCAACCCGACCAACTGCGGCCTCACGGGCGCGGAGGCGCTGCAGGCGCCCTTCTTCAAGCTGACGCACGAGGGCGCATCCGTCAACGCGCTCGGCCGGCGCGTTAGGTCCAAGGGCCCCGCGCCCTCCCCGGGCAGCCTGGACCCGGCCGCCTCGATCGCGTCCACCGCGCTGCCGCCGCTGGACCAGGCGCACTCGCTCGCGTCCACGGCGGGCCTGCCTGACGGGCGGAGGTCGGTCGAAGCAGTTCGCACATCACGGGATATGGCCCCGGTAGGCAACCGCGCATGAGCTCGCCATCAGCCTGAGCCTGGGGGTTCAGGGCTGCAAAGGGTTTCACAGGTCATGGGATACCCTGGCGGGCAACCGCGCATGAGCTCGACAGCAGCCTGAGCCTGGGGTCGCAGGGCTGCGGACGCGGCAAGTCAAGAGGCGCTCTCCAACCACGTCAGGCTTGTCATGGTGCATGGCCAGCTTGCGCCGTGTCGGCTTCTGCGAACGCAGAGGGTTGTTTTACGCCGGGTGCAGAGCGCGTGCTGCGCGCCTGCACCCGGCCGTCCTGCCCTGTGCCGCCGACCCTGCCAGGGTCTGCAGGCTTGCAGGGCTCTGCCAGCAAACATGGCCCTGCTGTGCCGTGCGGGGCACGCTGGGCCGCATAGCATGGCTCATGCAGCGGGGTTCCCCGGACTCTACAAGCCCAGAGCTTTGCTCCCCATCAGGGTGTGGTCTTTGCTTTGGTAAAGTCTAATGCAATGGGATGGGGACGTGCGGGCAATGCCTAGACCTTCATGGCCGGAGAGCTTGTGGGTGTGTGTACTTTCTTTTCGCAATCTGTGTGTGTGATTCCTGGCATGCAGAAACACTCACAATTAGTGATGCGACCGCGCTCACAAGCAGGAGCAGGCTGTGTGGCTTCTTAAACCTGATGGCTTCTTGCACCTGAGCTTTAGTTGGCACACCATGTATCAGGCTGTCGACTTGGGTAGGACGCGTTTAAATCTGAGCGCATGTCAGAATGGCTGACCTGAGCCTGCTTGCATTCCTTCCTGCCTGTAAATATGTCAAGTGTGAGCAGGCTCGGGCGTCGCAGTACCCAGGTGGCAGTGACAGCAACAAGGCGCCCGTTACACGACCGCACCGGACCCGACAGTAAATGCGCATGCACCCTTCATGTGCGAGGTTTGGCACACCCGCGCACGCGGCAGCAGGGGGGTTGCACCGCGTCGGCGCTCGCAGCCCAGCGCAGGGGCGTAGGAAAAGAATTGCAAGCGGGCGCGTATGGGTTATACCAAGGTAGGAGCGGGCGGCCCCAGCGCCCATGCCCAGCCCCCCGCAGACCATGCTGCCCCGTCTCCCGGCAAAAGAAACACAGGGCACAAACGCCGCATGCTGACTTGCCCATGCCGGCAAAGGCGGCAGATTGCAGCAGCAACACACACGACGGAAGCAATCTGTGGGCCGGGCCCAGAAGACGCCTACGCCTCCACACCCCGGCCGCTCCCCACTCCAGTCCTTGTGATCTTGCAGGGCGTCCGGTATTCCCTGCTGGCCGCAATAGCCCTCCTGCCCCCAAAGCAATACAACAGGCGCGCACCTACCGGCAAGGCGAAGCAAACCACGAAGCTGTGTCCCGCGCGGACAGCACACCGGAAGTGGCGAACGGCGGGCCACTCTAGCGACAGGTGGCCCCATCCCAAAAACGAGGCATCTACTATCGGGGGTTGTGTCGAGCGGAAAAGCAGTGCTGCAAAACTCTCTCTTGCGGCACTTCTGGCCCGCCGGCCGCACCCTGACGCCAGGACCAGGCCAGGGGCGGCAGGCCCCACCCGGTGGTGTCCTGCGCGCGCGCCAACAGGCAGGCGCGGGGCGCCCGCCTCGTTTCTTGAAGCCACATGTCATTTCCCCGGCTGGCGTCATTGCATCGGTTGCGGGGCGTGGGGTTGTAAAGTTTTTTTGGGGCGGGCCTGAAGGCCCGCCACGGCGCCCGCCGGCGCACGAGCCCGCCGGGCCCGTGCGCGCTGCAAAACTTGGCGTCTCAGTCCAGCAAGGGGCTGTAACGGACTCATCTGAGCGGCCCCGGTCTCTGGGTGGCGCACACCTCACATGTACACACGCGCGGCGCGAAAGCCACCAATGCGCGCGCTCCGGCCACGCGCCCAGCAAGCCGAGGGCGTGACCAACGCCGTCCGTCCGCGCTGGGTCTGTCACGCTCTTCCACTCAGATGAACCCTTGGGCGGGGACCCCGGCCTGTCTTGGGGCGCTGCGACCCCATTGGCGCACTGCCCGGCCCCCACCGCCAGCCCAGTGCGCTCGCCAGCCAAGAATGTGTCAGCGTGCCAGCCTAAAGCTTGTTATATACAGCCCTTTCTGGTGGCACGCCTGCGCGCGCCGTGGCGCAACCGCACAAGGCCGCCCATCCGCTCCCACTCTGCGCGGCGCCCGCACTGCGATAGCGCTGCGCGCGCACTCACGAAAAACCCGGGCCAGTCCGCCCGCAAATCTCCCGCACTCGTGTGGCCGCTGCTCGGCGCGCGGGGGCCACCCAGCCCCGCCCTCCCCCGCACGCGCAACTGTACAGGCGCACTCTCCCAGATATACACGCGGCTGCACCCTGGCTCACCGCCGCTCACTCGCTCGCTCTCTCATGCACGCTGAGCGCGCGAAAAGCCTCCCGCACCCTCCCGCCCCACGCGACACGGCCGCGCGCTTGCCGCGCGCTTAGCTGTCGGGCGACGCCCGGCGCTGCTGCGCAGCCCCGCGGCAGATGCCGCGCCCCAGCCGCCTCTGACCTCGCCCTGAACTGTGCGCTTCCCACCCGGGCCGAGCGCTTGCATGTGGCTCGGCCCAACGCACGCGGGCGTGCGCTCCGGCCCCAGCGCGCAGGCACAGCCTGCTGCTGGGCGCGCCGGCGCTCCCAGAACGCCAGTCATGCAGAAAGATTCTGCATTAGGCGCGCGCACGACCAGTCCGCGCTGACGGCTGCACGCCCGCGGTGGCCCGCGACCCGCGCCGCGCTCAGCACTGCGCGCAGGACAGGAACTGGTAGTGCCGGCCGTCCGGCGAGCCGGGCGTGGCGGGCACGGGCTTGAGGTGGTCCACCACCGACGCGTACAGCGCCGAGTGCGTGACCTTGGCCAGCGCGGGGTCCGCGTAGGGCGAGATGACGGGGTACAGCTTGCTGGCCGCCACGCGGTACACCAGCGACCCGGTCACCTGCTCGCGCAGCCGCCCCGCTTAGGGTAACAGTGCTTACAGAATAAGCCTCTACCTTGTGCCCATAACAGAAGCATGTTCGACATATGTCAACCATACACAGCCGCTCGCCAACCGTATGCTGCAGGAAGCCCCATACGACGTGCGCAACAAATAGCTGCACACGAAGGGCACCGCTTGGCAGGCACCGTGCGGTTGCGTGACAGGACTCACAGCAACCGCACGCGTCGGGCGGCCGGGCGCGCGCCTTGTGGATGATGGCGGACGCGGTCTCGAGCGCGCGGTTGTAGGCCTCCGAGGCCACGACCACGTCGTGCGCCTGGCAGTACTTGTGGTACGAGAAGTCCACGGTCGGCTGCACGGTCTCCACCAGCTTGGTCACTGCGCGCCGCGACGCAGGATCAGGGTCGGGTAAATCGGCCGGGCGCAGGTGCGCGGGGCGCGGCACAGGCGCGCGATCGGAGTCCCTGTCGTCATATGCAGAGCGCAAAGTTCCTCTCTGGATCGCGTCGCTTGCTAGCAGGTCAGGTCTGGACACCCACAGCGAGCACTCGGCCGGGTGGGCACAGGACAAAAGCGGTCAGGACAGGCGCTCCGCTGGCCGCGCAACTGTCACGCGTCACACTCCCGCACGCCCACCCGCCCGCTCGCTCACCTGTTCAACAGAGCAATCACGGCGTGCGCGGTGCAGGATTCAAGGCGCAGTGCGCTTGCGCAACGGCCGCGCCCCTAGTGCGGGGGCGGCGCGGCCGCACCTGGCGGCTGAACGACCAGCATGCCCCACGCATCGCTGACCTTGCTGATGACAGCCTCCGAGCGGAACTCCAGTGCGGGCGGCGTCTTGTGCGCCTCGCGCACGCTGCCGAGCAGCGTGGCGACCGCCGCGCGCGCCGCGCCTGTGATGCCGGCAGCCTTCAAGAACGCGATCGCGTCCTCCACCTGCGCACGGCCCGCGCGCCTCAGGGTGACAAAGAAAATCTCGTGAACACTCTGATTGGAGGCGGCACAACTGCAAGCAAAACCGATGTCATAAGGCAGCCAAAGTGGCAACCGCAACAGCAGCCCTGGCGCAGGCCGCCAGCCCAGACAGGTGTGCAGCGCCGGGCGGGCGCGCGCCTGCTGCAGGTAGTCGCTGCGCGCCTTGACGTACTGGAACTGGTACTCGCTCGCCGCGACCTGGCGCGACGCCACGAGCGCGTCGCCCAGGCTCTTGCCCGCCAGCATCTCGCGCACGACCGTCATCGCGCTGTCCACCTACACGCGCCCGCGGCGCGCGTCAGTCGCCGCCGGTCGCCAAAACTGGCTGTCGACCCATGGGCGGCCGCGCCGCCTGCCTGCCGACCAGCCCCAGGCGGCGCAAATCTCGTCGCCACTGCGCGAGCAGCGCAGGCGCCCTGCCTGTCCCGGCAGGGCGGCAGAGCCGCGGGCGCCCCCGGGCCGGGCCGCGCGCCGTGGTGTCCACGCTGCGCAGCGCGTGCTCGCTGCGCAGCAGCAGCGGCAGGCCGACGCCGGCCACGCGGTCCTCCACGGCGCGCAGGCTGGAGTCCAGCGCGTGCGGCACGAGCGAGCGCGTGCCGCGGTACACGCTGGCCGCCTTGGTGCCCCAGAACTCGCCGTACGCGCGCACAAAGTCGAGCCGCTTGAGGCCGCCGCGCCGCCGCAGCGGCTCCCGCGGCAGGTTGGGGAAGATCGGCTCCACCGTCGCCTCCAGCAGCAGGCCTGCGCGCCGGCGGCGCGCCGCGTCGGCGCTGCGCACCGCGACCGGGCTTGCCAACACTCACGCACAAGCTGCGCGGCTGCGTTGCACGGCAGGACTGCCGCAGGTGCGCCCAGCGGCCTGGGGCCGCGCCTATGTAGACGCCATTCTCGGCCTGGTGGCGGGCCTTCGGCCGCACAACGTGGATCTGCGCCACGCGCACGATGGTGTACGGGTAGCCCGTGTTGGGGTGCTTGTGCCGTCTGCGCGACTTGCCCATGGCGCCGCCTGCGCCGGGGCGGGCGGTCAGCACGGACGCACCACACCGGGTGCGGCAGTACACATCCCGCCATGTGTGCCGCCGCCTGGCGCGCCGCGCCCGCGCGCAACACAAGCCCGGCTGGGCGGGGAGAGGCGCGGGGGCGCTGCGCGTCGCGGTGCGGCTGCGGGCAGCGCTCACGCGCCAGCGCCAGAGCATATGCGGGGGACATGTGCCCCAAGCAGAACCACAAGTCCATCACTCGACGCGGCGCGTGACGCAGCGCGGCACGGCTGCCAGCACCCGCGGATCCAGCAGGCACACAAAGGTGCAGCATGGGGCTCCAGCTCCCATGCACCACACTGGGCACCTCCCGCCCGTTCAAAACGGGTCACCAGGCAGCCGCAGGAGCGTCCTCCCGCAGTCCTACGACGGCC